>Ga0255394_10097_pt2 | contig 11140 bp, 10 predicted proteins | sample ANMaggSeSYBR01D3_FD_182112 | JGI IMG/M metagenome (GOLD analysis project Ga0255394, IMG submission 182112) | Sediment cell enrichment communities from methane seep in Santa Monica Basin, California, United Staets - ANME aggregate JGI... | ecosystem: Environmental > Aquatic > Marine > Cold seeps >...
GAGCCATAGTCCTTTTTTCTTGAACATTTTCTTCTCCTTATAGTTTTTTTGATAGAAGAACGAATTGTTTTTGCTTGGTAATATCGTGGGTTGTCCACTTCTGCTAACTTGTATAGAAACACCTCCTAAACAATGGTTAAATAATTTGATTAATAAAAAGTCGAATTCAAGAAGTTTGCAGTTGCGCTCAACAGAACCTCTCATAGGTCGTTTAGTTGAATAACTATATCCTAACCCCCTCAACCTATGTGCCGCTACATTTGCTGTGCCAGTCTATGATAAATGGTGCGGTTGTTCGCGTAATTATTTTATTATACTGTAATAAAATAATTACAGCCAAAACTTGTTTACCAACGTTTGCAGCCTTTTCTGAGGAGTCTTCAGGAATCCTTGTAACAGCTAGGCTATGGGGGGGGTAACAAAGATATTCTTCGAATCCCTCATGCTTTTGTGGTGGACAGAGGTCCATCTGTTACGTGGCTTGTCCGGGTTAGGCTCTACTTCGAGAAATAGTCCATCAGCTGCTCAAGACTCAACACACCGTCGTATTTGAGGCCTTCCCCTCCCTTTTTTAGTATGCCTTTTTCTCCGTCGGGATCGCCAAGGCAGGTGACAATAATATGTGCATCTGAAAGATTCTCGCTCGCAGTGTAGATATTAGTGGTAGCGACGATATTCAATCCAGCAGCTGCGGCTGCGAGTACACCGTTCCTTGAATCTTCGATCACCACAGACTCTTCAGGTTTTACTCCGGTCTTTTCGAGGGCTAAATTATAGATTTCGGGATTAGGTTTTTTGTTATCAACTATATCACCAGCCAAGACAAACTTGAATTTGATCTCCTTGAGCATCCCACTAACAACAGCCTGTGCCGCGCGTTCATTGGATGTTGTGCAGATACCCAGAATCAAGCCTGCGTCGTTGACCTCTTTCATCAGCCGTTTAACCCCAGGGCGCAGCGGCAAATCTCCGCTTTCGATCAATTCGACGAAGACAGCCGTTTTATGTTTGTGCATTCTTATTATGAGGTCTTCTACTTCTTCAGGTTTAACTTCAACTCCAAACCCTTTAGTGTGCAGGTGATGTTTCATGCGTTCTTTGCCACCAGCAACTTGCAGCAGCTCATGGTAATAATCCACGTCCCATTCAAAATCGTAGCCAAAATCTTTGAAGGTCTGATTGAACGCGACTCGATGCCCGTCTCGTTCGGTATCGATGATGACACCATCCTGATCGAAAAAAACTGCTTTTATTTTTATCATTGGTATTTTCCTCTCTTAAAAAACCGGCTGTGGTGGTTATTCACCATTCGGTTTTTTATCTGATGACTAAGCGTAGAACTCGCGAATTACTTCAACTGCCATACGATTTTCATCTTGGGTGCCCAGGGTCAGGCGGAACCAACCATTTCGTCCATACAGATGGGATTGCGGGCGGAGAATGATGCCCTTCCCTTGAGCAAAGGCGACCAAATCATCTCCCGTTTTTCCTGTATCCGTCCCGTCGAAAAGGATGTAATTAGAGGTGGAGTGAAAGATGATAAACCCGGGGATACCGCTGAGCGCATCCTCAATAAATGCCACTTCACGGTTGTTGAATTCGATTCGTTCTGTCAGCCCTTCGATATCTTCCAGAGCCGCCAGCGCAGCCCACATCGGAATCGTCCCGACATTCCAGGGCAGTAACGCCGCAGAGATTTGACCGATTACTTCCTCATGCCCTAACGCATATCCAAAGCGCATTCCTGCCAAGCCGTAAGCTTTGGAGAGCGTGCGAGTGACAAGCACATTCTTGTATTTCTTGACCAGTTCAACCTGCGACTTTTCAAGACCTGAATATTCAATATAGGCCTCATCAATGATGAAAGGGATGCCCGTCTCAGCGATCTTGATGAAGTCTTCAGTGGTCATGAAATTGCCAGTGGGGTTGTTCGGATTGGCAACGACGATGATTTTGGTTTTATTGGTGATCGCGGTCAGAATAGCATCTATGTCGAATTTTAATTGTTTGTCCTCATACACCATCGGAACAGAGACAAGTTCACCCCCGAGAATATTGCAGCGTAGTTTATAGATGCCGAAGCATGGAGTGTGTTGAATAACCTCTTCTCCTACCTGGAGGAAGCTCCTGAAGATATTATCGAAAACTTCACTCGATCCGTTTCCGATCATTACATTTTCCGGTCCGCCCATTCCGTTGATCTCAGCTATCTTTGAACGCACAACTATACCCTGATCAGGGTAGCGGTTGGCAAAATCACCATACTTTTGAATGGCTTCTTGCACTTTTTTCGATGGGGGATGCGGGTTCTCATTAGACATCATGCGATGCAGTTCTGGTCGTTTCCAGGCCAACTCAATATGCTCCGAGATGTACATGGGTATGCCCTTCACCCAGGGGACGAAGTAGTCTTGGATCGGTTTCATCGTGTCATTTCTCCTTTACGCTTTTCCTGCGCTTCCTAATATATCAATCCACCTTGCAACAACCTGCCGGATGGCATCCTTGACAACAACGTCAATCTTACCGGGGTTGTACTGTTCCCGGTTTTCTGAGATATAGTCATAAGTGGCATCAATCATGGTGCGTTTTAATTCGGTAGAGACATTGAATTTCGCACCGCCCATTTCAACAAGCTTGACAGCATATTCTTTGCTCAATCCAGTACCTCCATGCACTACCAGCGGGGTTTTAATCCCATTGCTGTTGAGCATTTGATTGATCGTTCCCATGCGTTCAAAGTCTACTTTTGGGTTTTTTGTCTTGTAAACACCATGCGCTGTTCCGATCGCCGGAGCAAAAATATCTACGCCGGTGCGTTCAACGAACTCAACGGCTTGCTCCGGGTTGCAAAGTGCGGCCTCATCTTCCGCCACCTTTACCTGATCCTCCACTCCTGAAACTGTACCCAGTTCCCCCTCGACAGAGATACCGCCAATGCCATGGCAGTATTCCACCACCTCCTTGGTTTGACGGATATTCTCATCGTAGTCTTGCTTGGAGGCGTCAATCATGATGTTGGTGTAACCGGCGTCGGCGCATTGTTTGCAATATTCCACGCTGGTGCTGTGATCCAGGTGCAAACAAATCGGGATGGGAGCAGACTCGGCCAAGATCCTGTAGATAGACACGAGAACATCCCGGCCCAGGAATTTGGAGGGCGTGACCGAAGTCTGTATGATGAGAGGCGCCTTCTTTTCAACAGCAGCCTCGACAACGGCTTCCATTTGTATCAGGTTCGTAATGTTGAACGCCCCAACAGCATATTTGCCTTCGGCGGCTTCTAACATAATTTCTTTTGCATTGACAATTGACATAATAATCTCCTATTTACAATATTTGCCAATATTTTTGGTTTTTAGTGATTGCACGGTCATTTCTTTTCACCGTGCACTTGCATTGCGGTGCAAGTGCAGACCGTGCCACCGATTGAGTATTTTTCAAAAGAACGCTGCGCTCGGTTTTGTATATCATATATTATTATGCCTGGTATGCCTTACTGTCCAAACAAACATCTTTGAGCCATTGCTGCCATTTCTCTCCCTGCATCCCCTGCGCTGTCCGAGCAAAAAATTTGTCACCATAACCGCGAAAGTCAAACTCAAGCTTTGAGATACCAATCTGTACCATGGCCCACATACCCTCGCGGAAATCGGAAATGACCTTCAATAACTTAATCCGCGCCCAATTTGCTGCGGTGACTTCACCAAAATAGGATTCCAGCAGCCAGTGATCTTGTTCATCATTGAATTCGTGGTGAACGGAGAAGTTGGCCAAATCAAAAACAGGATCGCCCATGCCGGCATATTCCCAATCCAAAATACGTATTTGACCATCGTCGAGGAAATTTGCGTTGAGCAAATCATTGTGGCAAAGTCGTGGAGTAAAAGGGGACTTTTGCAGTGCTGTTTCAGCAACGTTCATTTGCTCAATAAGCCAACCGAAATTATCAGGAAAGTCAATCTTGAATTGGTGGGCAATTTCGGTTGAATCTTCGACAACACGGAACGGAGAGAATGTCTCAGGGATCGGATCCATTTTGTGGATTCGGCGGATTACGTCAGCGACACGGCGGATATTATTGGGTTGACCAAGCTCTTCGGGCGAAGGCGGGTACCCCTCAATAAAACTCGTAACCAGGTATCCTTCCGGCTCGATGACGTAAAAGACTTCGGGCCCGATTCCTATTTCCCCCGCAACTTGACTGACGGCACATTCGGCTGAGCGAACAATGCCCAATAATTCGGTGTCTGCTCCCGGGATACGGAGAACAAAAACATCCCCGTTCACTTCTATGCGGAAGTTCGCATTGGTGATACCTCCGGTAAGAGGAGAAATTTTCAGGTCTGTAGCGTTAGCCCAATGCGGGATGCGATCAATTGCTTCATCTATAGTCAGAGTCATGATTTGGCTTCAATATAATCTTTTGCTTGCATTACACAAATTGACCTTAATGTTGCAGTTTGAATGACCTCGGCATTATATCTATCAAAGAAGAAGTTTGCAAATGTTTACAAAATCTGCTACAATTTTACCACTAACGGCTCAAATTCTGTCATTTTGGCCCTACAAACACCCTAGAAATTGAATATTTTTATGAGCAAATCTTTAATACCAGCTCAAAGACGCGAGCGAATTCAAGAATACTTGACAATCCACAAAGTGGCACGCCTTGCTGATATGAGCAAAATGTTAAATGCTTCAGAAGCTACAATTCGACGTGATCTTGAGAAACTCGAAGAGACGGGCTTTCTTGAGCGCACTCATGGCGGCGCGGTACTCAGCCACCGATTATCACGGGAACCAGAATATCATCGGCGGCTCTTAGATTTTCCCGACGCAAAGCGTTTGATAGGTCAGTTAGCTGCCACTCTAATCGAAGATGGGGATGTTGTTTTTATCAATGGGGGCACGACCACAACAGAAATTATTCGCCATATACGCCCAAACGCCGATATTACCGTTATCACCAATAATTTATTTGCTGCTTTAGAGATCGGTATCATTGGTTTTGAGCTGATCTTATTGGGGGGGGTATATCAGCCAGTTTCTCTTTCGGTGGACGGAATTTTTTCTATTAATAACCTCAAGCAAGTCTATGCCGATAAAACTTTCATTGGTATTGACGGTATCAGTCTCAAATATGGCTGTACTTTTCCGACCAGCGCTGAGGCTGAAGTAGTGCGCACTATGATGGGGCGTACTCGCGGCCCAGTCTACATTGTGGCAGATCACAGCAAGTGGGGAACAGTTTCTAATTATGAGGTTGCCAATATTGAGAAAATCCAGAGCTTGATTACAGACGATGCCTTTGATAAAACCGCTCGCGAATCTTTATCAGCTCAATCTGTGGAAGTTCTCATCGCAGGGAATAGCACTTCATAATCCAGGATATCAATAAAATGAAGCCATCTCCAAAAACCCAAGAATCCACTTTTAATATCCGAACAAGTGTTGGAAAGATACGTTTTTCCCCCACGCTTGAGATCAACGAGCGTGTCCGATCAGCGCGTGAACAAGGCAAAGAAATGCTTCATATGGGTTTTGGTCAATCCCCCTTTCCTGTGCATCCGTTAATTCGGGAAGCCTTAGCGGTCAATGCGGATCAGAATATGTACCTGCCTTCAGCCGGCCTTCCTGAGTTGAGAGAACTTTCCCGCCACTATTTATCCGAGAAATTTGGGTTTGATGGCAATGAATTCAAGACTGTCGTTGGGCCTGGAAGCAAAGAACTGATTTATGATATTCAATTGGCCGTTGAAGGAGATCTGCTGCTTCCGGTCCCTTCGTGGGTAAGTTATGCGCCACAAGCTATGCTCATCGACGATCCTATAATAAAAATCCCCACCACCATGGCAGATAATTACCATATCACAGCTGAAAATTTAGAGAAAGCCATTGTGGTCGCCAGGCAGAAAGGGATGAATCCTAAAAAACTTATCATCAATTACCCTAACAACCCCTCCGGTTTGACCATGCCCCAGAGCAGATTGGAGCAAATAGCCCGGGTGTGCAGAAAACAAGGCATTCTTGTTATTTCGGACGAAATCTATGGACTGGTAAATTACCAGCAAAACCATGCCAGCATCGCAAAGTTTTACCCGGAAGGAACCATTGTCACCAGCGGGCTATCGAAGCATTTATCATTGGGGGGGATACAGATTAGGTGTTGCGTTCGTTCCAAAGGCACTTAATTCAATATATGAGGCGATGATCTGCATCGCCAGTGAAACCTGGTCTGCGGTATCTGCCCCGATACAATTTGCATCACTCAAAGCATTTGAAAACGAGCCGGTAGTTGAAGATTACATTAAAACCTGCACCGAAATCCACAGCATTATTTCATCATATGTGCGAGATGGTCTTATTTCTCTGGACATTACCTATCCTGTTCTGGAAGGAGCCTTTTACCTTTACCCAAACTTCGGCGCTTTTCGTGATCAACTCATTGGCAGAGACATTAAAACGAGCGGGCAATTGGCAATGCGCATGCTCGACAAGATTCAGGTTGCCACCTTGCCCGGAACAGCTTTTGGGGATGCCCCAGAAAATTTAACCCTGCGGCTTGCCAGCTGTGATTTTGAGGGGCAGATCGCGCTGAATTATTACATCAAACATCCTGGTTGTACACCAGAATCATTGGTCAATGCTTGTTGCCCCAAAATCAAACTCGCGTGCCAGAGGTTGAGGGATTATTTTAACAACCTCTAATGGCGTCCATTCACTTGTGAAGTTGGCGTTTCTTCATCGTGACTCGAATACCCTTTCTGGTGCGGCTCCCTCTCAAAACACCCATGTGACATTTTAAAGTGTGCGTTGCGGGGTCCTCAATTGGCTATTGATAGAAACACCGGTACCGATTATAACCGGCCTCGAACAGTTGCTCGATTTGGAGAACATTGAGCTTCCGTCTCATGAATGACATAAATTCCCGGTAGGCACGCTGTGAGCGAAGGTAAGCCGGGGACAAGAGCGCGAAAGGCTAGGCAATGATAAAAAAACTAAAAAGTTTGTTCGCAGGCATTAATTGGCGATCGACACTAAAAGACTACTTGATGCTGACTGTTGGCGCATTCTTGTTGATCGCCAGCATTGATATATTCTTCGCCCCTTCCAATATTTCACCAGGAGGAGGGGTGACAGGCTCGGCAATCATCCTTAATAAATTCACCAACTGGCCAATTGGGCTGCTCATGCTCATCCTGAATATCCCAATGCTGATTCTGGGTTTTTACCGCCTTGGGCGTTTCAACTTTCTCATCCGCACACTCTATGTTGTTCTTTTGTACAACCTGGGTGTAGATTTTCTGGCGGACTGGCTTCCTGCCGGGATAACCGACGACTTACTGCTCAATGCTTTGTATGGTGGTGTGCTGGGCGGGATAGGCACAGGCATAATCTATCGCGCACGCAGCACAACCGCCGGTTTGGGCATTGTCACCCGGGTTCTGCAACTCAAAACCGGAGTTCCCATCAGCCAAATGTATATCTTGACTGACGGCGTCTTGCTTATGGTTATTGGTATGGTCTTCGGCTGGGACAGGGCACTTTATTCCCTGATGGCGCTATTTGTATTTGGTCTGGCAGCAGATTATGTTTTAGAAGGACCAAGTGTTGTTCGCACAACTTTTATTGTGACCAACTCGGCAGAAGCAGTGGCTCAGGGATTGCTCAATCGCCTGGGAGTGGGAGTTACGGCATGGCCTGCAAAGGGCATGTTCACCAAAGCTACGCACGATATATTGTTTTGCACAGTGATCCGATCCGACGTAAATACACTCAAGGCAATCGTGTCCGAAATTGATCCTCACGCCTTCCTGGTGATTGGCCAAGGTCATCAGGCCATCGGCGGTGTCCTTCGGCAAACTTCAATGGATGAAGTTAATACATAATCAAGTTGTCTCGCGAGTTCGCATCGGCGGTTATGGCTATTCTCTATAGCGCAATATTATCCTTGCCTACCTGCCCTCAGAAATTGCCCGTATCGTTCTGTGATCTCCAGTATTGCGGGGGTTGTATAGAAGGTATTGGACTGGATGCCAAGTTCGTTCATAGCGAATTCGTGCATTTGGGCATATACCGGAATCCGGTCAAGGATACCTTTCATGGCGTCATCGAACCGTTTCGCGCCTTCCTGAAAGCTATTATAGTCATTTCGTTTGAAACACTCCCGTATCAATTCCGCATCACGCTAATGCCCAGGCTGTCAGCATGGTCGCTAATGCGGTCCAGGTTTCGCAAGATATCATTATAGATCTGGTCGGTTTCCGGGGAAACTTCTCCTGATTTGACGCGTTTACCATGTTTTTTTCGTGCTTTCCAGTACTTTCGATCCATCTCATCTTCCATGCTGCAGGCCAATTGTGCCACATCGCGATCATTATCACGAACAGCGTGAAGAGCAAGCGTATATGTGCGGTGTGCCTGGTGGAACAGCTTGTCAATTTCCTTGATCATTTGTGGGTTAAGTAAAGCATTGGGCTTAATTTTTCCCTGTGCAATCTGGACCAGATCGTCTGTCAGGTCACTGACCCTCTCAACATCGGTGGTCATTTCTATGAGGTGATAACAGTGTCTTTCCTGATCCTCACTGAGATCTTCACCCATCAATTCATTTAGAAAACCTTCAAGGATACCACACAGGGGGTTGACGGTTTGGCTTTCCAGTTCCCGGACCTGTTGGGCAGCATCCGAATCGCCCTCAAGTATGGCTTGACGACTGAGAACAATCATTTCTGCCGTGGTTTTACCCGCTCGATATAACTCATGGGTGGCTTCGGCTAAGGCGACATTTGGGAAGCGGTATTGGCTTTCATCAATATGTTGGGTAAGTTTTGGCTTTTCTTCTTCCTGGGTTTTCGGCACTAGCCTCTCGCTTACCCGAGCGATTGTTTTTATGAACGGAAATAACACTGCACTGACAACAATATTGTGGATACCGTGAGCGTTGGCAATCTGACGGGGTAGGCTTGATGATGTCTCGGATACTAGGGCAGCGAAGGGAGAGAGAAAAGGCAGAAATAACAAGACGCCGATGCCATTATGAAGAATTTGGGCAATGGCCGCTCGTTTTGAGGCAGGGGAAAGACGCAGGGAGGCAATGACACCGGTGACGCAGGTACCGATATTGGCGCCCAGGATGAGCGCAATAGCCCCAGGCAAGGTGATGATCTGGCTTATCCCCATGGCGACAATCAACCCGGTGACAGCTGAACTGCTTTGTATCACAGCGGTGGCGATGGTACCCGCAATAATCCCAGAGAGATAATTCTGCCCCATGTATGCCAGCCATTCCTGGGCAGCGGGTGCAGTCGCCAGAACTTTAAGCGCGCCCGACATAGTTTGCATCCCAACAAATATTACGCCAAATCCCAGGATTACTTCACCTAGTCTTTGCCAGGATCGTTTCGAAGTAAATTCCATCATCCCCAATCCGAGGGCGATGAATAAGAAGGAGAAGTCACCAACTTTAAAGGCAATGATCTGCGCGGTCAAAGTTGTGCCAATCTCTTGACCCATCATCACCCCTATAGCCTGTTCTAGTGTCATGAGGTTGGCGTTGATCATGCCGATCATCGTTACCATTAACAAACTGCTGCTCTGGATCAGTGCTGTGGCGACCGCGCCAAAGGCAGCCCCTTTGATGGGACGGTTGGTCATACGATCCAACCATTCCTGCAGTCGGTGTCCGGCGATTTTCTCCATACCCCTACTGAGCACGCGTACGCCGTATAAAAACAGGGCCATGCCGCCTAATACTTGAACAATACTAATCACATTTCACCTCGATATGTCGGCTATGCTTTCAAACACGATGTCTGGAATCTTTGAGGAAAGGATTGATGTATACCAGTAAGGGAAGATTTAATTATACTTGAACTGGATATCGAGAACGTCTGGAAAAAATACGGAAAAAGAAGCCATCCTGATCAGAATGACTCACCCTACAAATTAATGGTTTTTGATCAAGTTTGTCTAAAAAAACACGCCGCTATTGGCTCAAGCGGCGTGTCATTTCTCATTTATAATGCGTTCAGCGCCCTCCCCTAAGTCAGTTTCATCACCACCATGCCCAGGATGTCCGCGGCTTTGTCCGCCTGGTCTGCCATGTTAGATACATGCCTGTAGACTTCCCTGCGGCGAAGCATAACCATTAAGGGACTGAAATCCTTGGCCTGGGTAAACAGCTCACCTATGGCTACCCGGTAAAGGTGCTCTACTTCATTTTCGATTTTTTTGGCCCGCCTGGCATGGTCACCCGCCACTCGGGGGTTAGCAAATAAGCGGTGAAATGCCATTTCCAGCTCTTCCGTCGCTTCCCTGGTCAGCTTTACCATTCTGATTAAATATTCATCCGCTTCAATTCCCAGCAGCTGCATCTCCTCCACTGTTGTGTAACAATAATCGATAATGTCATCGATATAAAGAGATATCATAAAGATATCTTCCCTGTCCAGCGGGGTGATGAACGTATTATGCAGTTCGTCAATCAGGATACGGCGCACTTCATCCGCTTCGATCTCTTTCGCCCTCATCTGGTCGATAGCTTTTTCTTTTAGCTCGGTTTTACTGAGCCATTTCTCAAGCAGTCGAACACCTTCCACAGTGATCTGAGCTTGTTCAATTAATAAACTAACAAATTTATCTTCCCTCGGACCCCTTTTAAAAATACCTGCGACACCCATTTTTTGCCTCCATTTCTGGATCCTTCCCTCATCCAGCAATCCTAAGGGATGAGATAATCCACAAGATAATATAATAGCGCCGCGAGTCCTGCTGTCACTGGAACAGTCAGGAACCAGGCGATCAAAATGTCACTCATTACTCCCCAACGAACCATTGATTTTCGCTGGGCTGCACCAACACCAATAATGGATGAACTGACAACATGCGTTGTGCTGACCGGACCACCAAATAACGAGGCGCTGAGAATGACCACCATGGATGTCAGTTGTGAGGTGAAGCTGTGTATGGGCCGAATCCGGTAAAACTTTCCGCCCAGGGTGTGGATAATCCGCCATCCACCCAACGCGGTACCAATCGCAATCGCAGTTGCACTGGACAGAATGACCCACCAGGGAACAATAAATGCCTGCTGATATCCCAGCACAACCAGGCCCATGGTGATAATCCCCATGGT
>Ga0255394_10147_pt1 | contig 10985 bp, 7 predicted proteins | sample ANMaggSeSYBR01D3_FD_182112 | JGI IMG/M metagenome (GOLD analysis project Ga0255394, IMG submission 182112) | Sediment cell enrichment communities from methane seep in Santa Monica Basin, California, United Staets - ANME aggregate JGI... | ecosystem: Environmental > Aquatic > Marine > Cold seeps >...
CCAGGTGCGCAAGGGATTGCTTGATCTGTGCGTCATGAATCTGTTGGCGCGGAGAGATATGTATGGGTACGACCTGGTTAAGCGGCTGGCCGAGATCAAGGGCATAGTTATCACGGAAGGCACGATATATCCCTTGCTTTCGCGGCTGCGCCGCTCTGGATTGGTTGAGACGCGCCTGGAGGCGTCGCCCTCCGGCCCGGCGCGCAGATATTACGGTCTGACAGCCAAAGGGATAAAAACCGTCGGCACAATGAATGCTTATTGGGATGAACTTGAGCTGGGTGTAAAGCGGCTCAGGCGCACGAAGCAGAATAAGGAGGACAAGCGATGAAAGAATGGACGCAAGAGGCGAAAGATTATCTTGAGGGTTACCTGGGCCAGGTTGCGGCGCTTGCCCGCAGCCGTGATGAAGATTCGGATATCATCGTGGATGAATTGCGGGGGCATATCACGAACGAGACAGAGGAGATCGCCGGCGGTCTTGTCACGCTTGATCATCTCCGGCGTGTGCTTGCGGCAGTCGGTTCGCCTGAACAAGTATTGGGCCAGGAAGCCGCCACGCCAATAGCCGCAAAGACGCGCACCGCCTCTCCCCCGCCTCAACGAGCGCCACAAACTGTAGTCGTGCAACAAAAGGACACTCGCTCCGGTTGTCTGGTAAAAAGTCTGATTGCGGCAATTCTTGTCGTCGTGCTTGGGATTATCTCGCTGCCGATTATCGGCATTATTTCGACAATCGCCATTCCCAGCTTAATGCGCTCGCGCTCGAACGCAAACGAAGCGGCAGTCATAGGCACTATGAAATCCGTTGTTGAAATGCAGAATAAATTCCAGCAAGCATGCCACATTGATACAGACGGAAATGGCGTGGGCGATTTTGGGACATTTGAGGAAATCCATGCGCAAGATCACGGGGTTGTATCTGAGCAACTTAGCACGGGCCATCATTGTGGTTACCGTTTTGAATTAAGTATCACGCACGGAAATGGCGAGACTCAACCGGGGTTTGAATTGGTCGCAAATCCTATTATAAGTAAGGAGACCGGTGTGAGAAGTTTTTACACAGATGAAACCGGTGTGGTGCGCTTCGAAGGAGACGCTTGGGCCACAAAGGAATCGCCCCCGTTGGTATAGCCTTTGAAGATGGCAAAGCTGAGTAAACAGTGTTGCAGTCGCGGCGCATAATATTGCCGGGCAAAAAAAGAAACGCCACAACTGGGACATTGTGGCGCACTCAAAGAGGGCAAGCATTTTCTATCCGGATGATGGACAATCACCCTTGGAATTCGGCCAAGCTGTCTGGGACTGACCCTTGACCTACTGTTTCAACTGCTTACGTTTATGTTATCGGCACGATACAAAAAATACTTTAGTGAAATATCTATTGCTTTGTAAAGTCTAAATCTGAGGGTAGGCCGATTTCAATTTCATTCGGGCATCATCCACCTTAAATTGCCAATCTACTTCCCGTTGTTTGTCGTTGGACGCCTTGGCCCATGCGGCGATTTCTTCTTTCAATTTGTCTATAGTGCCGATGCGTCTGGTTTTCAGGCATTGTCGTGTCATTGAACTCAGCTCGTTTTCGGCAATATTCAACCAGCTTCCATGTTTGGGCGTATAGTGAAATTCAATTTTCTTCACCAGCTCGCGGGCTTTATCTGGCGAAAACGCTTTGTAAAACGCCCCGGGTGTATGAGTGTTCAAGTTGTCACACACGAGTATGACTTTCTCAATGGTTAACCTTATGAAGGACATATCAGCAAATCTTACTCCTCTATTTAGCATTTACAAAGCACTAGTGTGAACTTGTATCTTTTCCTGTTAAGGATCTACTATAAGAATTCGTCAACCGGGAATGAAAGGGAGTGGAACGATGAGAAACGGAATGCGGATTGGATGGTGTGGTGTTTTGATTGTTGCGCTGTCATTGTGCGGCGCGGCGCAGGCCCAACAGGATGTTGAGTTTGTTGAGCATGCGCTGGAACAGGCCCATCTGAATGGGGGAGTATGCTGCGTTATTGGCGGTATTGAACCCGGTGCGCTGCTGAACTTGCTGGAGAACACGGATTTAGTTGTCCATGTTCTCGCGGACAGCGAGGCGGAAGCGGATGAATTGAGGCGCCTGTCGGCGGGAAATGGTTTCATCCTTGATCGGGTCGTGATTGAAGTGGTTGACGCGGCGCATCTCGACAGATTGCCGTATGCGGATAATGTGGCCGACCTTGTGCTTGCCCCCTGGTCCGCCAGTCAGTCTTTTGCGAAATTGAGGCCCCAGGAATCGATGCGTGTGCTGCGGCCTAAAGGGACTGTGTTTTTCAATACGTCCATTGAGCTGGAGATCCCGATGGGCTTTGAATTTCCGGTTGAAATAAGCAGCGGGAAATTCGGCTATTGCGCCAAAATAGTAAAACCGAGGCCCGCGGGCATGGGAGATTGGCCGCATTGGGAAAAGGCCCCGGACAACAATCCTGTTTCCGATGACACGCTCATCAAAGCACCGTACATGACGCAGTTCATGGCGTTGCCGTATTACATCACGATGCCCGCCATCACGACGGTTTCGGATGGCCGGATGTTTACGTCGATGGGCCACATCGCGCATCATGAACGCGAGGAGGAGTGGCTGAACACGCTGCTGGCGCGTAATGGCTACAATGGCGAGGAACTTTGGCGCAAACGCCTGCCTGATGGTTATCTGGCGCATCGTTCGGCCTATGCCGCCGCATCCGGCGCTTTCTTTATGATTGATCTTGATGGGGAGGACTGTCTTATCCTGGACCCGGAAACGGGCGATGAAATCGACAGGATCCAGACGCGGGACATCCGTGGTGAATGGAAATGGATCGCCAAAGTGGATGACATTCTGTATGCGCTCATTGGCAAGAAAGAAGGTCCGGCGGAGACAACTGTTGTGCGCAGTCAGCACACGGCATGGAGCTGGGGCGAGTTGAGCGCTGGCTACTATGAGCCGAGCGTGCCATGGGGATTCGGCGAGACGATTGCCGCGTTCGACATAAAAACAAAAAAAATGCTATGGAGCTATTCTGAAGATGCCAGGATTGATTCGCGCGCAATGGCCATGGGCGGCGGCGCCCTGTTCTTTTACGCTCAGAACAAGCATGTGTCTAAGCTGGACGCGAAATCCGGCAAACTCATCTGGACTAACGACTCGAAGGAATTGACCAATCTGATCGAAAAACCGGGCAAAGGTCTTACATCCACGCCAGGTTTCCGCAGCAGTTGCTACTGTCTGTATACGCCGAAAGGCATCTTCTTCGGCGCACAGACCAGACAGAAAATCGTTGCGGTGTCAACGGAAGACGGCAGCCTCATGTGGAGCCGCGATAAGACCACGAGCAATCCCAATGCGATCTATCTCGATGGAAATATTCTCGTCGGCATAGGCAAAGACGGCGACACGTTTGTTGTTGATCCAAAGACAGGGGACACAGTGGAAAACCTTGGATTCAGAAAACGTTCTTGTGTGCGCCTTACCGCCACGTCTGATTCGTTGTTCTGCCGCGGTTTTCCCGAAGGTGTCACGCGTTTTGACCGGAACTCAAAACAGATCACGTTCAACGGCGCTTTGCGCCCGGCTTGCAACGATGGCGTAATCGGCGCGAACGGCCTCTTGTACATTGGGCCGTGGACATGCGACTGCAACCTCTCGCTGATGGGCACGGGGGCGTACACTACGGCGCCGGACAATATTACAGCGGAGTTCAAACGGACTGCCGCCGCCGATTCATTGGATGCTGTTCAGGAATTGAATGTTGCGGACAATGACTGGCCAGCCTACCGGGGCGGCAACTCCCGCACAGGTTCCACGGCGGCCATTATCCAGTCTCCCTCGCTTGCCCTGTGGGAATGGGCACCGAAAAATGACTTCACGCCAAGCGCGCCGACGGCAGCCGGCGGGCTTGCGTTCATCGCAGGCGATGACGGCGCCGTGCGCGCGCTTGATATGGTGTCAGGCGAGGAACTGTGGTCATTCGCCACGGCAGGCCCGGTCCTTCAGGCGCCAACAGTTTGGGAAAGCAGAGTGTACGCCGGTTCCGGCGACGGACATGTGTACTGCCTCGAAGCGAAAACAGGCAGGCTGCTGTGGAAATTCCGCGCCGCGCCGATGGAACGCAGGATTATGATATACGGCAGGCTTTGTTCAACCTGGCCAGTCAATACCGGCGTGCTGGTTGAGGATGGCGTGGCCTACTTCGCGGCGGGTATCATCGACTTTGACGGCACATACGTGTTTGCAATCGACGCGCGGACCGGACAGATCATCTGGACGAATACGACAAGCGGACACCTCAGAAAAGATCTCAGGAAAGGCGTATCCGCGCAAGGCAATATCACCATCATGGACGGGAAACTCTGGATGGCCGGCGGCAACATCCTCTCCCGGGCGCCATATGACCTCAAGACGGGCGAATATCTGGGCGCCATGCCAACCGACGGCGCGCCGGAATCCAACCGCGGCGAAGAAATCGGCGTTTTCGCGGATGACATCATCATGCAGGGCGGCAGACTGCTGTACTCGGCCACGAAAGATATCGTGAATCCGGGGCGGTTCGCGCTGAGCATGCAAGGCGGGCCGGAATTCATGATCGCCACTGGCAAAAGTACGCCGGTTTGGGACGCCGCACTGTTTGTCTCCGCGCCTTTGCGCGAGGCAAGTCCCGAAGCATACACATCTTCCGCGCTTGCGGCCAACATCAAAAAGTCGCCGGGGCCGAACAATCCCATATTGCCGAAGCCTGTATGGCGGACGGACGTCTTGCGGAACAGCAGGGTCATGGCGCTGGCGCTGGCCGGAGATTCGGTTGTCGTCACATGCAGGACCCCCCTTGAACGGCAACTAAAACCCCGGTGGAGGCTTTGCCTGATCAACCGGGAAGACGGCAGAATCCTTGATAACCACGAATTGGGCGCGGCGGTCCGGCCCAACGGACTCGCCATTGACGCTGAAGGCAGAATCCTTGTGGCGATGGCTGATGGCTCGGTGCGCTGTTTCGGCGGCCGCAATAGTTTCGGCAAACACATAGAGGACATGGCCGCCAAGGCGGCGGCAAATGAGAGTGAGCGTCCGCGCTGGATCGAGCGTATTGCGCAAGCGCTTGTCTCTGTTCGAGATTATGACAGCAGGATGTTTGTGCTCGACATACTTTCCAAACAGGGCGTCGATGTGCTGAAACCGGCCAAAGACAACGGCGCGGTGACAAATTGGCGCATCCTCGGCCCGACGCCGTGGAACAACACGGACTGGGACTTGAGCAAAGTGATAATTGGCGAGCCGGATATCGCGGTTGATCAGCAAGTTGAAGTGTCCGGCAAAATGATGGGCTGGAAACCGTTCATCACCACGCACACCAGCGGCATGGTGGACTTACGGGACTTCCTGGGCGTCAAGAGCATGGTAGCGGCGTATGGATACGCTGAAATCGAATTGGCCGAGGCGGGCGAAATCCTGCTGCAAATAGGCACGAACGACGGATACATCGGATGGTTCAATGGCCAGCAAGTTGGCCGGTTCGACGGAGGACGCGGTTACAGGCCCGACACGGAGCAAGTGAAAGTCAGTGCGATAAAAGGCGTCAACAAGATTCTCCTGAAAATCTCGCAACACGGCGGCGCCTGGGCTATGGGCATACGCGTCACCGATCTTGAAGGGAACCCGATCCCCTTCAAATGTGTCACAAAATAATCATATTCGACAAAAGTGATCGCGGTCCGCGATTGTTCTGCGGTCTTGTTCGATATAATCAGGCAAAGTTCTGGCTAACCGTATGAATCATGTAAATTCTTTTTCTTCTTTATTGCGTCTTGGTGTCTTGGCGCGAGAAAATTCTTTGTCAATTTGTACAGATTTATTGCTGAGAGAGTGATTTGCCGTCACTGCGCATCCGTATGTATCTGACTTTTCATAGACTTGTGTCAGGTGAGTCCGGGGTGGTTTTTCTCTGTTTGTCTGGCAAGAGCAGATTGAGTAAAGCAGCGGCCGAAACGCCGGCGATAAAAGCGCATGGTATTATCCACAGGAATGAAATCCCCTCTTCAAGAAACTCTGGCGAGAGAAAATCCGCCGTCTTTTCAAAACACCGCGGACAATAGATCTCGAACAACTGAAAAATCCCGGCTGAGAAGCTTATGAAAACCGCGGCAACAACACCGGCAAGCATTCCGATAATAGTTGGCAACTCGCGGACGCGCGGCAAAAACAGAGCAATGAAAAACGGAACAAATAAGGGGGCTGTCAGCAAATTGGCTGTTTTCCAGCTTAACTCGGCCAGGTTGCCCTTTATATTGCCTATGATTAAACTGAGCATTACAACAATGACGCCTATTACAACAGAAATGATCTTGGCAAGTTTGATCTCTTCGGATTCGGAAAGGGCATTTTTGCGAAAGCGGCCGATAAGGTCTCTGGTAATCACGAGACAGGAGGAATTGACCCCGGAAGAAAGACTGGACATCGCGGCGGCAAGCAGCCCGGCTATCGCTATTCCGCTAATTCCAACTGGCAGGACTGTTACGATAAAGTGGGGGAAAAGTTCATCGGCGCAATCACGAACACTCGTTGCGCCTGCTGGCAGAAGGCCGGGGTTTGCCCGGAAATAAGCCATCATGGCCACGCCCAACAGGCCAAGAAATATCCAGACAGAACAACTGGTAATTAATTGTATCAAGTATCCCCGGCGCGCGGCTTTGATATTTTGTGTCGCCAGATAGCGTTGAATTGACATTTGGTCCGAGCCGGCGGTGCAAACCTGAAAGCTAAATAACGAGATTAAAGCAGTGCCGGCACTGACGCGCACCTTTGTATCAAAGAGCTTCCACTCGAGCCATCCATCCGGCCATTCGGTTGGGAACCAGACACTTGGCCCTCCCAGTACCCTGTCAATCAATATTAGCGAGAACAACGCGGCTCCGATAAGAATAAATGTCTGGATTACATCCGTAATGATCACCGCCCGCAAACCGCCCATCGAGGTGTAAATCGTTGTGATTGCTACCATGGCAATGCTTACCCATAACGCGACATTTTCAGGCCAGCCCATAATCGGAACGACAACTTTTACTGCGCACATATATATGATTACGGACATCCAGGTCACACGTAAAATCAGAAAGAACAATGATGCCAGTATCCGCACCTTTACGCCAATCCGAATCTCCAGCAACTCATAGGCGCTGGATACGTTCGCTTTCATAATCGTCGGAATCAGAAACCAGCCGACAAAGAGGAAAACCAATGGATATCCTATGAGACCGCAGAGCAGCATAGGTCCGAACTTGATGACTTCACCCGGTATCGACAGGTACGAAATCGCGCTGAACAGTGAGGCAAAAAGGGATAGCCCTACGGTCCAGGGCTTCATTTTGCGCCCGCCAAGCAAATAATCGTCGCTGGTTTTGGTTTTGCGGCTGAAATATTTGCCGACAGCGAGTACTACCCCAGCATACAGCGCTATTACTATCCAGTCTAATAATTCCATTATTCTCCCTTTGAATTTTAACTTGCGCCGTCAGAACGGTAAGTGATGCCCGACTTTCGGAAAGCGTCCTGGATTTCCAGTATGGCCCGGCGCAAGAAACTTGTATCCGAGCCATGGGAAATGAACAAGGCCCCCATTTCCAGCAACTCTTTGGCATGTTCAGGTGAAGACGCCGGTATGCCCCATGCTTTGTTGTGCCGTTTAGCAGCCTGGGCGACTGTTTTGATGCAGTCAAGCATTGGATTTTCGCGGGGATTCATAGGAATGTTCAACTCGACGGATAGATCGCAGGGCCCGATAAAAAGTATGTCAACTCCGGGCACGGCTGCGATTTCATCCACCTGCTCCAGAGCATGTTTAGTTTCTATCTGCGCCATAAGGAACGTTTGCTCGTTTGCCCAGTCAATGTACTGCTGTGTTGAAACAGCTCCGTAATTGCCTGCTGGGACGCCCGGGTCGACGCCGCGTATTCCCAGCGGCGGGAAACGGACGTGTTTTACCAATTCAGCTACCTCGCCGGCACTGCGGGCGCGGGGATACATTATGCCAGTTCCGCCCAAATCCAGCATCCTGGTGGCGTGTGTAAATTCGCGATTACCCACTCGCAGCAGGCTGTCCATATTTGTCCCGCGGCAGGCCTGCACCAGGCTAAAGGCAGTCTGGAGGCTGGTTGGCAAATGCTCAAAGTCAAGCCACAGGCAATCAATACCCTGCAGGCCGATAAGTTCAGGCATCATGCAGTGGGGAATATTGGACTTAAAACAGTGTACCGCCAATCCCTTGGATATTTTTTCTTTTACAATACTGTTTCTCATTATCAGTGCCCCTGCGCCTTGGATTTTACCTTTTTTTGAGCCACGACGGCGTCGGAACCGCAAAGAACGCTACGGACGCAAACGCGCGATTTGGGCCATTTCTTCTCAATAGATTAACACGATACGTTTGACCGCGCAACAGGCCTCGTTCCTTTCGAGAGCGCATGCATGCGCTGAAGCACACCCTTATAGTAGTCACGCCGAAGTTATCCCCGGTGGACGGAGCGGGCAGTTTCACTTTGTCCGGGTAGCTGTGTATTGCACTTGACCGTTACAGGTTGAAGTCCACGGCACTTGTCATTTGTCTGTAGTTGCCGCATCAGACATATGTTTTTTCACGATGCGCTTCTGCACACGCAACAGATTGTATTGGGGGACTTGCTTTATGCCTTCATCACAAGCGGCCAGCGCCAGGTCAAATTGGCCGAGTTCGGTGTAACTGCGAGCCAGGAACAGGTATGCCTCGCTGAGTATGTGTACTTGAACACTGTCTAATTTGTCTTTGTGTTTGGCCAAAGAGAGCTTCTCTTTCCTGGCGAGTTCGGTGGCTTTTGCGAGAGCGTTCGCGGCGTTTTGGTAGTCTTTGAAGTAGTCGAAGTGGATGCGTCCCAGGGACGACTCGATCTCGAAGCTCCATGGGTTCTTTTTCGCGCCAGCGATCAGAAAGTCACGGCCCATTTCTGGCTGACCTGCAAAATCAGACATGAAAAACGCGCCGTTTGTATAGGCCTGAACGTAGTGAGGGTTGAACTTCACGAGCACCTGATACCAGGGGATCAATTCCTGGGGATCGCTGTGATGCGCATGCCCAGGCTTCCAAGGCTCAATGTTTCGGTTCATCTCGCCCAGAATGCCGCGCCAATCCCTGTTTTCATCAGGGATTAGGGACGGGCCGTCTTTGTGGGCCACACCTGCGCCCATGCCAGTGAACTCCTCGGCGTGAATGCCATGAGTCTGCTCACGTTCGCTGGGCATGCGGTAGATGATCCCGTTATGGAGATATTCCAGTGTTTTGAGCCACATCAAGTCGCTGACCGACATCTGGAGCTGCCCCATGAGCGAAAGCGCTATCGATTCTTTGGCCGCTTGATACTCACCCGGCTTGTATCGTGCATCGGAGCGTAACTGGGGAGCAAGCGCATGGGCCAGCACGGCCGCTATGATCAGCCCCGCAAACCCGGTCAGATATGCCATCCTGTTCATCGGTCCGTGTCCTCCATTACAATGGCATGCGGCGGAAACGTATGCAGCCTATCGCGAAAAACAGCGCTGTGTAGACCATTCCGTACAGAGTCATTCCGGCGAGCACCCACAAAGGGACAGGGGGCCATCCGTGGATTACCTTCTTGGAGAGGTCGAACAACTCCAGGTGCGGCGCTATCCAGTACAACGCTTCCGCCAACCTCAGAGAGCCCCCGGTGAGTTCATCGTGGATATATAAGATGCTGTGCGCAAATATCTGCATGCTCATGCAAACCAGCAGCGAAATGGTCACATTGGCTGCATGCGTAAGAAAGAGGGACAGGGACAATACGCCCGCCGCGATGAACCACATCGACAGCACTCGCAAGTACAGCGCCTGATAGAACACGCCTCCCACGGGGATCTTGAACACCAAAAAAAGGAGCCACAACCGCGGAACTCATGAGGCTGACGCCGACGTACTTGCCTAAATAGAAGTTTGCGCGGCTAACAGGCTTTCCGAGAGAGGGGTAGAGCGTGCGGTTCTGGATCTCTCCTGGAAGCTGGCGCGCCGTAGCGACGACACAAATGATGATGGAGAAGACGGTCGTTACCGTGAAACCCACGTCTTTGACAAACTTTTCAAGCCCCTCGACGCCGAAACGGCTGAACAGTCCCGCTCCAAGCACCATGGCCGCGCCCAGGATCAGTACGACATAGGGGTCCTTCCTGCGGATGGACTCAAGCACTGTGATATGCGCGATGGTTATAGTTTTCCGGATTTCTTTCCACATGGCTTACGTAACCTTATGTCCGATAGCGTTGACGAAGTAGTCTTCCAGGGAACCTGATTCCTGGAAGGTCTCAACGATCTCCAGTCCAGACGCCTGAAGATGTTTTCGCAGCGTCTCCTGTGCCAGCTCCGTATCGGTCACCAGAGTGACATACTGGTCGTCGACGCCGCGAAGCGCCGTCCCGTCCGGCAGGGCGGACGCATGAAGGGAACCCCTGGCGACCGTGACGATCTTCCGCATAGAGCGCAGCAGTTCATCCAACGCGCGTTCTTCCAGGACCTTCCCTTCATCCAGCAGAACGACACGGTCGCACACCATGGTCACTTCGGACAGCTCATGCGAGGAAAAGAACACCGTCTTGCCGCGAGATTTGAACTCAAGGAGAATCTCGCGCACGTCGCGCCGCGCCACCGGGTCAAGGCCGGAGGTCACCTCGTCCAGTATGAGCAAATCAGGGTCTCCCATAATCGCCTGCGCAAGCCCGACACGCTGCAGCATCCCTTTGGAGAAGTTGCGTAAAGGCTCGCGGTCTCTCCCCTCAAGGCCTACTTTCTCAATGAGTTTGGAAATGACTATTTTGTGGTCCGGCCTCGGGATCTCCTGCAAAGTAGCGTATGACGCCAAGGTTTCCCGGGCAGTCAGGAATGGATAGTACCCGGCGACTTCCGGCAAGAACCCTGTCCTGCGGCGGGCTTCCC
>Ga0255394_10155_pt1 | contig 10912 bp, 7 predicted proteins | sample ANMaggSeSYBR01D3_FD_182112 | JGI IMG/M metagenome (GOLD analysis project Ga0255394, IMG submission 182112) | Sediment cell enrichment communities from methane seep in Santa Monica Basin, California, United Staets - ANME aggregate JGI... | ecosystem: Environmental > Aquatic > Marine > Cold seeps >...
GTCCGTACGTATGCTGTATGGTGAGGATGATGTGCGCGAGGACAATTGCGAGGCGTTGTCGGAAAAAATAGCCGCGCTGGTGAAGCCGGGTTTCTATGAACACATCCTGAGAGATGTTGCGAACATTGAATACTGTCAGGTGAATAGTCTTGATGCGTGCGTGTTCCGGGAGACGGGCCTGCCGGATCTTCTCTGCCATGACATTAGCACTGTGCCGCTCAGCACGGAGCTTAACATTGCCGGTGTCGAGAAACTCTGTGATCGCGAGGCGCATAGTCTTGATGACTGGCTTGAGATGATCGACTGGTGTTTTGAACAGTTTGGCCCCAAAGCTGTCGCGACGAAGAACCAGTGCGCATATGGGCGCACACTGGATTTTGAGGATGTTCCGAAGGATGAAGCAGCGCCGTTGTTTGAGCGTGTTGTCATAAAAGGCAAAGACGACCTCTCCGAAGCTGAACACAAGGCCGTGCAGGATTATCTGTTCCATTACTGTGTCGAGAAGGCCACCGAATACAAGCTGCCTGTTAAGCTGCATACGGGGTATTATGCGGGACAGGACGTCATGCCGTTGAACCGGGTACGGACGAATGCGGGGGATCTGTGTCCGCTGTTCCAGAAATACCGTGAAACGCGGTTTGATCTGTTCCATATCGGTTATCCGTATCAGGATGAGATGATCGCACTGGCCAAACATTATGAAAATGTGACGGTCGATATGTGCTGGGCCTGGATCATCAATCCCGCCGCGTCCGTGCGGTTCCTCAAGGAGTTCCTGATGGCCGCGCCCGCGAGCAAGATCCTGACGTTCGGCGGGGACTATATTCCAGTGGAACTTGTGCCTGGGCACACCTGTATCGCGCGTCAGGGTCTCACGCAGGCGCTTGTGGAACTCGCGCATGAGGGCTGGCTGGAGGAAAATGACATGCCAGAACTTATAGAACGTATCATGCGGGGGAATGCGCATGAATTATTCGAGTATGAGAAGGTGAAGAAGAATTCGTAAGTAATCCACAGCCTTCATGGAATCCGGTGCTGCGCAGGCCAACAGAAAGAAGTACTAATGTCATTTTTCGATAAAACAACCTTGTCTGATCGGTTTTCGCGCGAGGCGATGCCGTTTGTGGAACATCCTTCGCGTTATATCGGGGCGGAGCTGAATTCCGTTCATAAGGGGCCGGGGGTGGATGTCCGGCTCGCGCTTGCATTCCCTGATTTGTATGATCTGGGCCTTGGCAATCTTGGCCTGATGATATTGTATTCAATCCTGAATGAGCTGCCGTGGTGCTGGGCCGAGCGCGCGTATGCGCCCGCGCTGGATATGGAGAAGATTCTCCGTGAGCGCGGCCTGCCGCTGTTCACGCATGAGTCAAAAACAGCGCTGAAAGAACTGGATGGGATTGGCTTCACGCTTCAGTCAGAGTTGACGTACACCAATATTCTCAATATGCTTGATTTGGCGGGTATATCCGTTCATTCAAAAGACCGGGGTGAGGATGAGCCGCTGATATTTGCCGGCGGGCCGTGTGTGTTCAATCCTGAGCCGCTGGCTGATTTTATCGATTTCTTTGTGATTGGCGATGGGGAAGAGGCGGTTGTTGAGATTGCGGAGGCATTTCGCGGATTGAAGGGAAGGTGCAGGGCGGAAAAGCTCGAAGCGTTTTCAAAGATCGAAGGTGTGTATGCGCCCGCGCTTTATCCGTTTGAAGTGCTTGAGGGGGGGCGGCTGGTCCCCGTGCTTGACGCGGCGCCGATATGCAGGCGGGTGACGCCGGACCTTGACGCCGTGAATTATCCGACGAAATTGATAGTGCCTTTTTTCCCGCAGGTGCATGATCGCGCTGGTCTGGAGGTCATGCGCGGCTGCACGCATGGATGCCGCTTCTGCCAGGCAGGGATGACAGGGCGCCCCGTGCGTGAACGCGGCCTGGACACAATTGATTCTCTTATGCGCCGCACTGCGAAAGACACTGGTTATGAGGAAACGTCTCTGGTCTCCTTGTCCACCTGTGACTATTCACGCGCGGGGGCGCTGGTGTCGCAAGCGGCTGAGACGGCGGCGGGAATGGACATGAGCGTGTCGCTGCCGTCGTTGCGGCTTGATACATTCGCGGTTGATTTGGCTGACAAGATATCGGGTATCCGGCGCAGCGGTTTGACATTCGCCCCGGAGGCCGCGAGTCCCAGATTGCGCGCGGTCATCAATAAATGGATACCGGATGAGGCTTTGTTTGAAACGGCTGAGGAGGTTTTCCGCAAAGGGTGGAACCATCTGAAACTTTATTTCATGATCGGTCTGCCTACGGAAACCGACGATGATGTGGAGGCGATTGTTGAACTGTGCGCTAAGACCCTGGAACGTGCGCGGCGTGTCAACCGTGGTGCGAATATCCATACAGGCATCTCGACGTTTATTCCGAAGCCTTTCACGCCGTTCCAGTGGGCGGAACAGATCGGCTTTGATGAATCGCGGCGGCGCCAGGAGCTTTTGTATCAGGGATTTTCCAAGTGCCGCGGCATACGGTACGGCCGCCATAATCCCCGTTTGACATTTATTGAAGGTTTGATCACGCGATCTGATCGGCGTGTTGGCGCTTTGATTGAACAGGCATGGCGAAATGGGGCTCGCTTTGACGCCTGGGATGAATGGCGTGATTTCAGCGCATGGGAACAGGCGATCGATGACACGGGATTTGATGCGGGGGATGCATTGCGCGTGCGTGGTCTTGAGGAGCGTATGCCTTGGGACCATCTTGATACGTTTGTATCAAAAAACTGGCTCCGCGCTGATTGGAACAGGGCGCTGGAGCTGGCGCACGAACCTGATTGCCGGATGGGGCAGTGCAAAGCCTGCGGTGTCAACCAGCATGTGCCTGATTTGTGCTCAGAGATGGTGACTCGTTCTTTGCAGGCCGAAGTTGAGCGCAGGATGCAGCCGGAACCTGATGAGGGGCGGGAGGAAATCCCGGCAAATAAGTTTCCTGAGCGCAATGAGCCTGAGCCTGTGCAGCGTATCCGGTTCCGGATCGGACGCAAAGGTGAGACGCGCTTTCTGTCTAATCGGGAATTCATGACGGCGTGGGCGCGGGCGCTGCGCCGGGCGGGTTTCCCGTTGTCGTATTCTCAGGGTTTTCATGCGCACCCGAAGATTTCATTCTCTACCGCGCCGCCGGTCGGCGAGGAATCCGAGGGCGATTACATGGATATAGTGCTTCGCGCGCCAGTTAAGCTACCGCAGGCGCTGGAACGCTTACGCGATGTACTGCCGATGGGACTGGAAGTCTATGAGGCAGAGGAGGTGGAGTTGCGCTCGCCATCTCTGATGTCGCTTGTGCAGGGGTATTCGTATTTTATACGGACAGACACTGATGCCGCTGAGATTAAGAGCAGGGTCGATGCAGCGCTCTCTTCGGGCTGTCTTGAGGTTGAGCGCCGGACGAAAAAGAGCAAGAAAAAGCGCGGGCCGATGAAATTCACGAAGGTTAATGTGCGTCCCATGATCAAGTATATTAGTGTTAGCGAGGATGCCGGAGAGACTTTGCTTGAGGTTGAGCTTGGTATCTTTGAATTGAAGTCGATCAAGGTCCGCGAGTTGCTTTCTCTGTTAGGACTTGATATTTCGTGTGCCCGGGTTTTCAAGCGCGCTACACATCTTGCGGATGAAAAAAATAAGGGCCGCCCATGTTGATGGCGGGCTGATCGCCAAGAGCGGAAAACTCACGGTTTTTCTATTGCTGCTAAAGACAAGAAATTCTATTGGGCAATGCGGAGATTGGGAAGGCGGCAAGGTTGCCGGCTTCGCCATTCCGTACGGATACTTGGCCAGGGCTAACACTCACAAATGATTAACATGCGAATTTAAGGGAAATGCCTACGGGGTATTCGGTATTTATTCGAAAAGCAGTCATATTTTTTTGCGTAAGCATAGATAAAAGTGATAATGGTAATAAGATGATGGATTAGGTTCAGTATTTGTTGACGAACATGGTTAATTGTGCTACTCTCGTAGTAATAGAGATTTTGGTTTTCATTTCAAGGCTGTGCGCGATGGCATCATTACCAGATGCTTGATATGGGATGATTGACTCATTTTAAGGAGATGTCATGTCAAGTAATGATATTCAGGAGATTGTTGAGAAGCTTGTAGGCGATTCCATTCTTGTAGAGCTTGACGATCTGCCGATGCTGGCGGATTTACATACCCTTTTGCAAAGCGTAGAAAAATATGCCGCATCTGAAAAGATGGATGCTTTTGCCCAGTCTGCCGGCAAAGCGGTTAACTCAGTAGAAGACATCATTCTCGATCAGGCCAAAAATCCAGAGACGATAATCAAGAATGTGGGAAAGTTTGCGGGCACGGCGCAGGCAATTGTCTGCGACAATGCTGATCCAGCGTCCTTACCGTTTCCTGATGATTTTGAAGTTGACGCTTCCACAGCTTCCTCTGCGTTGACACAGGAAGAGCTGCTCGCCAGCTTGCCGGCGCATGTTGATGAGCAAATTCTGTCAGAATTCCTTACGCGCCAGCCGACCGTGCTGGATGATATGGAATCTCTTGCGCTTACCCTTGAAAAAGAAGAAGACGAAGAGAAATTGCGTGAGTTGAGGCGCCTCATTCATACGCTTAAAGGCGAGGCCGGTATGCTGGGTATGAATGATGTGAGTGAATTGTGTCATGCCACGGAAGAAATACTGGGGGAACATCCGAAGCCGGGAGTGACTGATGTTCTTCTCGATATTCGAGATTGGCTGAGCCGCATTTTTGACTGTTATCAAGGCAAAGGTGAAGCGCCCGGTTCTTGCGGCGATTTGATCAAACGTATATCAGGAGAAGAAGTTGCGGAGGCAGCCCCAGCCGAGATGCCTGAGGAAGCCGCCGAGTCGGAAACACCAGAAGAAGCCAAGCCGGAATTGGGTTCCCCAAAAGTCCTGGATGGTGATCCGGCCCTTATGGGAGAGTTTGTTGCGGAGGCGTTGGAGCATCTGGAAAACGCGGATGTGCATTTGCTTACTCTTGAGACGGAACCCAAAGACCCGGAAGCTCTCAATGCGGTGTTCAGGGCATTCCATACCATCAAGGGTGTTGCTGGTTTTCTGGACGTTGAGCAAATTCAGGCCCTTTCGCACGAATCAGAAAATCTCTTGGATCGCGCGCGAAAAGAGGAATTGACGCTTCAGGGAGTTTACATTGATATAACGTTCGATGCCGTTGATCAATTGAAGAACCTTGTTAATTTGCTGGGGAAAGCCCTCTCCACGGGGGACCCTCTTGAATATGACCATGAAGTGCCTGTTTTGGTGAAACGGCTTCAAGCACTATTGTCGGGAGAAATTGAGGAAATAGAAATCGCCGAGGAACAAGAGGCGCTCCCCGAGACGAACAAGAAAATAGGTGAAGTGCTTGTTGAACGGGGCGTTGCGTCCCCCGGTGCGGTGGAGGCAGCCGTTCATAAACAGTTCATGGGTTTGGAATGCAGAAAACTTGGCGAGATACTCCGCAACTTGAATATGATCACCCAGGTCCAGCTTGATGAAGCCGCCAAGATTCAGAAAAAGTCCGGCGGCGCAAAAAAACTTGGCGAGATCTTGCTGGACATGGGCGCTATTACAGGGAAAGACCTGGGTACGGCCCTGGAAAATCAGGAAACGGCGCCTAAGGCCCCGCGTGTGGGTGAAACACTGGTGCGTTCAGGTGAAGCGCCGGCCAAAGAAGTGGCCCATGTGCTGCGTGCGCAGCAACGCGCACAGCGGACGGTTGAAGTGCGGGAAACCGTGAAGGTGGATGCGGAACGTCTGGACCGCATGATCGATCTCGTCGGCGAAATAGTGATCGCCGAAGCCATGCTAGGTCAACATATTAGCGCCGACAATTCGAGCGATGTGATGCGCTACCTTGTCCAACTTGACAAGATAACGCGCGAACTTCAGGAAATGGGCACGTCTCTGCGGATGATTCCTGTGAAGGCCACTTTCCAGAAGATGGCCCGCCTGGCGCGCGATGTCGCCAAGAAAGCGAATAAGAAGATTGAATTTGTAATGAATGGCGAGGATACCGAACTGGACAAGGGGGTTGTGGACAAGATTGGGGATCCCCTTGTGCATATGGTGCGCAATTCCGTTGACCATGGTATTGAAGCCACCGGGGAGAACCGTCTGGGCGCGGGTAAACCGGTGGCCGGGCGTGTTGAATTGCGGGCTTTCCATAAAGGCGGCAACATATACATCGAAATCGAGGATGACGGGCGCGGGCTTGATCGTGATGCGATTCTGGCAAAAGCTGTTGAACGCGGGATTGTTAAAGATGGGGAAAGCATGGCCGATGAGGACATATGGAAACTCATCTTTGAACCGGGATTTTCCACCGCGAAGACGGTAACGGAGGTTTCCGGCCGTGGTGTGGGGATGGATGTGGTCCGGCGGAATATTGAAAGTCTCCGCGGCAAGGTTGACATAAAGTCGACACAAGGCAAAGGATCTCTTTTCAGCATTCGTCTGCCTCTTACCTTGGCGATAATCGATGGTATGGTCGTGCGGGTCGGCAAGGAACGTTACATAATACCTACTTTGTCAGTGGTGCGTTCAATACAACCGGTGAAAGAGGACCTTTTCACCGTCGTTGACAAGGGGGAGATGCTTTCGCTTCAAGGCGAACTTATTCCTCTGTTCAGGCTGCATAAGCTTTTGGATATTCCAGATGCCCAGACAGATCTCATGAAAGCGTTGGTGCTTATCGTTGAGGATGCGGGCAAGCGCACCGGTTTATTGGTTGATGAGCTTCTGGGCCAACAGCAGATTGTTATTAAATCGCTTGGGGAGGCCATGCAAGGACTCAGCGGAATTTCTGGCGGTGCGATTATGTCTGATGGCGTTGTCGGGCTTATTCTTGATGTTGGCGGTCTGGTGCAACTGGCGCATTCGTAGTTTTTCGTGTTGCCATTGGGAATCTTGTGTTCATGATTGTGTTCATGATAGTTAGGAGAAGGCAGGATGTCAGTAAATAATGTCGAAAGTAAAGAAGCCATGGCTGAGTTGGCGCAGGCCGGCCAGCATCTGACTTTTCGTTTTGGGCATGGCCAGGATCGTGGCAAGGTGGTGATACTTCTCAATGCCGACAGAATCCTCAGCGGTCGTGATTTAGCGAGCCTGTAGCCGCCGGTATCGTCCGGCTTGGTTCTGTCTGATTAGTTATTGCAGGATTGGGACTGTTCATGTATAAAGAAAGCGCAGGTGCATCAGGATGATGCAAGATATCGGAAGCTACAAATTCAGATTCCAGTTGCGGACAAGCGAGGATAATTTGTTCGTCTACTTTGACGGCTCTGTGTATGCGGAGAAAATCTATGAGCTGTACGAGCTGGTATGCGACCAGTTGGAGATGATGCATGTCACGCCAATCCCTCCCAAAGAGCATTTAACCAGCGCTCTGCTTGAGGCCATCCAGGATTCGGATGATGACCAGGTCCTTAATGTGGTAATCATGAAGGGTAAAGCGCCTGTACCTGCAAAGGATGGTCATATTGAATGGGGGAGGGACTTTTTCAGTAAAGAGTTTGTTATGAATGAAAAGACGGGCCAAGTGGATTTTCGAGCATCTGTCGGAGATCCCGCTGTTGAAGCTGATGAGTTTCTCGCCAGGATACACCCTCCGACGCCGGGGAAAGAAGGCATAGATGTATTCGGCGGGAAAATTGTTCCGGATCCCGGCAAACTTCCTGTAATTAACTGCGGGGCGAATGTTCGCGCAGGAGATTCTGAAGAAGAGTTTTTTGCTGAGACTGACGGCCGGGTAAAGTATTCCGAAAACAAATTGAATGTGGACTCTGTTTTTCATATCAAAGGCAATGTCGGGCTTGCATCGGGCAATATCGAACATTCCGGCGCACTAATGGTTGAGGGGGATATTGAAACCGGCACGGAAGTTTCCGTGCGTGGAGATGTTGAGGTAAAGGGTGTTATTGAGGGCGCCAACGTTGTCTCAGGCGGTGATATTCATGTGCATTGCGGCGTCACTGGTTCTGAGGACAAGAGTTTGACCGCCAAAGGCTGCCTGAAGGCCCGCTTTCTTGTTGAGACTACGGTAATCGCTGAGGATGATATCGTGGTCGAAAGCGAAACGATGAATTCACATATACGCACTCAGGGCTCATTTATTATGCCAAAGGGACGGGTTGTGGGTGGTTACATCGAAGTATGCGGCAATATCTATGTGAATCAAGCGGGCAGTGAGGGCAATGTCCCAACGCGTTTGTCAATTGTAACGGATAAGGCTGCAGCCGCGGCGCTCAGCGAAAAAGAAGAGGAGATTAAATCGCTTTGCGCCAGCATAAACAAGATAAAGGAAATGCTGACTGCAATGAAGAAAAAACGGGATGCAATGAAGGACGGTGCCGCGCAGGCGTTGTCGAAACTTGCTGACAGCGTAGCGGAAATGCAGGAGGAATTTGGCCGCTTGGAGTCTGAGCGCGATGAATTTTTGAAGCAGATGCAACGGCGGGGCAGGCCGCAAATGGTTTTCAAGGAAGTTCTCTACCCGGAGACGATGCTGGAAATATATAACCATAGATACAAGGTGACTGAAATGATGCTGGGGCCTGTGCGGGCAGTGCTTTCCGGAGGTATAATTGAGTTTAAACCGGTTGAATAGCCCGGCATCCCACATGGGGCAGCGCTTGGCAAAAGAAGAAATAATAAGTCGGTATCTGTATAATTGCAATATGAATAAGGACAACGTGTTATAATTCTTGCCGTTCCTTATGTGCGGGTAACGGTAAATGTCAAAGTGTCTTTATTAACATTAGATTGAGGACATGGCTGGATGAAAGTCGAATATATTAATCCGTTTATTGAGAGTGTTGTCGAAGTATTCTCGACGATGTTGGACACAGATGCAGTGCGCGGCGATGTGGGAGTTTCGCGGGCTGCCGCCAGTAATCCGCGGGACATTATGGCGCTTATTGGTTTAAGCGGCGATGCGCGCGGGACGGTCGCCCTTTCGTTTCCAACCGCGACGGCTGTTGCGGTGGTCAGCAAACTTCTGGACATAAATACCAAGACAGTGGACGATACAGTTTGCGACGCCATTGCGGAAATTGTCAACATGGTTGCCGGTTCGGCCAAGGCGAAACTGACGGGTGATGCTGGATTGCCGCTGGACCTTAGTTTGCCGACAGTTGTCCGCGGCCGGAATTTTGAGGTTGAATATCCGACCAAGAGCATATGGCTTGAAGTGACGTTTGAAAGCGGTTTGGGCCCGTTTAATTTGCGGGTGACATTCGAAAAGCTTTAGCTTTAGTAGACTTATATATCTTGTTTTTTTGACCCTTGGAAATGGAGGATGGAGCCTATGAAAGCGCTTGTGGTTGATGATTCCGCGGTAATGCGTAAAGTTCTTATTGGCGCATTGGCGCGTGCCGATATTACAGATGTGGAACAGGCGGCCGATGGGCAAGAGGCTGTGAAAGCCACTGAGCGTGAAGAGTTTGATCTGGTCCTTATGGACTGGAACATGCCTAATATGCTTGGAATTGACGCAGTGAAGGCCATCCGGGCGAACGGCAAGACCATGCCCATTATTATGGTGACGACGGAAGCTGAAAAGAGCCGCGTTGTTGAAGCCATAAAATCGGGCGCAAACAATTATATCGTCAAACCTTTTGAACCAGCGACGATTGTGGAGAAGATCCAGTCTGTTTTCAAATAGTACCCCATTGTTTCTGTGTAATAACGGTTTATTGACATCAAAGTTGAATTATCAGGTCCTGGAGACTGGTAACGGGTATTTTTATGACACAAGGGGACGATAATAATTATTATTTGGAGCTTGGCTATATTTACTTCAGCAGGCGCAGCGTGACGGTAAGGGCGGTTGTGGGAAGTTGTGTAACCGTTTGTATATGGGACGAGAAGAATAAAATGGGCGGTATGAATCATTTTGTAATGCCCTGGGTTGATAAGCCCGATAACGCAACGCCGCATTATGGCAATGTAGCGACAGCGGCGTTGGTGAGAATAATGGAAGAAGCGGGTTCGAAACGCGAGGATTTGTGCGCGCAGATAATTGGAGGAGGCAAACCTGAAGGCGCCGTGTCGGAGAATATTGGCCGGGAAAATATTCGTGTGGCCAGTGAAGTTTTAGAGCGCAAAGGCATTACGATTGTTTCGCAGGATATTGGCGGTCACATCGGCCGGAAAGTTGCATTCAATTCGGGAACGGGCGAAGTTGCGGTTTTGAAAACTCATAAGATTCGTCAGACTGATTGGAAAAAGGGGGATTAACGCTTATGTGCCACTGGGCGCCCCTCAAATGATGGAAGACAGGACGTTTCAGAAATTTCGTGAGATTATTTACCAGCGTTCTGGAATAAATATTGGCCCGACGAAACACGCGCTGGTGTCTTCTCGAATCGGAAAACGGATGCGTGCGTTGAATATTGATTCGCATACGGGATATTTGGATTTTTTACTGAGCAGCGCTGGTGATGAAGAGGTGGTGCTTTTTATTGACGCCATTTCAACAAACGTCACGCATTTTTTCAGAGAAAGCCACCACTTTACTGTACTTGAAGAACTTCTTGAGCAATGGTCGGCAAGCGGACAGCAGAGGTTCCGCATATGGTCAGCGGCAAGTTCGACGGGCGAAGAGCCGTACTCAATCGCCATGATCGCCGCTGATACTCTTGGCCGCGGGTCGGATCTGCGGATTTTAGGCACTGATATTTCGACCAAGGTGTTGCGTGCTTGTCAGGCCGGAGAGTACGCAAGAGAAAAACTTGACGATGTGCCTCCGGCTTTAAGGTCGCGCTATTTTACCGCGACGGATCGTTCAAAAGAGTATTACAGAGTAAGTGATGAGTTGAAGAGATTGACTGTGTTCAAGCGGATGAATCTCGCGGAACCGCCATTTCCCATGAAG
>Ga0255394_10156_pt1 | contig 10840 bp, 4 predicted proteins | sample ANMaggSeSYBR01D3_FD_182112 | JGI IMG/M metagenome (GOLD analysis project Ga0255394, IMG submission 182112) | Sediment cell enrichment communities from methane seep in Santa Monica Basin, California, United Staets - ANME aggregate JGI... | ecosystem: Environmental > Aquatic > Marine > Cold seeps >...
TATAAGCTGAGGGATCAACCTGCGACCTGGCGGATAACGGCTCTATTCTAACTCGGCTATAAAATCAATCTATTAAATTATCGATTTTGCACACCGGCGCCGCTTGTCGGTGTACGGTGCAGCGCCTTGTTAGCAGCTACCATAGCTTTGGTTTCAGCAACGGGGGAGCACAAGATAGGTGAATAGGGTCTATCGGAAGGGATGAATTATTGACCTGGAGATACTGCCAACCATGGGGATATTGAAGTTTATACGGCGGAATGAACAAACCTGACTGTTCTGTTTGGAACCCAAATTTTGAATAATATGCGGGGTCGCCATAAACGAAAATTAATTCAGTTCCTTGTGATGCCAGATAATTTAGTCCATGTTTGACAAGAGATTTTCCAACATTCATATTTTGATTCGATGGCAGAACCGCTAAAGGAGAAAGAATAAATGCTTTCATATCATGTTCTTTAAATTTAATTTCAGAAAAGATTGTATGCCCAACTACAACTCCTTCTTCTTCAGCTATAAAGGACAATGTAAAATAATCGCTAGGTTGTGAAAGTAAATTCATTGTTAACTCGACAATGAATTTACTTTCTTCACCGAATGCGGAATGATGAACTGCGTAAATTGCTTGCTGATCATTCGTATCAGAGAGACGGATTTTCATAGGCTGCTAACGGAAGAGCTCACCCGCTCAGAGCGGAACGCGAAGCACGCAGTCGAAGAGTCGGGTGCAGCGGGGGTTAGCCCGTTATGTCCAGATATGAAATCACACCTGGGTTGTGATATGCAGCCGTTGATGTTACAAGCGCTTGTTTTTACGGCGTACTATTGGCTTAGCTTGATGAGGATCGGGTAATCCTTGACTAGCAGGTTACGGATGACGAGGTTGCTATTCTCCATTTCAAAGATCACTTCCTGCTCAAAGCCATAGAACACATCAATCCCGATTGCTTTTTGGGCAGAAAGATTGTTCATTGTGATTGTGGCGCTTACTCTAGGGTCATCTTCAACTGCTTCGTCATTCGTCCACAATGCAACTAGCTTGTCGCCGTCAGGTAATATAAATGTATAGTATCTCACGTTGGCATCTTCACTTGTTTCTATGGACAATGCAATGTCGGTTGGCTCCGCTCCAGCCAGACTGTCGGCAAGATTGTGAATTGGCTCCACAAAGGGTACCTGGAAGAATGTTTGGATTGTTACGTTGACGCCCAATCCCCGATGTTCAACTATCGTTCTCAAATAGTATTTAGCGGCAATCAGTTGACTGACAGGGGGGCCGTTATCCCAATCCGGCTCGTCCACAGTGGTCCACAATATTTCATCCGCATAATATTCCCCGGCAAACCCATTCGAGGTTGCCAGATCCTTGATGCCCTGGACCACATTTGGGTAATCCTGATAATAAGGATCGCTGGGAATGATATCATAATAAGGATGCCATGAGATTCCATCCACATCATCAATCACATCAGTTTGAAGAAGTCTATTCAAGTAGGGCAGGTCCATTTTGCTGCGCTGGTACTCTCCATATCCAGGATAGCCATTCTCCCAACCAACCTGGATCGCCCCGATGATGATTTTTGCGTCAGGATCTCCTGATCGGATAATTGGCACCGTCCGTTCCACAAGAGTGGCATAGGTCTCGGGCAGCAAGTGGCCAGGTTCATTCCATATCTCGTAGGCATCAATACGGCCTTGAAAGTGTGATACCACAAAACTGACATACGCCAGATATTGCTCAAATTCCGCTTCGGTTTGGAAGATGTGGTTAGCGTGTGGAATTCCTGCTCCTGCCGCCAGGATCAGAACCATTTCCACGCCCGCGTCTGCATATTCGCTGATGGTTTCATCCACAACCGCAGAGAGCGTCTCCTCATTCATAATGGTCCCCCACCATTGTCCTTCCCCGGCCAATTGGCCGATGCGCATGCGTTTGAACCCATTCCTATACACAAAATCCGTATCGTAGTACCTCTTGTGATCTTCGAACCAAACGCCTATATGATTATCAGCAATATCATCAAATGGTTTGTGGACCACTGGCACTAAGGGAAAGTCATTCTCCAATTGCAGATTTAGGGTTCTGAACGTCCCAGAAGTCGGCTGCAAGAACTCACTCGTATTACCGTCAATATCGGTGTTTGTGGCAGTCAAGTTAGGGCCTGAAAAGGAAACCCCTTTATCAAAGGCAAACGATCCCAATTCATTGGCTGTTATCTGACCCTCAAAAATTTCTCCCCCACCACTGCTGCCCGAAAAGATTTCAACCTTGCAATTCGCACAAGAGCTCCCCGCTACTGTCCCCGCGGAGATATCAAAGTCATAAATAATTGGCAGAGTTAAGCCCTCGTTACTGCCTCCCTCCAGCCAAATATCATTTTCGTTATTTTCGTAGATGCTGTTTTGGGTGATCGTATTGTGGTGTGATTCATGACCGGATATTACTACACCACCTTCTCGGTTATTGGCAATGATATTGTTAGGGCCAATTGTGTTATTGTTGGCGCCCTCCCAGATCGAAACTCCACGGTTATTACCCAACCCATCCGTGCCCACAAGATCCGTACCGACAAGGTTTCCTGTAATCGTATTGAACTTGTTTCCGCTGATAGTCAGGTCAATACCGGTGACATTATTGGTGAGCAAATTTCCCTGCCCCCAAGGCCCAGCGCCGACACCCCGATCCCCGCCGATCACATTGTTGGTGGCAATACCGCTGATCCCGATCCCCGGCCCGGGGAAATGAGAAATTTGCATACCCTTAATCGTGTTTGCCTCGGACGATACAATTTGCAAACCAGCTACCCAATCGCCGGGTATTTGGCTGCCATCCAGAACGACACCGGCATTGCTGGCATCCAGGGTCAGGTGGCTTACCTGAATGTGGGGAAGTTCGCTGGTGATAAAGATGGTGACCGGTGCATCGGTCGGAAAGACAGCCGGGTCGAAGGTGATCGTGTCGTAGTCCCCCGCGTCTTCCAGCGCCTGACGCAAGGTGCCAGGACCACTATCGGATGGGTTTGAGATAAAGATAGTTCTACCTTCTGGAAGATCTGTAGGAGTTGGAGTGTCTGTGGGTATAGCCGTAGGCAGCACTTCTTCAGGTGGAGAAATTGGCGTGGGTGTGCAGGCTGTCAATAACATGATGCAAAGAAAGATCGTAATAAAGTAGGTTTTCATTCTTCTATTCTCCTTCATGCGAATGGGCTAACGTTAATTATCTTTCAAATGCAGGATAAATGAATAAGTAATTATCCTCCACTGGTTTTGATAACTACATATATCGTAAGGGCTCATGACCCCATGGATATAAGCTCTTATCCTGTACGGCTACATTTAGAATACATTATTTTGGGAAAAACGGGGAAAAACATGAGAAAAGGTGGGCCCGGCAGGAATCGAACCTGCGACCTGGCGGATAACGGCTTTATTCCAGCTCGGCTACATTTTGACAGATAAGAACTAACGAGGGCTTCACTTGCCGGGCGTCTTTGTCTCCCAACAACCTTCTATCACCAACCTTGGCTTTTCGCGCCGCTTACCCTTCGGTCAAAGCCCGGTCAAGTGCAAGCGGGGTTCGGCGGATACCTTATTGTGACAGGCGAATAATAACTGGGTAGTCTTTTATCATAATGTCTCGAATGATCAGATCACCATCCTCGTTACTAGAAATTAATTCTTGTTCTAAACCATTTAGAACATCAATGGCTGTGGCATTCCAACCCGCAAAGCCAGGAATTACAAGCTTAGATGGTATCCCCGCATAATGGTCAACCGCTACACCGTCTGTCCACAACGCAATCATTTGATCGCTGTTGGGCAGCGAGAAAGCGTAACTTGTGAACTTGGTCGCTTCGGTCTCGACAGTCAAGGGCAGGCTCGTAGTTTCAGCGCCAACCATGACGGTGGACAGGTTGCGGACCGCAAAGGTTGTTGCCGTATAGTCATAGGGAATCCGGAGATTCCCTGCGATAACATCCATGCCTAAATGTATCAAGATACCTCGGATCTGGTATTTGGCAATATCAAGCTCGCTATAGGGAAGAGTGTAATTGGGGTCAGGATTTGTAGAAAATCGCCAGGTGATTTCCTCGCCGGCATACTCTCCGGTGAATCCGTGGCTGGCAGCAGTATCCTTGATCTTCTGTACAATGGAAGGATAGGCGAAGTAATAACCAGCATCGATTTCCGGTGAATTGCCATAGAACGGGTGCCAAGAAACGATGTCCACCAAGGGCATGATGTCCGACTCAATGATACTGAACAGATAAGTCTGCCCGTATGGGTTGCCCAAACCGGCGACGCCGCCAACCTGGATCTTTGCGTCCGGATACTCCTCCCGGATGACGGGAACAGCACGCCGCACAAGGTTAATGTAATCCTCCACTTCTATCCATTGAGGGCATCCCGTATGTTCAGGTTCGTTGTATATTTCATAGATCTGAACGCGATCTTTGAAGTGGCCAACGATGAACCTGACAAACTCCAGATAGTGCTCTATCTCTTCCTCTGTCTTGAACCTGGGGCAAGCGGCTCCCACTCCGCCAGGCCACGTTTCTTTGTCCCAGAACGAAAGGAAATAGGTGATCTGTATACCATTGTTGGCAAGGTCCGTGATAAACGCGTCATGGCTCGGGTCAACTGAGAATTCAGACTTGGACCAATTCACTTTGTCCTGGTCGCCATTATTGATGGAAAGGCGATATCTTTTCACACCAAGGTATAGAGTCTCGTTGAGTAATTCGGAAAAAGGGGTATGCCAATCCCACAAACCTTGCCAGTGACTTGCTATGCGATTATCGTCAATATCTCCGGACTGTTTGGATGCAAGTCTGGTTTTCGGTAAAGAGTTGTCTTCTTGAAGAACCAACGATCCACTAATGCCGGTCGTCGGTTGAGAGAAGTTGCTGGTACTACCATCCGTCTCCGTCGCCGTGGCTGTCAGGTGGGCACCCGCAAACGATGACTCCTTATTGAAGACAAAAACCCCTGCGCTGTTGGCGAGTGTCTGGCCTTCGTAGATCTCCCCCTCGTCGCTGCTGTCGGAGAAGATTTCGACAATGCAGTTTGCGCAAGAGACACCTGTCAATGACCCTGCCTGCAAGTCATGGTCAAGAAGAACTGGCGCTGTAACTTTTCCAGTACTGCTGGACAACAGAGAAATGCCGTTCCCACCATTATCGTGGATACTATTCTGAGTAAGGGTGTTGTATAGCGAATCTGGGCTGTGTCGTACATCTATGCCAGATCTATTGTTATTGGCAACGATGTTGTCTGGACCAATAATGTTATTGCTGGCCCCTTCTTGAATGATGACGCCAGTGTTGTGATTGCCCATATCATTTGCACCAGTTGCGTCAGAACCGATCAGGTTACCCCTTACGGTGTTGAAAGATGCCCTGCTTCCCCACATACCGATACCAATGTCATTATGGATAGTCAGGTTTCCCTGGCCATAAGGTCCAGCGCCGACACTGCGATCGCCGCCAACCAGATTGTGGGCGCCATCACTTATGGCGATCCCCACACCGGAGAAGTTGGATACTTGAAGCCCTTGGATTGTGTTTCCATCGGACACCATTTGCAGACCACTGACCCAGGCCCCTGGCACATTGCTGCCGTCCAAGATCACCCCGGCATTGCTGGCATCAATCGTCAGGTTTCCTTGTTCGATGAATGGCAGTGCACTAGTGATGGCGATAGTGACTGGGGCGTCGGGTGGGAATACGGAAGGATCGAAGATGATAGTATCCCCTGGTTGAGCATCTAACAAAGCTTGGCGAAGTGTATTTGGACCACTATCCTCGGTGCTGGTTACTAATAATAATTGTCCCGGAGTCGGAGTTGGTTCGATCTGGGTCAGTGTCGGTTCTGGGGATTGGTGATTATCAGGAGTCTCGGCAGCAGCAGTCTCGGCAGCAGAGGTAGCTTCCAGCTCTTCTGGAGAAAGGCCACAGGCTGGTAATAAAATGCAAATGAGCATTAAAATCAACCCAAGATTAAATCTCTTAGTTAAGAACATCAAGTATCTCCTTATTATCGCTTAGTGGATAATACGAAACTAGTAAATATTCAATTAACTTTTAAGGGGATTTAAAAACAATACCATAATCTTTAGCATTGTTCAGTGAAGTGAAGCAACGAAATGAGTGGATAGTGATTAATCTTAATTAGAATGCATGGTGTAGAACTGATTGAATTGTAGCATACTATAAATGTTACAGCCATTTTGAAAGGTAGTTTACCTACGTATAGAAAAAATCCACCCAAAATGGGTGGATTTTCTTGTAAACATGGTTGGACAGATCCAGAACCCTCTTGCAAAGGATTTTCAATTAAAAATCACTCTAAGGGGATCAGTTTTATTGATAGATTTATTCTCTATGGTTTTCGATAAGCATTCTTATCAAAAGCTAAAAACAAGCCATCTTAGTAAAAAAACGCCTTGTTCATTATTATTGTATGTGCCCGTTAGGATTCGAACCTGTAACCTATGGGATAAAAGCCCCTATCCAGTACGGCTACATTTTGAATAAAAATCAAGGGGAAAAATTTGGGAAAATGTCCAAAAAGGTGGGCCCGGCAGGATTCGAACCTGCGACCTGGCGGATAACGGCACAATTCCTAGTCGGCTATATTCTAAGATTTAACTACTAACGATTTATTCACCTGCCTACCGAGTTGGGCTCTCAACTATTTTAAATTTGATTTTCGGATTACAAAATCGAGCTGCATACAATCCTGCCACAGGCAGGTCAGGTGTAATTTGGGTTGGGCTGCACCGATCACGGCTCAGCAGTCACAAAACGGATTTCGTCGATGTAGAAGGTGGACGACCCACTTCCCGCTGCGTAACCAAAATCGAACCAGGAAATGGGTTTGCCTTCCTGGTTGACAAGGTTTAGAGGCAGCACTACCTGATGCCACTGGCCGGTTTGCAGCGAGCCGCCTTCGATGTACCCCTCAGATAAATAGAAAACTTTTCCTAAGACATCGCCATCTTCGGAATTCATCTGTAAATAAAACTCTTGGTCAGTAGAATCACTAGCGTTGATGTAAAAAACCAGGTACCCATAAGCAGAAGTATCGAACGATCCGATAGGAAACGAAAAACCTCCGCCTGGTTCAATCGTGAATTCGATCGAACTTGAACCCTGGTAAGCGTTTGCAGTTGAGAGTTGATCAGCTATTCCATTGTCCCAGGAATTCAGCGACCAGCCTGAAGCAAAGTCGTCACTGTATATCACGTAACCCTCATCTAACTGCTCAGTGGAGAGAGTTGGGACAGGTGTCGGTATGGGCAATATTTCCATCACCAAATCGGCTTGTTCAAACCATATTCGTCGTTCTGTGCCATCATCATTCTCATCCCATCTAAAAACCATACAACTAATAACCCCGTTTCCCATATCAACAAATATATGAAAGGCACCCCGGTGCTCAATATAGGTTTCTACAGGAACCTCTCTGAAAACAGGGCCTGGTTCATGTATCCAAAGCCTGACCCCTTCATAATCTGAACCGATAATATCTACCAGGCCGTCGCGATTGATATCCATGAGATAAAAATTGTCTGTCCAATCTAGCCGCTCTCTGATGGATTTATCCCCATTCTCTAAATACTGGATACCAACTTCCGAATGATCTTGAAAGTCACCTGTGCCGTCGTTCAGCAATAACTGAAAAGTGTACCCTCCATAATAAGGGACAAAGCGCGAGTAAAGGATAAGTAAGTCCAGAAAATCATCTCCGTTCGCATCAAAACTCCATGTGTTCATATGCAAACTATTGTCAATTCCATAAATGCTTTCTGGTAATGTATTTTTATTGTCATTGGAAAACCCACCCTGCCCATCATTGATATATACATAACTTTTCGTGGAGCCATGTCCCCAGCCAACTACAAGATCATCAAAGGAATCCCCGTCAACGTCCACCAAATGTAAGTCAAGAAGCAGGTTATCATCCCCCGCTTCGGGATTCTCCATGGGTTGTTCGTAGGCAAGAGAATAAAAAAAGGAATCTTCAACAGCTTGCCAGTTACCCGGTTCAACCTGGATTAGTTTGTAGGGGCTGTAAGGCCAAAGAAAATCCCCGACTATGAAATCTGTTAGGCCATCCCCATTCAGATCGCCCCCAGCCATAGAGTGCGCATCGACGGCGTTCTCTCGACCAAAAGCATCTGCTAATGGCAGTCTAGGTAAGGCATTGGTGACATTTTCAGGTATAGAGCCTGCAGCGAGTAAAATGGCGTCTGCACCGTTTCCATCACCTGTATCATGCGCAATACCGAAAATGCCTTTAAACCCATCATTGGAATCAGAAGCAACAAAAGTTCTTCGCAACCCTGGAATATTCGGCATACCACCGATAAGTTCATCCGAAGCTTCCTGAAATCGATAGCCATCATTCTTAAATAATACAGGCGGAAATCTGGTATCAATACCACTGGCATATCCTTTAACAAACGGAAAGAAGACATCCGGATATCCATCCTGCCACATATCAGCGACAGTGGGTTCCGCCTCAAGAATAATCACCAAACCTCCTTCATATTGAACACCTGCATACTCATAATTTGGCATTCTCTCGTTAGTGCGGTACTCCCAGATATTTTCCTCAACCAACACAGTTTTAAACGAAGTATACGCGGGACTGAAACTCACCTCGAGATCACAAGCGCTTGTTACCGACTCAATGATAAATTGATCTCCTTCCATATCCCCAGGGCAGCCAGAAGTATCATTGAGGATATACCCCTCTGTTACAGCTACCTGAAAAGCAGCCCTTTCACCATGCATTACAGTTAAGGTTGAAGGCGATAAATGTCCACCCTCGGTAATGATTTTGGCGGTAATTGTGTAAGTTAGTTGGGTTGGCTGACTTTCAATTTCCGGAGGTAATTCGATTGGGTAAACTGTTGGGGAGCAGGCTCCGATGAAGGTTAACATCAATGAAATTATTATGAGCTTCTTCATTTATTCCCTCCGATATCATCCAGATGCATTCTTGATTATCGTTTGCAATTCTTGAAAGATCCACCGATAACAATTACCTAAAATTGGAGATAAACCCATAAGTTTTCAAAAATGTGAAAGTAAAATAGATACTCAACATAGTTTATGATATACGAAGTTATCCTATATTTCAAATGAATAAACAATAACAGTTCAGTTGTCCTCTTTCCTTTGCATATATTAATCGGAATGCGTCGGAACATAAACATAGAGAAATTAACAATGCCTGCTATCCTAAGGAGTTTGGTTTTCAAATTTAATTAGCCTAATAGGATTCGAACCTGTGACCCTCGGGATAAAAGCCCATCTCCTGTACGGTACTTATTTAGGAATATTCTAAGGGGAAAAAATAGGGAGAAAGATGGGCCCGGCAGGGATCGAACCTGCGACCTGGCGGATAACGGCTTTATTCCTACTCGGCTATATTTTGATCTATTTATTCATATCCTACGAGCAATTATTCGATGGGTGTACCTGCTATCTAAGGCCCGTGCACTATGAAAGAAAATTATAAAGTTTCAACCTTGTTTTACGAATTCAATTGTCAATAATCAGTTCCCAGGTTGAACCCGCATCTCGTGACATAAATAATCCCGCTTCAGTAAGAAGATAAACAATTCCATCACCTGATACAGCCAACTCCAACACATCTATTCGTTCAGGCATGTCAGGAACACTGACAAGATCTATAGTTAATCCTGCGTCTTCTGACCGATACACATCAAACCCTGGGCCTATCCCAAAATCTGCTACTCCTGGAAGTGTGGCTATATTTTCTTTGAAACTATTCTCAAAGACTTCCCATTTTTCGCCATTCCATCGAAAGTTTTTTCCCAAAGCGTTATGGATATATAGATTGCCATCGGCCGCAACCCAAAAACCAGGAAGATACAATGAAGATCCGTGTGTACCCATTGCATCCCACTGATAGTTTTCGTCTGTGTGTAAAATTGTGTGGTCCGAATTGATTCCCACAATCCCATATTCGGGAAACCATTCAACCACTGTGATTCTCTCCCAGTTGTCAATTTCACACGGAATCGGTCTCCAGTCGCCAAAAGGAGACTCAAGTATCCAGGCGTTTTCTTTTCCCTTAGGATTTGCTCCGACAGCTATCACCCGGCCACTGCCGTCTTGGGCAACTGCAACTGCGTGGGTGTTTTCAGGCAACACAACTACATACCAGATGGTCGATTCGGTGTACCAGAGGTAGGGGCCACCAGCAATATAGCTGTCATATTTGACAAACAGGCCACGCTCTGTTTTTGTGAATTGCGTATCTGATCCGTCACCGGGGTAAACCTGATGATTTTCTAAAGGCTCAAAGACTTTTGACCACGACTTGCCATGATCATCGCTTTGAGCGATTTCACCGGAAGGTAAGAATACCCAAATGGTTGGATCGCCAGCAACAGAAGAGGTTGCGATGGATTGAATATCACGTACTGTAATTGTTGGGGGTGGTATTTCCTCAACAGCTTTTTCTGGTGTCTTTTGCAATGCTTGCGATAGATCTTGAACATGGGTAAATATCAGAGTCCCTCCTGGCGCCATTCCTTCTATCCCATAAGCACTATTCAGATTACTGATACTTTCACTATCTAAATCATACAGAATCATTATTGATAGTTTTAGGTCCTCTTTTTCCCATTCGCTCCCCAGGTAATGGAATCCAGCTTCCCAGCCTGATTCATTACTCCAATTATCATCCGTAAGCAATTCATCAAAGAATAAATCCACTTCGATACCCATATCTTCAGTCCATGAAAGCATGGTATTCGAATCATCTTGAAGATAATTTGATCCAAAGGAATCAATTACGA
>Ga0255394_10149_pt1 | contig 10790 bp, 14 predicted proteins | sample ANMaggSeSYBR01D3_FD_182112 | JGI IMG/M metagenome (GOLD analysis project Ga0255394, IMG submission 182112) | Sediment cell enrichment communities from methane seep in Santa Monica Basin, California, United Staets - ANME aggregate JGI... | ecosystem: Environmental > Aquatic > Marine > Cold seeps >...
TGGAGTAGAATTAAAAGGGGAGAAAAAAATAAAAACTCCTGGAGAGAAAAAAATGTATGAATATATCTGTTATTGTGACAAGGTAACCAAGGGAGATATAGTTGCTGCTATACTTGCAGGTGCAAAAACCTTGAAGGAAGTAGTGGCAGTCACAGGAGCAATGGCACATCCAAATTGTCAGGGAAATAACCCAAAAGGGATCTGTTGTGGTAATGATATAATGGAAGTAATAAAAGAATATAATTAAAATGAAGCTGAGAAATAAATTCGGTAAATGAAGGTAAGGAAAAAGTATTGAAGTTAAAATAAAGGGGTGTTAAAAATAACAGATATATAGTATAATGCCCTGTGAAATATAATAAATTTAAGGAGTGATTATTCAATGAATATCATGTTATTTGGAGCACCTGGTGCTGGTAAAGGTACACAAGCTAAATTTCTAATAGAGAAATATGATATACCTCAAATCTCTACAGGAGACATTTTAAGAGCTGCTATAAAAGCCGGGACAGAGATGGGATTAGAAGCGAAGAAATTTATGGATGAGGGGAAATTGGTACCTGATTCAACTATTATTGGGATAATAAAAGATAGATTAACTGAAGAAGATTGTAAAGAAGGATTTATCCTAGATGGATTTCCTAGAACGATCCCTCAAGCAAAGGCACTGGAAGAATTAATGAAAAATATGAAAATATCGTTGGATAGAGTAATATCTCTAAATGTACCTGATGATTTAATAGTGGATAGAATTACTGGTAGAAGAGTATGTCCTAAGTGTGGAGCATCTTTCCATGTGGAGTTTAACCCACCAAAGTCTACAGACATTTGTGACTACTGTGGAGAAGCATTGATCATAAGAAAAGATGATACAGCTGAGACTGTTGTAAATAGATTAGCTTCATACCATGCTCAAACTGCTCCATTATTTGATTTTTATAATGATAGAGGTGTAATGGCAGAAGTAGATGGGACAAAAGATGTTTCAGAAGTTAAAGAAGATATATTTAAAATATTAGGATAATTTATCTAAAAAGGTGAGGTGGCTCACCTTTTTTTAGATATAAAACTCTTTCCTTGTTGTCGTTTACTCTTTAATAAAGAGCAAACTATTGCTATGTTTTTTAGCTTTGGTTTCCCTTTTTTAAAGTGGAAACCTAGGAGGAAGAGTTAAAGAGGAGGATAAGATGTCAATAACAATTAAGACCAGAGAAGAAATTGAAAAAATAAAAGCAGCAAATCAAATAATTGCTAGACTATATAATGAAATATTACCTAGCAAGATAGTTCCAGGGGTATCAACGAATGAACTTAATAAAATAATCGAAGATTATATCAGAAGTCAGGGGGCTATCCCGGCTACAATAGGAGTAGGGGGACCAGCTAACGCTTATCCAGCTGGATCTTGTATATCTGTAAATGAAGTAGTAGTACACGGAATTCCTAGTGATAGAATATTACAAGAGGGAGATATAGTGAGTGTCGATACTGTGACCAATTTAGATGGTTACTTTGGAGATTCGGCCATAACATTTCCTGTAGGAGAGATAGATGAAGAATCTAAAAGACTATTACAAGCAACGAAGGAAGCTCTGGAAATAGGAATTGAACAATGTTATGCAGGGAATAGATTAGGAGATCTTGGGAATGCCATCGAAGTTCACGTAAAGAAAAATAAATTTACAGTGGTAAGAGATTTCTGTGGTCATGGAGTAGGACATGCTATGCATGAAGATCCTATGGTAATGAATTTTGGAAGGAAAGGCAGGGGGATAAAACTAGAAGAAGGAATGGTAATCGCTATAGAGCCTATGGTGAATGCAGGATCATATAAGGTAGGGATTCTAGATGATGGTTGGACTGCAGTTACAAAAGATGGAAAAAGAAGTGCACACTTTGAACATTCTGTAGCCATTGTAGACGGAAAACCACTAGTTTTAAGTAGATACGAAAAATAAAATTTCTCTATACCAACATTAGATCTAAGCTAATAGAATAGAGTTTTTGAAGGGGAGAGCTGTAGGACTGTAAAACAATATTTTTATCTTTGTTAAAAACTAAAAAAAATAGGGCAAAACAAAAATAAAAAGTAGACTTCTTGTATGACTTATGATATAATAATTCGGTATTAACAATAAGTTTCGAGGAGGAAGTATGGCGAAACAAGACGTAATAGAATTAGAAGGAGTAATACTTGAAACGTTACCTAATGCTATGTTTAAAGTAGAATTAGAGAACGGACATGTGATTTTAGGTCACATATCAGGAAAGATGAGAATGCATTACATTAGAATCTTACCTGGAGATAAAGTATTAGTTCAAGTTTCACCTTATGATTTATCAAGAGGAAGAATTGTTTACAGAAAAAAATAATTTTTTTGTGAGAGGAGGTTTCAAATGAAAGTAAGAGCATCAGTAAAGCCTATTTGCGACAAGTGTAAAGTCATCAAAAGACACGGGAAGATCAGAGTAATCTGTAAATCTAATCCTAAGCACAAGCAAGTTCAAGGGTAATTGAAAGCAACACACATTTGAAAAACGCGTACTGTAAAGATATGTTGACCTGTAGAGGCGGTACTTTTGGATGAAAAATTCGGAGTAATCAAAAGGCATGTCGAGGAAAGTGTTTAGCTGGTTATTATACCAAGCGATATATAAAGTAAACGAGGAGGAAAATACGTGGCAAGAGTAGCAGGAGTAGATATCCCTAGAAATAAGAGAATCGTAATCGCATTAACTTATGTCTTTGGAATCGGACAAACAACTTCAGAAAGAGTCTTAACAGAAGCTGGAATCAGTTTTGATGTTAGAGTTAAAGATATGACTGAAGAAGAATTAAACAAGATCAGAGCTATAGTTGACGGAATTAAAGTTGAGGGTGACTTAAGAAAAGACATCAGACTTGATATCAAGAGATTATTAGACATCAGATGTTACAGAGGTTCTAGACATAGATTAAACTTACCTGTAAGAGGGCAAAAGTCTAAAACAAATGCAAGAACTGTTAAAGGACCAAAGAAAGCAGTTAATAAGAAATAATAATAATAATAAATCTAATTATATAGAAAAAATTAAGTAAGGAGGAGTTAACTTGGCTAAGAAAAGAGGCGCAGTTAAAACTAAGAAGAAATTAAAGAATATTCCTTTGGGAATAGCTCATATACATTCAACTTTTAACAACACTATCATCGCTATCACAGATACTGAAGGAAGAGTTGTAGCTTGGAAATCTGGAGGAACTTCAGGATTCAAGAATACTAAAAAAGGAACTCCATTCGCAGCTCAAATAGCAGCGGAAGAAGTAGCTAAAGCAGCTATGGAGCATGGAATGAAAAAGGTAGAAGTAAGAGTGAAGGGACCTGGTTCAGGCCGTGAAGCTACTATCAGATCATTACAAGCAGCTGGATTAGAAGTATCAAAAATTGTTGATGCTACACCAGTTCCACATAATGGATGTAGACCACCAAAAAAGAGAAGAGTGTAGTTCACTTATTCAAAATTATTGTAGATAAAAACAATTCTGATTATCGGAGTTAAATACGAAATAAAGGAGGATATAGGTCAATGGCAATTAATAGACAGCCTGTATTAAAGAGATGTAGAGCTCTTGGATTAGATCCAATAGTTTTAGGTATAAATAAAAAATCAAACAGAGGTCCTAGACCAAATGCAAATCAAAAACCAACTGAATATGCTATTCAATTAAGAGAGAAGCAAAAAGCGAAATTCGTATATGCTGTAATGGAAAAGCAATTCAAAAAATTATATGAAGAAGCTTCAAGAAAAGATGGAGTAACTGGTCTTAACTTAATTCAATATTTAGAGAGAAGATTAGAAAATGTAGTATACAGAATGGGGTTTGTTTCAACTAGAAGACAAGCTAGACAAATTGTATCTCATGGACATGTTTCTGTAAATGGAAGAAAAGTAAATATCGCATCATACAGAGTTAAAGCTGGAGATGTTGTAGCAGTTATAGAAAATTCAAAGAATGTTGAGCTTATCAAATCTGCAATTGAGGAAGCTAACGCTCCTTCATGGATTGAATTAGATAAAGCAAACTTTGCTGGAAAAATCTTACAAAACCCTACAAAAGACGATATGGACTTCGAACTTAATGAAGCATTAATCGTAGAATTCTACTCAAGATAATAAGTTTTGAGAGCACAAAATTTTATGTAGGAGTGATTCAATGTTAAAGATCGAAAAATTAGCAAGAAATATAAACATTACAGAAGAAAAAACCAGTGAATTTGCTGGAAATTATGTAGTGGAGCCATTATATAGAGGGTATGGAAATACGATCGGGAACGCACTTAGAAGAGTGTTATTATCATCTATTCCAGGAACAGCTATTAAAGGTGTAAGAATTGACGGTGTTTTAAATGAATTCTCTACTATGGAAGGTGTTAAAGAAGCAGTAACTGATATTGTTCTTAATGTTAAGGAAATTATCGTTAAAGCTGATGAACCTGGTGAGAAAAAAATGACATTATCAATTGAAGGGCCAAGAGTTGTTACAGCTGCTGACATCATTCCAGATGCTGGTATCGAAGTAATAAATCCTGATCATGTTATCTGTACAGTTACGACTGACAGACAAGTAGATATGGAATTTATTGTTGATACTGGAGAAGGTTTTGTAGTTGCAGATGAAATCGACATTACAGATTGGTCTGTAGAGTATATCGCAGTTGATGCAATATATACTCCAATCAAAAAAGTTTCTTACTCTGTAGAAGATACTATGGTAGGAAGACAAACTGATTTTGATAAATTAACATTAAATGTTGCAACTGATGGAAGTGTTGAAATCAGAGATGCAATTTCATATGCAGTTGAACTGTTAAGTTTCCACCTGAACCCATTCTTAGAGATTGGTGACAGAATGGATAGCTTAAGAGATCAAGATGAAGAAGAATTAAATGATGAACCTGCAGCTGTTGTTGTTGAAAACAACGTAGCAGGAACTAAAATTGAGGAGTTAGATCTTACTGTAAGATCATTCAATTGTCTTAAAAAGGCTGGAATTGAAGATGTTGGTCAACTTTCTGAGATGGGATTAACTGAATTGTTAAAGATCAAGAACTTAGGAAGAAAATCATTAGATGAAATTTTAGACAAAATGAGAGAATTAGGTTTTGACTTACAGGGTAACAATACCTCTAATTAATTTTATAAGCAAAGGAGGCTAGCTTAAAAATGAATCATAATAAATCATATAGAAAGTTAGGTAGAAGATCGGACCATAGAAAAGCTATGTTAATGAACTTAACTATCTCTTTAATAAATGAAGAAAGAATTGAAACAACTGTAACTAGAGCAAAGGAATTAAGAAAGTTTGCTGAAAGAATGGTTACTTTAGGTAAAAAAGGAGACTTAGCGTCAAGAAGAAGAGCACTTGCATTCTTAAGAGACAAAGATACTGTAGCAAAATTATTTGCTGAAGTAGCTCCTAAGTACACTGAAAGAAAAGGTGGATATACTAGAATTATGAAAACTGGTATCAGAAGAGGAGACTCTTCACCAATGGCAATAATCGAATTAGTATAAGCTAATTATAAATAGCTGGATCACTATGTGATCTGGCTATTTTTTTATTAGTAACAAAAATGAAATTTAAATAAAAAATAAGAAAGGAGAAACCGGCCGGCTTCTCCTTTCTTATTTTTTTGAAAACCTATGATTTACTATGAGGGCTCCAAAGACACATCCCATTCCAATAAAGGAGATAAGGTTAGGAGATTCATTGGGTAAGATACTCCAGCTGATAATAGCTCCTGAAACAGGAATAAAAAACTTAAACATATTTAATTCTGATACTTTTACGCCGTCTACCTGGATTAAGAAAAACCAGATAGAAAAGGCAATAGCCGATACCAGTGCCAGCCAAACTAAGGCTATATAAAAATTAAGTGGCTGGTTCAATTGGATCTTTCCTTCAAAAACTCTTCCCATCCCCAGAAGGATGAGTCCACCCCATAACATTTGGTTGGTGGTTAAAAATACTCCTGAAATTCCATTTTTCATTTGGGCAACTTTTATATTTGCAAAACTAGTCAGTGTGGAGTTAGTCAGAAGGAGGAGAATTCCAAAAATCTCTTTTTGACCGACTGGTGTAAGAGGTTTGGAATTGACCATAATAACAACTATTCCTACTAATCCCAGTAATATACTTAATCCTTTATATCTGTCCATTCTGTCATCAGCCATGGTAAAGTGAGTCATAACGGCCGTGATAAGTGGTCCTGATCCAATAATGATAGCAGCGGTAGCTCCTCCTACATAACTCATGGCTATATAGTAAAGGGCATAACCGACAGCAGTATTGAGAAAAACGACATATGTAATCACTTTTCTGTGAAGGAAAAGCTGACTAAAACTATCTCTTCTCCAGGCAAATGGTATCAAGATAAGTCCTGCTAAAGTAAAACGAAGTCCCGCAAATGTAAATGGTTTCGGCATATATTCAAATCCGATCTTAACTCCTGCAAATGCAGTGGACCAGAGTAGGCAGGCCAGTATGGCTAATCCTGCAACATATTTCTTTTGTAATTTCATTATATACTCCCTACGACCCTCTTCTCCTAGTTTCTCCCTAATCAGAGAAAAACAAAGCTAAATATTTAGCGATAGTTTGCTCTTTACAAAAGAGTAAACGACAACAAGGAAAGAGTTCACTATTTTCTATTAAATTTTTCGATAACCCTGTCGATACTTTTGGCAGTAATCATAGATTTAGCTGCTTTAGATGCAGTTTCTATAAGAGGCTCGATCTCTTCAGTTCGATCTTTTTTGCTAAATGTATCTAAAACAAAGTTTATAACTTCTTCTGTTCTTTTAGGTTTTCCGATCCCGCACTTTATTCTGATAAATTCGTCACCAAGATGAGAAATAATAGATTTTATTCCATTGTGTCCACCAGCTCTCCCTTTTCTTTTAATTTTAAGTTTACCCAATGTGATGTCCATATCATCATAGATAACTATCAAATCTTCAATGGGGTCTAACTTATAGAATTTTACAGCTTCCCTGATGGAATCGCCGCTGAGGTTCATAAATGTCATAGGTTTTAATAAAAATACCTTCTCTCCATCGACAACAGCTTCTCCAAGATCAGCATTGAATTTATCTCTAAAATTGCTCACGCCTAATTCTTCTGCTAAATAATCGATTACATCAAACCCTATATTATGTCTTGTCTTATCATACTTACTTCCTGGATTCCCCAGTCCTACTATTAATTTCATGCTTTTTTTCTCCTTCAATTTTTAAATTCTTATTCTGAAACACGGAGACTAACAGAGCTTTAAATCAGAGATTCACAAATTTTTTTCTCTGTGCAACTCTATATTTTCCTCTGCCTAACTCAGTGATCGAATTTTTTTTGTTAATTCCTGTGATTAGCAGTTAACTTATTCTTTTAATCCATTTGCAAAATAGCCTTTCATCTCTTTCAAAAACTCATCCTTATCTTTAATATTTTTCGTGAAGAAAAATTCGATACCCATATAATGAGCTACTCCTAATAATACTGATGATATTATTCTTTTTTCTTCAAATTTATAGGGGAGATCTTCCATGGTTTTTATATACAGCTCATCCAGGGAATTATTATAATCTATAACCATATCTTCAGCTATGAATTCCGATCTTCTCAAAAGCTCATATTTATGTGGTGATCTTCCATAAAATTCCAATAATAGATAAAGAAAAAGTATATGAGTTTCATTTTCAGAGAAATCCTTTTGAATATTATCTTTTAGAAAACAAAGGCTTGTCCTCTTTAAATTCTCTACGATTTCTTGTAGAAAAATCTCTTTGTTTTCATAGAAATGATAAAAACTGCCTACACCTATCTGGGCTTCTCCAGCAATATCATTTATGGTAACCTTATAATAATTTGTCTCGCCAAAAAGTTTCTCTCCTACCTCTAAAAGTTTATGTTTTTTATTACCGCTATTAAACAAAACTCTCAAATAAAAATCCATATCTTCAAAAGTTTCAACTTCTAAATCGCTTTTATTAAAAAACCCGTGGAGGAGGATATCGGCTAAAAACTTTTCATCTATCTTGAGGCCTCTTTTTACAAAATTAACATTAATATACCTTATTCCTGACATAATAAAGAGATATTCTAATTCCTTTAATTCCCTTCCATAAACAACCTTTAATGCTTCTAGATAAACACTACGGAGTTTTTGTTCATATTCGATAAATTTATACTGTCCCTCACGGTAGACTCTGATAAGGGGGAACTCTTTTTTGGTTATATCGAAATTTAGAAGGATAAAATTCTCCATTCTGGATCGAAGATCTCTGCCCTCAATATTTTTAAACTGCTCCTCGATCCTGTTACTGGTTTCCTCCAAAAGGTATGTGAATAATTCTTCCTTGTTTCTGAAATAGTTATAAATTATACCATTTGAAATTTTTGCATTTTTACAGATTTGAGCTATTGAAACTTTTCCATATGAATCTTTTGAAAAAAGATCAATGGCTGAGTCTATAATTTTCTGTTTAGTCTTCTTTTTCATACGTCCTCCAATAGCAGTTTTATTTTGTTTGTGAATCAAAACTAATTTATTCTCTCTATTATAACATGAAAGAAAAGACCATAAACAATTAAATTTGTCCATGGTCTTTTCTTTTCATTTCTAAATATATGACTATATTTTTTTTATGCCTTTTTTTGAGTTAATTTACTGATTTCATTGTTTAAAAGTGGTAAGATTTTATTGACATCTCCCACGATACCAAGATCTGCAGTATTGAATATAGGAGCTCCCTTGTCTTTGTTTATGGCTATGATATATTCAGATTCCTCCATCCCGGCAATATGCTGGATAGCTCCAGAAATTCCCAAGGCAAAGTAGATATCCGGTCTAACAGTTTTTCCAGTCTGACCTACCTGTCTATCGTGACTCATGATTCCTGCATCTACCATAGCACGGGAAGTAGAAACTGTAGCACCGATATTATCAGCTAATTTTTCTAAGTTTTTAAAGTTTTCAGCGGTTCCAACACCACGACCACCTGAAACCAAGACAGTAGCATCTTCAATTTTTACAAGCTGCTTAGCTTCTTTTACCTCTTCAATAAATCTAACTTTAAACTTGCTGTCATCAAAATTCACACCAAATTCTATGATTTCCCCAGTTCTATTAGTGTCTACAGCTAATTTTTGCATTACTCCAGGTCTAACACTAGACATCTGTGGTCTGTGGTCTGGACAAATTATAGTAGCCATTAAGTTTCCACCGAAAGCAGGACGAGTCATAAGTAATTCTTTTTCTTCAGAAATCTCAAGAGATGTACAGTCTGCAGTAAGTCCTGTAGATAATCTTGCAGATACTCTAGGAGCCAGGTCTCTTCCTGTAGAAGTGGCACCGATTAAAATTATATTTGGTTTTTCAAATTTAGAGACAGCATCAAGTGCCTGTGCATATGGTTCAGTTAAATATCTATCTAACTTAGGAGAATCTACATAGATTACCCTGTCTGCTCCATATGAAATAAGATCTTGACATTGGTCTTCAATCCCATCTCCTAAAAATACTGCTACTAATTCTTCTTCTAAAGTATCAGCCAGCCCTCTACCTCTACCTAATAATTCAAGGGACACATTTTGAATTTCCCTAGATTTTTGTTCTATAAATACATATACGCCTTTATATTCGTTTAAATTCATTGCTCCCCCTACTTATATAATGAAATTTTCTTTTAATTTATCTACAATTATCGTAACAGCTTCCTGTGATGTAACTTCATGAATTTTACCTGCTGTTTTAGCACCCTTAGTAAATGATTTTTTTACCTTTGTAGGAGAACCAGCAAGTCCAAGAACCTCTAAATCGATATCGATCATACTGGTATCCCAAACCTCTATTTTTTTCTCTCTGACAGCTTCTATTATTTTAGAAACTGACATATATCTAGGATTATTGGCTTCAGATAGAATAGTCAGAACACAAGGAGTTTCTGCCTCTAATACTTGATAACCATCTTCTACTCCCCTTTTAACTCTAACTAAATTTTCTCCTACGATACTCATCTCTTTCACATATGACATTTGAGGCAGCCCTAAATGTTCTGCCAACTGCGGCCCAACTTGTGCTGTATCTCCATCGATAGCTTGTCTTCCTGTGATTACTACATCAAAATCTAATTTTTTTAGTGCCCCTGCTAAGGCATTTGAAGTTGCCAATGAATCTGCACCTGCAAATTTTCTATCAGTTAACAAGATTCCTTTGTCCACACCCATTGCAAAAGCTTCTTTTAAAACTTGTTCTGCCTGAGGAGGTCCCATTGTGATTGCTGTAATATGTGCTCCGTGAAGATCTTTTAACTTTAAAGCTTCCTCTAAGCCGGCTTTATCATCTGGATTTATAATACTAGGAACTCCGTCTCTAATCAATGTTCCCTTGATTGGATCTAATCTGATCTCTGTGGTATCTGGTACCTGTTTTATACAAACTACTATATTCATAAAATCCCCCATTTTTATATTTTATTATTTCAATAAACTTCCTGCTATTACCATTTTTTGAACTTCAGAAGTTCCCTCATATATTTCAGTTATCTTGGCATCCCTCATCATTCTTTCAACAGGATAATCTCTAGTGTAACCGTATCCTCCATGGAGTTGAACAGCTTTTGTAGTTACTTCCATAGCTGTTTCAGAAGCAAATAATTTTGCCATGGCAGCTTCTACAGAATACTTTTCTTTCTTATCTTTCTTTGCAGCAGCTTTTCTAACTAATAATCTTGAAGCTTCTACCTTTGTATCC
>Ga0255394_10157_pt1 | contig 10786 bp, 7 predicted proteins | sample ANMaggSeSYBR01D3_FD_182112 | JGI IMG/M metagenome (GOLD analysis project Ga0255394, IMG submission 182112) | Sediment cell enrichment communities from methane seep in Santa Monica Basin, California, United Staets - ANME aggregate JGI... | ecosystem: Environmental > Aquatic > Marine > Cold seeps >...
GCGGCGCATTCGCTTACACATTTTTGGGTTGACTGAGAAACTCAGCCTTGCGCGGAAGTGGGCTTCTGAAAGGAGTTATCCAGGTGAATAAGAGAGTCTCCACGGCATGTATAATTGTAGCGGCTGCGTTTCTGCTTTCGGCGGGACCGGCCCAGGCCTTTTTCCCTTTCGGAGGGTTCAAAGAGGACGGCCAGCTTAAATTCATGGTCTGGCGTTTTGATATGATGGATCAAAACAATGATGGCGATGTCGGTCCGGATGAAGGTATTACCTGGACCTTTGAGGGAGAGATTACCCGCGAGTTCCCGTACATGGAGGAAGATGGCAGCATTTCGTTCCTGGAAATCAACTCCGGCTGGACCGAGGAAGAGCAAGAGGTGCTGACGGCGTCCTTCCAAGTATGGGAAGATATCCCGACTTCGTACATCGCCGCGAACTTCACCAATCCCGTGACGGAAATCATAGCTACACGCCCTCTCACCGACGATAGTTACGTTGTAGGAGAAGGCGTTGTGGCCCTCGACGGGATTAACTACATAAAAGTTGTTGACGAATTTGACAACAGTCTCGGTGAAGAACTGCCGCCCGGCGTGCTGGGTTATGCCTCTCTTACGCTTGCGCTGGAGGACACCATGCTCAACTGGATCGGCACGGATTCGACCTTCCTGTTTACCGGCGGACAGATCGTAGAGTGCGACATTATCATCAGCGGATTTTATCACCGCCCGCGCGAAGTTGAAGTTGATTTGGGAGACGGCACTATCGTGATTCAGGAGGAGCCGCCGCTGGTGGACCTGATGAGCACGATGGTGCATGAAATTGGCCATGCCTACGGTATGGCGCACACGCCTCTGAACAATTTCAGCGATTTTCTCGACGATTCCGCTGCTTCAGGCATGATAGGCAATCTGGAACAGCGGGTCTACAACGTCAGGAATTCGAGCGGCGCTTTATTGTGGATCTGGGAGATGGGAAATACGCCGACGGCGGAAGTGATCTGGCGCCAGATGACATCGCGGGCGCTTCATTCTTGTACCCGCGCGGTTCACAGGCGCGTTATTTTACTTTGGACCATCAGGTATGGTCGAAGACCCGGACAGGGGTGCCGTCACTTCCGTTGCCGGGCGCGCACATCGTGGCGTGGGCTGATGTGGACAGCAATCCGATTACCCGCCGCATCCCGCTGTTCAGCACGATGGCAGGCTTGTACGTCAACGAGGAACTCGAATCGGGCAAATTCAGCCTGAAAAATATCCAGAAACAGCACATGGACTCCACAGGTTCCGTGTTTGACGCCACGTATACGTTTACAAGCAATCCGATCAGCGGCTGGAGCGATCCGGTAGGGTACACGCCGGAGGCCTTCGACTCTACCCGCGTGTTGTTTGGGGACTCAACATTTGACTTCATGCTGAGTGTTCCCTCGGAAGTCTTTGTGGAAGGCGGAAACATTCTGGGCATAGAGAGCCGCGAACAGGGCACGCCAATGTGTTATGACGAATCCGCGCGCCAACTGGTGAGCGAGAATACTGGCAAGACCCTGAAGACGATCCTGGCGGGTAATAAACCGATGTTTGGCGAGAAGAACAATGTCTGCCCATTAAATATGACTATTACAATACCGGATTATGAAACCTATTCCGGTTCAGGTTCGGGTGATAATACAGCGGATTCGGCAGATCCGTCAAATCCGGCAGATTCAGATGACGGGAATGATGAAGAAAATTTAATTTACTTCAATGTGTCCAGCATTTTCGGCGGCGGCAGTGGAAGCGGGCCTTATGGGCCGAATGCCTCAATGGCTGCGTTGCGGGATTTCCGCGACAGCGTTTTGCTGGATCATCCGGTTGGCATGGCGATTGCCGACAGTTATTACCGCGTGGCCCCGCCGATAGCGCGATTCCTGTTTGAAAACCCGAAAGTATGGGCTTTTGCGAAGAAAACGGTTAGCGCGGCGGCGTGGGTCTGGACGCATGGAGAGGTATTGTTTATTATGACATTGGCCCTGTTTCTGACTGCGCTGGGCGTTGAATCTAAACGTCTTCGCAAATCCGTTGTATCGCGTATTCTCGTAGTGGCGGCGGTGCTGGCGCTGGGCGCCACGGCGCATGCCCGGCTCCTGCACATGTCTGACGAGGACAAGGTGGAAGCCAGCGACAGTGTAATGACGGGCACGGTTGAGTCCGTTGACAGCTTCTATCTTTCCGAAGGAGTGATTGTTACCGACATCACGGTCCGCATCAAGGACAACATGAAAGGGCGTCTGAACAAGGGCGGTCAGATTGTTGTGCGCCAGAAAGGCGGCCGGGTTGGCCCTATTATGCAACTCGTGACGGAAATGCCGGAATTCAAGGCAGGCGAGGAGACCCTGCTTTTCCTGAAACACAGCAAAAGCATGGGTTCGCAGGTTATTTGCGGCAGAATGGGCAAACTTGCCATCGTAGCTGACCCAAAGACGGGTAAAAAATACGTCAAAACAAATGCGCGCGCCACTTTCAGCGGCGGGACTAAGAAAGCTGGCGGCGCTTCGTCAAAAGAAGTAGTCGCGCTGGAAGATTATAAAGCGTATTTGCGTGATATTGACAAAGCGCAAAAGGCGGTCGAAAAAGATGCGGCGCCGGAAACGGCTGAGGCGGAATAACGCCAAACTGTGAATGTTTTGGGGCGGTCAATCCATCAGGAGAGGAATGATCGCCCCTTTCTTATGTGCCAGGCATGGCTTTGGGCCAGGCGCGAGTTCAAATGCAGCGAGTTCAAATTGAATGTTCGGCATGCTTCATATATGATTGAGACACAATATTGTTGGTTTTTGCTACGCACCGCTAAATTGGAACAACTGTCAACCCGATTCGGGGTTCGGACGTACTATTAAGAGTATTCCGGTTCATGAGCGGGATTTAACGTTTTTCATCAACGGGGCAACCTGATCATTCGCGCACAAAGAGAGATTGAGGCGGCCCGTTTGACGCATAATGAAAGGGCGCGATGCTACGAGGACTTCTCATACGCAAGGCATTTTTGCTTGTCGACTCGATACTGCTGCTGCTATTCATATGGATAGCGTATGCAGCCTTTGACAAGTTATATCTTTCCGCAAATAGCGTAAACGGTTTCGATGAAGAAATTGTTATTGATCCGGTTGAGATTCATGTTGCGAAAGCAGGGGGCCGCGCCGAGTACGATTCTATTATCGATAACGGGCTTTTTGGCGCGGCGGCAAAAACAAGAATACCGGAGGCGCCGCCTGCGCCGAAACTTGAGATAGATACAGGTGATGAACCGCCGACGGATCGGCCGCTCAAATTGCTTGGAACGGCTTTCACGAGTCCTACGGATCCATTGGCTTCGGCCGGAATACGCAATCTTCAAACGAATATCGAAGACGCATATTACATGGGCGAACCCGTGATGGATGGCGTTACGCTGATGGAGGTCCATAAACGGAAAGTCATTCTGTTTGACAGTGCGAAGAGAAAACGGGTATCCCTCGAAATGGAAGGTCTCCCGGAAAGCACGATGCCGAATTCAGGCCCAAGCGCGGCGGGCCGCAGTCCTGGCGGCGCGCGTTCGCTGCCGTCACCGGCGCGTGCGTCTTCCAATCCCTCCGGCAATACGGTAGTTGTCAGCAAAAAAGAGATGCAGGAAGCCGCAAACGACTATGGCAGTCTCCTTACACAACTGAAACCCCGGATGCACAAAGACAGGGATGGGAATGTTGTCGGGATAACATCCGGCGACCTGAGCAAATTTCCTTTGGCGAAGAAACTTGGATTTCAGGACAACGATGTTGTTACGAAGATTAACAATATAAAGATCGGCAGTGAGGACAAACTGCTGGAGATTGCGAGCAAGTTCAAAAATTCGACGGTGTTCCGGGTGGATGTGCTGCGTAATGGGCAGACGATCACCAGGACGATTTCGATCAGATAATGGCTACAGTATTACTTAAGATGCTCTAGTGCGCAGTTGCAAAAAAGTGCGCGGCGCGGGCCGCGGCAACCATAGGAAGGCAGGAACGTGAACGGCGGGAAAATGCTAAGAATCGCAGCGCTATTATTGAGCGCGACTGTATTGATATCATCGGTTTCAATTCAGGCGGCGGATGCGCCGCGAAGTAATGCTTCAACTCCGAAAGCGCGGCGTCCGAGCGCGCCGTCTCCAAGTATGCCCCCGGCAGGCACACGTACGCCACCGCCTCCTCCATCCGTTCCGCGGCAATCGGCCGGCGACAACCGGAAACCGCTTCCAGCCGAACCAGACAAGGTCACGCCGTCGGGCATGCCCATCCCGAAACTGCCTGTCGATGAATACCGGCCCAAAACCATCGGGGACACCGCTCAGGGTGATGAGTTGATCTTTGATTTCGAGCGGGAGAAGCTCAGCACGGTCATCAAGATAATCGGGGCCCGGACCGGTAAAAACTTCGATATAGATCCTGCGCTTGCCGATATGGATGTGCAGTTGATCACCCATGCGCCGATTCCCGCGGATATGGCGTTTGATATTTTGCGTTCCATTCTGCAGATGCGGGGCTACGAGATTATTGAAGTGCTCGACGGGTATCTTTACCGTATCCGGCAGCAGGGGCAGGATCCGGATCAAAAAGATATTATCTATCACGATGAATTGTCTCCTGATAAGCCTGGCTATATTGAATTGCCGGACGGTTATCACGAAGTCAGCACGCATATTTTGCCCATTTATTATTCGTCGGCCTCGGATTTGGCCCAGTTGCTGCCGCAGTTGGGGTCGGGCAGCGGACGGGTTGATGTCTATGAAAAGACCAATATGCTGATTCTTTCCGACACGGTCGAAGGCATCAGGAACATGCTGCGGTTCATCCAGGAAGTCGACGTGCCCGGTTACGACACGGTCATGAAAGTGTTCACGCTGGAATATACGCGCGCTGAAGTGCTGGCGGAGCAGATCCAGAACATTCTGGGGATAGATGCCGGCGCAGGCGGCGCGACAGGCGGCCGGGGCGCACCGCAGCCGCCTCGGGTGCGTCCGCCGACGCGGCCAAGCAGCCGCCGCGCGCAGGTTCCTGGGCAGCCTTCCTCAACGGTTGTCAGTCATGAGGAGATTCTGCGGCTGGTGACCGATGAACGCCTGAATGCTTTGATCGTTCTTGCGAATGAAGGTTTGATGGAACGCGTGGGTGAGTTGGTGGAGTTGCTCGATTGTCCGACGGATACCGAAACCGACAACCTGCATGTGTATAAACTGCTGAACGCCGATGCCGAAACGATCGCGGAAGCCTTGAATGGCGTGATCGGTCTGCCTGTGAAAAAAGAAACGCAACAGCAAGGCGGGCCATCGGCTGAAATTCAGCCTTTTGAAAAGAAAGTCCTGTTGACTGCGTACGAAGCGAATAACTCGCTGCTTATTGTCGCTTCACCGCAGGATTACCGGGTCATACAAGAGCTGATCGCCGAACTGGATGTGCCCGCGCGCCAGGTCCATATTGACGCGATTATCATGCAGGTCGGCATCAATGATGACTTCAACCTCAGTGTTGAGGCCATGAACCTGGGCGACACGTTTGCGCTCAATAACATTGTCAATATCGCTAATGTGATGTCGGGCGGCCCCATCGCCACTGCCGGCGAACAGGGTGTCGGTTCGCTGATGGGCATCATTGACGGGACCACCGAGTATACTGTTTCAGATGGCGCTGGCGGAGTCGTTACCCAAACGGTCCCGAACATTCCCTTCCTGCTGACGCTTCTTGATTCTGTAACTGACAGCGATATTCTCTCTCAACCGGGCCTCACGACAAAAGATAATGAGGAAGCCTCGGTCGTGGTCGGCGAGGAAGTGCCATTCATTACCGGCAGCAGCCGTTCGCTGGACCAGTCCGCTGTCGGCGCCTCAGTGTTCAGCCGGGTAGAGCGCAAAGACGTTGGCATCAGATTGCTCGTGACGCCGCAGATAAGCGAGGGCGATTATGTTTCGATGGACCTGGAAGTTGAGGTTTCCAAGCCAATCGTGAGCAGCGTCGGGGCGGACCCGAATATTGTCGGTCCGACGATACAGAAGGCCAAAGTTGAAACAAAAGTCGTTATTCCTGATGGCAGCACGGGCATTCTGGGCGGTCTGATTTCCGAGTCGACAAGCCATAGTATACGGCAGACGCCGTTCCTGGGAGATCTTCCCATGCTGGGCTGGATGTTCCGCAATAAGACCAACAAGCGAGACAAGCGCAACCTGGTCATGCTGGTCACGCCCTATATCCTCAAAGAAGGCAGGGAATTGGAAGAGCTGTCCAAGCAGCGGGTTGAGCAGTTCAATGAGGCGAATATTGACGTGCTTTTCGAGAAGGGCTATATCAAGAAGATAAAGAAACGCAGGGAAATGCGTAAATCGTACCGGCCGAGCCAGAGACGCTCCGAGGAGATACTTATCGGCGGCGGTTCCAGCTTCAGCAGGACTGACCGGGGCGAAGAATGAGTGCAAAAAGTTCCGCGAAAATAGGCGAAATTCTGGTGGAACTCGGCCACATCCACCAGGAGCAAGTTGATGAAGCGCTTGAACTTCAGCGGCTCCGTCCCAAGCGTTTGGGTGAGATCCTGATGGACCTCGGGTATTGTGAAGAAGAAAAAGTGCTGGAAGCGCTGAGTCTGCAGTTCGGCATGCCGTATGAAGCTGATCCCGGATCGCAATTGGATTCGTCGCTTGCGACGAAAGCGCCGATTGCGTTCATTAAGGAATACCGCATGGCCCCGTTCAAACAGGATGGGGCGGTGTTCCTGATAGCGGTGAACGATCCCGTCAATCTGTTGCCGCTGGACGATCTCCGGCTGCTGCTTGGCGGGCCGGTTTCGCCTGTTCTGTGCAAAAACGAGGACATACAGAGCATCATCGACAACTATTTTGATCATCAGGGCGACAATGCGGCGGACATGATAGGCGACATTGTCCTGGCTGAGTCCGAAGATGGCGAGATCCACACGCTTGATTCGCTTGAATCGTCTGATCGCGATCTGCTCGATCTGGCCAATGAAGCGCCGATCATCAAACTGATCAACCTGTTGATATCGGGTGCCATCCGCGAACGCGCATCGGACATACATATTGAGCCGTTTGAACGCGATGTGCGGGTGCGCTACCGGATTGACGGTGTGCTGTATGAAAAGCTGACAGTGCCGAAATCGCAGCAGGCCGCCGTCATTTCCCGTATCAAGATCATGGCCAACATGAATATCGCCGAGCATCGTCTGCCTCAAGGCGGCCGGATCAAGATCCGCTTGAGCGGCAAAGAGATCGATATCCGTGTGTCAGTTATTCCTATTGCATACGGCGAACGTGTCGTCATGCGCATACTTGAGAAGGGCAATTTTCTGTTCGGCCTTGAAGAACTCGGCATGGATGAGCACGACTTCAAGATTTTTGACAGGATCATCGAAAGTTCACACGGCATAATACTTGTCACTGGCCCGACTGGTTCCGGGAAATCGACGACACTCTATGCTGGCCTCCAGAAAGTGAATTCGACTGACAAGAACATAATCACCGTGGAAGATCCCATCGAGTACCAGATGTCCGGGATAGGCCAGATACAGGTACGTGAAAAGATTGGCCTTAATTTCGCGGCGTCGCTCCGCGAGATTTTGCGCCAGGACCCTGATATAATTCTTGTAGGCGAGATTCGCGATCACGAAACGGCTGAAATGGCGGTGCAGGCATCATTGACGGGCCACCTGGTGTTCTCGACATTGCACACGAACGATAGCGCTGGCGCTATCACGCGTCTTGTCAATATGGGCATTGAGCCGTTCCTGGTCAGTTCTTCAACGATTGCGATAATGGCGCAGCGCCTTGTCCGGAAGATATGCCAGCATTGCAGGGAAGAATATGAACCCAAATTTGAAAGCTGGCTCGAACTTGGCATACCGGTGGAAGAGGCCAGGGGCCTCACCGCCTGGCGCGGTGTCGGATGCGAGGAGTGCCAGGACCGCGGTTATTATGGCCGGGTGGGCATATTTGAACTTCTCGTTATTTCACAAAAGATCCAGGAGTTGACGCTCCAGGGCGCTGATTCGAATGTGATCAAGCGCGAGGCCGTGCGTGAAGGCATGCGGACGCTGCGCGCGGACGGCGCATCAAAAGTACTGAAGGGCATGACGACAATTGAAGAAGTCATGCGTGTTACGCGCAATGATCTTCTGGATAGCGCGGGATCATGATTATTTGCGCGCGAACGTTCAATGGAACGCCAATTTCGCGCCGCGGATAATATTACAGAGCAGAAGAGGTTTTATTGAATGGCGGTCTTTGAATATGAGGCCATAGCCGGTTCCGGCAAGAATGTGCGCGGCGTTATCGACGCTGATTCGCCCGCTTCGGCGCGGCGCAAACTGCGCGAACAGGAACTTCATCCGACCAATATCAAGGAAGGTTCGAGACGCGCGGGCGCGTCGGGCGAACCTGCGGGGCAGGCGGCGTTCGCGCGCGTTAAATCCAAAGACGTGGCGCTTATGACCCGGCAATTGGCCGTGCTTCTTGACGCTGGCATGTCGCTTGTGGAGGCGTTGACCGCTCTGATTGAACAGACCACCAATCCGCGTTTGCGCAAAGTTGTTTTTGATGTCCGCGACCGGGTGAATGAGGGCGGGACGCTTGCCGATGCGCTGGCGCACCACCCGAAAGTGTTCGATGATTTGTACTCCAATATGGTCCGCGCGGGCGAGGCCAGCGGCGCGCTTGAGACGGTGCTGATGCGCCTGGCCGAACTTCTTGAGCGCAACGTGAAACTGCGCGCGCGGGTGATGTCCGCTCTTGCCTATCCCATTCTTATGGCCATAGTCAGCGTCGCTGTCATTGTGTTCCTTTTGATAGCGGTTGTTCCAAAGATTGTTGGCACGTTTGAACGCCAGAAAGTTGAACTGCCAGCGATTACGAAGGTATTGCTGATCATCTGCGATGCCGTGGAAAACTGGTGGCCGCTCATGCTTCTTGTAATCGGCGCGGTATATGTTACTTGGCGGATGTGGTTATCGCGTCCGGAAGGCCGGTTGCAGTGGGACAGGTTCAAGATGTCGGTGCCGGTTGTGGGCGATTTGTATTTGAAGGTTGTGTGCAGCCGTTTCGCCCGCACGATGGGTTCAATGCTTGAGAGCGGACTCACTATGCTGAACGCCATCGAAGTGGTCAAAAGCGTGCTCCAGAACCGGCATGCCGAACAGATCATGGACGACGTGAAGACACAGGTGCGGCGCGGGCGCAACCTTTCGGAGCCGATGCGCGATTCGGGCGTGTTTCCGCCGATGCTGATACATATGGTGGAACTTGGCCAGCGCAGCGGCGAGCTGCCGTCCATGCTGCTGCGCAGCGCTGACACGTACGATGACGAAGTCGGCATGGCCGTGGACACGGTTGTAGGCTTGTTAGAGCCGGTCATAATTCTTGTGATGGGTATTTTTGTTGGTTTTTTGGTAATTGCGATGTTGTTGCCGATTCTTACTATCGCCAGCACGATGGGTTAAGGAGGTTTGAGATGATTTCAAGAAATAAAAAACGCAGGATGAGGCGCTCGGGAGGTTTCACCCTCATTGAGCTCATGGTTGTTATCGTGATTTTGGGATTGCTTGCCGCGTTAGTGGCGCCCAAGGTATTGGATGTGGCGGACAAGGGGCGCGTTACTGCGACCAAGACACAGATCACCAGCTTCAAGACTGCGCTTATGCAGTACAAGCTCGAGTTCAATAAGTTCCCAACAACCAGCGAAGGTCTTAATGCGCTCATAAACAACTCTAAGAACAAGAAGTATCTTGATAGCAATACCGTGCCATTGGATTCGTGGGATAACGCCTATATCTACACTTCGCCGGGATCAAACGGCAATGACTACGAGATCGTGAGTCTTGGCGAAGACGGGCAGAAGGGCGGAACTGAGTATAACGCTGATATTGTGAGCTGGAATCTTCAGGGCGACGCGGAATAATCCGGCGCTGGAGCGCGAATGACATGAGAGGACGGCTTTCCAGAAACAGCGGTTATACGCTGATAGAGCTGAGCGTTGTGCTCGCATTGGCGGGCCTTATCCTGGCGATAGCCGTGCCGCAGATGCTCCCCTCCATTATGTATGGAAGGCTTGAGGGCGGCGCACGGCACCTGGCCAGTTACGGCAAGGCCGCCATGGCGCATGCCGCCATGACTCAGGAGAACCTCGTCATAATGGTGGATCTCTCCCCGAAGGATGATAAACGGCAGGAATATTGGACGGTCCGCGTTGTTGAGGAATCCGACAAACTCCAGGATGAGGAGGACCGCCTTTTCACCGGCGGTGAGTTTGATGATGCGCCGCAAACCAGCGGGCCTGAGAATACTCAGACGTTCCAGGAGCGGTATCTTTCGATGATGGAGAAAGGTTCCAGCGAGGAAGTGCTGGAGCAGGCGCGTTTGTTCCAGGCGCGGTTCGACAGGTTCGCGGCCGCATCATTGCGTTCCAGGACCAAACATGTGAAACACGATGGCATCCTCAGTGAACTTGAGCCATTGTTTGAAAAAGAATTCACCCTGGATGATGAGGAAGATGATAAACAGGACAACGAAGTCAAAACCGCGCTGCTTGAGCGCACTCCTTTGCCGGATGGAGTGATAATTGAAAGCGTGAAAATAGGCAATACAACGGTGAGCGGCGAACTGATCGAGATTGAGGTAACGCCGCTGGGCCTGTTTGAGCCGGTTGAGTTCTATCTTAAAAGCGAGGATGATGAGTATTTCACGGTAGCGTGGGACCCGATAACCGGCGGGGCGCATTTGATTGAAGGCAAACAGGATGCGG
>Ga0255394_10159_pt1 | contig 10772 bp, 6 predicted proteins | sample ANMaggSeSYBR01D3_FD_182112 | JGI IMG/M metagenome (GOLD analysis project Ga0255394, IMG submission 182112) | Sediment cell enrichment communities from methane seep in Santa Monica Basin, California, United Staets - ANME aggregate JGI... | ecosystem: Environmental > Aquatic > Marine > Cold seeps >...
GTTTCTGAGCTGTTTTCATCCCTTTTTCGACGCTTTTTTGCCCTTTTGTGTTTATTTTCAGCCTCTCGCGTTAAACAGTTAACATTTAGCTGTCAGCAGTCAGTATTCAGCAGTCAGGAAAAAATATTCGCGGATACGGACAGGAGCGTCCGTAGCGCATAAAAGGGTGCAGGGTGGGTCTTGACCCACCAGATCAGGGGGAACCAGAAACCTGTCAGCGGTGTCGTATTGTTTGAGTTTTTGGCAGAGGGTGCGTGTGTTAATTGGGAACGTGCGCTGAAGCACACTCTACATACTTTCCTAACCCGGCGTAGCCGGAACCAATAACTTTTACCACGGAATACATGGATGTCACGGAAAAAGAAAAAACCATTAAAGTGCTATCTGCACGCGGCTTGCCGCCGCTTTTCCCCAGAGGAGCGTGTCAAGACATTTGCTAATCTTACCGAACGGTGCTTCTTTGACAAACCGGAGGGGTTGGACTAGAATGACTCAACTACTCTACGGGAAATGTTAAACGCCAAGGGGAATGCATGCGATGGGACAACGGGCTGGGACCATCGTTGGGGTATGATAAAACGATCTCTATCTGTGGCAGATGCAGTTGGATCTATGAAAAAAGAGGTCTTATCCGTAGCAAATGAAGTGGGCTTATGAGGATATTTCTTAGATGAAAAGAAGAACATCTGCCAATGTTCTTTAATTCTTCATTCTCAATTCCCTATTCTTAATTTTTGTGAATGGTTTCAGGAAGCTACAGGGACGAAAACATGAGTGACAATTCATTTTCAACCAAGGAGTAACAGACATGGGCGACACGGGAAAGAAAGATAAAGGCAAAAGAGAACAGCAGAAGAAGGCCAAGCTTAATCCAAAGGAAAAACGCAAATTGAAAAATGAAAAAAAGAAAAAAAAGGAATAGCCCAGTGGTCTTGCGTGACCTGGACGCAAGACCGCCACTGCGGTAATGTGAGGGAATTAAGAAGTGGGAAGTGGGAAGTGAGGGATGTGACGATTTGCACTGCTCTCAATTCACCATTCAAAATTTTCTATTCTTAATTCAATTGTGAGAAGGCCCTGAAGTGTGCGTGATTTCTACTTCAACCTTCTTTTTTGTTTGGTTTCTGCGGCGGGCCGTGGGAACGAGAACATCTTCCATTTTGAAGCAGCATTTTCTTATTACCGAAATTATGCTGCCCACGATGGCAGTGACTTTTCCCATCCAAACAAGGCATGATACTCGTATGAGGAACGCATTCTGGTTTATAGCGGGCGGGCTGGTCTTGTTGCTGGCGTTTATTGTCAGGAGTCCGTACTTGTCTTACGCGGCGTATGCTTTCTTGCTGCTTGTCGCAATATCCCATTTCAGTTCGTGGGCGTGGCTGAGTGGATTGGACTGCGAGCGCGCCATCGACAGAATAACCGTGCGCCAGGGTGAAGATATCACCGTAACCGTTAAAGTAACGAATCAGCGCGGCTGGCCTATCCCGTGGATATTTTTTGAGGACCTCCATCCGAAAGATTTTCCCCGGGACGGGGAAAATTCACGTCTGTGCGTACTGATGCCGGGGCGCAGCGTGGAGTTCTCCTACACTTTGACGTGTCCGCGAAGAGGTTACCACCGCATTGGCCCGCTGTTGATGGAATCCGGCGACTTGTTCGGACTCCAGCGTCGATTCATCACCGGAAAACGTCAGGACTATATCTCCGTGCTGCCGACTGTCGCATATATCGACACGTTCACCATATCGGCGAAACGCCCCCAGGGTCCTGTCCGCATATCAAACAGGATCTATGAAGATCCCACCCGCATATCCGGTGTGCGGGAATATCATCCCGGCGATCCCCTCAACCGCATCCACTGGAAAGCTTCGGCACGCACCGGCGACCTGTTTACAAAACAGACTGAACCGTCGAATGTCCTCGGGGCTACCTTGATCCTCGATCTGCACAAGGACGCTTACACTGGCGAAAACGCTGAAGAACGCTCGGAACTCGCCATTACAACAGCGGCATCTATCGCCTATCTCTTGCAGATGTCCGGCGAACAACTGGGGATGATCACCAACGCCCGTGACGCTGCTGAAATCGCCCGCTATGAAGTGGATGAAACACAGGCCCTGTCACGCGGCGATGCTGAATCGAGCGTTGCCGGCGAGGATAAGTCCGACAAGCTCAATCCTCTCGCCGTTGAAACGCGCAGGAGTCCCGTCCAGGCATTAAAGATCATCGAAAATCTCGCGCGGGTCATCCCCTCTGACGGACTCGCCATCGACGCGCTGATCATGTCCGAGTTCAGAAGAATTCCACGCGACGCGACGCTTATTCCAATTGTCTCGCGGGTCACACCCGAACTCGCGCTCGTATTGGCCGAAATGAAAATATCGGGTTTTCCCGTAACAGCATTTGTCATTAAGAACCAACACGCATATGAAGAAGCGTCAATGCTGCTGGCAAGAGAAAGCATCGACGTTATTCACATTGAAGCGGAACGGGACCTGCATGAATTATCGCCCACCAGAATATGATGAACATGGGCCGGACACCCTGAACGATGAGGCGACGGACTTACAGTCGCTGATGGCGGCGCCGATCATAAAACAGGAAGCGAAACGCGATCCTGTCGCGACCGATTTCGCCTCAATCAAACATGTCCTGCCCGAACTCAAGCGAAAAAACCAACAGTACCGCACCGCTTCGGATTACATTCTGGACGGTCTCGTCCCCCTCTTAATTTTCTTCATGGTCACATCATTTGTCTTCTTCCTTCTTGACATGCGGTATGTCTATAACGAAACGAGCGATCTCAATATCCGCGGATTCGCCTTTCTGCTGATAATGGGCGTCGTCGCTTTGAACCGCGTCGTCGCCCGCGATGGCTCCGATGAGTCGCTGATTTACATCTTCGGTCTGATCAGCGTGACCGCCTTCTACACATTTGTTACCACTGGCGCATACGACGTAGGATCAGTGGCCGGCAAATTCTTTGACCATCCCTATGTGGCGACCATTTTCAACACCACACTGGTGATCCTCCTCTGGTGGGCCGTCAACCGCCTCATGCATGAATGCTGCGTGGATGAAAACCTGACTGCCGGCGACATTGGCATACTCACGGGGACGGCACGGCGCATGCTCAAAACCTCGGCGCCAAAAGAAAAACCGCAAGAAGAAAAAGAACGGCTCACAACGGACAACATGTGGCTGGACTTGCAGCCCTACGATCCGTCCGAATACAAACCGTCGGCAAAAGAACCGCCGCCCAAAGCCATCGAAGCGACCGAACGACTCCAGAAACGACACCCCGGCGTATCTATCTTCTATTTCTCCATACCAGTCGTCATCACATTCGCCATTGGCCCCCGCATCGTCCCTCACGGCGGACGCGGCCTCGTTTTCAGCGGCTGGGCTTTGCTGAGCATATATACCCTGTCCGCGCTGTCGTTGCTCCTGCTCACCAGCCTGTCCGGGATACGCGCATACTTCAGGCGCAGAAACGTCCGCATCCCCGCCAGCATAGGCCCCTTCTGGCTGTCACTGGGCATTGTCATGATACTGACCGTCATGATAAGCGCCGCCGCCCTGCCCAAACCTCCATGGCCAAAACTCATGTATATCGAAGAACACACCTACGACCCATGGGCGAGAGGGTCATCCTTCCGCCTGTCCATGGTCGAAGTGACACCCGCCGAACAGGAGATGCTCGAACAGAACGTCCAATACGCGGGCTATTTTGTTCTGGCATGTCTGGCCGTGTTCGCATTCTATGGACTGCTCAGAGCGGCTGGCGCAATTGCATTTCGCCTAGCAAGAAAACGCAAGACCTTCCCCAAATGGCTCCGTGATTTTTTCGACAAACTCGACCGTTTCCTCATGAAAATAGCCAGACTGCCCAAACTTCCCCGCTTCAAACGCAAGATCCGCATCGCGCCCGCCGTGTCAAGATCAGCAAAATACCGCAATCCCCTCGCAAAAACGCAGCCAACCGAACGGACGCAAATCGCCGACGCCGTCGCCGTAAGTTATGACGCCATGTGCGCCCTCGCCGAAGACATCGGAGCGCCCAGGGAACCCGGCCAGACACCATACGAATACCTGTTATCACTCCCCGGCGAACTTAAAAACCTCAGCGAAGAAGCCCGCGAACTCACCCATCTATACGTACGCGCCCAATACTCTCAACTCGACCTGGACCCAAGAACCATTAACACCGTGCGAAAATTCTGGATCAAATACGACCGCGTGCGCTCAAGATACATCCGCTGAGAGGCCGGATTGCGCCCTTGATCCCGAAACGCGGCACACGCCCAAAGCACGCGAGGTTAACCGGATATCTCACTGGGCTAAACCGGACATGGCCATGCCAGGAGTTTACCCAATATTTTACTGGCAACTTTCATAAGTCATTTGAAAGAGATCATTTAAGGGTCAACCATTTCTGTCTTGGCCCTGTTAGCGCCAACGGCGCGAAATATAATAGCCTCGGGCGAAGCCCGAGGAAAACCGCACACCACACCTGACAGTCCTGTAAGGGCGAAACATGACAAGGTGTTGATGCACAAGAAACTCATATTACGCCCTTACAGGGTTGAAAACAGGGGCGATTGTGTACCCCGGGCTTCGCCCGGGGCTTTTATATTCCGCGCTTTCAGCGCTATACAATACATAACAACATCCCTGTTTTAGAGATGTACAGGGAAGACGAATAGTTTTCTAACGAGTAAGGTCTGAAATTTTCGGGTAAACTCCTGGGCCATGCCTCCCTCTTGCGTAATGCAATATGCCTTGTTAGACTGCTGGCGTCAGTTTATTTGTATGCCAGCGCTTACTGGAGCGCTGTGAATCCGGGAGTACAGAGGGTTTTTCAAGTGAATCGCCGGGTATTGGTTATAGGTCTTGATTGCGCGACGCCTCAGTTTGTCTTTGACTCGCATTCATTTGACATGCCCAATCTGCGCGCGCTCATGCAAGTCGGGCAGTGGGGCAGACTGCGCAGTTGCCACCCGCCCATAACTGTGCCTGCATGGGCCTGCATGACTTCAGGAAAAGATCCCGGACAACTCGGCATATATGGATTCCGGAACCGGCATGACTATTCATACGGTGAAATGCGCGCCGCCGATTCCACCAGCGTGGCCGAACCCCGGTTGTGGGACATTATTTCCGGGCATGGCAAGAAAGTCTGTGTGCTCGGTGTACCGCAAACTTACCCCCCAAAACCCGTCAATGGCTGTATGGTATCCGGTTTTTTAACTCCCGGCGCGGACGCAGTTTACACTTATCCCCCTGATTTGAAGGGCGAATTACTTGAAAACGCGGGCGAATATCAAATTGACGTTGAAAACTTCCGGACGCATGACGGCGAATCTCTTTACGGAAGGCTGGAGGCCCTCAGTAAAAACCAATTCGGATACGCCATGTATCTGATCCGGGAGAAGCCCTGGGATTTCTTCATGATGACCGACATGTCGCTGGACAGACTGCACCATGCCTTCTGGCGGTATTGCGATCCGATGCACCACGCGTTCCAACATGACACCCCGTTCCGGTGCGCATTCCAGAACTTCTATAAAAAGCTCGATGCGCGCATCGGTGCACTGTTGTCCGCTGTTGGCGAGGACGTGACCGTGATGGTTGTATCCGATCATGGCGCCAGGAGAATGATGGGCGGGTTCTGCGTGAACCAATGGCTGATGCGGGAAGGTCTGCTGCATCTCAGGACACCCGTAGACACCATCACCCGGATTGAGGACTGCGACATCGACTGGGAAAAGACAAAAGTATGGGGCGCGGGGGGGTATTACGCCCGCATTTTCTTGAATGTCGCCGGCCGCGAACCGCGGGGAGTCATCCCCCCGGAACAATACGAGAGCTACCGCGATATCCTGATAGAGCGGATCGAATCCATGGCCGCTCACAACGGGATACTCATGAAAAACCAGGCGCTTAAACCACAGGAGATATACAGGGAAACAAAAAACATACCGCCTGACCTGATTGTGTATTGGGACAACCTGAACTATCGATCACTTGGCTCGCTGGGACATGAGGACATATTCTCGCCAGTGAATGACATTGGCGCGGATGATTCCAACCACGATTTCGACGGTATTTTCATCACCGACCGTCCAGGTAAATCCAGCGGGGAAGAATTGCATTCCCTCAACATTCTGGACATAGCGCCAACCGTTTTGCATGAAATGGGATTGCCGATACCTGAAGATTTGCCCGGACGCCCCATTTCCACCCGGTGAGATGTTCGGGCCAGGTCTCACCGTGTTTGCAGGGAAAACTCTTCCGTTTGGCGTGGATCGCCAGTCATTTCGTGTATGGTGACTCGGATTTTGTCTCCGTCAATGGCAATTGAGGCGAAGGAGGCGTAAACACCTCTGCTGGATATGTTCTTGAGGTGTCCGGGATTAAGGTAGATCGCGCGGCCTGCCTCGGCCATGGAAGCATGATGGGTATGGCCAGTCAGTACAATGTCCGCCGCCCGTGCTTTGTGGTTCAAACTGGTTTCCGAGTGAGCGGCGGCGATAGTAACACCTTCAATTTCTTCAATGATGAGGTTTGGGATATGCCAATCATTATATTCCCGGCACCACAGGCCTGGAACGCCATAAACCTCAAGCCCGGAAAATTTCAATTCTTCAAAATCGGAATAGTCATCGCCAAGATGAAAAAAGCGCTCAGCACCCATCTGTTGCAGAAAAACCACGGCGGCGAACATAAGCTCGCGGTTTCCATGTGTGTCGCTCAGGACACCAATCAGCATTTTATAACCCCTCCCCTAACCCGGCAAGCCGGAACCAAGATCTTACCACGAAGACACGAAGGGCTTAAAGCAGCATAGCCGCAACCAAACCAGGATTTTTTACCACTGAATACACTGAATACACAGAAAAATATCCAAGACTTTTCAACCACGAAATACACCAAACACACGAACTCTCTTTTCTTTTTCTGAAGTCTTTTTGCGTCTTGGCGTTTTTGCGTGAGAAAATTCTTTGCCAATTTGTACAGAAATTTATTGCTAAAGACTAATATAACATCTTGTGTTTGTCAGGGATCTTACACGAAAGCGGAGCAAGAATCATGTCGTATACGACAAGATGCGTCTAACAGAACAAAACAGCCATAATGTCAATAGCGAAACGTTCTTAAATCAGCGCAATGAGAGGAGAAGTTTTTTGGGGTAATGTCCTGATTGCAGCTCTCTGGTTCCAGCTCCCCGTGTAACAAATACGCTCTGGCGTTGTATACTTAAAGTATAGGCGTTTGAATGTTGGGCGCCTGAATTGCCTGGGATTGATACAGCGGGGTGTAGTGTCATGATGTATAAATCGACTTTTTTGAAATGGGTTTTCTTTTCTTTTGCGCCGCTTGTTTTCCTGTCTTTGCTTCTTGCAGGATGCGATGAACCTGCTGGCAAGGGTTCGTTCAGCAGCGCGGATGTGTTCGACAGGGGGGATAACGCCTTTGATGGTGTGGCCGGTGCGGCAACGGATGAGGCGGACGATAGCAGCGAGGACGCTGGGGAAACCCGGGAACTTGTCGAACCGGATGTGTTCCGCCTGGATGGCAATATCCTGTATATCCTGAATCAATACCGTGGATTGACCCTCGTCGACCTTGACACGCACGAGATTATTGCGCGCGCGGGAACGAAGGGATATCCAAAAGACTTGTACCTGTCCGGCGGCCGTGCGTACGTGCTGACGGACAATGCGTATAATCATCGCGTTGACGGCAACACGGTCTATGTGGACATACAATCAAAGTTGTATGTTGTTGATGTGGCCGTGCCGGAGCAGGCGTCGATCATCAAGGAGATCGATCTGGAAGGCGGACTCGTGGACAGCCGTCTCGTCGGGGACGTGCTGTATGCGGTGAGCGCGGAATTCCAGTGGAGCTGGGAGCCGATGGGCGGAAGCGATGACGCCGCTGTCAGTTCGGAAGGTTCGGCGACGGCGAGCAGCCCTGTTGCAACCAAATCACAGACGTCTGAATCCTGGCTCACGAGTATCAATGTCGCCGATCCGCAAAATGTGTATGAAGTTGATTCACTGAGCTTTGCCGGGTATGGCGATATCGTCCATGCAACATCAGCGTCCATTTATGTGGCAGCATCGGAATGGTTTTCGGATTCATCCACAATCACCTGCGTGGATATCAGCGATCCCGCCGGTTTGATTGTGCCTGGCGGCCAGGTGGACGTACGCGGCTACATCAGCGACCGCTACAAAATGGATGAATATCAGGGCGTGCTGCGCGTTGTCTCCAGCACTGGCTGGTGGAACGCCGATGTATGCGTGACGACGGTCGATGTGACCGACTTGTCGGCGCCCGCGCTCATTGCTGAGGTGACTATTGAAGAGGCGGCAGGTGAAACGCTGTTTGCTACGCGGTTTGATGGGCCGCGGGCTTACGTCGTCACTTACCTGATGCAGGACCCTCTGTTTGTTCTCGATTTGTCTGACCCCGCGCATCCTGAAGTGGCCGGAATGCTGGAAGTGCCGGGATGGTCCACCCATATCGAAACATTTGGCGACCGGCTCATCGCACTCGGCGTTGATGACACGGATGGCCGCCGGGTGTGCGTCAGTATTTTTGACGTGAGCGATCCGGCGGCGCCAGCGCTTGCTGATCGGGTGAGCTTTGGTGAAAACTGGGCATGGTCGGACGCCTATAACGACGTAAAAGCGTTCACCGTCATGTCCGACAAGATCGTTGTGCCGTTCAATTCCTGGAGTGAATCGGGGTATGCCAACCGGCTGCAGTTTATTGGTTACACTCCCGATACTCTCGCGCTGGGCGGGAGTATAGACATAGAAGGCAGCCCCCTGCGGACCATTGAATATGGCGGCGAATGCAACAGCATCACCACGGAACAGCTTATCGCGGTGGATGTCTCGGACCTGAACAACCCTGTTGTCACGCATACGACGACGCTGGCGGAATATGTAGTTGATTGCCATGAGCTGTCCAATGGCGCGCGCGCTGAAGTTATCTTCATGCGGGGAAACCAGACCGCGAAAATCCGCACACTGTCTCAAGAGGGCAATGTACTCGGAGAAGTGTCATTCCCGATTAGCGACATCATGAACGTCTTCAAATATGGCGACGGCATTTTGGTTGTGGGAACGGTGACGGAGCCTGAATTCGCCATGAAAGCGTTGCGTATCTCTTGCTCAGATCCTGAAACGCCAGAGGTGATTATGGATATCACCATGGATGTCCGCCCCTGGTGGATGTACTGGTATTACGAATACGAGAGAGGGCCGGTCCCGCTCACGGACAAGGCCTGCTGGATGCCTATGTATAGTGACGATGAATCAGTGTTCCTGCTCGGCGACATTTTAGCGGTCCGCTGCTCAGCCGATGAGTATGACGTTGTCAGCGGCGCACAGGAAGCCAGCCAGGGCGTTGCTCTTGTCGATCTGGCGAATGAAGGCGTCTGGAAAAGCGTCGGTTTGGGGTATGGCAATATCATTTCCGTAGACGCAGCGGACAAGAATCTGTATATCGGCACGAAGGAGACAGCCAGCAGCGATCTGGCGGGGCGTCCATACTGCGAATTCTATATCCGGGAATTCGACCCCGTTTCGTTGAAGACAGGCCCCGCGGCCAATGTTCCCGGCACGTTTGCCGACTATAATCCTGTCTCCAACGTCCTTGTTCTGCAGGATTGGCAATACAACCGCGATTGGGACACAACACAATACATCCGGACAGTGTCATGGGATGGTGGTGAAACGGCAAAGCTCATCGCTTCCTATTCGCCTGGCAGCGGTTTTGGTAATATCATGGCCGATGCGGGCTATCTGTTCTATTCATATTACGGATATTATGGAGAAATGAGCAAAATCGGGGCGTTGCGTATTGCCTCATCCGGCGGTATCAGCGCAATCGGCGAACTCAATGCCACGGACATGTGGATGACCATCCTCAATGCGCATGAGGGCAGCGTTTATGTTGTCATACACGGCTCAGTCATTGCAGAATACGATTTCGGAGCTGAAACACCTGTTCTCAAGCAAAGCGTAGATATCGTGTCGGCGCCAATAAACCTGACCTTCGGCGAACAAGCCGCGTATGCATCCATGGGGTATGCGGGCGTATCCGTGATAGACTACGTAGAATGACCCTGCATGAAAAAAATGGCGTTGTTTAACCTGTTCTTGCAGCAGGCGGGGACGAGGTGTGTTCAAGATAAATGCTCGCACGCGGGCAGCGCTCTGGCAGGATTGGAACAAGAGACCTTTTTCACCGGAATGCGCGGAAATATGCGTTTGATCAGAAGTAGGCAAGCATGTAGACTAAGATCATATATTGAGAGTACATTTTCGGAAAGCACCATGTATTCCCTTTTCTGAAAAAGAAGCATGATGAAAGGAAAGGTCATTTTGGCAAGAGCTGAACATGATGCGCCTCTCATGGTACTTGTCAGTCCGTGCTGGAGAAGATTGTCCCTTAAGCGCTTATGCAAGATGACATTCCTCATTGGAGTGCTTATCGGGGTTGTCTGCTATTCACCGCAGGCCATTGGGCAAAGCGCCGATGCTGCGTCGCAGGAAGAGGTGGCGCTCCAATTAAAGTGGTGTCACGGGTTCCAATTTGCTGGTTATTATGCCGCGCAAGAAAAGGGCTATTACCGCGAGGAAGGGCTTGATGTCGCCATCAGCGAAGCGTCGCCCTCTCACCTGGCGCTTGATGCGGTTCTCTCTGGTGACGCTGAATATGGCGTGTGGGACGGTGCATTGCTGAATGAA
>Ga0255394_10161_pt1 | contig 10762 bp, 9 predicted proteins | sample ANMaggSeSYBR01D3_FD_182112 | JGI IMG/M metagenome (GOLD analysis project Ga0255394, IMG submission 182112) | Sediment cell enrichment communities from methane seep in Santa Monica Basin, California, United Staets - ANME aggregate JGI... | ecosystem: Environmental > Aquatic > Marine > Cold seeps >...
ATTACGTATCCAGCAAAGAAAAACTCCTTTCCATAATCTATATTCAGGCATTGGAAAATATTTTCAGGAATACCTACAAGATTGCCGGAAAAGATCTCCCACCCGATATCACACTGAAACTCATTATTCAGAATCATATAAAAGGCATAATTATCCAATCCATCTCCATGTTCTCCGTATTTTTTACCGAGGAAAACCAGCTCCCTCAAAAGGAATTTAACAAAATTCGGGATGAAAAGAAGAAATACACCCAGATTGTGGAAAGAATTATTGAGGAGGGGATATCACAGGGTCTTTTCAGGAAGGCCGACCCGAGACTCCAGGCCAACGCCATCATAGGCATGTGCAACTGGGTTTATAAGTGGTATAAACCAGGCAAAAGCCCTTACACGCCCGATCAAATCGCCGACCATTTCGTCAGCCTGCTTCAGACAGGCTATCTCAAATCCACCAAGGATGACGTCCCAAACCAGCCAAAAATAACAGGGGGCAAAAAAAGAAAAACAGGATCAAAAAAGGAAAGCTACCAGAGATTAAGGGATCAATGTATGGACCTCTTAGAGCTCGTTGATGAGATGGAAAAATCTGGTTAAAAATGCCGTGGTACATTAACCCAATACCAGTTTAATCGCTAATAGCTCAAGCGATAAAAGCGTTTATCTCCAACTTTGAGGGACGAAATCAGACCCTCGTCCTTCAGGACTTCGAGATGTCCATGGGTCTCGGAGAGGCCGAGAAAGATGTCCCAGCCCCGTACTTTAGGAAACAGCTTTTTGCTCACCATGAACAGTGTCATTTCATCCCGTTCAGAAAATGCATCAAGGACCTCCTGCCTGCGAATCCGGTGATGACCGATTATTTCATCGACCCTCTCCCGTGAATTCGAAAAGGGGGCCCCATGACCGGGCAAAACTTCTTTTACCTCCATGGCAGCAATCATTTCCAACGATTTCAAATAGGAAGAAAGACTTCTGTAGCCGTTGTTTTTGTCCTTATTTTCAATTTCGACTACAGGATTGGATGTAATATTTTTAAGGAGATGATCTCCTGAAAAAAGCCTGCCGTTATTTCGATCAAAAAAACAGACAGAGCCAGGCGTATGTCCGGGGCAACAAATTACCTTTAGAGTGAAGTCATCGAAAGAAAAGGTCTCCTGGCCTGTAATATATTTGACATCAAAGTCACCAGGGAAAAATCTCTCAAAACGATCAGACATCCGATGAGAGATGTCCAGGATAATTGCATCCGGTAAACCGGCATCCTTAAAGAAGCGAAGGAATGGCGCCATTCTTTTTTCCTGGTTTTCCCGGACATCCCAAATGCATTTATCCTGATCCAGGGGATGGATAAAGACTTCGGCGCCACTTATCGCTACTATCTTTCCAGCAAGTCCCACATGATCCAGATGACCGTGGGTGAGAAGAATACGCTTAATATCTGAAAGCCCGTAACCTCCCTTTTTTAGCGCCAGTTCTAATGCGTCAAGACCCTCCTTTGAATAGAAACCAGCGTCAATCAGAGTAGGAATTGAGTCCTCAATGAAGTAACAGTTTACTGACCTTATGGGAAAGGGTATCGGGATTTCAATTCTGCTAATAGTATTCATTCTCATAAACCTTGACTGTTTCCCCGCCCGGAGACATGATCCTTAGTCCGGCCTGTGCCAGGCTCTCTAATTCATCTTCCCCGGGGAAGATCAGGAGCTTCCCTAAAGAACAAACCCTGTTCCGTATCTCGGTTATAACCGTTTTTGCGCGGCAAAGGTTGCCGGTCAACACAACGGCATCTATTCGGCCTTCGAGCACAGCGGCCATGGAACATATGTCTTTGCTGATCTGATATCCCATAGCCTTTAACACCGATGAGGCTTCTTCTTCACCATTGTCGGCACGCTGTTCTATAACGGCAATATCGTGGGTACCAAGGTAAGAATGGACACCCCCTTGTCCAAAGAGCCTCTGTCTCAGTTCCTCCTGAGTCAATTGACCTGAAACACACAGGTTCAGAAGCTCTTGAAGAGGCAATGCCCCTGTGCGCTGGGGTGTAAAAGGGCCTTCATTGAGGCCGTGTGTCCCATCAATAATGCGGCCCCTTTCATGGGCCCCAATTGTAATCCCGCCTCCGAGGTGTGCCACGATAAAATTTCCTTGTTCATAGGGAACATCCAGCTTTCGTGCAGCCTTTCGGCCTGCTGACTTCTGGCTCAATACATGAAATGCTGCTCCCCGCTCTATGCCTTTAAGGCCTGAAAATCGGGCCAATTGAATCAACTCGTCAGACACGGGCGAGTCATAGATAACCGCCTTTACCCCGTATCTCGCGGCAATGGAATAGGCAATGCATGGACCGACATTGCAGGGATGCCAGCCATATTCCCCGGAACGGAGATCATGAAGCATCTCCTCATTAATGCGGTAGCCGCCGCCTTCAACAGGCCTTGTCAACCCTCCACGACTCACCACCAGGCCCAAGCCCTCAAGCATGTCACCATGCAGACCCAGCACATTGTCAACCTTAGTCTGATGGAACCGGAGCCATTCGTCATATCCATGAAGTCTTGAAAGGTCCTCAGAAGGATGATCTCTCGTCTCCTTGAAAACAGGATCATGATCAAAAAAAAGTCCTACCTTGGTGGAAGTCGAACCGATATTGATTACCAGTATTTTGAACATGAAACGATCCTTTAAAGCAAGAGACCCAGGGCCAGGTTAACCGGCCAAGATTCAGGCGGCTCCAACATGGAACGTACCACTAAAGAAACTTTGGCGCCTACAAGTACTCCACCCAATGGGCATAGGCCCACCCAGGCTAAGAATTGCGCTGTCAGGTTGGCCGAGTCCAGGTCAGGGAAAAGGTAGATATCCACATCTCCAGGTACCGGGCTGTTGATCCCTTTGTGCTTAGCTGCAGATGCGGATTCGGCGTTGTCCATGGCCAAAGGGCCTTCAATGATGGCATCACCGAACTGGCCACGCTCCGACATCTTGGAAAGAATTGCTGCGTCCAGTGTTGAAGGGAGCGCTGGATTAACCAATTCAAGAGCCGAAAGCGCAGCGATCTTGGGTCTCTGAATTCCGAGGGCCTTAGCCATTCCGATCGCATTCTCCGTAATAACAATTTTTTCCTCAAGGCCGGGCTGATTATTGATCAGCGTATCGGTCAGCAGCGTCAGCCGGCCATCTTTGGGGGCAATCAGGATGCTCACGTAGCTCAATGTATGCTCATGATTGTGGCCCGTTTTCTTATCAGCAACAAGGGAAAAAAATCCGGCATCTAAAGGACCGGTATCTAACAGGAGTCCTGACTCTTCGGTTTGTGCCAGGCCCAGGGCCTCCTCCCTTGCCTCCCGGATACCGGAAGTGGGACAGAGGACCTTCATTTCGGAGGCCATCCCGGTGAAAGTGCTGCCACACGCAATCGGTTCGACCCATCCCCTTTCGCGGGCCTTGAGAACAGAGGTCATGGCAATGGGGTCCGGCTGCCCGGAGATGAACAGCCTCTTCCTCTCCTTTTGATCTGCGGCCCTGATAATTTTTTCAAAATCGTGGCTCATACCATTTCTCCACTACCTGATGCTGCCAGGACCAGGCCAAAGGCCAGATTGGTCATGCGCGTCTCATATCCGTCCGAGCGGGAAGGGGTCGACAGTACTGCTGTACCAAAGGTCATTCCCTGGCGGTTGCCTAAGACGATATGATCAATACTCTTCACCAGGATATTTCCGGTCTCAATGTTGGGGACAAGGAAAATGTCAGGGAGGTCCTCTGTTTGAACGTTACGGTCGGGGAATGCCTGGTACAGGTTTTGGGCGGTTAACACCTCGCATTTACCCAGCCTGCCCTCCCCGGCCAATTGTTTTAGGGCGACTGCATCCCTTACAGAGGAAGGATTTGATTCGTTTCCATGATAGGCCGCCAGAACCATCACCTTAGGTCGCCCACATCCCAACCCATGCAATATATTCACGGCCTTGACCAGTATCATTTCCTTCAACGCGAGATCAGGCAGGATGTTCACCCCCGGATCGGTAATGGCGAAGATTTTGTCAATATCCGGGGCCTCGTGAAAACATAGTGTGCAGGGCACCTGGTCCGGAGCCAATTGTTTTGTGGCCTGGATCAATGCCCTGTAAAGATAGGTTGTCAGGATATTGCCTTTGACAACAAAGGCCACTTTGCCTGTTTTTACCATGTCTAAACAGAGATTGGCAGCCTCTTGGGGATCTTCTTGATCGAAAATTTGTATGTCCTTAAGCGGAAGGTTGATTTCATTGGCCACAGCCTCGATCCGTAGACGATTTCCAACCAGCACAGGCTCTATCAAGCCCTCCTTTACCCCATCTCTTGCGGCGCGCATCACATCAGGGTCATCAGGAAAGAGCACGGCCACTTTGCGAGGACCGATCTCCTTTGCCTTGACCATTATCTCTTCAAAATTACGATACATGGATTCCCTTTTTTATAATCTTCACCGGTGGTTTTTATCTCTAATCTTTTTATACTCCCATAGTGCAGCCATGGCCCTGGCAGCCCTGCCTGGCGTTGGATAGACAGGTATGCCCGCATCTTGTATCAGCTTCACTGCCTCGTCTTCCCTGCCACAGAAACAGGCGCAGAGGATCGGCTTCCGGTGTTTGTCCGGAAACTCCACGAACTCGCTACATGTCTCCCTCATCAACCGTTCCATCAATTCCACGGGAACATCGGCGAGTTCATCCGACATGGCCATTTTTTCCCGAAAATGTATGGGCCCGAAAATGCCGTAGAGCAGCATTCCGTCGATATTGGACAAATTCAAAATCAGGTCAGGTAAAATCTTGTAGATCAGGTCCAGATCGTAATTCATGGTGAGGTCTATTGGATTCTTACATGAAGCGGTCAAGGGAGTTATGGCCCTTATCTTTTCTCGTGTTCCAATATCAAACTTGGGCACCAGTAACCCGTGGCGATTGCATTCGTCGGCCATGGAAGTCCCGGGCCCTCCGGAATTGCTGAGAATAGCAATATTGTTTCCTGCAGGCAGTGGTTGTTGAGCTAAGGCCAGACACCAATCGAAAAGATCTGAAAATGATTGTGCTCTCAATATTCCGGCCTGCTTGAACAGGGCGCCATAGACTTCGTCGGGACCTGATATCGAACCCGTGTGTGACGCACATGAACGCGAACCGGCCTCTGTCCCACCCACATAAAGGGCCACAATCGGTTTCTTATGAGTAACACGTCGCGCTAATTCAAGAAAAACCCTGGGATTTTTCAGGCCCTCGATATACAGGGCAATGGTCTTTGTATTCGGATCTTCACTAAGGTACTCCAGACAATTCACCATGTCTATGTCTGCCTGATTTCCGATACTTATAGCCTGGCTGAGCCCGAGGCCCAATTTGGCAAAATAGGGCAGAGTCTGTGTGACGTAGCTCCCGCTCTGAGAGATGACGCCCACTTTACCAGGCTTATACTTGCATGCGAACCATGTTGTATTAAGGTTGATCGAGCAGTTAATGATGCCGATACAGTTGGGGCCAAGGAAGCGAATGCCGTACCTCCCGGCGATCTCAACTAATTGTTGTTGCATCTGTTTTCCCTCATTGCCCATCTCTTCATAGCCTGCCGTAATGATAATCGCATGGCGTATTCCCTTTTTACCGCATTCATCCAGAGCGCCTGGTATGGCAGGATTCGGGATAACCATCACGGCGAGTTCCGGAGGTTCAGGGAGATCAGTAATACTCGGGTAGGCATTGAGACCCAGGACCGTTTTTTCCTTCAGGTGGACAGGATAGACCTTTCCTTTATACCCACCCTTGACAATATTCAGGAGCTGAGCAGTGCCCACCGTCTGTATGGAATTGGAGCCCCCTAAAAAAACAATGGATTTGGGGTTCATTATGGTTTTTAGCGGATTGGGTTGCATAATTTTTTATTGATTCAATACGAATGGTGCATAGATCGTGATCGAATGGCCATTGTTCTTGCGGCCCAGGCAACCTCCTCCGGGAGCAAGAAAACGGGGATCCCATTATCCTCAAGCACCTTTCTTCGTTTCTCATATTCATTGTTCAGCCGGTCAATGGCAATCCAGTACACAATAATAGGCTTACCAACCTTTGTCCTGATTTCTATCAACTTGTCATCTGGTGGTGGAAAATACTCATGGATGGGAAATATGGCAATAATAATATCAATATTTTCATCCATGGCCAGGGCCTCTGTCACACGACCGTATAGACCGGCCTCAAAACCGGTTGTTGTCAGGTCAAGGGGATTTTTATATACCACCGAATTGGTATTATTCATGATACGCCGGATATTTTTATCAGTATCCTGGGTAAACTGAGGCAACAGGCAATCCCATTCCATAAGAAGATCGAAAACAATAATACTCCCCCCTCCGGAAGGGGTCACCATGCCGATCCTTTCACTTTTAGGTTCCCCCGCAACTGCCAAACCCTTGCACGCGCAGACCAGTTCTGCAACTGAGTCAACTTGAATCACACCGGCCTGTTTCAAAAGACCTCTGTAAATACCTTGCGATCCCGATAAACTGCCTGTGTGACTGAGGGTTAACCGGTTTGCGCTATCAGTACGGCCGGCCTTGAATAGAATAACCGGTTTGCGGGAAGTTACCCTTGCCGCGGCGGAAATGAATTGATCACCTCTTTCCGTACCCTCCATATAGATACCGATAACGTCCACGGTTTCATCCTGGCCCAGATAAAGCAGCAGATCGCTAAAATCCAAATTTGCGCGGTTTCCCACACCTATCCACAAACCGACAGGCATATTTTCTTCAAGGGCCTTGTGATAGATACCGCCGCCCACACCCCCACTCTGGGTCATAACGGCGATATTTCCTTTCTGAACCCTGAAAGGAAAAAAGGTGGCATTTAGGGGAATATTGCCATTAATAAATCCAGGTGTATTGGGACCAAGCACGATCAAGCCTGTTCGGTCGGCGATCTCGCTCAGGGCAGCTTCTAACTTTTTCCCCTCCTGCCCCACCTCCCTGAAATTAGCTGCATAGGCCACCAGGGCATTGATCCCTAACATAGAACATTCCCTAACCACTTCAATAGTCGCGTTCGCTCCAACAGCGCATAAAACAAGATCAACATGGTTTCCTATCGCGGCCAGAGAAGGATATGTCGGCAGGCCAAAGGTCTCCGTGTACCTCGGGTTTATGGGGTAGATTGATCCCGGAAAGTTGAACCGGATTAAATTTTCCGTGATGTTATACCCCAGTTTTCCCCTGTCAGGAGATGAACCCACGATAGCGATGCTTCGCGGGTAAAACATGGTTGCCAGGTTTTGTTTCAATTCGGTTTTCTCAGGCTTCATAATTCCGTTCATTTGGAAGTGATTTCAGTCAACAATTCCTTTGCGGCCTTAGTCCGAAAGTAGACGAATTTCATTTTCTCCAAATACTGATTCAGTTCCTCGATTTTATCTTCATCTGAAAAGATTTCAGAAAATCGCTTCTGACTTGCTTCACCATACTTGTCCAACCAGTCCGCCTCAAACACCAGTGTAGCGTCAAGATCGTGTAGGGCCTCAATCTCTTCAGGTGCGTCATGCACAGCAATAATATCAGCGATTTGTTGTGTTACTGCGGGATCCCAGCCAAATGCTTCTAATACTTCTCGCGCAATTTCGGCCCCACAATGCATGTGAAATCTGACGCTCGCTGTGTCTTTTTTGTCAACTGCCGGGGCATCAACGTAGTCCGAAAAATCCACCCTGCTCCAGCCTGTGTCGTGGAGAATAAGCGCAGGTACAACTACCCGAGGATTTCCCGGTTCTTTAGCCAACAGGGCCTTGCAATAAGCCACGACCCTGCGAGTATGCTCCACGTCTCCAGGGCGACCACGTTCAAGATACTTGAGGGCCTCTGCCCATATCTGCTCCTCCTCTCTGACAGTTACCATCTTGTTGGTCATAATTTTCTTCATACACCGGTATTGCGCTCTGGTTTTTTTACTTAAATCATCAATCACCAATCGACAATCGACAATAGTCTCCCAGCATGCGCAAGGCCCGAACGCTCTCCACAGGGTCATTAAAGACCGGAAAGGTGTTTATACTCTTGAACTCCTCAATGTATCGCCTTTCAGCGAAAAAACTTAGGGCTATTGGCTTGTTGTGTTCTTCGCACATCTTTTTCATGAGGTTCAGCATCTGTTCGGGGCTGCCCATTTTTCCCCCGAATATCTTTACCATTTCCGGCTCAAACATGAATGACAACACAAGACCGTCAATGTCTTTCAGCCCAAGACAGTGTTCCAATGTAAACACTAAGGCCTTGAGATCGTGGACGTCGCCGAAATCCATGGGATTTGAGATTCGAATCACCCCTGCCCTACGGAAATTTTCAATTTGCCCAATCAGTTCACGCGGCAGGGCCGGACACTGAAAGCCGTATTTTTCGCAGGCATCCGCCTGGATCACGGAAAAACCACCTGATAAGGATATGGCGACCAGACGATCACCCTTTAAAGGTGGGAGCCTGAGGGCTTTGGCACAGACCGTCATGTCATGGATATCCCTTACCCGGACAATTCCTGCCTGTCTCAGGGCGCCGTCCACGATACGGTCATCATTGGAAAGCGCCGCCGTATGCGACATGGCAATTTCTGAGGCTGTCCGGGTCACATTTGATTTGAAAATGACAATAGGTTTTTTTGATTTCCGGGCCAGCCTTATCAAACCCCTGCCACGTTCAATGCTTTCCAGATACAGATGGATTTGCTCGGTATCATCATCGTCCAGGAGATATTCCAAAAAATCGATCTCGTCCATATTCAGCTTATTGCCCGCGCTGATGATCTTCGAAAACCCCACATGCTCCTCGGAAAAATAATAGGAACACTGGCTGGTCACCCCGCCGCTCTGTACTATCAGGCTTACGGAACCCTTCTTAAAACTCTTTGTTCGCAAAGGATTAAAGGGTGTGCAAAGACCCGAATTGGTGCAAATGACGCCGATACAGTTCGGGCCAATGAATCGAATGCCATTCCGTGTTGCCGCGCTCATTACATCTTTCTCAACCTGATTTTCTTGATGGCTGAATTCCTTGAACCCCCCCGTGGAGATAATGGCATGAAGAATCCCTTTTTTGCCGCAAATATCAAGCACCTCGGGTACCACCTTCGCTGGAACGAGAATTACCGCCAGGTCAATCCCCTGGGGCAAAGACCCGGGATCGGTTATGATCTCCATTCCGGATACAACGCCTGGCTCCCTGCCTACCGGATAGATCTCCCCGGCAAAACCCATATCAAGGGAATTTTTTATAATGTTTTTGGCTAAATTTCTTGGATTGTCTGCCACACCAAAGACAGCCATGCTCTCAGGATAGAAGAATTGCCTCATCGCCCTTTACCCATCCTATTTGATATTTTATTCGCCGCTTCCACAACCATTGAGCCCATATGTTCCACGTCTTCCAGTTCAAAACTGAAGAGGGTAGCCGAAATGCCGATACATCCGGCCAAGTCATTACGGAAATCATAGATCGGCGCCACTACTCTTCGAACCCCCTTTCTCAGTTCTTGATCCTCAAAGGCATACCCGTCTTTCCTGACCTTTAACAGCTCCGCTTCCAATTCATTCATGTCGGTAATTGTGTGCTCCGTAACAGCAGGAAGGCCGATTTTATCCAACACCTTGTGTCTTTTTTCTGGTTCCATATGCGCTAAGTAGATCTTTCCAACAGCGACCGCATGGAAATAAGGGTATGCGCTTCCGATGTGTGTATAAAGGCGAATCCCCTCGGTCCCCTCAATCTGTTCTATCAAGACAAGTTGATCCTGGTCTAAGGTGGACAGCTCAATGTTCTTGTGGGATTTATCCGCTAATTCCTGCATGAAAGGCCTGGCAACCGAGCGAAGCTTTATATTGTCCTGAAGCCTGTTTCCCAAATAAAGAAGCTTCATTCCCAGACCGTAAAAACCCCTTTGCTCTCCCCTGTCCACTATCCCCCTGTTACACAGGGTATTCAGTATCCTGATGAGCGACTGTCTTGGAATATGGGTCCTTTTCACAATCTCCGAAAGGCCCAGTGCCCTCTCGCTCGCTGCTAAAAGTTCGATAACATCAAGGGCCCGGTCAACCGCAGGGGCATGCGCTGTTTTCTTTGGATCCATGGTTTAGTGCCATATTTGGTGCTTAAAGACTCGTATATGGTATTTTATAGTAGAAGGAAAAAATGTCAAGGGGAAAAGCGGAGTATCATTTGCAATGCGAGAGTGGTGAGGGTGTTGCCCGGGGAATGCAGGTGATACTTTATAGGCACATAATTACATTTCTATTTTGTATCTTCATCCTTGGGATGATTAGGATAATTTGCTTCCGAGCTTTCGGCAAAAGCCCTGATATCCCCTGCCAGATCCTCCGGCGAAATTATGCTGATTACCTCATCATGCCCCTTTTCAAAATAGTTGACATCGCTTGTCCCTAAAGGCGGCAGGCTCACCCGTGGTATGATGCGGGTTTGGACCCAAAACTCCCCATTTTTTTCTAAGCACGCCAAAAGCGTCATGTTAAAACCTTCAAAGTACAGGTTATGGAAAGATTCTAAGGTACGGGATAACCCTTTGGAAAAGTCTCTCCATCCGTCCTCTGTCACATCCTGGAGACAGGCGGATTCATCAAATAGAGTAAGTACCTCACCAAACATTCCACCAGGGCAAAAACTTGTGAGAAATACGACATCTCCGTAGCGGTAGAGATATCTCTCTGCCTTGTTTTGTTCAAAAGAGATCAGATCC
>Ga0255394_10163_pt1 | contig 10749 bp, 8 predicted proteins | sample ANMaggSeSYBR01D3_FD_182112 | JGI IMG/M metagenome (GOLD analysis project Ga0255394, IMG submission 182112) | Sediment cell enrichment communities from methane seep in Santa Monica Basin, California, United Staets - ANME aggregate JGI... | ecosystem: Environmental > Aquatic > Marine > Cold seeps >...
TTTGGCATTGGATGATTCCTCAATGTTCGTTTTGGTGTGATTTGGCAGGGGTATTATTGTATCTTAATCGTGGCTAATTTCTCTTTTTGCGGGTATTTAACCTGCTCGATCCAACTGGTGAGAGATTCGAATGGAGAGAATATTTGATTGGTTCAGGCAGATTCTAACATTAACAAGGGATAATTAATGAGACTGGATATTACAAGGGAGCTATAATCCTCCGGGATTTACATAGAGAAAATGGGCGGCAATCGAGCTGGAATATGTTTTGGGGGATTTAGATAGTGTCCAGGATCTTAGACAGCATGTCAGCCAGCGAGCGGAAGAGCTCAAACCAGGAAGAATCGGGGAGAAATTCCTGACAGTGGAAAATCTCCAGGACACCCAGAATTTTTCCATTGGTCGTCAGTGGGATACCCTGATAAGAAATGAATCGGTATTGCTCGAAGGCAGTTTTCCGCACCAGGGATGATGATTCAATCCATATGTTCGGGAGGAATACCAGATCACGTTTTTGGATCACCCTCCAGACTAATCCTTTCCAGGAATCAGGCTGAAGGGCATAAGGGGGCAATTCACCAAATCCACGGCCATAATAAAAAATGGGCAGAGCCGTTCTTTTGTCAATAATGAAAATGTTTACTGCGTCTGCGTTTGTTTGGATCCGGATTTGCTCAAGTGTTAAATCTAGTTTTTCCTCTAGTTTGGAGGATTGAAAAAATAATTGGGCATGACGATTAAATAGAGCATTCATTGAAGTCTCAATTAGATTATGGTACGTAACTGATTGAGTAACAAAATATTATCTAACAGGAGAGATCAATCCCGTAAACTTTATAGGGTTAATCCTGATTATTAAGCTTTATTCAGTGATTAAGTACTTATCCAACGTTTGGCGGTTGGTTTTACCATCCACCAGTTCCACCATTCGCCCCGGGGGATCCTTTTTGTACAATAATTTTGTTTAATAAAACAAATGAAATTGAATTTCGGAAAGATTTATTGAGAATAGTGGAATGCATGATATTTTGGTTAACTTGGAAAATATTCATTGACTTCTTCCTTTGATCATTAAAATGATCATAAATATGATATTCCTGATAATTGTCTATTTATGGGACTACTATTCAGGCTCTTATTCATGTAATCTACATTTTATTTAGTAATAACATTTCAATTTTCCATACTTTTCGTCGGTCACTGAATGAGTTTAATATAAAAATCTTCTGTCTCCTGTGATGGTTTGAGACCAAGATCGTGGTATAGATCTTTCGTACACTGCTGATAAACTCTGATAATATTGCTCCGGTCGCCGCGCTCAGCATAGGCTCGCATACATAATCGCCAGGCGGATTCTTGCCCGGGTTCAATTTCTATAAGTTTTGTGCAAATATCCAGGCAGGACTGCAGGTTTCCTTGTTGTAAGTCAAAGGAGGATGCCTCCAAAGCCGCCTTTTCATACTTCAGGTAAAGATTGGTTCGAATTGGAGTTGTCCAGATTCCATCAATGGTGGGGGCGAAAGGATGGCGATACTGATTTACCAGATCTCGATAAAGCTGCATCCGTTGATTGATTTCTTCTTCAAGTTCTGCCTGACGGAAAATATCCATAAAAACATTCACGTCATAACGAATTTTCAGAACTTGATTAATGGAATAGCGCCGAGTTTGAGAATCATACAGGATCACTTCCCGGCCAATCGCCCTGCGAAGACGGTAAATTGTATTCTTAAATTGGCGATTAAATTGATCCTGGGAACTATCTGGCCAGAAAATTAATCCGAGCTGATCTTTGCTGACTCCCCTGGGCTTGCTCAGCAGGTAATAAAACAATTCGCGCGCTGTTTTTTGGTGAACCCAGTCCGGCGCTGAGAGTGTTTTACCAAGATATAAGACACTCAGATGACCCAGAGCCTGGACATCAAGCAGCCAGGAATATTCCTGGCTTACCTTATCTGATGGCTCTAACAGTTCTCTTATAGCCGGAGTTTGGGATCTAAAATTATCAATGTTTTTTTCCAATCTTCTAAGAACAGGATCTGAAGATGATTGATTGTTTATTAGCTTGAGTAGATCCGGATGAGCCAGTAATTCGGACAGAATCGGCTGGAAAGTCCCTAACGGTCGAAGGGTATTTACTGCTGAAGTGAGCTGGTTTAAGGCAGATTCAGTTTTACCGGACTTAATAGCCGCCGAGGCTAATCCCAGGTAGGCTTGAGCCAGGTCTGCTGGCTTCTTTGTTTCCATGAAAATAGAGCTGGCCTTGATAAATTCTTCTTCAGATAAGGAATTGTTTCCTTCATCCAGGAGAAACCTGGCTTGTTCCAGGTGCCACAACCCCAATTCGTAGCGGGAGGAATGTTGACAGGCCAGATCGTAGGCAGATAATAAATGGCGTTTGGACTCCGGGAAATTCCCCGATTTTCGCTGAAGGGTTGAAAACCGAATTTCAAGATAAAACTCTAAGAATCCTTCCTTCACGATGTCAACAATCTCTTTGGATTTATTAAAATTAGTTTGGGCTTTGGAATTTGCACCTAGTTCAAGTGAAAGGTCTCCTAAACTAGCATAAGTGTATCCTTGTGTCCGTAAGTTAGATGTTTGTTTGGCTTTATGAAGGGCTAAGTCAAACCATTCCATAGCTTTATAATAATTACCTAATGTGTGAGATAGAACTCCAAGGTTATTCATGAGAATCGTTTGCTGGTTTATATTATTTAATTCCACCCACTGATTGAGAGCCAGTTGGTAGTGATTTTCGGCTTTTGAGTATTCTCCTTTGTTTCTAAATATAATTCCTAAATCCATATGGACTAAAGCGGCTCTTTTTACATCATTAATCGATCTGTAAGAGTTGAGAGATCGCTGTAAATGAGACAAGGCTAACTTAGTATCCCCTAAATTGTTATAGATTAAACCAGCTTCCCTTTGAGTTTCGGCGAAGTATTTATTTTTTTTATTTCTAGATTTAGAAATATCAATTGCCTGTAGTACATCATCCAATGCTTTAGGATAACGCCCTAGCAATCTATAAGTTGCTGCCCTCCAGGTATAAGCTTGGGCAAGGCTGTCAGCGTCAATAAAAACGAGAGGATGTTTTACTGCCTGATGCAGCTGGGAAAGACCGAGCAGGGGATCCCCTGACAGGGTAGTGGTGACACCCCGCAGTGCAAATAATTCAGGATAATATTCCATTCCTTGTTCAGGTAGAATCTTCAACCAGGTAGAGAGAAGATTTATTCGACCGGAGTGAAATAAGGGGCTGCTGGCTTGGTAAATTAATCCTGCCATGGCTTTTGTATCGCCAATTTCCTGAACCACCGCAAATGCCTTTTCCCAGGCGGTATCTTCCTGGTAAACCTCCAGGAGACGATACAGAATCTGTGTGGTGTTATCTGGGTCCTGAACCCGAGACTGATATTTCAAATAATCGCGGAACAAATGGTGATAGCGAAGCCAGGTGCTGCCGTCTTCAATAGGCTGCACAAACAAGTTATTTTGTTGTACTTGTGAGATCAATTTTGACCAATTAGTACCCCGGGGAGATTTACCAAGAACCCGCTTGCAGAAATCAGCATTAAATATTTCCAGGTAAGATGTCCTTAGTAAAAAATCCTGGAGCAGGGGAGATTGTTGAGTAAATACTTGTTCAGTCAAGTAATTGAAGAGATCCACCCCTGACACCTTGGCTGCCCGGGATTGGCCGATCAGTTCGTGTGGAGCGGATTCAGCTGAAAGTAATAATCCAGTGATCCAACCTTCCGTTTCTGTTGCCAGAGTCTGAGAGTCCTGGTCAGAGATGTTAATTTGGTAATTATCCTTAAGAAATTGCTTGATTTCCAGGGGCTGAAAGGCCAGATCTTCAAATCCTAATCCTTTAACATAGGAACGACTGACCATTAAAGCCAAATCAGGTAGGTCAAACCGGGTCCGAGAGGTAAGAATAAAGTGGCAATTTTCATCTACTTTCTGGCCAAGATCACTTAGGAAATTATTGATCTGTTGATTATTTTCAATAAGGTGATAGTCATCGAGGATCACAACAAAATATTCGGGGATATTTACGTAGATATCATTTACCAGGGTTCGGTTTAATTGTTCTTGATCAAAAGAACTTGATGCAGAATTTTCGACCAGGGATAATGTCTGGGAACCGAAATTTGGAAAAATCAGCTGGATCGATTTAAGCAGATGAGTCAAGAAACGATGGATATCCTGATCAAGGGGATCGATATCCATCGTTTCTTGACTCATCTGCTTAAATCGATCCAGCTGATCAAGGGGATCGATAGAGAGCCAGCAGACTGGATATTCTGCCTGGTGGGCAAAGTCAACCAGCAGGGAGGTTTTCCCGTATCCCGCCGGAGCTGAAATCAGTGTAAAACGGTAATCCAGAACATCGTCAAGCAGGATCAACAAGCGGTTTCTGCTGATCAGATCCGACCGTCTGCGGGGCAAGAGGATTTTAGTGCGTGTTACAGATACACTCATTAGCGGTATTCACTAAAGTTTGGGGATAGTTCAAACATGTTACACTACTCATTATAGAGCAAAAAGCTGTAAGTTATGGTGGGAGATTAATAATCTGAATTTCCGGATTAATGAAAAGAGAAGAGCCCCTTGGGGGAGAGAAACGGATTCAATGCAATCAAGTGATCAGGCAATTATCAAGCGTTTATGGTGGGCTGTTTTCTGGGTTTCATTTCCCTTTGGTGTACTGAGCTTTCTTCTGCCCATCTATGGAAAGGAATTAGGAGCGAGTGCCCTGGAAATCGGGGGATTCTTTTCTGCCCTTTCTCTGGTTCCGGCGATAATCCGACCTTTCTTAGGAAGAGCTTTGGATCGCTGGGGAAGAAGACCTTTCCTGGTGCTGGGATTCGCAGGATACCTGCTGGCTACTCTGGTATTTGCCTTTGCTGATACAGTTATTTTATTGATAGCAGCGCGGTTCTTGCAGGGGGTTGGAACGGCATTTTTATGGATTGCCGCTTTTACAATGATTGCAGATCTTGCTAAAACCTCTGGTAGAGGACATGAGTTTGGCTCCATTGATGAAGCGTCCTACCGAGGTGGATTAATAGGCACTACGATCGGATTCTGTCTGGTTCTACTCCTGGAACAGACTACAAATATCTCCTTTGAAAAAATCTGGTTCTGGTTGTTCCTTTTGTACCTGGTTCCGGTTGGAATTGCTCTTATTATAGGATGGTCTGGTACCCGAGAGACAATGCCCAGGGAAATATTAATTGGGACAAAAAAAAATAAAATATCCAAGCAGCTGCTGGCTTTAATGGGTATCGTGATGATTACCGGAGCATCCCAGACTATGGTGTGGCCATTGTTGATGATTTTCTTACAGGATCGTTTAGGAGCAGGAATTGGTTTATTGGCTATAGCGTATATACCAGCAGCATTGATAAGTTCTTTCCTGCCATCGAGAATGGGTAAAATATCGGATCTCTTGGGTCGGAAAAAGCCTATGATTATTGGTTTGATAATCGGGGCTGGCGCATCCTTATTCATCCCTCATCTGAAAAGTGTTATTGGGTTGACTGCGCTCTGGTGCCTGGAAACAATTGGATTTACTGTATCCATTCCAGCAGAACGAGCTCTCGTCGCCGATATTGCTGGAAAAGACGTTAGGGGAACTAGCTATGGTATGTATACCTTCTCGTACTTCCTCGGAGCAGCTTTAGGGCCCTTAGCAGGGGGTTGGCTCTATGACAATATAAGTCACGCTATACCTTTTTACCTGAATACAGCCGTCTTGATTATTGGAGCGATATTAGTTGGATTCGTGCTGCACGAACCGAATCAAGAATCGCAAGAGATCTATCTGCCGAATTTGTAGAACCTAATTCCTTCACTTCAGGGATAATTCCCCTTTAAAATACTCCCTTTCCTGTAGAATAGTTTGTTATACTGGAACAGAACATACGTTCTATTTATTTGATAGATTATACAAGGAAATAATGAATAAAAACGGATTTTATCGACCAGAAAGCTGCCGGAAAGAAGAAGAATACTGCATTGAGGATGATGAAAACTCAAAAGATGTTGAATATAAAACCGTTGAATTTGTGAGTTATCGACCTCATCCAGGGGAATTGGTTATAAGGGTAGATGGAGTTGCCAGGGTGATTTACCGCAGGCATCTGTATGCCCGGAAAAAAGTTATTCTATGACTGATATTGGATATTCTTCAAATCAATAAGACTCCAACGCATCACCGTTCGCAGTTTCTGGTTTTGCAATAACGGAATATGCGTCATGTTGGGTATAAAACCAGGACTGAAAATCTTTCAGACTATTTATACCTTTTTTTGTATCCAGCAAAGTATTCAAACTCTTTTTCTCCCGGGAGATTCGAGCTTCGAGAGCTTTCTGGGATAAGCCTTTATTGGGCACACTCTCGCAGGTCAGCTGATAGGGCATATTTAACGGAGACAAACTATATATCCATTCAAAAGCAGCTTTTGTTCTTGGAAGATGGAATTCTGACGTTATGACCAACAGATGCTGCAATTTTCCCGGATCAGTAAAAAGCAACCTGGAAAAATAAGCATTCCCAATCGTATCGTAGGAACTGATTTCTGTTAATAGCCGGGCTGGATCCAAACCCTGGTGAACCAGGTATAAAGCAGCTTGGTGGGATTCAAAAATCGGGAACCCGTTTTGATCAAGCGGCGGCGGTTTATGAACGGTGCCCCCGGATAAAAAAGCGATAAACCGGGTTTGCGAGATTAACGATATAGCTCGATCAAGTCGAGCTGTAGTCCAGGGCGGCAGAGAACCATCAGGTAATAATCCACCTCCGGGAATGAAGATGCAGTCATTGTGTGCCATAGAGATTAGTGTAATTGTTTAGTGCATCCCAGTAAATACCTTCTCCTTAATTATTTACACATGATCCAGTTCCAGCCGGATCCCATTTGCATTGTGGTGCTGGGCAGGATGAACGTGTATTGAAATCAGAGCACTGAGTATCACCTGAAGGTTCTTCTTCAGATTTATCCGCTGATTTTGCTTTGGGTATATCCGTCGGTTTTGGAGGCGATTGAACAATTTCCAACCCAAAATCTCCCGGTATCAGAATATAACATTTTTTTCCGTTAATTACTGTTACTTTCCACTCTGATCCGTAGACTTGGCCTAGGAGGGGGATTGTATCGCCAGCGTGTGTATTTTCTACAAGATGGTATCGAGTATCAGGACCTGCCCGGCAGTTAGTATTTTCTTCCAAAATCCAGGGGGCAAATATCTGTTCAATTTTGTCCCATCCAAAGTTCTGATTTATCATCTGAAAACCATCACCCAGGGTGATGGTTATTCCAGCAATGTCCTGGTTTGTTAATGGCTCAGTCCAGATCCCGTTACCTAAATCTCCAATATTATTGCTTGATGACGATTGCTGGTTTGTGATTGAAACGCAGTATTCTCCGGGCGTCAGAACTATAAATTCGTACCAGCCGTAAGGGGCGTCTTGATAATCTAATCCAGTAGAGGGACAAGGTCCCGCACCGAGATCAACTCGGACATCGATTAACTCAGTTGATTCTGTTTCTATATCCCAAAAACCATCGGCGTGAATCCCAATGCCGCCTGTAATTTTGCAATTGGGATCTAAAACAAATTGGTTTCCGAGGGGTATTAAAAAATTTGTTTGGGAACACTGATCCTGATAAACTATGCCCCTGATTTCTGCTGAGCAGTTGGGGTTTGTAACCCAGCTAAAACTATAGGTATCAGAAAAGGGACCGACTGTTGATCCGTCCCTGGCAGCAATTCGCCAATAGACAGTTGAACAGTCAGGAAAAGATTCTTCTAAATGCATAAAGTGATTGGAAGTGACGCCAGATTTGAGGATATTTACAAAATTTGGATCAGATGCAAATTCAAAAGTATAGGACGCGGGTAGACAGTTTCCAGGGTAGTACCATTGAAATTTGTAAGAAGAACTGGGGCTGATCCAGCTTTGATCGTGGGGGAGCTTCAGTTCAGGTGCGAGGAGAGAGTTTTGCGAGCAGACAGGTCCTGTATAAAAGGTACGAAATTCTGAGATTTTCCCGTATATGAGGCCGCTTGTGCGATACGAATAGGCATGCCAGGTATATTCTCTTCCAGGTTTTAACGCGGACTCCGGGGACAGGAAAGAGTTGAACCCTGAGGTATAAAAGGCGCTGCCATAATTACTAGTATCCGCCCAAGAAATAGATACACTAAATTGTTCTGGAGTGCAAGATTCAGTATGATGCCAACTGAAGGTGGGTGTCAGTGAACTGACTATCTCCCCATCGGCAGGCCCGTCTAGGATAACGTCAAAAGTTGCATATTCGGCGGTTGTGCAAATTGGATCGCAGCCTGCTGTGAGAAAGACAATTGGGATAATTACCAGAATAAGTGCTAGTTTCTTTTTTGACATTGGATTCTCCTCATGCATAGAATTGCGTTTGACTGGTTCTAATAAGAGCAGAATCCCGCTCCTGAATTAGCATGCCAGGCGAATGTCATTACGAAGAACCGATAAAACAATCAAAAGAAATCCATTAAGCAGCAACGGAGATATTTCCCCCATTTTTGTATTATTACAGAAAAATGCCAAATTTCAATCCGATTTCGGCATTTTATGCAATTTTAGAGTAGTTGAACGCTCTACAATTGAAATTTTCCATCCTTCATGAGGATTTTTCCATCTACATCTATTGTACAATCTGTGGGGACTACATCAACATGAACCTCAGAGGACCAATCCGCACCGGTTTTATATCCAATCGGATTTCCAAATGCTACATGAATCCCGGGGATTTTTTCATCCTGAAGCAGGTTACCGCTTAATTCAGTAACTGCGATATTTGTCCCGATCGCAAACTCACCCACTCGCAGGCCATTTTCTGATGAATTAAGGTATTTCCAGACTTCTTGGGCAATTTCATCGTTTTCGCAAATGACCTTTTCAACCAGACTGTCCTGAATTTGAAAAGTGACCGGCGTGTCCAGTACGCCGTATTTTGGGGAAAAATAATCTCCCAGAACATCTGCAATCAGGATGCCATTTACTTCAGCTGGGCAGGTGAACACCTCCCCTTCTGGCAGATTTCCCCAATCGCCAGATTGATGGTACAGCCCGTGGCAGGGAACCCAGTTGTAATCCGGGTTAAATTTTACAGTAATGTCTGATCCTTTAGCAGATGTAACTCGGATGATTTTAGCATCTTTCATTATGTCGGTAATCTCCAAAGTTATCCGATTGATCTCAATATAATCTGCTGTCATGCCTTCTTTGATTAGTTGGGGTGTGATGCTAACCATATGGGCATGGCGAGGAGCTGGCAATCCGCTATTTGTATAGGCCTGGCGAGATTTTGCGCTCAATTCCATCCGCATTTTTATTTCTCCTACTTTGCTTTCTGCGGCATAAAATGTCACTGACGGTTTAAAATCAAGCATATCAGTGAGCAGGGTATCAGGAAGCGTTGTGAGCGGTCGTTCTCCATAGTTTTCCAAGTTGATTGTTTTGGTCAGGGCGCCAGTTTTTTCAGATTCACGGGAAAGGGCTTCTCCAATAAATCGGGTTTCAAGATCGGTGATGATGAATACACGGTCTTTTTCTTTTATATTCATGCAGACCTGGACTGCGTTATAAATTCCCAGGTCAAATCTGCTGTCAGTCATGCTGTTCTCCTTGAAAATTGCTACTGTGTATATGAGTTAGACATTAAATCTGAATAAAATGACATCTCCGTCTTGAACGATATATTCCTTACCTTCAATCTGTAGTTTACCAACTTCCTTCACGGCAGCTGTGTTTCCATATTCAACAAATACTGAGAAAGGGATCACTTCCGCCTTAATGAACCCTTTCTGGAAATCTGTATGAATTTGACCGGCTGCTTCCGGAGCACTGGCACCATTTGTAACCGTCCAGGCTCTTGCCTCTTGATCATTGTAGGTGAAGAAACTGATCAGGTTCAGGGTTCGATACCCGGTGTGGATGACCTGTTCCAAGCCACTAATCTGTATACCAGATATTTCCATGTATTCTGATTTTTCGTTTTCGTCCAGCAGGTTCAACTCCGACTCTATTAAGGCGCTGATTTGAACTACTTCAGCTCCCTCGTTGGAGGCTATTGCCGTTATTTTCTTCAGGGCAGGGTGTTCTGAATCAAGATTCTCTTCTGCGATATTAGCAGCATAGATAACGGGTTTTGCGGTTAAAAAACGCAGTTCCTGGTCAAGTTCAGTGAAATTTGGATCTTTCTTATCTGGAAAAACCGATAAGGGGATTCCTGATTGTAAATGCTTCTGTATTAATTCTGCCATCTCTAAACTTGGGTTGAGTTTTTTATCACCTTTTATCTGCCGGAAAAGCTTCTCAATCTTTTTTGTGATTTGCTCCAGATCAGACAATATAAGCTCAACCTGAACTATCTCGATATCTTGTTTTGGATCGGGATGCTCGCTGATGTGGACAACATTGGGATCTTCGAAGCAACGCACGACATGTAAGAGAGCATCCGTATTACGGATTGTTCCCAGAAATTGGTTTCCCAAACCTTCACCCTGGCTGGCGCCTTGTACCAGACCCGCGATATCCAAAAATTCGATGGTTGTCTTGATTGAGTTTTTTACCCCCACCATATCAGCAAGTTTATCCAACCGGTTATCTGGTACTGGAACCAGAGCCTGGTTGGGTTCAATTGTACAAAAAGGATAGTTGGCTACCTCTGCATTTTGTGCCTGAGTTAATAC
>Ga0255394_10166_pt1 | contig 10651 bp, 5 predicted proteins | sample ANMaggSeSYBR01D3_FD_182112 | JGI IMG/M metagenome (GOLD analysis project Ga0255394, IMG submission 182112) | Sediment cell enrichment communities from methane seep in Santa Monica Basin, California, United Staets - ANME aggregate JGI... | ecosystem: Environmental > Aquatic > Marine > Cold seeps >...
AATCAAAACTCCCAACCTCGACGGATTGGCTCATAAAGGCGTGCGGTTCGATAAACATTATGTAATGGCGACCTGCACTCCCACACGTGTCGGGCTGTTGAGCGGCCGCTATCCCAGCCGTTTCGGTGTAACGTCCCCCGCCTATGGCAAGATATTTGACGATGATACGGTTACTCTCGCGGCAGCCCTGCGTAGCAGAGGTTACGATACAGCTATTGCCGGCAAGTGGCACATGGGTTCGCCCCCGAAACATACACCATTGAAGTACGGCTTTAATTCTTCCTATGGCTATTTCCACGGCCAAATCGACCCCTATACCCATCATTATAAAACTGGTAGCCGTGCTTGGCATCGTAACGATAAGTATCTAAGTGAAGAAGGTCACGCCACCGATCTGATTACCGACGAGGCAGTCCGTATTGTTGAGTCGGAACATCAAAAACCGTTTTTCCTCTATGTCGCTTACAGCGTACCGCATTATCCGCTGGACGAACCGGAAAAGTGGACCTCGATGTATAAAAAGATCGAGTCTGCCTCCCGCCGCTGGTACGCCGCCAGCGTTACTCACATGGACGACGGAATCGGCAAAATCGTCAAGGCAGTTCACCGCTCCGGCCTTAGTCAAAACACCTTATTTGTCTTCGTCAGCGATAACGGCGGCCAGAAAAGCTGGCGCAGCAAAGTGCATTATCAGGGCCGCTATGCCGACAAGCCGCATACTGTTTTGGGCAATAACCTTCCATTGCGTGGATGGAAGTGCGATTTACATGAGGGTGGCATTCGAGTACCGGCTTTGGCTTGTTGGCCTGGCGTCATAAAACCCGGTAGTCTTTCCGCTCCCGTTCATATAGTTGATTGGATGCCGACACTCTGTTCGCTGGTTGGATACCAACCGAAAAAGGACCTGAAGTGGGACGGCTGTAATATCTGGCCGCTGATTTCAGGCAAAACCCGTAGGTCTCAGCCTCGCACTATGTATTGGAAAACCCCCGGTAGTATCGCTGTTCGCCGAGGCGACTGGAAACTGATTACCGATAAAAAGGGCCGACACTTCGAGCTGTATAATCTTGCCGACGACCCCTATGAGAAAAAAGACCTTTCGGATGAGCAGCCACAGCGGGTTAATGAACTGAAAATGCTGTTGGACAGCATTGCCAGGAACGACCGTTGAAAAACCGGAGAAATATGTGTATAAGTCTTTGAGGTGGATGGTTCATCGGGTGGCATGCTTTACGCGTAGCTTATGCAAAGCAGGGGCGACCCTGTGTGGTCGCTCAAAAACGCTATTATGGTATTCCAATTTGGGTGCCACCTTTCCGCCGAAGGCGGAGAGGTGCTCCTGTATAATCTTCGGTAATGTAGCACAAGCTTCCAGCTTGTGATTAAAACAGTCTTGTAGGGCGGGCCATGCCCGCCATTTTCTCTGAACCAGTACAGTTTTTTCGGTTGTTTATTTTACATTTTATATTTTACATTGTTTCTGAGTCCCGTAGGGACGATTGAAAATGGCTGGCTGCAGGAGGCTTGTATATGAAAAACTCACATTTGTTGTCACGAACTCAGCTTCACTGCCGACAGGGCGCTATGAATATTGCGATTTGTGTTCCTCTCGACCTGAACAACCACGGTGGCGTTGAGAAGCATATTTTTTCCCTTGCCCACGCTCTGCGTCAACTCGGACTGCGAGTTGACATATTCGGCAACGGCACCCCGCATCCGGAAAATGTATCCCGGTACAATTTCCTGCACCTTAAAACCCTCGACCCCCGGCGATACCACATCGTTCATACCCACAGTGGACTCATCTCGATGAACCTTGTTAAGGTATTGCTGAACCGTTATCGCTGTTGTCGCCACGTTCACACAATACACAATTTCGCGTTTGGTTATCTGCTTGCGTGCCGCGCCTGGTTTAATTGGAGATGCTATTCGTCCACACTTGTCGAAGCTGCATGGTGCCGCCGCGCCGACCATGTTATTGCTGTCAGTGATTATGTTCGTAGCAATTCGCTGAAATTGTTCCGAATCTCACCTCACAAAATCACCACTATTCTGAATGGCTTTACGCCCGATCATCTTTCGCCTGACACTCGCAACCGAACCAGAAATCGTCTCGGCATTGAAGATGGACATATTGCTCTGTTGTTTATCGGACGCAGTGCCGACAAGGTAAAGGGCGCCGCCACTGTAACCGCGACAATGAAACAGCTTCACAAACACTTACCAGCCCTTAAGCTCATTGCCATCCCAGGTGACGGTTTTGAGCCTGCCCCCTGGCTCATACGAACCGGCCCTGTTCACCACCACGCCATTACAGACTATTATGCCGCCTCTGACATTTTCGTGAACGCTTCTTTAAATGAAGGTCTGCCTCTGACCATCGTCGAGGCCATGGCTGCTCAACTGCCTGTTGTTGCCGCCCCTGTCGGCGGCATCCCTGAAATCATCACACACAATCGGAACGGATTACTTCTAAATCACGATCGTTCCGATTTGGCGGAGCAACTCACCCGCCTGATAAACGATCCACCATTACGACAAAGACTTGCTCAAAACGCCAAACTCTCCTCGCAACCGCTCACCTGGCAAAAAATCGCCCAACAAACCTTAAGCGTTTATGAAGCAATAATCTGAAATATCATTTACAGGGAATATATTTAAAGGTATAAGACTCTGTCTGATTTTTTGCGAACGAACTAACGCCTGGGATGCGGACAATGTTTGAAATATTTAAAATAGCCTTTTCTGAGACCTTTTTGGCCGTTCTGCGTGTCTTTGTTATTATTGTAGCGGCTGGCCTGCTGGTACGCAGGGGCGTCATCACCCAGCAGCAGATCAAGAGCCTCACTGCCGTAACTGTTAATGTGTTTTTGCCTTGTTTGATTTTTTCTAATGTTGTTCAGACTTTCGATCCGGGCGAGCTTACTTTCTGGTGGATATTGCCTGTATCGGCTGTGGTGATGATTGCTTTCAGTATTCTCGTGGCTGCCGTTGCGTTCCGCCGTGAACTATCCGACAAAAAGAATATGCTTGCTTTGTCCAGTATCCAGAATTCCGGTTATTTGATTTTGCCTGTCGGCGCGGTGATTTATGCCGATCAGTTCGACAAATTCGCTCTTTACTGTTTTTTGTTTATTTTGGGCATGAGTCCCGTTTTATGGAGTTTCGGCAAATACCTTACCACTTCGGGCACAAGGGAGAAAATGAGTTGGCGTGGTCTTTTGACTCCGCCGTTTATGGCGAATCTGGTGGGGTTGTTTTTTGTCTTTACCCGATTGAACCGTGTTCTGACCAATCCTGATCATGATATTCTCTACAGTATTTTACAGGCAACCGATCTACTGGGCGGCGCGACGGTTCCTTTGGCGTCTTTTATTCTCGGCGCGATTTTGGGGAGCATAGCGTTTCGTCTGCGGCCGTATTTGTACGATGCCGTACGTGTATTGACTGTCAAACTTATTATTACTCCGATGGCTGTGATTTTGATACTGTATTATTTTCAATGGTGCGCATCTTATTCGTTATTGGCCGATTTTTTTGTATTGCAGGCTGCGGCGCCGCCGGCGACCGGCCTGATTTTACAGGTTCGCAATTACGGGGGCGACGAGCAGAAGATCAGTTCTCTTATGCTCGTTAGTTATATCCTGTGTGTTGTTACCATGCCTTTTTGGCTGGCCTTCTGGCACAGCCTTGCTTGAAAAGGTGTGTCGGATGGGCTTTAGTCCATGCAGTCTAACTATCAATAGTTTCTATGTGGTCAAGTTGGTTGAAATCACGGAGATTATGCAGAGATTGATTGACGGTGGCTATGCCGCTTTCTTCGAGTGCCCCGATAGGATTCAGTCCGCCGGCTACTATAAGCCCGACACAGCCGGTGCTGACTGGAATATCAAGAAGGGGTTGATTGGGTCTTCCGATCATCAGGACGCCGCCCAGTCCGATTTTTTCAAGATTTCCAATAATTCTTTTGACGTCTGACAGTGCCGCGATGGAAATTTCGCGAAAACTGGCGCCTATACTGCCTGTTCCTGTTCGGGCAGCTTGTATAACGGACATCATTTTGCCTTTGATAAAAATTTCCAGTGGGTCTATGGTTGAGCCGTTGTAATTTATGATTTGACTGAATCGGACGGGCACACCTTCGTTCAGTTCCAGCAGGCCGCCGAAACGGCTGCTCATATGGATTCCGTGGCGGAGCAAAATGCCGTTAATCGTTACGCTGCAAACAGTGCCTATGACTATGTGGTTGTCCGGCACCTTTTCGGCCGAATTTTCGATAGTTTCTCCGGCCCGGACAATCTGTAGATAGGCCCCCATACCGAGTTTGGCCGTCATAATATCGGTTACCAATTTGATTACGTGTTGTGGGCTATCGGTTTCTATTGTGGACATATTCATAATGATGGCTCCGGTCATGCTGGATTCGTCAAAATCCATCCGGTACGCCAGTTCGTCGATACGCGCATTTACAAACCCGACTTTATCTATCGCTACGGCAACGTCCAGTTCTTTTCGGCCTTGGTTGGTAATGACATGTCCGCGTCGGCCGAGATTTTTTGTCATTCCCTTTTCGTCGGTCAGGTTGAGATAATACCGAATCATTCTCTCTCGCAGATCGAATCCCATACTGATTAGTCGTTCACTGATGATATTGCTTCCTATGGGCTTGCCCGATTCTTTGAGAACGCTGAGAATTGCCGCTATTTTTCGTTGTTTATTGATGTTCATTTTTCGAGTGTACCGGTTCAGTGTGGATTGGACAAGTCGCTTTTATAGTTAAGAGATAAGTATATCTGATTTTAATCACTTGACGAAACTCACTTGTCTTTTACAATGGCGTGTATGCCTGAGAAGATAACAATTATAGGTGATGGAGCGATGGGGACTGTGTGCGCCGTTATTTTGGCCAATAAGGGCTATAATGTGAATCTGTGGGGCTATAATGACGAACAGATTCGGCAGATCAGGGAACATCGCGAGAACCGCCGTTTTCTTGCCGGGACACGGCTTCCCATATCCATTGAATTGACTGCTGATGAACAGACGGTTTTTCAGAACGCGGCAATGATTGTTTCGGCTGTCCCGTGCGTTTTTCTGCGTTCGGTATGGGAGCGTCTGAACGAATATTTACCTCCTCACACCCCGATTGTCTCGGTTACCAAGGGCATCGAAAACAAGACCTTACAGCGTCCGAGCCAGATAATCGGCAAAATCGTTTCTGCTCGTTCTATGGCGGTGTTTTCAGGGCCTAATATTGCTACTGAGTTGGTACAGTCTCTGCCGGCCACTTCCACCGCAGCCAGTCTTGACCCGACGTTGGCACAACTGGTACAGAAGGTTTTTTCTACTAATTGGTTCAGGATTTATACCAATACTGATGTGGTGGGTGTGGAGTTGGCCGGAGCGACGAAGAATGTGATCGCCATCGCGGCTGGCATTATTGACGGCCTGCACGCAGGCGATAACGCCAAAGCCGCACTGTTGACTCGTGGACTGGTTGAGATCACTCGTTTGGGAGTCGCTTTGGGGGCACAGCCGGAAACCTTTGCGGGGCTTAGCGGGATGGGCGATCTGATAACAACCTGTATTAGTCCAAGCGGTAGAAATCGTACTTTCGGCCAGATGATAGCAAAGGGCAGTAGCGTCGAGGAGGCCCTGGACGTAATTCCCGGCCAGGTCGAAGGCGTTAATACCTGCCGCAGCCTGATGGAATTGTGTCGTACACATAATGTGGAAATGCCCATCACTACTGCCGTTTATCAGATAATTTTTGAGGGCAAATCTGCTGGCCAGGCAATTACCGATTTGATGACAAGACGACTCAAAGCGGAAAATAATCCGCTGAAGTGATTTGGTAACCGTTCACGGGTCCTCAAGTAGCCCGGGCCTGGGCGCCGCGTTTATTAACCGCAAAGAAGATAATGTCGAAAAAGGATCGGGTAGTAGTAGCGATGAGTGGGGGGGTTGACAGTAGTGTGGCTGCCGGACTACTGTTGCAAAGCGGCTGCGAGGTAACGGGGGTGTTTATGCATCTGGGCTGTATGACCTCGCGGTACGATACGGGCTTGGCGGATGACGCAGACGAAAAAGTCTTTCATGTCAGGGAAGCCGCATCACATTTAGGGATTGAACTTGAAGTCCTGGACTTGCAGAAGGACCTGGAACATATCATTGATTATTTCGTAGATGAATACCGGCATGGCCGAACTCCTAACCCGTGCGTGATGTGCAATCGGCAGTTGAAATTCGGAAAGCTTATGGACTATGCTCTTGAGCGGGGGGCCGACTATTTTGCTACCGGACACTACGCGCAAATACGAACTATTTTAGATGACAGCGACCAAAAGCAGTTGTGCCGTGGAATCGATAAGACCAAAGACCAATCTTATGCCTTGTTTGATATTGCCCGCGACAGGCTGGACAAAATCGTCCTGCCGCTTGGCGAATATGCGAAAACGCAGGTCATGGAGTTCGCCAGGCAGATGAACCTGCCTGCTGTTGAACAGGGTGAATCGCAGGAGATATGTTTTGTCCCGGATGACGATTATGCTCGGCTGGTAACGGCCCAGGTGCCTGAATTGTCTCGGCCCGGCCCGGTGGTCAATACCAGCGGGGAAACACTGGGGGAGCATCAGGGTATTTTTCACTATACCATCGGACAGCGACGGGGTCTGGGGATCGCACTGGGCGAACCGGCTTATGTGGTCGGATTGGACGCGAACGGCAATACCGTCGTACTGGGCAGCCGAGACGAACTGCTCCAGCGTCGCCTTTGTGCCGATAGGGTGAACTGGTTAACCGATCCGATCCCGACAGAACCGTTCGCCGCGATAATACAGATAAGATACAATCATCACGGTGTGGCCGGTATGGTTACGCCATTGGCCGATGAAAACGGCCGAGTTAGTCGGGCAATGGTCGATTTTAATGAACCGGTTAGTGCGATTACCCCCGGCCAGGCAGCGGTATTTTATAGTGAGGACGACCAGGTTCTTTTGGGCGGTGGTTGGATCACCAATGTAGCACAAGCTTCCAGCTTGTGATTATTTTTATTCTCAAGCAGGGCGGCTTGAGCTTGATGTGCTGAACGGATGACGGAACCCTGGGAAGTGGGTATAATAGGCCAATAACGAATAAGATGCGCACCATTGAAAATAATACAGTATCAAAATCACAGCCATCGGAGTAATAATAAGTTTGACAGTCAATACACGTACGGCATCGTACAAATACGGCCGCAGACGAAACGCTATGCTCCCCAAAATCGCGCCGAGAATAAAAGACGCCAAAGGAACCGTCGCGCCGCCCAGTAGATCGGTTGCCTGTAAAATACTGTAGAGAATATCATGATCAGGATTGGTCAGAACACGGTTCAATCGGGTAAAGACAAAAAACAACCCCACCAGATTCGCCATAAACGGCGGAGTCAAAAGACCACGCCAACTCATTTTCTCCCTTGTGCCCGAAGTGGTAAGGTATTTGCCGAAACTCCATAAAACGGGACTCATGCCCAAAATAAACAAAAAACAGTAAAGAGCGAATTTGTCGAACTGATCGGCATAAATCACCGCGCCGACAGGCAAAATCAAATAACCGGAATTCTGGATACTGGACAAAGCAAGCATATTCTTTTTGTCGGATAGTTCACGGCGGAACGCAACGGCAGCCACGAGAATACTGAAAGCAATCATCACCACAGCCGATACAGGCAATATCCACCAGAAAGTAAGCTCGCCCGGATCGAAAGTCTGAACAACATTAGAAAAAATCAAACAAGGCAAAAACACATTAACAGTTACGGCAGTGAGGCTCTTGATCTGCTGCTGGGTGATGACGCCCCTGCGTACCAGCAGGCCAGCCGCTACAATAATAACAAAGACACGCAGAACGGCCAAAAAGGTCTCAGAAAAGGCTATTTTAAATATTTCAAACATTGTCCGCATCCCAGGCGTTAGTTCGTTCGCAAAAAATCAGACAGAGTCTTATACCTTTAAATATATTCCCTGTAAATGATATTTCAGATTATTGCTTCATAAACGCTTAAGGTTTGTTGGGCGATTTTTTGCCAGGTGAGCGGTTGCGAGGAGAGTTTGGCGTTTTGAGCAAGTCTTTGTCGTAATGGTGGATCGTTTATCAGGCGGGTGAGTTGCTCCGCCAAATCGGAACGATCGTGATTTAGAAGTAATCCGTTCCGATTGTGTGTGATGATTTCAGGGATGCCGCCGACAGGGGCGGCAACAACAGGCAGTTGAGCAGCCATGGCCTCGACGATGGTCAGAGGCAGACCTTCATTTAAAGAAGCGTTCACGAAAATGTCAGAGGCGGCATAATAGTCTGTAATGGCGTGGTGGTGAACAGGGCCGGTTCGTATGAGCCAGGGGGCAGGCTCAAAACCGTCACCTGGGATGGCAATGAGCTTAAGGGCTGGTAAGTGTTTGTGAAGCTGTTTCATTGTCGCGGTTACAGTGGCGGCGCCCTTTACCTTGTCGGCACTGCGTCCGATAAACAACAGAGCAATATGTCCATCTTCAATGCCGAGACGATTTCTGGTTCGGTTGCGAGTGTCAGGCGAAAGATGATCGGGCGTAAAGCCATTCAGAATAGTGGTGATTTTGTGAGGTGAGATTCGGAACAATTTCAGCGAATTGCTACGAACATAATCACTGACAGCAATAACATGGTCGGCGCGGCGGCACCATGCAGCTTCGACAAGTGTGGACGAATAGCATCTCCAATTAAACCAGGCGCGGCACGCAAGCAGATAACCAAACGCGAAATTGTGTATTGTGTGAACGTGGCGACAACAGCGATAACGGTTCAGCAATACCTTAACAAGGTTCATCGAGATGAGTCCACTGTGGGTATGAACGATGTGGTATCGCCGGGGGTCGAGGGTTTTAAGGTGCAGGAAATTGTACCGGGATACATTTTCCGGATGCGGGGTGCCGTTGCCGAATATGTCAACTCGCAGTCCGAGTTGACGCAGAGCGTGGGCAAGGGAAAAAATATGCTTCTCAACGCCACCGTGGTTGTTCAGGTCGAGAGGAACACAAATCGCAATATTCATAGCGCCCTGTCGGCAGTGAAGCTGAGTTCGTGACAACAAATGTGAGTTTTTCATATACAAGCCTCCTGCAGCCAGCCATTTTCAATCGTCCCTACGGGACTCAGAAACAATGTAAAATATAAAATGTAAAATAAACAACCGAAAAAACTGTACTGGTTCAGAGAAAATGGCGGGCATGGCCCGCCCTACAAGACTGTTTTAATCACAAGCTGGAAGCTTGTGCTACATTACCGAAGATTATACAGGAGCACCTCTCCGCCTTCGGCGGAAAGGTGGCACCCAAATTGGAATACCATAATAGCGTTTTTGAGCGACCACACAGGGTCGCCCCTGCTTTGCATAAGCTACGCGTAAAGCATGCCACCCGATGAACCATCCACCTCAAAGACTTATACACATATTTCTCCGGTTTTTCAACGGTCGTTCCTGGCAATGCTGTCCAACAGCATTTTCAGTTCATTAACCCGCTGTGGCTGCTCATCCGAAAGGTCTTTTTTCTCATAGGGGTCGTCGGCAAGATTATACAGCTCGAAGTGTCGGCCCTTTTTATCGGTAATCAGTTTCCAGTCGCCTCGGCGAACAGCGATACTACCGGGGGTTTTCCAATACATAGTGCGAGGCTGAGACCTACGGGTTTTGCCTGAAATCAGCGGCCAGATATTACAGCCGTCCCACTTCAGGTCCTTTTTCGGTTGGTATCCAACCAGCGAACAGAGTGTCGGCATCCAATCAACTATATGAACGGGAGCGGAAAGACTACCGGGTTTTATGACGCCAGGCCAACAAGCCAAAGCCGGTACTCGAATGCCACCCTCATGTAAATCGCACTTCCATCCACGCAATGGAAGGTTATTGCCCAAAACAGTATGCGGCTTGTCGGCATAGCGGCCCTGATAATGCACTTTGCTGCGCCAGCTTTTCTGGCCGCCGTTATCGCTGACGAAGACAAATAAGGTGTTTTGACTAAGGCCGGAGCGGTGAACTGCCTTGACGATTTTGCCGATTCCGTCGTCCATGTGAGTAACGCTGGCGGCGTACCAGCGGCGGGAGGCAGACTCGATCTTTTTATACATCGAGGTCCACTTTTCCGGTTCGTCCAGCGGATAATGCGGTACGCTGTAAGCGACATAGAGGAAAAACGGTTTTTGATGTTCCGACTCAACAATACGGACTGCCTCGTCGGTAATCAGATCGGTGGCGTGACCTTCTTCACTTAGATACTTATCGTTACGATGCCAAGCACGGCTACCAGTTTTATAATGATGGGTATAGGGGTCGATTTGGCCGTGGAAATAGCCATAGGAAGAATTAAAGCCGTACTTCAATGGTGTATGTTTCGGGGGCGAACCCATGTGCCACTTGCCGGCAATAGCTGTATCGTAACCTCTGCTACGCAGGGCTGCCGCGAGAGTAACCGTATCATCGTCAAATATCTTGCCATAGGCGGGGGACGTTACACCGAAACGGCTGGGATAGCGGCCGCTCAACAGCCCGACACGTGTGGGAGTGCAGGTCGCCATTACATAATGTTTATCGAACCGCACGCCTTTATGAGCCAATCCGTCGAGGTTGGGAGTTTTGATT
>Ga0255394_10167_pt1 | contig 10645 bp, 13 predicted proteins | sample ANMaggSeSYBR01D3_FD_182112 | JGI IMG/M metagenome (GOLD analysis project Ga0255394, IMG submission 182112) | Sediment cell enrichment communities from methane seep in Santa Monica Basin, California, United Staets - ANME aggregate JGI... | ecosystem: Environmental > Aquatic > Marine > Cold seeps >...
ATTATCCAACGGGGTGTTAAGAGGTTTCAAAACGCTGATATACGGAAGGTAAGTTGGCTGGCCGTACTTTTGGCAAATTCTTTGGCTGTTGCTTTTATAGTTGTTGAAATAATCATGTTGTACGTCGCAATGAAATACAAGGCGGGTTAAGAAAAAGGGACAGGGGATTTAATGATTTGAAGATTTTGTAGCCGTTCACGCTTTTTATCCGCCTGAGGCGGACTTTCTTTCGCCCTTTCAGGGCTTGAAATGAAAGAAGCGATGAATCTTCTTCCGGGGGCTTACGCCGCCCGGCTATGCGCTCTTTCGGCCCTTCGGGCCTAATTAAGGAAAAGATTAAATGGTGCGATACATCGCACCCTACTGATTTGCGCTGTTATCAGGCCGGAGTGTCCCAGTGGTGGATAATAATCTTTTACATTTCGAAGATTACAAGAACAAAAAGGAAGAACCTGAGGTTAAATGTGCGCACTGTGGAAAATATATCGGGATGCACAAGAAAAAGTGTCCACATTGTGGCATCCATTTTCGCGGTGAAGCGTTTCAATTCAAGCATAGTTCTGAACACGATTATACACTCTCTAAGAATAAAACAATAAAAGTATTAGCCTTGATGGTTCTTATTATATTAATCAGCATTAGTTTATTTGTTGTGTTGTATAAAATGTACGCTAATTAAATCCGGAGAATTAAAGGTGTCCGGTGACATTTTTTTGGGTTGAAATGGTTGAAAGAAAAATTATACGAATTGAGAACCTCTCAATAGAGTGAGGGGATAGTGGGAAACAGAATGGCCGTGTGGGGTAAGGCCCCAGAAGAATTTTATGATTTTAGATTTTAAGATTTGATGATTTAAGAATTGAATCCCGATTTGTCGGGAAACATTCAACGTTCAACATTCAATCCGCCTATGGCGGAAATAAAGAAAACGAGAAAAACGGAAGAGAGAAGAAAAAATAATCCGCAGATTTCACCGATTGCACAGATTAAGAAAAGAGAATACAGAAGAAGAAATTGAACAGAAGATAGCGAAGGAAGAGAAGAAGAATTCAGAAGATAGAAGAAAAAGATATTTAACCACAAAGAAACGAAGAACACGAAGAAGAAAAAAAGAGAAGACAAGAAATGGTGCGATACATCGCACCCTACTTAATTGCCATTTTACCGTCAGGGTATTTTGATGCTGGCGTCTATTTTGTTCAACCCCTACAGGGTTGTAAATCTTTTGAGAACCTTACCACGGGTTTCGGCCTGCGGCCTGCACCCGCGGCTATTATTGTTATGACCCCTTCGGGGTCGGGTAAGGAAAGCTTGTGTGAACGGTTACGAAAAAAGAATAACGGACACGGATCTACACTAATCCGCCGCAGGGGGACTGATTAAGAAAAGGCACAAAGATTATTAGCCAGGCCGCATGGGCTGAAGCCCATCCTACGAGAAACAGCCGGGCCCTCGTGATGGAAGGCACGGCTGTTAGTTTAGGTGTACACTGCCCTTTCGCGGGCGGCAGGGTACTTCAGAACGTGTAAATAAATAATTTCTTATCTAATTACAAGTCCTTAGAGGTCCTGAGGTTTGAACGTACTACGGCGGTTGGCCTCGGTTCTGGTCATGGCTTTGTCCAGGCAGTCATACACGCAATCCGACATCGTCTGGATGGCGTCGGCACTGCACATAAAGCCCTTCGAACGGACATAGCCCTTGATCTTGCTCGCTACCACCAGTACGTCCTTCTTACTGGATTTGCCGGCAGCTTTCCTGGTCTTCTTTTTTGCCTTTTTCTTTGCCATTGTGTTTTGGTCCTCCATGGAAAAAAAGGTGTTACACTACAATTCGTACACATGCTTTATTCGGCCGAGGCAAAACGATAATTGCCCTACATAAAAAGCCCATAAAGCCCTAAACTTGCTTATCTTGTATGGGTCATAACCAACAATTGCAACAAAAAAATGGAAAAAACAACAAAATTTTGCACTTACAGGCCATTTTATAGTAAAATCCCACCGAGTTGTGAGAAAGAGAGAAGAAAAGAAGAATCCAGAATCCAGAAGGAACCAATGAAGAATGATAGAGTAAATGGCAGGCATGGCCCGGCCTACAGGACTATTTTATCTGTTTCAACCACAGCCTTTAGGACGATACTAAAGAATTGTGGCAAAAGTGAACAATCGTAAAACGGACGCCAGCGTCCAAATGAGGAGAGTTGCTATAATGGTGCGACAAGAAGACAACGAGGAACAGGCCACTTCGGCAGCAGAGTGCGGGCCGGAAGGCGAAGAACAATCCTGCAACGAGCAGAAAAAACGCAATTATGGACGCCGGCAAACGGATCGGCCGAGCACAGACACAACAGATCGGCGAGATGGGTGGGATCGACGGCGAGGGCCGGGGCGACGACGCAGCGATGAACGGCGAGCAGCAGAAGAAGGTGAAATGGACGATGAACAGTTCACCTTTATCATGGCTATCGACGAATACAAACGGGCCAATAAACGGCCGTTCCCCAGCTATACCGAAATATTGGAAATTGCCAAGGCACTGGGGTACCGTAAGGTGGCAGAGCCACAGGCGCTGAGCAAACCATCCTCAAAGTGAAAGTGAACACGTGGGTCAATTAGCCCCACCCTATCAGCACAAATTTATGTGAATAAAATTATTGACAAATGCTGTCGTTTATAGTCTAATGGCGCAATCGTAGAGAGAGATGCAGTTGGCTTTACGGCTGTAAGTTGCTGTTAGATATAAAGATGACGCCAGCGTCAACAGTATTTTGCCCCTTTGATTTTGGAGCGTTGCTGTTGCTTTTGTACCATTTTTTGGACTTTTGGCGGTTGCATCAAAAATAGTATAAGCCCCGGGTTTTTGGCGGCGATCCGGGAAAAAGGCGTTGTTGCCCCATTAAGACACATCTGAAGGACTTTCCCATGGTTGACAAGAGTATTTTTAACGAATTTGAAATTGATGATGCGGAAATTGAAGCACAAGTAGATGAGGCACTGAGTACGACCGGACAGGATCAAATGCTGGAAATGATCGATAAAACGGTCAGCAAACTCAAACCAGGCGTTATCCTTACCGGCACAATAGTCAATCATATTGGCGATGACGTCATTATCGAAGTGGGACTCAAAAGCGAAGGCGCCATCAGCAGTAGCGAATTCGACGATCCCAGCGAAATCCAAATCGGCGACAAAGTGGAACTACTCCTCGAAGCAGTAGAATCAGATAGCGGCCTCGTGCAACTGAGCAAACGCAAGGCCGACCGTATCCGCGGCTGGGAACGCATAATCGAAACCAATAAAGAAGGCGAGGAGGTACGGAAGCATGCCTCCTCCAAAAACAGTTATGCGTGATTTAACACTGTCGTGTGGGGCAAGGCCCAGCACATTCAAATTAACCAGGCCGATGGTACACCCTATGCTGACCATTACTAAGCCGAGCAAGACGACCGTCAGCTTGGGAAAACCATAGTAAATAAGTTGTGTGGCGTCATTTCCCGCTTCGGCTATACCATCAATGATCAGGTATAGGCCGTTATACACAAATGTAATTACGCAAACCATAATGGGCAAAACCAAAAATGAGCTTCGACAGTGCCGAATTAATAACAATAATGCAAACATAGCTGATGGACCCAATAAAACTCCGGCCAGGATTGTCAGCATAGGATGTGTGGGAGTTGACCCGTAAAACGTATGGGACCAGAAAAACCTTAACATTATCCATTCAATGGTACCACCGGTGGCCCACATGGCTATAGCATGACCCAGTTCTTGTAAGATCATGGCTGCGTTGTAACCGAAGACAAATGATCCGAGAAGAATAAGGGTTGATTTCAGTAATTCAATTTTACTACTTATCATAAGTGTCCTTAGCGGGTGTTCTCTTTTCTGTATTCTTCGCTATCTTCTGTTCAATTTATTTTTTCGTCTTTTCTTAATCAGTGCAATCCGCGAAATCCGTGGTTAAATATTTTCTGTATTTTTCTTATCTTTATTTCCGCCATAGGTCCGCCTGCGGCGGATTGAATGTTGGATGTTCAACTCTTCTACATTTCTTCTGTCTTTTCTTAATCCGTGAAATCGGTGCAATCCGTGGTTAAATTTCTGTATTCTCTTTTCTTCTTTGCTTCCTTCGCTACCTTCTGTTAAATCTTTTCTGAATTCTTCTTCTTTTTTTCTTCGTGGTTAAACTATTTCTGGTTGCGGCCCAAGGCCGCGCCAAGTTGTTCGTGCATTTCGTGGTTCACTCTTCTCTTTTCTTTCTCCAATTTATCATTGTTTATTTTATATTTTATATTGATTCAATCTTTCGTATCGAATAACTGCTCGCCACACTCCGTTGACTTTTTCCTGCGGCATTATTATGGGTGAATATTTATGATTCCGCGGTTGCAACCGGATTTGTTCTTCTTCGAAGAAGACTTGTTTGAATGTTGTTTCGTGCGGATCGCGCATACGCACGAAGCAGTCATCTCCGTTATCGACTGTCGCTGACGGCGAGAAGATTACGATATCGCCTTCGTTATATTTCGGTTCCATCGAGTCGCCTACTACTCGCACCGCGAACGCGTTCGGGTCGTGCAGGTCCGGACATCGGACATAGTCATCCGCCCCGCCCGGCGGATAGCCCAGGTCGTCATAATCTGCCGGATACCCTGCCATAACATTATTTATCACCGGCACTAATTTCCCGGCTATTGGTACGGACACTATTTGATCGTTATCTGTAATTATTTCGTCGTCGGTTTTGTTGCTGGATTTTTTTGAGCCGCTTTTTTCAGTTTCTTTAATCTGTTCGACCAGATGGCTGTATTGTTCTGTTTGCAATAATTCTTCTGCGTTACCGCCCTGTTCGATCAGGTGTTTGATCAATGTTCGCCAGTGTTCGTTTTCTGCTTTGCTTTCCTCGAATGCTTCTCGAACATCTGCCGGCAGCTTTTCCAGATGCGCTATATGGACCAGCAGTCCCGGCTCGAAGTTCAGTAGTTTTTCTAATTTAACCAGCAGTTCATCGCCCGGCGGATTCTTCACTCTGCCGGTCTCGATCGTTGAGATGTACGGCTTGGTATAGCCGGTCCTGTTACTAATATAGTCCAGTGTCAGTTCCAGTTCGTTACGTCTTTTTCGTATTATTTGGCCTAATGCCATTTTCGATCTCCATAAGCAATAACCATTTTTATCGTTATATACTGCCTAACTTAACGCCTTGCCCGCAAAACACAAAAACAGGCATTTTGATGCAACCGCCAAAAGTCCGAAAAACGCCGCAAAAACAACAGCAACGCTCCAAAATCAAGAGGGCAAAGTACTTTTGACGCTGGCGTCCACTTTATTCAATTATATCCGCATTTACTCACAATACCATTAAAAAATGATGTTTTATAAATAACGAACAAAAATATTTTTTAGATAATTACTAAAACTCGCTTGACTTTTTAAGTTTTTGTGTTAAACTTAACAATAATTAGTTATCCATATAACATACAATTTGACTGTTTTGATAAGAATGTGTTTTTTTGATATATTTTTTTGTAACAACTTAAATGACAAGTGGTTGCGTGTGTTTTTTGGTAATTTTCATCGAAAGCACTGATTTTGAGACTGATTTTAAAAGTGTAGCACGAAAATGGACATGGACAAGGTAAATTCCGAGCCAAAAAAAAGTGTGTTATTGGCTGAGCAGGTTGAGTTATTGCAATGGCGGATGGAGTTATTGGCGCCGCGTGATCGGGTATTGTTGGAGGCGTATTACAGGGGCAATCTTTCGTTGCGTAAGTTGGGTTGGCTGTGTGGGTTATCAGAATGTGCCGTGGCGCAGCGGATCGAAAAAATGAGCCTGCGACTGCTGAAAAAAGATTATATTACCATTTTGCGTTACAAAAAGGGGATCAATCCTAAACAGCGAAGGGTAGCTTATGATCATTTTCTGCTGGGATTGGGCTACCAAACTATAGCAGACAGACACAAACTCAGCTATCACATTGTCCGTAAAACAATCAAATCACTGAAGCAATGGCTGAGCGCAACTGAAGCAGAAGAAACAACTTATAAACACATTAAGGGAGAAAAAAATGACAACGTTCATACTCGAAAAGACCTTTGATACACACGTAGAACTATCGGAAAATGTTACCGCTGTTGCGAATATGTTCGGGCTGGGCACCCGTCGTGATCGGCCGCTGACGGTCATCGATAACTGCCAAATTCGTATCGAACCGGGCCAGGTGGTATATATAACAGGCGGCAGCGGGGCGGGTAAGTCCTTAGTGCTGAACCTTTTAAAAGAACAGCTACTCGAAGACACTGAAACACCTGAAAAAATTATCGATCTGAACGAACAACCACTGCCACAATCCAAACCATTAGTGGATTGTTTCGGCAAAGCGAAGCTTTCAAAATCGCTGTATTGGCTGAGTATGGCAGGACTTAGCGATGCCTTTGCGTTACTGCGACAGCCGGAACAACTCAGCGACGGCCAACGATATCGATTTCGCCTTGCACTGGCACTGGCGCAACAACCACAAGTAATATTCATAGATGAATTCTGCGCAACACTCGATCGTGTAACCGCAGCAGTAGTAGCACATAACGTTCGCAAATTCGCCGACCGATTCCAAACAACCTTCATAGTAGCAACCAGCCACGATGACATATTAGAAGACCTCGCGGCAGACGTCGTAATCATAAAACACCTCGGCAGCGGCTGTGATGTGTATTATCCGAAGTAGTTGTGAGAAAGAGAGTTGTGAGTTCGCCTCGGCGAATCTGCCTGCGGCACGATTGTGAGAAAGAGAAAAAAATGGAGTTAAAAACAAAACGACAATGTTCACTGCGGCGGCAATTAGAGATTGTGCCGGCTGATATGACGGCGTGGCATTCGCTGTCCGAATATCATTACCGTTCGCACCGGCTCGGACCAATAGATAAAATATTCGCGATCCGGTTCAAGTCATCCGCTCAACCAAAAAGAAACATCTGCTTCACTCGATCCGGCAGCGCGCGTCCGATCGGAGTGATTGTATATTCGCTGCCGGTTAAAAACATCGCTCTGCGGAATCAGGCCACGAACAACCGCTATGTCGGACTCGGCGACCGCAAGGCAACACTGCAACTACTAAACAAAGAAATCCGCTGCGTACATCGAATAGTAATACAACCACAGTTTCGCGGAATCGGGTTAGGCGCATGGCTGGTCCGTGAAACACTACCGAAAGCAGGCACAATATTTGTCGAGGCGCTGGCGGTAATGGGACAAATAAACCCGTTCTTCGTCAAAGCAGGTATGACCCGCTACGATGGGCCAAACCGACCGGAATCAGAACGGATGCTCGAAGCGTTCCTGCATATCGAGATTTCACAAAAACAACTTGTCGATACCAAACAACTACTCAACGCAATCGCAACACTGGATGAGGATAAACAAAAATTTATCAGAACCGAAATGCAACGGTTCGCAACGCCGTTCAGCCGTCGATTACGCAGAGAAAAACAACCAAAACACGATCCGGAAACAACAGAACTGACAGCGAACATAGTGGTGGAACACGCGTTGACACGGCCGATATATTTTTTGTGGCAGGGGCAGAAGATAGAAAAATATAAAATATAAAATAAACAATGATAAATTGAGAAAAGAGAATGGAAAATGCAAATTGAACAAATACCAATCGATAAACTCATACCACATCCGGCTAACGCGAATGTGATGAACGGTGAAAAAATGGACAAACTCCGCAAACATATCGAACAACATAAACACTACGAACCACTGATAGTACGGCCACATCCGAAACAAACGGGCCATTACGAACTTATCAACGGCCATCACCGAAAACAAGTACTGGAAGAATCAGGACATCTGAAAGCGAATTGCCTTATCTGGCAAGTATCAGACGAAGAAACCCTGATGCTGCTGGCGACAATGAACCGGCTGTCAGGCGACGATGAACCGACACTAAGGGGCAGGCTATTAAAACAACTTTCACAAGACCGCCTACCAAAAGAACTACTGAAAAAACTGCCGGAAACACGCGAACAACTAAAAAAACTACTGGCACTTAACAAACCGCCACGAAAAATCAAGCCGGAAAATATAAATAATATGCCAATGGTAATGAACTTCTTCGTAACAAAACAAGAAAAAGAAATTATCGAAAAGGCACTACGAAAAGTAAAACATATTATGAAAGATACAGCCAAAGGAAAACCCGGCAGGGGGGCAGTACTCGCGTATATGGCTGATGAGTGTTAGGAATTTTATGATTTAATGATTTGAGAATTTGAGATTTTGAGAATTGAGAATTTAAGATGGAAAGTCAGAGAGGTAAAAAATGAGCATGCTTACGAAAATACAAAAAGTGGTCGCTAACGAATTGTACGAAGGGACATTTAACGAACAGGAGATTCTCGAACGATTCAAACTATCGTCGGTTATCCTGCATCACTGGCTTAAAAAAGAAGAGTTCCAGCAGGAACTGGAACGATTACGCGAACAGGCAAGGCGCCAGACACAATGCACCATAGCCCGCTACGCACCGACAGCGGCACTGAAACTGGCGGAACTGGTAGGTTCAGAAAAGCCAGACGTGGCGCGGCGGGCAGCGTTAGACCTTATCGACCGCTGTCTGAAATTTATCACGCCAAACGATCCGATACGAGAATCCGACGAAACAGAAGAAGATATTACCGATGAACAAGCGCGTGAGAAATTGATGACACTTGCAGGAGGAGTAGAGGGAAGAGAATAAAAGTGAGGAATTAAGAAACCAGAATGAAGAATCAATGACGAATAACGAATGACCAATGACGAATGTGAACATCGAACATTCAACGCTCAACGTTCAACATCGAATAAAAGAAATATTGAATAAAGAAAGAGAAAGCCGCGTGGGGTAAGACCCCGCCATGCAAGATTAATAAACGCGGCGCCCAGGCCCACCCTACAAGACTAAAGCATGCCACTCGGCCGTGGATGCCTGCCTTCGCAGGCATGACAACTGTGTCAAACGACCACACAAACCTGGTACCAGATTAGTGAGGATATGAGAGATATGAAAACGGCGAATTTACTGAAGAGATTGCGGCGGGTGCGGCCGCGGACGCGGAGTGAACTGGCGGCATACGTACAAACATATTTAGGCTTTAAGATACCATCGAAAAGTATATGCCCCGATCACGATAGTCCGCTGGACTATCTGACCTGGTCGTTTTCGGCAGAACAACCGAAAAACAAACCAGAACCGGCGGATCGAACGATCATCAATAATAACGACTGTGTTGTGTGGGCCAACCGCGGAGGAGGCAAAACACAATTAGGAGCCATAGCGTCATTATTAGAAAGCGTTTTTCTGCCGGGCTGCAAAGTGCGAATATTAGGCGGGTCAGAAGAACAATCGCAACGAATGTATGAATATCTGCGAGTGGCATTGAAAAACGGCTTTTCAGATTTCGTGTCCGGTAAAATAAAAGTACAGGGATGCCGATTCGTCGGCGGGGCCGATGTTCAGGTACTTACGCAATCAGACAAAAGCGTCCGCGGCCATCATGTTCAACGGCTCCGCTGCGACGAAGTGGAACTGTTCGACCGGGACGTCTGGCAGGCCGCCCAATTCGTTACGCAAAGCACACAAGGTATCCCGGCACGATTAGAGGCGCTCTCAACGATGCATCGGCCGTTCGGTTTAATGAATGAGTTAATCACGACGGCAGGCGAAAACGGGCCGCGACTGTTCAAATGGTGTCTGTGGGAAGTAATCGAAAAATGCCGTGATCGTGTTTGCAGCCGTTGCCCGCTATGGGAAGACTGCCGCGGCCGAGCACAACAGGCAGAAGGCTACTACAATATCGACGACGCAATCGCCCAACACAGCCGCAGCAGCAGCCAGGCATGGCAGTCCGAGATGCTCTGCCGAGAACCGCACCGTGAAAACCTGGTCTTCAGCGAGTTCAAGCCGTCGAGACACGTCCGCGAACTAAGCTACAACGCGAACCTGCCGCTATATCGCTCAATCGATTTCGGGTTCAGTAACCCGCTGGCGTGTCTGCTGATCCAGATCGATACAGTAAATGATCGTGTGTTAGTACTGGACGAACATGTCAAGAGCCGAACGACGCTGGCCGAGCATGCCCGATTGATAAAACGGCGTTGGCCCTGGCCGGTCGAAGCGACCTACTGCGACCCGGCAGGCAGACAACGAAACGAAATTACCGGCACGGACCTGACACAAGAAATGGCGGCACTTGGTATCCCGGTACGCTGGAAGGGCAGCCGTATCCTTGACGGGGTTGAACTGATACGCAGCTTCCTGGCACCGGCCGATGGCAAAACGCGGCTATACGTATCCAATCGATGCGAACAGCTTATCCGCGCGTTCCAATGCCTGAGCTACCATCGCGAGAGCAATGGGCGACTCTCCGAAAAGCCGGAAAAAGATGGCGTTCATGACCATATCATAGACGCGCTGCGTTACTTTTTTATTAACCGCTTCTGGCGCAGAAGGTCTATGGGTGAAAAAAGGTATTGATCAATGAATAAGTTGTGAAAGTTGTGAAAGGTGTGAAAACAGAAGAAGTGAAGAAAAGATGAACGTCCAATCCGCTTGCGGCGGATCGAATCAAGGAAATATTGAATAAAGAAAAAGAAA
>Ga0255394_10168_pt1 | contig 10640 bp, 5 predicted proteins | sample ANMaggSeSYBR01D3_FD_182112 | JGI IMG/M metagenome (GOLD analysis project Ga0255394, IMG submission 182112) | Sediment cell enrichment communities from methane seep in Santa Monica Basin, California, United Staets - ANME aggregate JGI... | ecosystem: Environmental > Aquatic > Marine > Cold seeps >...
GAAACACCGCTGCGGGCGTTGGCGGGGGGATGCGGCTGGTCCATCTGAATGTAACCAGCGGTGTCATTGCACCAGATGACGTCGCCGGTTTCGGGATTGAGCGCATAGAGATATATGCCTTCGGACGGCCAGATGCCCGCGCCGTAATACAGCACATCGTCGAGGATGGTCGGGGCGCAGCGGGCCGGCCAGCGGGAGATCATGCGGCCATTGCCAAGCAGCAATGAATCCCTGGGGCCTCCGCGTTTTTTCCACAAAAGGTCGCCGGTTTCAAGGGAAAGCGCGTAAAGATATCCATCATCACTAATGACAAACGTGCGGTCTTTCCAAATCGCGGGCGCGAAACGCACAGGGCCGCCCGTGTAGAATACCCATTTTTCTTCACCGCTGACAGCATCGAGCGCGAACACTTTACCAGTGGCGGAGTCGCCGAACATGGCAATGCCCCGTGACGCGACGACAAACCGCGCGTAATCGAACGGCAGACGAGTGTCTTCACCCGTCCAGGCGGGGTTCGGGGGATCAGGCAGCCTGTATACCCATCGCAGCGACAGGTCAGCGGACAAAGGTTCCGGGGAATAACTGGAGCGTGCGGCATCAGCCCTGAATTGCGGCCAGTCGGCAACGGCGTTCAACGATATTGACACCGTGATGAGTGACAAAAGAACAAATTTCATAAACATTTTCATTTGGAAGTCCCTCTAACAGTTTTTACTTGGCGAGGCGGAACCCGATGTTGCTGTACGCGCGCGACGGGTCGTCGTAGCCGCGGCGCGCAGACCGGCTGCAAGAGCCGCGGCCGAACCAACCGCCGCCTCTTCCCACGCGATCCGTGCCTGATAACGGCCCTGTCGGGTCCGTGACACTCACGCTCGGATAGATGCCATACCAGTCGTTGCACCATTCCCACACATTCCCGCTCATGTCATACAGGCCCCACGCATTCGGAAACTTCAGCCCTGCCGCATGCGCATAATCCTCGCCTGCATTATTCGCGGTGCCAATCCACCACGCGTAGCCGTTGATAGCCGTGTAACGCGAATCATCCCCCCCAGTAGAACCGTGTTGTCGTGCCCGCGCGGCAGGTGTATTCCCATTCCGCCTCCGTTGGCAAACGGAACGATTTGCCCGTCAGGCTGTTCAACTCCGCAATAAATGCCTGTGAATTATTCCAACTCACGTATACCGCTGGACTATTCGGATCATCCAGGACATAGGGCTGTCCCGACCATGGCGCCGTACCCATCACAGCTTCCCACTGCGCCTTGGTCAACTCGTATTTGCCCATCCAGAACCCTTGCGTCAGTGTCACCTGATGCCGCGGATCCTCCCGGCTTGTGCTATCTTGCTCGCCTGAATAACGACCCATCAAAAATGTCCCCGGTTCGATCCGCACCATCTCCAAAGGCACATTACCGGGGAGCATGATGGTCTCCGTCTCGCTCGGACCGCCGCCGGTATTGCCTGTGACACTGACCGTAACGTTTACCGTGTCACTGCTGTCGTCGTAATTTGTGAAAGTTAAATATACCGTGTGAGATTCGGTGAAATCATCTATGCTGATGGTAACGGGCTTGCTGTTGCCGGTATAGCTCGATGGCGTCACCGTTACGGCAGGGTCACTGCTCGACACCGTCCAACTCAATGTGCCATCTCCCGCGTTCGACACCGTCACCGTCGCGCTGGTGTTTGATGAGTCCAGAGATACGCTAGTTGTATCTGCCGTCAGGTCAGGCGTACCCGGCTCATCTGTCCATTCAAACAGGGTGTAACTGGGACCTTCAACGGATAATTCCCAAGTGCCGGTGAGCCAATCAGCACTAAGAATACCTAATGGAAAATCTAAACAGGCGTCAAAGCCCGCGGTTAATCCTGCTGCCGTGAGTGTGGGCAGTACTTGCATGTCGTAGTTAACATATGGCTCAGCGCCAATGAAAGGCCCCGCGACACCGTAGAATGAAACCTGTAGCTGTGGTTTTACATAAATCCTGACATGCGCCACAGCTTCATATGTCCATACTGGACCATATCCGGAAGCATTCAACGATAAGCTGGAGATATCCGTCAGAGTTGGGCTGGGATTATTTGTGAATTCTCCCCCAACCACGATATCCGCGGCGCTAATGAAACCTGCTTCTACGGAACATGTTGATGGGATAGCCACTGATAATCCGCCGGCAAATGAAAGTTCGACAGCCCCTTTAACGGGTATTGGGCCAACAGATCCCGCAAAATGCATTTTGACGGGCGGCAATAACATCACATCATCGGGTGCAACCGTTACAGTATGGTCCGCTTCCACCAGCACCGAGAAGTCCAGGGATAAGGTCCCGGCGCCGGCTGCCTTGGCATAGCTTACTTCCCAGCCGGAAATTTCCACGGCGACATCCATTGCGGGCGCAAAATCTACCGTGCCAGTGGGAATAGTTACAGAAAGTCCGTTTGCGTCATACAAGGTTATGCCACTCAAATCGATAAGTGTCGTTCCCTCTTTGGCCATGGTTAAACCGCTTTTTTCAAAGTCTGCCTCAGTGAATTGAATCTGCGCATCCAACTCAAGCGTTCCCGTTTCAACCGCTTCGTTTAAGGAACAGAATTCCGTGGCAACAGTCGCGGTCTTTGTCCCGTTTTTTTTCACAACAATTGATTTGACGGATGAAACTCTACGCAAATAGCCGTCGCCGTCAGTACCGACCAGGATGTCCCCCTGCTGAATCGGCGTAACCCCGTTGCCGGAATAGGTAAACGTATAATCGCTGCCGCTTACGCTGTCGAGTGTCATCGTTGAAATTTCGTCAACAACACGGATGTCCTGACTGACCACCGCAGACAGACCGGAAGATGCGGTCACCGTAATCTGTTTGGTAACGGAATCCGAACCATGCGCTGTATTCACAGTGAGTTTCACGCTGTAGGTTCCAGGATTGTTGAACGTATGCCCCGGATTCTGGAAGGCGCCGGTGTTGGCGGAACCACTGGCGGAATCGCCGAAGCTCCAGGACCACGAAGTGATGGACGAAGTTCCTGGAGAAGATTTGTCCTCAAACTGTACGATGAGCGGCGCTTCACCCGATGTTTTGTTCATCGCAAATGCCGCGGCGGGAAGTGTGTTCGTTGGGCCATTATTGCTGCTCGGCGGCGGACAGCCCAAGAGCAGCGGGAAACAAAAAAGAACAAGAAACAACAGAATGGTTCCACGGCGAAACAAGTTTTCCATGCGATACCTCCAGCAGGAAAGTTACATGTCAGCGAGTCTACGGCCCCATGCGGAAAACTCCTCAATGTGACTGTGCTGCAAAGTCTACTCCCCCCATTTATGCATGTCAAGGCGTTTCGCGGCCGGACTTTCTTCAAAAACGTTACCTGTAATACTGCGTATTACTCAAAGCAAAGCACCCGTCATTCCTCTTGCAGTTGTACGGGCGCGTCTTCATACATCTCCAGGATCTCGCGCATCGTCGGTGACATGTTGTTCCGCTTGCGCAGCTTCAACTTGAACAACATATAGGCTGGCCATGACATCGCCGCTGTAGCGCCAAGCAAGACAAACAAAATATATATGATCTGCCCGGTGCCAACATCGTTCTTTATGACATCACGGGCTGATATGCTCAAGGCGCTGGCCATGCCCAACACACCTTGCCACATCATACCCCTCAGGTGTTTGATCGGCCCGTGTTTCGGGCGGTCAGGCAGCTTCTTTGCCTTCTCCTTGTTCTTGCGAATTGCTGAAAAGACAACCAGGATGACCAACACGGCGGCGATCCCAAATATAGCGGCTGAAAAAAGAACCGATATGTCCGTTTTTGTTACCGCCCAAACTCCCAGCAGCAAAAGCACCGCCGCCAGCCCAATAGCGACGGCAATCCCTATTTGTTTATAGCTGACCTGTTTGGCCTCCTTCTTTTCGCCGTCAGGATCAAGACGCCAAGTTTTGCGCAGCCAATTCTCCTCTTTTTGCGTCAGATATACCAATCTCAGTTTGAGGCGCATCATCACCGGATTGCCAAGGTTATAGAGTTCCCGCATATTGATTTCGCGTCCCCCGAACTGCTCATGAAGATCTTCGCGGACGCACTCGACGGAATGCTCGCACAGCCCCCGCGCCGCGATGGCGAGCCATTCGTCAAACGTCTTCGGATGTGTAGAGTCAACGTCAAACATCGTCATCCCCTCAGTTGCCTAAGATAACATCCCCCTGAATCCCCCTTCAAAGGGGGACTAAGAAGAGTCTCGGATATCAGTATTATATCGTTTTCTTCGAGTCTTCGCTGTTCAGAATACATTCAATTGATTTGCACCACGAAGGCACGAAGAAAACGAAGGTTTTTCCTTACTGTTCACGAGGTTTGTCTGAGTCGATATCAAGCCTTTCACCAGTTAGCGCCATTATTTTTCGCATAGCCGGTGTCATATTATGCAATGGATAGCATTTGAGTTTGCGGTGGAGTGAAAAGATGTGCTTGCCAAGGCAGAACCAAAATGCCGATGCAAGAAAGGCGTAAACCGGAAATGTCCAGATGATTTCATCGAGACCATGGGCACAGTTTTCACCGTGAATGGCGTCCATCATCGGAAGATAAAACCAGTATGCGTACATGGCAAAATGTCCGTACATGCGCCCTTTGAGCCAAACCTTCAGACTTTTGGGTTTGTTCCCGAAGCATGTCATCTTGGGCGCGAGCTTAATCAGTAAAGCGAATCCCGCAAAAGCAAGCGCCAGAAATGTCCCAACGGAACCCACGATGAACCATCCGAAGCTATCCTGGATTACGCCCGCCGCGAAAAGAATGCCGACGATAAGGAGAAACGGCCCGCCGAACATCAGCAACAAAAGGATGCGGCTTGTCCAATCCATCTTTGGGACTGGCGCGGGCTTTACCGTTGAGCCGCTCTGGAAATTGAACACGTTGCTTTCCAGATAATAATCCTCGCGCTTCGTAAGATACATCCGAATGAACCGCCGCTGCGCTTTCTTCGGGCTGCCGAGTTCGGCGACGGATTGCGCTTCAGCGTCAACTTCCGAAACGCCATCTTCAATCAGCGCGTCATATGCGTCGAGGTAGTGGCATTCCAACTCTTCGCGGATACGTTCCCTGGCGTGATCGCACAGGCCGCGCGTCGCGATGGCGAGCCATTCGTCAAAAATCATGGGTTGTGTATGGTCAAAACCGAACATAAACCCCCTTACAATCCAATCGGTTTGTCTGAATCTGGCGGCTGAAAATCCATGCATCCGCACACTGCGGGCGTCATGTTGTGCGGAAGGTAGCGCGTGAGTTTTGCAATCACAGCGTATTGCCTGCACGCAATGAATATGTCGACGAGACCTAGGGCCAATAATGTGCAAAACATATACTTGTCAAAATAATCGGGGGTTTTCCAGAGTATCATTGGACCAGTAACTGTAACCGCCAAAATGATATTAAGGAAAATTAGAGCAATTTTATTTTGAAGCCACAGAATGATGTTTTTGTTATTGGATGTAGCCAGCGCGCCTTCATAATTCTGGCGTCTCAGCCATTTGAACGCCAGCCGACACAAGCCGTAACAGCCCAGGAAGAGCGGAATGGCGATTACCAGAACCGACAAGAACCCTCCAGACTTGCGCGTGAAATTTATAAGCGCTAACGGAGCCAGCGTACCTATCGCGAAAGACATGCGACGCATAAAACGGCAAGATGGCCCATATTGGCGGGGAAGACCCACTATGTCTCTAGATAAAAACACGGACAGCATTCCGTCCAACAACGTATCTTCTTTGCGTGTCAGGTATATTTTCTTAAACCGCCGCTGCGCTTTCTTCGGGCTGCCGAGTTCGGCGACGGCTTGGGCGTCGGGAACACCAGTTTCTATCAGCGCGTCATATGCGTCGAGGTAGTGGCATTCCAACTCTTCGCGGATACGTTCCCTGGCGTGATCGCACAGGCCGCGTGTTGTGGCGTCAAGCCACGCGTCGAAGGTGTCTGCCTGTCTATGTCTGAAACCAAACATAATGCCCCTCTGTTGCCTAAGATAACATCCCCCTAAATCCCCCTTCGAAGGGGGACTTGGAGAAATCTTTGCGCATTAACTTTTGTATCTTCTTCTTCGTGTTCTTCGTGTCTTCGTGGTTCAAATACATTCAATTGATTTGCACCACGAAGGCACGAAGAACACGAAGGTTTTTCCTTACTGTTCACGAGGTTTGTCTGAGTCGATATCAAGCCTTTCACCAGTTAGCGCCATTATTTTTCGCACAGTCGGTGTCATGTTGTGGGCGGGATAAAATTTGAGCTTGTATGCTAAAGATAGATCAGATAGTGATATCCGCGAAGCTTGAAGTACACAAAAAATCAAATAGTACCCAAGTAATTCTAGCAAATAGTCATATGTACTGAACAAATACGGAATAACATAAAACAAAAGGATAACGGGAGAAAATAGATTATTTATCGCATGATGCATTATCCGAGCTAGAAGAGTTGACTTTTTCCTCCTGAGCCTTATGAAAAAGTACGCCAGGGACAGTGCAATCATGACTAAAGCAATAGGCAGCCCATAAAAAACCTTGAATGAACGACTGGCATCGTAAATTGCCAAGATAGTGGACATAATAGCAGCCACAAAACAAAATATAAGAATCTGCAGGTGATTACTCCTGACAAACCTGCCAAATAATAACACGTATGATCGGTGTGTTGAATTAAGTACGTAAGAAAGCGTATCGCTTTGCATTATCGTCAGGTAAATCTTCTTGAACCGCCGCCGCGCTTTCTTCGGGCTGCCTAATTCGGATACAGCCCGCGCTTCAGCACCGGTGATGCCATCTTCTATCAGGGCGTCGTAGGCGTCGAGATAATGGTCCTTTAGCTCTTCGCGGATACGTTCCCTGGCGTGATCGCACAGGCCGCGCGTTGCGGCGTTAAGCCATGCATCGAAAGTATAAGGCTGTTTGGCATGAAAACCTAGCATGGCGCGTCTCCGAGGATGAGTGTCACGGCATTGGATAAACGCTGCCATTCCTGGCGTTCTTTTTGCGAGGGCCGTGGTCCCTTTTTCGGTGATCTGGTAATAGCGGCGGGTGCGGCCTTTCGCGATCTGTTTGTATGATTCGAGATAGCCGTCGGCTTCGAGTGAATGCAGAGTTGGATAGAGGCCGCCTTCTTTGAATTCGAGTACGTCCCGGGACAGACGTTTGATCTCCTGCGCGATGCGGTAGCCGTGCATCGCTTCTTGCGAGACGACTTGCAGGATAAGAACGGGTGCTTTGCTTTGAGTAATACGCAGTATTACAGGTAACGTTTTTGAAGAAAGTCCGGCCGCGAAACGCCTTGACATGCATAAATGGGGGGAGTAGACTTTGCAGCACAGTCACATTGAGGAGTTTTCCGCATGGGGCCGTAGACTCGCTGACATGTAACTTTCCTGCTGGAGGTATCGCATGGAAAACTTGTTTCGCCGTGGAACCATTCTGTTGTTTCTTGTTCTTTTTTGTTTCCCGCTGCTCTTGGGCTGTCCGCCGCCGAGCAGCAATAATGGCCCAACGAACACACTTCCCGCCGCGGCATTTGCGATGAACAAAACATCGGGTGAAGCGCCGCTCATCGTACAGTTTGAGGACAAATCTTCTCCAGGAACTTCGTCCATCACTTCGTGGTCCTGGAGCTTCGGCGATTCCGCCAGTGGTTCCGCCAACACCGGCGCCTTCCAGAATCCGGGGCATACGTTCAACAATCCTGGAACCTACAGCGTGAAACTCACTGTGAATACAGCGCATGGTTCGGATTCCGTTACCAAACAGATTACGGTGACCGCATCTTCCGGTCTGTCTGCGGTGGTCAGTCAGGACATCCGTGTTGTTGACGAAATTTCAACGATGACACTCGACAGCGTAAGCGGCAGCGATTATACGTTTACCTATTCCGGCAACGGGGTTACGCCGATTCAGCAGGGGGACATCCTGGTCGGTACTGACGGCGACGGCTATTTGCGTAGAGTTTCATCCGTCAAATCAATTGTTGTGAAAAAAAACGGGACAAAGACCGCGACTGTTGCCACGGAATTCTGTTCCTTAAACGAAGCGGTTGAAACGGGAACGCTTGAGTTGGATGCGCAGATTCAATTCACTGAGGCAGACTTTGAAAAAAGCGGTTTAACCATGGCCAAAGAGGGAACGACACTTATCGATTTGAGTGGCATAACCTTGTATGACGCAAACGGACTTTCTGTAACTATTCCCACTGGCACGGTAGATTTTGCGCCCGCAATGGATGTCGCCGTGGAAATTTCCGGCTGGGAAGTAAGCTATGCCAAGGCAGCCGGCGCCGGGACCTTATCCCTGGACTTCTCGGTGCTGGTGGAAGCGGACCATACTGTAACGGTTGCACCCGATGATGTGATGTTATTGCCGCCCGTCAAAATGCATTTTGCGGGATCTGTTGGCCCAATACCCGTTAAAGGGGCTGTCGAACTTTCATTTGCCGGCGGATTATCAGTGGCTATCCCATCAACATGTTCCGTAGAAGCAGGTTTCATTAGCGCCGCGGATATCGTGGTTGGGGGAGAATTCACAAATAATCCCAGCCCAACTCTGACGGATATCTCCAGCTTATCGTTGAATGCTTCCGGATATGGTCCAGTATGGACATATGAAGCTGTGGCGCATGTCAGGATTTATGTAAAACCACAGCTACAGGTTTCATTCTACGGTGTCGCGGGGCCTTTCATTGGCGCTGAGCCATATGTTAACTACGACATGCAAGTACTGCCCACACTCACGGCAGCAGGATTAACCGCGGGCTTTGACGCCTGTTTAGATTTTCCATTAGGTATTCTTAGTGCTGATTGGCTCACCGGCACTTGGGAATTATCCGTTGAAGGTCCCAGTTACACCCTGTTTGAATGGACAGATGAGCCGGGTACGCCTGACCTGACGGCAGATACAACTAGCGTATCTCTGGACTCATCAAACACCAGCGCGACGGTGACGGTGTCGAACGCGGGAGATGGCACATTGAGTTGGACGGTGTCGAGCAGTGACCCTGCCGTAACGGTGACGCCATCGAGCTATACCGGCAACAGCAAGCCCGTTACCATCAGCATAGATGATTTCACCGAATCTCACACGGTATATTTAACTTTCACAAATTACGACGACAGCAGTGACACGGTAAACGTTACGGTCAGTGTCACAGGCAATACCGGCGGCGGTCCGAGCGAGACGGAGACCATCATGCTCCCCGGTAATGTGCCTTTGGAGATGGTGCGGATCGAACCGGGGACATTTTTGATGGGTCGTTATTCAGGCGAGCAAGATAGCACAAGCCGGGAGGATCCGCGGCATCAGGTGACACTGACGCAAGGGTTCTGGATGGGCAAATACGAGTTGACCAAGGCGCAGTGGGAAGCTGTGATGGGTACGGCGCCATGGTCGGGACAGCCCTATGTCCTGGATGATCCGAATAGTCCAGCGGTATACGTGAGTTGGAATAATTCACAGGCATTTATTGCGGAGTTGAACAGCCTGACGGGCAAATCGTTCCGTTTGCCAACGGAGGCGGAATGGGAATACACCTGCCGCGCGGGCACGACAACACGGTTCTACTGGGGGGGATGATTCGCGTTACACGGCTATCAACGGCTACGCGTGGTGGATTGGCACCGCGAATAATGCAGGCGAGGATTATGCGCATGCGGCAGGGCTGAAGTTTCCGAATGCGTGGGGCCTGTATGACATGAGCGGGAATGTGTGGGAATGGTGCAACGACTGGTATGGCATCTATCCGAGCGTGAGTGTCACGGACCCGACAGGGCCGTTATCAGGCACGGATCGCGTGGGAAGAGGCGGCGGTTGGTTCGGCCGCGGCTCTTGCAGCCGGTCTGCGCGCCGCGGCTACGACGACCCGTCGCGCGCGTACAGCAACATCGGGTTCCGCCTCGCCAAGTAAAAACTGTTAGAGGGACTTCCAAATGAAAATGTTTATGAAATTTGTTCTTTTGTCACTCATCACGGTGTCAATATCGTTGAACGCCGTTGCCGACTGGCCGCAATTCAGGGCTGATGCCGCACGCTCCAGTTATTCCCCGGAACCTTTGTCCGCTGACCTGTCGCTGCGATGGGTATACAGGCTGCCTGATCCCCCGAACCCCGCCTGGACGGGTGAAGACACTCGTCTGCCGTTCGATTACGCGCGGTTTGTCGTCGCGTCACGGGGCATTGCCATGTTCGGCGACTCCGCCACTGGTAAAGTGTTCGCGCTCGATGCTGTCAGCGGTGAAGAAAAATGGGTATTCTACACGGGCGGCCCTGTGCGTTTCGCGCCCGCGATTTGGAAAGACCGCACGTTTGTCATTAGTGATGATGGATATCTTTACGCGCTTTCCCTTGAAACCGGCGACCTTTTGTGGAAAAAACGCGGAGGCCCCAGGGATTCATTGCTGCTTGGCAATGGCCGCATGATCTCCCGCTGGCCGGCCCGCTGCGCCCCGACCATCCTCGACGATGTGCTGTATTACGGCGCGGGCATCTGGCCGTCCGAAGGCATATATCTCTATGCGCTCAATCCCGAAACCGGCGACGTCATCTGGTGCAATGACACCGCTGGTTACATTCAGATGGACCAGCCGCATCCCCCCGCCAACGCCCGCAGCGGTGTTTC
>Ga0255394_10169_pt1 | contig 10636 bp, 8 predicted proteins | sample ANMaggSeSYBR01D3_FD_182112 | JGI IMG/M metagenome (GOLD analysis project Ga0255394, IMG submission 182112) | Sediment cell enrichment communities from methane seep in Santa Monica Basin, California, United Staets - ANME aggregate JGI... | ecosystem: Environmental > Aquatic > Marine > Cold seeps >...
CTGCTCTGGCATTGCTTTTCTTTGGTTTGTGGATACTTTTTATAATGACTATTCAAAAATCTTATCAGCCGATTCAAAGCCCTATTATGTTTATCCCGCTGCCGGCAATTTCTCTGCTTGGTTTGTATTGGATAAAGTGGTGGGTGGTAGCTCCTGCTAGATTGTACTGGGTCGAAAACAAATGAGCTGGAAATATTATTTACTATTTAGCAGCCTGGGCTTATTGATTTTAATTCCAATAGCCCTTTTGCAAACTGCGCCTGGTTATATGGATGCGGAATATTATTATGCGATGGGATTGCGCATAGCAAGGGATAAAAGTTTATTAGAACCATTTATTTGGAACTATTTAAACGGATTTTCTGGTCTGCCTCAGCCTGCTTTTACCTTCTGGATGCCTCTTCCGTCTTTATTGGCTGCCCTGAGTATAGCAATGACTGGTTTGTACTCCTTTACGGGAGCAAAAATAAGCTTTATGGCAGTTTTTGTTTTTGTGCCACCTTTAACCATGAAAATTGCCTATGATTTAACTGGGGAGGAAAAAGCTGCGAAACTGGCAGGTATTGTGAGCCTCTTTCCGGTTTTTTACAGCTCATTTCTGGGAACGACAGACTCGTTTGGCATTTTGATGATTTTAGGATCAGTATTCTTTTTACTGATAAGAAAAGAAGAAGGATTGTGGAAATATTTTTTCCTGGGTCTTATCGCAGGTTTTATCCATTTAACCAGAGCAGATGGCTTGCTCTGGTTTGCAGTCGCTTGCTTTTATATCCTCAACAGGCAGGAAAGCATAGTTAAGGCTGTATTTTTATTGGGGGCAGGCTATCTATGTGTTATGGCACCCTGGTTTGTTAGAAACTGGTTTGTGATTGGAGAAATAATGCCTCCTGGCGCTTCCAGGATGCTCTGGTTGACTGAATACAACGATTTATTCACTTATGAACCCGATAAGCTTACTTTAATAAATTGGTATGAGCAAGGATTGAATAATATTTTCCGAGACTTATTTGAGGCTTTCGGTACAAATATAAAGACGGCTTTGATTGTGCAAGGACAGATCATTCTTGTGCCATTAATTGGAATTGGAATCAAAAAAACTTGGCAGGATTGGGGTGTAAGATATGCTGTATTTATTTGGGGACTGATATTTGTAGTAATGACCCTGGTTTTTCCTTTTGCTGGTTCAAGGGGAGGGTTGTTTCATTCCGGCGCTGCTCTGCAGCCGATTTTGTGGGCATTGGCTGTTGTTGGCATGATGGATTTTATTTACTGGGGAGTAAAGCAAAGGGAGTGGATCAGGAAACAGGCGGAATTGGTTTTAGGATTAGGTCTTACAATATTCCTTGCTGGAATGACATTGTTTATTGTGCAGAACCGGGTTATCGGCGATGATATCTATAAGCCGCAATGGAATCAGAGTTATAGGGAACATTTGGGGATAGGAAAAGAGCTAACCCGGATGGGAATTGATGTTGAATCTTTGATCATGATAAACAACCCTCCCGGCTTATATATTGCAACAAATAGATCCTCCGCGGTTATTCCTAATGGAGGAGTTGATACATTAATTAGATCCGCTGAGGAATTAGGCGCAGAGATGCTAATATTAGAAGCAAATCATCCCGATGCTTTGGACTATCTCTATTCGGAACCGCAAAAAGAAAGCAAATTGGAATACCTTCAAACGGTTTCAGATGCTCATTATTTTAAATTTTTCAACGCAGAGGAATAAGATCCAGACATGATCTCTCGTAAAAATGTTTTAACACTGGGATTGGTCGTTTTAGCGTCATTTGTTATTTATCTGGGGTGGAGTTATTTGACTTCAGGTTTTGGATTCCCCTTAGATGATGCCTGGATACATCAAACATATGCCAGGAATTTTGGGGAGAAATATCAATGGAGTTTTCTGATAGATGCTCCGTCAGGAGGATCAACTGGCCCGTTGTGGGGCATGTTAATCGCGTTGCTATACCTGTTGAAAATCCCTTCGCTTTGGGGAACTTATTTTATTGGATTTTTAATTTTATGGGGAACAGCAATTGCTGGATCTGTTCTGTTCGAGAAGCTTTCTCCCCAAAACAAACCATATACATTAATTGCAGGGGTATTAATTGCCGTAGAATGGCATATTGTTTGGTCAGCGCTATCGGGCATGGAAACCATCCTGTTAATATTTTTGGCTCTTGTCTTTTTTTGCTGGTTAATAGACAAAAAGGATAACTGGTGGATTCCGGGGATGCTGATTGGAATAAGTGTGTGGGTCAGGCCAGATGGTTTGACATTGTTGGGCCCGGCTTTGATGAGCTTAGTTTTGCGGAGTTATCCGCTTAAAAAGGTGCTAAAAAAGGCGTTAGCTTTTGCTGCGGGCGCCCTGCTATTTTTTGGCCCATATATTTTATTTAATTGGTTTGTATCAGGAGATGTATGGCCAAACACTTTTTATGCGAAACAAGCTGAATATGAGGTTCTTAGGCAAACAGTTATATTTAATAGATATCTGAAAGTTGGGATGCAATTTATCACCGGGGCAGGTATTTTGCTGCTGCCAGGAATGATTGTGGAAATTAAAGATCAAATACAATCAAAGAACTGGGAAGCCACGGCTGTTTTTATCTGGATGGCGGGCTATATAGGGCTGTACGCCTGGAGATTACCGGTCACTTACCAGCATGGGCGATACATCATTCCTGCAATGCCAATCGGATTCTTGTTTGGTTTGTCAGGGCTTATTAAATGGACTGATATAAAGGCAGAGAAAATCTGGCGCAGAGTGATTAGCGGAGCCTGGGTTGTTTCCGCAATAATAGTGGCAGTAAGCTTCTGGATATATGGAGCGAGAGCATACGCCCTGGATGTAGCTGTGATAGAAACCGAGATGGTCCGTACTGCCAGATGGATAGAAGAAAACACACACAAAAATGCACTTATAGCTGCGCATGATATTGGCGCATTGGGATATTTTGCTGAGCGAAACATAGTGGATTTAGCTGGATTGATCACGCCGGATGTGATTCCGTTTATTCGAAATGAAGAGAAATTGGCTGAGTACCTGGACCAGAAACAAGTAGATTATTTAGTTACGTTCCCAAGTTGGTATTCAAATCTAACAGAGGGGTTGGCGCCTGTATATCAAAGCGGAGGAGACTTTGCTATCGGTTTTGGTATGGACAGCATGGCTGTATACGAGTGGAAATGAATTAGTGGTCTCAGCCAAAAAAACAAAAGGAAAGGAAATGCTGAATTGCTTGCGGTGTGCACCTATGCTATACTCACAAAGAAGATAAGAGAGAATATTCAGGAGTAAATATTATGGTATTGAATGTCGCTGGTGACACAGAAAAGACCACAGAACAGTTAAAGGAAAGTCTCGAGCAAAAAATTCAGCAGGCCGAGAGCAAACTGGACAATATTTCTAAAAAGATAAAACAGAGTCAAGTAGAAGTTGATAAGCTGGCTCAACGACAGGTAACAATCTCGGCAAAGATTAGAAACATTAAGGAAAACGCAGAGGACTTAGGACCGATTGTGGTAAGAGATGCATACGAGGAAGCCCTTGATGTACAGCAGCGATTGTTTGTTATGCGTGGACAAATGGAAAAATTTAGAAATGAGCAAGTCCATCTTCAGGATTTTATTATGCAAATGCAGGATATCAGGGAATATTTAACAAAAACTCCCTTGTTGGAGGGTGGTGAAGTAGAGCTAAACGCGGCCGAAGTGATCGAATCGGTCATTCAGGCCCAGGAAGCGGAGCGTCATAAATTATCAAGCAAAATGCATGATGGACCAGCTCAAGCTCTGTCTAATTTTATTCTACAGGCAGAAATTGCTCAAAGACTTTTTGATATGGACCTCGATCAAGCCCGGGAAGAACTAGATGATTTAAAGGCTAATGCTAATGCCACTTTCGTAAAGGTACGCGATTTTATTTTTGAACTCAGGCCAATGATGTTAGATGATCTTGGATTAATTCCAACGCTCAGGCATTATATTGAAGCTTTAAAAGAGCAAAATGAAACAGAAATCCAATTTTCTGCTTCTGGAACCGAAAGAAGGCTTGATGGGTACCTGGAGATCATGCTTTTCAGAGCTATTCAGGAATTGCTTAGTAACGCAACCAGGCATAGTAAAGCAGATACGATACGGGTACATATAGATACAGGCGAAGATAAAATTGTTGTTGATGTAGAAGATGACGGCAAAGGATTTAATGTTGAACAGGCGATGGAAAACAGCATGGGCATCAAGGTAATAAAAGACCGGGTAGAAATTCTAAAAGGTGATTTTAACGTTGATACTGCTGTTGGCCAGGGGACTAGGATCGGTTTCACTATACCGACAGGTTCTGAAGGGCAGGACGTCTTTGCATAATTGTAAGGAAATGCTTATTGCAATTTGATTTATTGTTATATATAATGCCTAATAACCTGAAGGGTACGCATACACCTAGATGGAAATCCAAACTAACAGGAGGTAAACACCATGTTATTCGCACCGAAAGAAAAAGGCCAAGGTCTCGTAGAGTATGCTCTAATTCTTGTATTAGTTGCAGTCGTAGTGATCGTTATTCTATCCCTTCTTGGCCCCGCCATTGGCAATATTTTCAGCAATATCGTTGGAAATATCTAAAAGAACCGTATAGGTTCCAGGCGAGTGACCGCCTACTAAGTCACATATGCTAAACCCTACCATCCGGTAGGGTTTTGCTTATGTGAGGAAAATATTGAAACTTCACCTCACAAGATTGAAATTAAAACTACTGGAAAATAAGAAAAATATCCGTTAAACTATGATAGTGAAATAAACCGTCCTAATGGAATTATTTATGAGGTAAAATAAGGATGCATTATTCAGGCAACAAGCTAGGAGGTTGAAATGCGACGTGGAAGAGTATTCCTTTACTTAAGCTTAATAATGGTATTGTTAGTCGTTGGTGGTTATTTCCTTTATCAAAATTTCCTGAAACCCGATACGACTTCAGTTGGTGCGCCGGAGGAAGTAGCGGTGCCAGACAGGGTAGACATTGTGGTGATAACCCAGAAAGCGCCGAGAGGGACAGTGCTGAACGAAACTGTTTTAGGCCTGATCTCCCTGCCGCGTGACCTGTTAATATCTGGCATGTTTACTGATTTAGCCCAAGTAGTTGGAAGGCAGGCTAAATTCGATCTGGACAGCGGGATACCTTTGACGGTAAACATGTTGGTTGATAGCGCTGCACAGCTATCAGACGCAGGTTCAGTAGCCGCTCTAACAATCCCTGAAGGAATGGTAGCCAAATCTATCCCTATTAGCAGATTGGCCAGTGTCTCGTATGCGCTTCGGCCTGGTGACCGGGTTGTGGTGATAGCTTCTATGCAGTTCATTGACCTGGATGCAGAGTTCCAGACTGAGCTCCCAAACCAAACTGCGCTACTAATAAGTCCAAGATCGCCGATTTCTGACGAAGCGGAAGGCCAAAAGGGAGAAGCAGCTTATGCTGTGTATTATGATTATCATACTTACTACGGCCGACTTGAAGATGTTGGTGAACTTGAAGGAGAAAGTGTATACCTAATCCCTTCGGAATCACAGAGACCAAGGCTGGCAACTCAAATAATAATTCCAAGCGCAACTGTATTACATGTTGGTAATTTTAGTTTTGGCGCAGGATCATTGGGAGCTGGCGAATTGCCTGCACCTGAGCCTACACCAATTGCAGCGGAAGGGGAAGTTGTAGCACCTCCGGTTGAAGAACCGCCAGATAACATCACTCTGATAGTTTCTCCTCAAGAAGCTGTGAACCTGACATATTTAATCGACAGCGGAGTTGAAATTAGCCTTGCGTTACGATCAGCTGGAGACAGTACTGTAATTGATACGAAAACTGCAACGATGCAGTTCTTCCTGGATGATTACTCGATCCCGCTTCCAGCTAAATTACCTTATGGCTTGGCTCCCAGGGTAGACAAAGTGCCAAATCCGGGAAATAGCGCTGGTGAAGCTGAAGCAGTTCCTTAACAATAAGACCTACAACGGTTAGTTGAAAGTAATCTTATGTCAGATCAAGAATTCAACGTATTGATCGTAGACGATCAAGATGATACACGAAAGAATATAGCCCGGCTCCTGCAATTTGAGAATGATATCAATGTTGTAGGAACTGCTCGGACGGGAAAGGACGCTATAAAACAGACAATTTCCCTGGATCCGGATGTAGTGTTGATGGACATCAACATGCCTGACATGGATGGCATTGAGGCTACAGAACGGATCCAGGAACAAGCGCCTGTTTCGCAGATTGTAATTTTATCCGTACAGGGCGATACAAACTATATGCGAAGAGCTATGCTCGCGGGCGCAAGGGATTTCATCACCAAACCGCCCAAGAGCGACGAACTGGTGACTGTCATACGCCGCGCAGGAGCTAAATCAAAAGCAATCCGGAAAGAAGCCCAATTTATTGGTAGAGGCACAGGTAGTCTAATTGATCCTCGGGGCACGACAATAGCCCTGTCGGGTTTAGGTAAAATTGTTGCAGTGTACAGCCCGAAAGGTGGAGTTGGCACAACGACAGTAGCTACTAATCTGGCTGTTACGTTGCACAGCTCGGAAACCCCTGTGATAATTGTAGATGCCAATCTGCAATTCGGAGACGTGGTAGTGTTTCTTAACGAGCGGGGGAGAACATCTGTTGTGGACCTGACTCCCATTGTTGATCAGTTAGACCCAGAAATTGTGAGAGACGTAGTTATTCATCACGAGTCGTCTGGGATCGATATTTTATCTGCCCCTCCTCACCCGGAGGATGCTGAGAGAATTTCAGGAGACCAATTTGTAAAAGTCTTGCAATTTTTGGCGAGACTATATTCATATGTGATCGTTGATACAGACTCGGGATTATCTGATGTGACATTAGATACACTGGACGCCAGCGATTTATTGGTAATGATTTCCTCTCAAGATATCCCGGCAATAATAAACACAAGAATGATGTTAACCTTATTGACTAATCTGGGTATAGATAAACAAAAAATCATCTTAGTAATGAGTCGATTTGACAAGCAGCTAGCCATTACGCCTGAAAAGGTTGGGCATAACCTGGGACATAAAGTTGCTGCTGTATTACCAGAAGATAGAGAAATAGTTGTGCCTGCAGTAAATCGCGGAATACCATTTATGATGGGAGAGGGAAAAACAAAGGAAATAGGCAAGAGTATTCTGGAATTAGTAGGAAAAATTCGTGAGAGGCTTTCAAAATTAGAAGAGGAACCAGCTGACTAGAATCAGGATATCCATTTCAAGTTAATTATCAAGTACCAGGACAAAACACATGTCTCTACTAAAAAGAATTGAACAAGGAAAACCGTCTGGAGATGAGGATCCTTCATTGGCCGGAGGCGGCTCAAGATTAGGGACTCTGGAGGCCAGGAGGGTATCACCTCCAAGGAAAGATGCTCAAGATGAGACCTATGCAGACCTGAAAGTGCGGGTCCAAAACAGGTTGTTAGCTGAGTTGGATCCCTCAATTGATGTTTCCGAAGTCGAAAAAGTTAGGGGAACAATCCGTGATCTGTTTGAGCAAATCCTAACCGAAGAGAGTATTGTGCTCTCCCGGCAGGAGAAGCACCGCTTGTTTGAACAGATAGCTGCGGAAATTCTTGGTTTCGGGCCTTTACAGCCTTTGCTGGAAGACGAGGCCATAACAGAAGTTATGGTAAATGGAGCGAAAAGCGTTTATTTTGAAAAAACGGGAAAGATCTCCAGAGCTCCGATAACATTTGAAAGTAACGAGCATGTAATGCGGATCATTGACCGTATTGTGGCCCCGTTGGGTAGGAGAATTGACGAATCGAGTCCATACGTGGATGCCCGTTTGCCTGATGGATCCCGTGTTAACGCTGTTATCCCTCCAATTTCACTGGTTGGCCCCTGTTTAACAATCCGAAAATTTGCCAAGGATCCATTTACGGTTGAGCAGTTAATTGATTTCGGGACTTTGACGCCTGGCGCAGTATTGTTCATGGAGGCGGCGGTAAAAGCACGGTTTAATGTCATCATATCTGGAGGTACTGGTTCAGGAAAAACTACTTTACTAAATGTTTTGTCTCAGTTTATTCCCAATACCGACAGGATCATTACCATAGAAAATGCGGCAGAACTCCAGATGAGGCAGGACCATGTGGTTACATTGGAATCCCGACCGCCGAATATTGAAGGACGTGGAGAGGTAACAATTCGCCAGCTCGTGATGAATTGCCTCCGTATGCGCCCCGATCGAATTATCGTTGGTGAGATCCGTGGTGAAGAATCCTTGGACATGCTACAGGCTATGAATACGGGCCATGACGGATCACTCACAACTGCACACTCTAACGCACCCAGAGATACCCTTTCAAGAGTTGAGACGATGGCATTGATGGCCGGGATGGATTTGCCCATCAGGGCTATCAGAGAGCAAATTGCTTCAGCTATTGATTTGATCATCCATCAAAGCAGAATGCAGGATGGAACCAGAAAGGTAACCAGTATTACCGAGGTTGTAGGCATGGAAGGTGAAGTTATAACCATGCAGGACATTTTCCGATTTGAGCAAACTGCGATTGAGGATGGCAAGGTTCTAGGCGAACTAGTTCCAACGGGACTTAGGCCTAGATACATGGATAAGATCGAAGGCGCTGGTATACATTTGCCTCCATCAATTTTCTCAACAAAAAGAGGATAGTTAAAACTATCTAGATCTGCTACTGAGGCTGATCTCTATGAATATAATAATCATTATTGGCGGCGCACTATCAGTGATTTTGCTTGTAGTAGGGATTGTTATTACTGTCCGGGATGAACAATCTGTTCTTGATGATCGATTTTCTCACTACGTAGAGGAAGAATTCGAAGATGCAGTTGCACTGGCTGAAGAACAAAAGACTTCAGCTTTTTCAGTATGGTTGGATAATCAGCTGGAAGGATCAAAATTCGGGGATAGGATCGCAACCAGTCTAGCCCAGGCAGATTTGAAATTACGGCCAGCTGAATATGTCGCGGCTATGGTTATTGCGTCTTTCCTTTTAGGATTTTTTGCTTGGGCAATAGGCGGTCAGAATATCATATCCGCTTTGATTGGCGCCGTATTAGGTGGAATGGCGCCAAGAATGTATATGAAGCGGCAGCAAAATAAACGCATAACTACCTTTGGAAATCAGCTTCCTGATATGTTAAACCTAACTGTTAATGGTTTGAGAGCAGGTTATTCAACCTTGCAAGCTCTAGAATCTGTAAGTAAGGAATTGCCGCCTCCTCTTTCTGAAGAATTTAACCGCGTGGTTAAAGAGATGCAGCTAGGTATTGCCATGGATGACGCCCTGAATAATATGCATCGGAGGATTCCCAGCGATGACCTGGATTTGATTATCACTGCGATTAATGTGCAACGAGAAGTTGGTGGCAACCTTGCTGAAATTCTTGACATGATTTCTTATACAATTCGTGAGCGGATTAAAATAAAGGGAGAAATTAAAGTTCTCGTCTCTCAGGTGATTTATTCAGGCAGATTCCTTGCTTTGCTGCCGCTAATCTTGATGGGATTGCTATGGTTTGCAAACCGTGAATATCTAATGACTTTTTTCTCGCCAGGCAACTTGCTTTGCGGCGGACTTATGTTAGGTATAGCGGCAGTCATGGTGGCAAGTGGATATATTGCCATGAATAAACTGGCAGATATCGAAGTCTAATCGGGACGGAGGATGAATGTGAATGCTTATATTTGGATATTTGTAGGAATCATCGTTGTGCTGGCTTTAAGCCTTATTGTTGTAGGCATGCGGAACAGACAGGAAGATACACCCCTTGAAGAGCGATTGCATGAATATATTTCCAGTGGAGAACAGATCACGCTGGAAGAAATTGAATTGTCCCAGCCCATTACAGAACGTGTATTAGTACCGATCGTAGAGAAAGTTGGTGAGATAACCGAAAAATTTACTCCTCAAAACGCAATTGAGCAAGTAGAAAAACAATTAGAGTTAGCTGGAAATCCACCTGGAATTGATCCGACAATCTTTTGGGCATCAAGATTTATTGCTGCAATAGGGATTGGGGGTCTTTTGTTGTTCGTCTTTTCAATGGGATCGATGGATTGGTCATGGGGAAAGAAATTACTCGCAACGGGATTGTTTTCCATTATTGGTTATTTTATGCCTCAACTTCTTCTCCAGAGCAAGATAAATTCCAGGCAGGAAATGATTAGAAAATCTATGCCTGACGCTTTGGATTTATTGACTATATGCGTCCAGGCAGGGTTGGGTTTTGATGCTGCTATGTCCAGGGTTGCTGAAAAATGGGAAGATGAACTTGCTGATGAGTTTAGTAGGTGCTTGAGAGAAATTCAGCTTGGTAACGTTAGAAGGGTTGCTCTGCGAAATATGGCAGACCGGATTGGCATTATCGAAATGACAAGTTTTGTTGCAGCAATTATTCAAAGTGAGCAGCTTGGTGTGAGTATGTCCAAGGTTCTCCGGATACAGTCTGATCAGATGAGGACCAGGCGCAGGCAAATTGCCGAAGAGAAAGCACAGCAAGCTCCTGTTAAAATGCTTTTTCCTATGGCTTTGTTGATATTTCCGTCAATTATGATAATTTTGCTGGGACCGGCAGGATTACA
>Ga0255394_10160_pt1 | contig 10620 bp, 8 predicted proteins | sample ANMaggSeSYBR01D3_FD_182112 | JGI IMG/M metagenome (GOLD analysis project Ga0255394, IMG submission 182112) | Sediment cell enrichment communities from methane seep in Santa Monica Basin, California, United Staets - ANME aggregate JGI... | ecosystem: Environmental > Aquatic > Marine > Cold seeps >...
CGTGGACTGCATTGTCGCCAACAGCCAGCCGGCGGCCGATTTCGCAATTGAACAGGAACAGGCCGATCCTGAACTGTTCAGGGTTATTCATAATGGCGTGTCGATTGAAGATTTTACGCCTGACATCGAATCGGCCTTCACCCGCGCGCGCTATAAAATCCCGAATGATAAGCTGGTCGTAGGGATCGTGGCCAATTTCACCCCCGTGAAGGACTACTCGCTCTTTGCAGAAATTGCGCGCGAACTGCTCTCAAAACGGGAAGACGTGCATTTTGTGACAGTCGGGGCCGGCCCTGAAGTCAAAGACATTTGGCGCAAACTGAAAGAAATTCATGCCGTTGATAACTTCACCCGCATTGAAGTCATTGATGGGATAAAAAACATGTACTCCATGTTCGATGTCTTCGTGCTTTGTTCGAAGATGGAGGGTTTCCCCAATGCGGTGATTGAGGCCATGGCCGCTGGGCTGCCTGTAGTCGTCCCCGTGGTGGGTGGAATAACCGAGATGGTTGAAAACCATGTCACGGGCCGCCTGATAGACAGCAGGGAACCAAAGGTGTTTGCGGAAGCGATCGCTTCGCTTCTTGACGATCCGGAGACGTCAGCGCTTTTGGCTGGCAACGCGCGCGCTTTTGTGCGTGATCATCTCAGTGTCGAACAAATGGCCGCTGCCTTCAAAGAACTTTATAACGAACTCCTGGTGCGAACCTTGCGCGCGGAGGCCTGACCATGTGCGGTATTTGCGGCATCGCGCAAGCGGACAGGACCCGTAACGCCGATATCTCAGCCGTCGAGCGGATGAACAGTGCGATCACGCATCGCGGGCCTGATGATGAAGGTCTGTGGAACGGGGGGCACGCCGCCCTGGCCATGCGCAGGCTCAGCATAATCGATATTGAGGGCGGACGCCAGCCCATGTCCAGCGAAGACGGCAGCACTATTGTCGTGTTTAATGGCGAGATCTATAACTTTCAGGCGATACGCCGCGAACTTGAAGCGGATGGATTCCATTTCAACACCTCATCCGACACCGAAGTTATCCTCAACGCCTATCTTAAATGGGGTGATGATGCGCTGCGGCGTTTCAACGGCATGTTCGCGATTGCGATCTGTGATCTGAATGCGGACCGCCTCCTGCTCGCGCGCGACAGGCTTGGGATCAAACCGCTTTTCTATTCATTTCAGAACGATACGCTCGTTTTCTCATCGGAGCTTGACTCGTTGATGCGCTCGGGCCTTGTAAACGGCAAAATCAATCCCGCCGCAATTGACGCATATTTCACGTATCTCTATATTCCAGGGCCGGATTCCATTTTTGAAAACGTGAGCAAACTCCGGCCAGGCGAAAAACTGGTTTTCGAGAAAGGCAAACTGAAAACGGAACCGTATTGGAACCTCAGCTTTGATGTCGACGACTCATGGACACTGGATTCGGCCGCGGAGCGCTATGCTGAACTCCTGCGGGATTCCGTCCGGCTCCGCATGATCAGCGATGTGCCGCTCGGCGCGTTTCTCAGCGGCGGGCTGGATTCCTCCAGTGTCGTCGCCGCGATGAGCGCTCAATCGGCCCGGCCCGTCAAAACCTACTGTATCGGGTTTGACGATTCTCACGCCGACGAACTCAAGTACGCACGGATTGCCGCACGGCATTTCGCCACCGATCACACCGAGACGGTCCTGAAACCGGAAATGATTGATATGACATCAAAACTGGCCCGGCATTTTGGAGAGCCGTTCGCCGATTCATCAGCGGTCCCGGCCTGGCTGGTTTCTCAAGTGGCCAGTAACGATGTCACCGTCGCCCTCGCGGGCGATGGGGGAGATGAACTGTTCGCGGGATACACCTGGCTGCACATGACAAAACACGTCGATGCGTTCCGGCGCGTCCCCGCCCCGTTGAGAAATCTCCTTGGCGCAACACTCAAACTTGCGCCGCGCAGTCCCTTTGTCCAGAAACTTATCCGTTTCAACAGCGACGCCTCGCTTTCTCAACTGGAAGGTTTCCGCCGCAGGGAAACATGTTTTGCACCGGAATTGCGCGCCGAACTGTACGGAAAAGATCTCGCGATCAAAATCGGGGAAACAACAATAGACAGATTTCAGGAACACGCCGATGCAGCCGCCGGTTTCTCGAACGGCAACAGGATGCTGTACCTCGACACTAAAATGTATCTGCCCGGCGACATACTCACAAAAGTCGACCGCACGAGCATGGCCAACGGACTCGAAGCGCGCGCGCCGCTGCTCGACCACCGCCTGATAGAATTCGCCGCAACCCTTCCGTTTCACCTCAAGTACAACAACGGGACTTCAAAAATCGTCGCCAAACACGCCATGGCCGGCATATTGCCCAAAGAACTCACCATCCAAAGAAAACAAGGATTCGCCATCCCCATTCACCGCTGGTTCCGCGAAGACCTCCGCGGATATTTTAATTCGCTTGTCCTGTCAGACGAATCTCGCTCCTCGTCATATCTCAATCCCGGCACAATCAAACAAATCGCCAATGCGCACACATCAGGAAGAGAAAACTACGGACACCACCTCTGGACGCTTCTGATGTTTGAACAATGGCTGAGATACATCGAGACCATCCCAGGACTCTCTCTTTCGTAGAACTCAAACAGAAAACGAGCTTGATGGCCGCGGAACAGGCCGAAAAAAAACTTCCTCCGGCTATTGGCATAACAATGACAAGATCGGTTAAGATAACAGTTAATTTGCAATAATCAGGAACACTATTCGAAGATACTTTGAACCGTCAACTTTTATCTTGTGAGGGAAACTGAGGATGAGAATTTCAAATGTTGATCTGGGCGTACTGATAGTTTATTTCGCGGCCATGGCCGCGATGGGACCGCTTTTCATGCGAAAAGGGAAAACGACTGGAGTATGTCGGGCCGGTGGGCTTTGAACAGGCTCCGCAGACGTTTCCGCATCCTGAAATCCCATCCGCCGCTGAGTCCAAGTTCTTTGACAAATATCCCGTTCTCTTTGAACTTATCACCCAGAACTCCCGCCCGCTGGGTACAGATCACCGTCACTTCATAATCGTCTTTGAGACGGCTGGCGAGTGTCAGCAACTGTCGTTCCGTGCCTCCAACGCCCAGTGTCGGTATTACATAACATATGCGAGTCACAATAGCGGCTCCAAAAGTTCAACCATTCGCGGCGCGGCGTTCCGCAACGCATAGTTCTCTTCAACATGCTTGCGCGCCCGCTCACCAAAGCGTTGGCGCTCTTCTTTGTTCCTGAAACGCTCGAAAGCGGCGGCCCATTCTTCTTGTGTCCGCGCGAAAAGGCCTGTCTGGCCATCCTGGATCACGTCCAGGGCCGCGCCAAAAGGCGAAGCGACGCACGGGATACCGCATGCCATGTATTGCAGCGCCTTCAAAGCGCACTTGCCTTTGTTCCAATCATTTTCAGGAAGCGGCATGATGCCTGTGGAAAATGATTGCAGTTCGGACACCTCAGATTCAAATGTCCATGGCCGGATCTCCGCCCCGTCAAACGGAACGCGCTCCGGATCCGCGCCCGCCAGGCGGATTTCAGCGTTTTCCAGGCCCGCGAGCGCATCCGCCGCGGCGGCAAGGTGCGGTGTTGTACTCGGATTGCCAATCCAGCCTATGCGGTATATGTCCGGCCCCTCTTGCGCGGGTTTGAAGCGGTCCGTATCGACCGCCGTCGGAAAACAGACGGCATTCGCGCCATGCTCCCTGGCCTCCTCCGTGAGCCATGTGTTGCCCGCCAGCACCAGGTCCGCCATCTTGAAAATACGGAGGATCTGCGCACGGTCCTCCAAAAACCGCCAGACACCCGCGAGCGGATGCGGCGGCGACAGATGGACCGCATCGTCAAAATCATACACCAGCCGTTTTGCGCGTGATCGCAACAATGACGGCAAGCCGGGAACATAAGCGCTCATGATCGCCTTTTGCAGAAAGACAATATCATAAGGCCCCGCGCTGAGGATTTGCGCAATTCTGCGCCGCAGTTCCGTCATGTGATAAAAAAACGGGCGTGATCCGGGGGATGCAAGGCGCGCAAATTCCCGCTCTGAAAATGGCGCGGCCACCGTGCATTGAAATCCCGACTGTTCCAAGTGCGGCAAAAACTGCGTGACACGGTAACGCGGACTCGCCGCCGGTTCCGGATACAAGGTCAGAAAGAGGATGCTTTTGCGCTTAACACCCGCCATGGATAATACTCCTGACATGTTTGAGGACGAGGTCCGGCGCAATCGGTTCCAGGCATTCCTCAATGCCCGCCGGACAAATTCCTTTTTTGCGCATTATGCGCGTGTTCCAGCAGCCTTTGCAGTACCGCTGGTTTGTAAGCGGCGTCAACAGTGGTTCATCACGCACGAGGATCGCGGGGTCCGTAGGCCCGAACAACGCGATAACCGGCGTTCCCGCGGCCAGCGCCAGATGCATAAGGCCGGAGTCGCACGATATCAGCAAACGCGATGAATGCAATATGCATGCCGCGTCCCGGACGCTGGTCATGCCGCGCAATGATATGCCCATGCCAATTTCAGGGTCATCATCATTTCCAAGCTCCACGACAGTGCAGCCATCAGCGATCAGTTTTTCCGCAAGCGCCCGCCAGTTCTGAAGCGGCCACCGCTTTGTCGGCCATGAAGCGCCCGGGGCCAGCGCGATCAGTGGTTTTCCAAGTGTCAAAAGGCCGTCGAGATGGCGCGACGCCCAGTTTTCGCAATAAAGCCGGGGACGCTCAAGCTGCGTGTCCACCCCTGCAAGTTTTGCGTAGATTTCCGGCCGGCATATCATGCGCGGCGCTTCACGAAGGTCCACAAACCGATCAAACACAAAATCCGGCGGGTTGATCTTACTGACATATGGATTATCAATCAGCAAATCAGGGTAATTGCACCAGGCCGCGATTTCGCTTCCCGGGTATTGTTCCGCCAGCGCTTTGTAGATAGGCAGTGCCATGACTTCATCGCCAAGGCGCCATTTTATTCCAACAAGTATCCGAAACTGTTTTCCCATAACACGCCGAATCTTGTGGCGCAAGGCGTAAACAGCGGGCAGGATCCGCCTGGCGATCCCGCCGCCGAACACTTCCTGCTTGAGGTCCCCTCCGTCCTTCATTTGTTTGCCGCCATCCCCCGGTAGATTTCGTTGAGACTGTTCACATGATCATCAATACTGTAATTGGATAGAACGCGCCCGCGCGCAGCCGTTGACAATTGCTCACAGCGCCCGCTATCCATAATTATACCCTTCAACGCGTGTTTAAGCGCCATGAAATCGTTCGGCTGGCACAATATTCCAGCATCTCCGGCCACTTCAGGTATGGCGCCGCTTAATGTGCTTATTACCGGAACGCCGCATGCCATGGCCTCGATCAGCGACATGCCGAATTGCTCCTGCCATGCAGGCGTAGCCACACTTGGCAATACAAATACATCGGCGGCGCGGTAGATTCCCGGCATTTTCTCATATGGGACCGACCCCGCGAAGGTGCAATAATCTTTCAGTTCCAATCGTTTTACAAGTTCTTCAATACGATCTTTTCCGGGGCCTGAGCCGACATGCAGCAGCCTGATTCTCCGCCCCGCCATTTCGTGGTCATTCAGCAATTCGCGCATCGCCAGCAGCAAAAAATCCAGGCCCTTGCGCGGCAGAAACCAGCCGACGAATAGCACTAGGAATTCATCATCCGCAACGTCCAATGAGGAGCGGTCCTTCTCGCCTGGACAAAACAACCGCGTATCCACACCGGGGTTGAGAACGGATATCTTGTCCGCCGGCGCACCCTCAATCAGAAGCGTCCGGCGCGAACGTTCCGTATACACAAGAAACCTGTCCGCCTCTTGGATCGCCCGGGCCTTTATCTCCCGCTGCTCCGGCAAACTTTCATTATTGAACGGGATATTGTCCCACACCATCACCGATACCGGAACGCCATAACGCTTCCGCGCTTCCAGCGCCTGCTCCGTCCAATCCGTAAACAGCTCCCAAGTCTGGATAATGTCAAAATTTTTCAGCCGCTCATAAAACGGCAGGATACGCGGGGATTTGTCCCGGTAACGGGCATTCAAAATATTGACAAGACGTTGAAAGGGATTGCCCGCCTGTGTGTCAAAAAAAATCCGTTCAACCCCAAACTGAAATTTATCATCCGAGCGGTCACTGAAATAATTCTGGATTTCCGACTCGGCCCGAAAGGCCGTTGTCTCAACGCCTTTGTCCCGCAGCAGCTCAAATCCCCGCAGATGCCAGGGATTGAACCGGTTACCTTTGAGCAGAGCAAGTTTCATTCGCCAGGACCCCAGAAATGCTTCTCCAGAATTTTCCGCGCCGCATCGCGGTCCGTCGGAATATCTATGTGACGCTCCGCGCACTTGCGCTCATACTCATCCATCGTGCAAATCACACGCGCCGGATTGCCCGCCGCCACCACATCAGGCGGCACATCCTTCGTCACCACGCTGCCCGCGCCCACAGCCGAATTCGGTCCAATCGTCACATTCGGCAATATTGTCACATTCACGCCGATCTGGCAATTATCCTTGATCTCGATTTTTCCAAACGCCGTGAGCGATTCATACCTGTCCTGCAGCGGCCACGTAAGGTTATGACAGACAAACGTAACGTCATTTGAAATGCATACATGATCGCCGATGCGCACAAGCCACGGTTCCGGCCCGAAATTCGTCGTGTAAATGCGGCACCTTTCTCCGATCCGCACACCCATCTCGCGTAACGTCCGGACCACCGTCTCCCGCGGGCCGTAGCGCAGCTTCAATTTTTGAACTATACGTTTAAGTCCCATGTCATCCCCGCATTAAAACGACAAACGTCCCGGCTGCGAATCAACCACAAACATCTTATCACATAACCGGTCCAGAATTGCTGGACAACAGACAACGCGCCGCAGGGCCGGCGAACAAGAACAAGCATTGGTGTTTTGGCACATTACTCGCGGAAAAACGTCAGAAAACCCGATGCGCGTGCAAAAAATCCCGCAAACGGCTTGACTTCCATTCGCCCAAATATGTAGTATGTCCGCTCTCGGTGCCGGGGTAGCTCAGTTGGTAGAGCAGCGGACTGAAAATCCGCGTGTCGGCAGTTCGACTCTGCCCCCTGGCACCATTTTTGTATTCCGCTGGAGTAGCTCAGTTGGTAGAGCGCATCACTCGTAATGATGAGGTCCGGGGTTCGATTCCCCGCCCCAGCTCCATGATATCAAAGGATTTACGCAATCGAGCGTGAGTCCTTTTTTGGTGTCCGGATGGTACCCCTGAGCAGAAAAAAGTGTCCATGGATGCCAATCACAAAGAACAATCGAGAAGAAAGCTCCTAACATCAAGCCCCTTTTCTGCGCTTAATGTTTCTGCCTGTTCTGCAAGCTCTTTTTTCAAGGTGTCGAAATTATGTGTTTGCTCTGTATGGCGGCGGCTATCAGATTTATCCCAATCTGCAGAATGAAAATATCCTGTCAAATAAAGACCGGAACGTATCGGCGTTCCACTCAAATATCTATCAACAAGTTGCGAACGCGTACTTGTAAGCAATCCATTATTCCAGCAGCCCTTAACCTCAATCACAACTGAAACCTTGTCGACTACGTTGGCATTATCATCAAAAACAACGGCATCGATGTGTATGTCTGTTTCCTCGCCACGATGAATACGCGCCTCGCGACTGATCATGATTGGCCTGCCCCCCAGCTCTCTAAGAAAGAAGCGGGCCAAGTAATCGGAAAAGCCATTTTCATCTTTAGGTTTGTATTCTCCAGTCTTGTTCTGTCCATCCCATAGGTCTATAACTGCTGGAATTTCTCCTTTCAGTTCATCTTGGAGTTTTCCAAGCAGTTCTATGATTACATCAAGGAGTTCTCTCGAACTTGTAATCATGCGGGATTTGTCATCGTGCAATAACTGTAATATTTCTCCCGGCGATGGCGGGTCCCATTGCTTTTTCCTAAGAATTTCCAAAGCGGCATTTTCAGTTCGACGTAACCAACCCAGATGCGGAAATGTTTTGGATATCCTTTTTATTTCCGCAACGGCTTCGGGGCTTCCTGCGTCGCGCAAAGATGCAAGCAACGAATTCCGAAAATCTTGGACATCGTCACGATAAGTGATGGTTCTATACTCATTAAGCAATATGTCACGGGAATGCGGATATTTCATTTCCAGCCAGATATATAAATCTGCAAGTTGTTTATTCGTCAACTTACTAATTAGTTCTCTTCCGGGATGACGACTCATTCTATTTGCGTATATCGCAAGCAACTTCTTTGCAAATGAAAAATCAGCATAAAAAAATGGAGCTATGTAATCCCACCCGGCATCAGGACAATATTCCATTAACGAGCAGGCAGCCTGTGCGCGAATTGGATCTTTTAAAATCTCGCCAATGCCCTCCTCGATAAGTTTCCTTGCATATTGAAAACTTGGCTCAAATCCATGTTCCATAAGTTTTCGCAGAAGCTTTCCTTTTTCGCGGGGTTCAAAATCATCTTTTTGGATTAAGTCAATCAAGAATTCTGACAAACAATCATCCCAACAATCCTCGAACTCGAATGCCAAATAAGTGCTGCGAATATTGCCGTCTTCTTTTCGCATCAATTTCTCTAGTGTCCGAAGGGATTCTTCTTTTGCGTGTACATACGCTAATGCGACAAGTGCATGGTGTGTAGAGTCCTGCGTAGGATATGAAAAAAATGGATAGGCAATAATAGCTCCAGCCCATTCTTGCCAAAACTTAGATTTGCAGGCTTTTACATATTTAGAATTTGAGAGGAAAAGCAAATACAGAGCCTTGTACCCTGCTATGTCTCCATGGATGTACGTCTCCGTGCCTACCCAATCCTCAGGATTGGGAGTGTAATCTTCAAGGAAAATCTGCGCACATTGCAGAACCTGTTGCTGTTCATTTTCTGAGATTATTTCCCAGCCCGGAAGCTCAGATAATTCGTGAGAGTTGCGTCTTGTGTGTGGCTCGCTTTGCAGGTGGTTTGCTAAATTGCACCAATCCGATTTTTGTCCTTTACTCGCCGATTCGAGATATTCGTTGAACAAGGAAAACCAATTTTCAGTTTCCCTTTCCTCCCGCTCTTCCTGCGTTTCCCTATTCATGTTTCGCCAGCATTCGCGCATTTGGTCGGCCCGCTTTGACTCCAGTGGAACAGCATCAACATAATTTCGCATCAAATCATGAAATTCAGGATATTTCTCTTTGCATGATAATATCTTGTCGATAATTTGAGAAGAAAGTGGATCGAAGTATTCTCTTATAAAATGACCCCACAATGCTCTGCTCTGCGGCTCGGACGCGTCCAACATATCTAACATCCAAGGGACATCATCACGCGAAATAGAAAATATCTCCCGTGCTTGCCAAAGAAGCTCGGATTGTTTTGTTTGATCGCTTATCAACGATAAATCATGGATGTAGTTTTTGAGCAATTCGCAGCGATACGGTTCGGGCATTTTTCGCGGTTTAAGTTCATCATCACTTGTGCTGTATGATGACAAGAGCCTAATCTGCATAGATTTTTTGAGAAATGTTTCGAACAACATTTCCCGGATCTTTTTTTTGTTCAGGTTTTCGTAGGCAAGATTTAATATTCCTGTCAGCATCCGTTTTATCCAATCTTCACGATACTGTTGACTTAGATCGGTTGCCTGAACCCAAACTAACGCATCTTGCAAATGTTCTTTTAGCAAAGAAGATGGCAGTTTATGCAGAAAACTCCAGTACGCTCCAAAATGACTTTCGTGTTTAGGGCTGGTTAACATACTAAAAAGTTCGGCACTCGTCATATAACCAGGCCACAATAATTTGAGCAAGCTCCCCCTCAGCTCATCATTTGTATCATCTGTGCCATCGAAAGGAATTAGAGCGTGTATGCGCTTGCATTCCTCCGTGCTGTCAAATTCTTCTAAGGCCGATACTGCAATTGAACGTATTTCGATTGAATTCGATTTGTCCAAGACAATATCAGCAATATTTGCGGCAAGACCTTTTAACTTCCCCAAGCGGGAAATTCTAATCGCTGCCTGTCTCTTATTATCTGAACAATCTGAGTCGGTTATTACATCGCGGAGTTTTTCCACAAGACCTTCATGACTGAACATTGGATAATTTTGATGAGAAGAAAGATAAAAAACCGACTCATCTCCAGTATCGATTGTATTCAAAAGTTTATCGATAAGCTTTTTTGCATCCGATAATGGAAGGTTAACACCAGCTTGCGCCAATAGCATAGGCTCATGTTCCAGAAGGGTTTGGGCAAACTTTACGTCTTGCCTGGCAAGCCAGGTTATTACCCCCTCAAGTTGCGGAACAATCCCATAGTTCCCCATGCTGTCTGACAGGAATGTTAGTGATTTGATTTTCTCTAAGGATATTTCATGTTTGTCCAAATACCAAACAGCCAGAAACTCCGCATAAGTCTGGTGCGCCCATCCCATGAGATTGGGGCCTCTGGAGGAAAAAAGGCCTGTGTCGAGAACTTCTTCAAGCACATCTTCGGTAACTTCAAGCGTTCGTCCATTATTCTTTTCATCGTACTTCCCTTGGCGGTAGAGTAAGTCAAGCGCCTCTTCTCCATCATGAACACCCATGATCTCATTCGCTAAGC
>Ga0255394_10171_pt1 | contig 10616 bp, 6 predicted proteins | sample ANMaggSeSYBR01D3_FD_182112 | JGI IMG/M metagenome (GOLD analysis project Ga0255394, IMG submission 182112) | Sediment cell enrichment communities from methane seep in Santa Monica Basin, California, United Staets - ANME aggregate JGI... | ecosystem: Environmental > Aquatic > Marine > Cold seeps >...
AAGGTATAGTATGGGGCGGTGATACGAGTTTTGGCAACAACCTGTATGTTGCCAATAATTATAGTAGCACAATAGCCAGCGTTGGTCTGGATGGGAGTTCCTTCACCTTCAGTACTTTAGGCGCCCAACCAATTGCGATAGCACTGGATAGGACGGGCAATTTTGGTAACAGAATGTATGTCGGTACGCGATACTCGGCCGGAATTGTAAGCGTGACGGACTCTGGTTTGGCTACGCCTTTTGTTCAATTTTACGGCCTGCCTGATGGTTGGCCCCTGGATATTGCGATTGACCCGGGAACGCGATACGGCGGGCTTATGTATCTTACGATGTATTCACCCACCGATGTTGATTGGAGGGGTATGTTCTCTGTGGGTCCGGCTGGTAATATTACGAAGTTTCTTCCAAAGCAATTTGGTTGGGGGAGCTTGGAATTTGATACTACTGAACAACAAAATTTTGGGGGAGATCTTTTTACCGGTTCTGGCGGATTGATCCAGCGAGTGGCTCCCAATGGCGATACATACGAGTTCATTAGTGATGATATTTTCATAAGAGATTTTACTTTCGGCCCCGATGGCTCCATGTATATTGTTGAACACGATGCTTACGATGACATGGTTCATATTAGTCGCGTTAGTCTTATTCCGGAGCCGGCGACGCTGTTGATGCTGGGGATGGGTACCGTAGCTTTATTGAGAAAACGCCGGACGTAAAATAATAATGTGATAAAAACCTTGTCGTTACACTTAATTTATTAACTATCAAGTACCAGAACTGTCATTTGCATTGGCGGTACCGCGGTGTCCGAGGTCAGTTGAATATAGCGATAATCACGACAGTTATGAATCTGCAAATCGGCATAGTTCACGAATCGGCCCTGTTCGTCGAGTTGACGGACGCGTTTGACGGGGAAGGGTACCTGTCCTAAGCGGATTCGCGAATCAATTGCCCAGTCGAACCCCACATTCAGCAGGGCCAGGATAATCCGTTTTCGTTTGAGATCGGGTATATAAAACGGTACCAGATCGGGTGTGTTTTCCACAAAACAGTCTAACCGACGGCGAAGAAGCCACGCGAACACATCGCGAAAATGTCTCTGACGTTCGATACACAATAGCGGCGGCGGAACAGACTCACCGAAGCTGTATGGCAGAATAGCGCAGCGGTGGCTATGTTCTATATTGTCAAACAGGACGGCCCCATTGGTATTCGGAATTTGATTTTTTTGCTTCAGGGTGGTTATAACCCTCGTATTGGCGTGGACCGGTTTCAGAAGCCGATAGTCATCGGGCTGTAAAATATCTGTCAGGAGGGTAGTGTGCCCGAAATATGGAGCCGCGAAGCACTGATCGGATATTATCTCGCTTTGTACGTTTCTGATGGCTTTGCCTACTTTAGTGCCTATCAGACCCGGCAGTCCCATTTTCTGGATCGTCTCGGCCGCGTTGCTGTCAAGCATTACCCCGTTTTTGAATATATGGTTGAGTTGCCGGCGAGTTAATTGCCGAGGCGTATCGCCGGTAAGTATGTATAGTGGATTGCTGTTGTCGCTGGGTTTAATGGATTTTGTGGTAACCACATCCACCGGCAGCCCCATTCGCCAGAGCATAATCGGCCAATCATTTGCTATGGGTTTTGTGCAGGTTGGCCGCCCGGCTGCATTATGACAATCCGGAATAATTACCCGTATCCCGGCGGAGGAGTGGGACTTCGGCATCAGCTTGGCCAATTTATCCAGAAATCGGCGTCGATTTTTGTACATTTCAACATACAGGTTTTCGCCCCCCGGCGCGGTACCCGCCTGGTCGAAGCAGTTGACCATCATCCCGTTCAGGCCGAACAGAACATTCAGATTCATCTGCATTTGGTCGGACTCGGCACTTTTATGGAAGGGCGAAGCCCAGCGGTGTTCGATTGCGCCCAACATTTCTGATTCTGTTCCCGTCCCGTTCAGGGCCAAACAGCTTGCTATGGTATTCGCGGCGGTTAATATTTCTGTACGTTGGTAATCTTCTCGATAGGGCTGAATTTGTGCCGATAGCGGCTTATGATGACCAGCCAGCGCCTCGGCTATTTCTGTTGCGGTTACCCCTGACCGGGCATACTGTTCGGGCATAGCAGCGATCAGGCCGAGCCTTACAAGTGGATTGCCTGTATGTGCCGCCCGACGGATACTGTTGAAGAACGCCAGAATACCTCGGCGGGTAAATCGACGATTGCCAGTTACCGCCGCGTCATCAACCCATATTGTCCGGACGGCAATTTCAGCGGCATTAGAGTAGAGCGATTTTAAATAGCGTTTATACGTATTGTCGGTAGCCCGGGACGACCATACGCCCGGCAGTGCCAAATCGACTGTAATCTTATTACGGCGTAGCTCCGCAATCGCCTTTTTGACTCGGCCAAAACGTTCGCTGATAACACTGCCGTCGAGCATAATCTCGTCAAGTCCGGGTTCGGTCAGACTGAGACACACTCTCGGCGAATCGATTTCTTCTAATGCGTCGATTATATTCTGTAATTTACCTTCGGTTTGGATATGGCGATAGGCGAAACGCAGTATCAAAACAGTAGCGGATTTATTCGGCATTCTCGGCTGACTCCCTGTATGGAAAAGTATTCAATTTCATCGGTACCTTATATATTATACGGACAAACAGGGCCAGAAAAAAACTGTCGGTCGTTTAGGCTCATAACATCACTCGATACAATCCATCCCGCTGAACCGGTACCCGCCCCGCCTCGGTAACAAGCTCTCGTATCGCCTCGACTGACAGATAATCATCAGCGTTATCGTTATGACCCTTATCTACGATGGAGTATTGTTGCACTGTTCCGTCGAGATCGTTTGCTCCGAAGCAAAGGGCGATTTGAGCCGACTTCACACCCAGCATCGGCCAAAATGACTTGATATAATCGAAATTATCCAGAACCAGTCGGCTGATAGCGACAGTTTTCATTTCTGTTACGGCATCTACTGCGCACTTTTTCTCTGTTTTCATTTTTGGCGGTATGTATGGTAGCGGTACAAAGCACAAAAACTTCCCTTTGTTCTGTCGCAGTGACTCATCCTGAAGATCGCGTAGTCGCAGAAGGTGCCTGATCCGATCGGCAACGGTTTCCTGATAGCCGTACAGCATTGTCGCGTTAGTCATCAGTCCCAGTTGGTGGGCCGTAGCGTGCACTGCCAGCCACTTGTCGGGTCCGGGTTTGTTAGGACAGACGTGTTGAAAATACTGTTTATCGAGAATCTCCGCCCCACCGCCGGGCATCGCTCCAAGTCCGGCGGTCATTAGTTCTTTCAGGGTATCTTCTATTGATGCGCCATACTTCTCGGCTATGTCGATAATCTCTACTGCGGTGAAGGCCTTGATATGCATATTTGGACAGGCCTGCCGAATTCCTTTCAGAATGTCTTTGTAATACTCGAACGGTAATTCGGGATGAACCCCTCCTACGATATGCACTTCGCTGGCCCCGTTTTTCTGGGCGGCCCGTGCCTGGGACACAACCTCATCGACTGTCATCACATAGCCCCCGGACTGTTCCGGCCTGCGTGAAAACCCACAGAATCGGCACTGAAAGCGACAGACATTGGTATAATTTATATGGAGATTGACACTATAATAGACCTGACGGCCATACCGTGAAAGGGTACGACCCTCTGCCAACCGGCCCAAATGCCATAGATCCGCCGATTCATACAAAGTCATAGCCCGGTCAAAATCGAGCCGCCCGTCACTATCAGGTATTTGTGTTTTCATAAACGCAACCTTCTCACTTTTCCCACCTTTCCACTTTTCCATCCTTAAGTCATAAAATTCTTCCCATTTTCTCACAACTCCGACCCGCCTGAAGTATTATATCTTTTCTTCGCTTTCTTCGCTATCTTCTGTTCAATTTCTTCTCTTCTGGATTCTGGATTCTGGATTCTTCTTTTCTTCCCTCTCTCTCACCACTCACCACTCACCACTCACCACTTATTATTTACATACGGCAAATATAGGACTTTGACAGAAGGCGAAAATGTGATAGAATTAGAGAGGAGAGTTTAAGGGACCGATAACAATAGTAATATAGTTATTTTCGTCGATGGGCAGACGGAACGTCTTGGACGGCCTGTCGGACACAGGCAGGAGCACACCAGAACGAAAAGGCCTATAACCCCTTGTGATCCATAAAGTTGTATGCGTTAAAGATTTTCGGGCCCATTTGACGATACTACTTAAGAGTTTTCTCCCCTCCGGAAAACATCGAGCCGTCTTAGGACACTCGGTGTTTTCTTTTTTTCAAAAGTCCTTATAATATGATATGTTATTGGTTTATATTTGAATTAACAGGTAATATGTTAAAAATACCGTAACAAAACCGGTGTTTTTTAGGTACTTTTCAGGATTTTTTGGAGTCGGGAGTAATAATGTTCAGGCGTATATGGCAGGGACGCTTAGGGGGGCTGAGGCTGACGATGGTATTGGCGGTACTGGCGCTGCTGTCTTTGAGTTTGGTGTGCATTCACGCCACCGGCAAATACGATTATTTCCACAAGCAGCTTTTTCTGATCGGCCTGGGAATATGTGGTTTTCTAACGGTGAATATCGTTCACTATCGCAAGTTGGGTCAGTTGAGTGGCTGGTTTTTCGTTTTGACGCTGTTTTTGCTCGTAATCGTATTGGCGGGCAAATATATAGATATGCCCTCGCTGGTTCCTGCGAGAAAATCAGCCTATCGCTGGCTCAAGCTGGGCCCTCTTCAGATACAGCCTTCTGAAATAGCCAAACTGTCTTATATTCTAACCTTGGCCTGGTACCTGCATAATCGGAGAAACTATCGCCGTACAAGCGGACTGGCAGGCCCATTCGCGCTGACACTATTGCCTATGGCTCTGATTCTACTGGAGCCGGACCTCGGTACTGCTCTTTTGTTTCCACCTGTTCTTTTTGCTGTTCTTTTCGCAGCCGGAGCAAAGCTCCGTTACTTACTGGTCATCATTGCTATGGGACTGGCTTTATCGCCGCTGTTTTATCTGACGATGAAACCTTATCAGCAAAATCGTGTTAAGGTACTGCTTAAGCAGGGTACGGACGATCCTTTTTGGCTGACCGGGCACGGCTTACAGCTACATCGGTCCAAAATCTGCATTGGTTCGGGGCAGTTAACCGGCCAGGGTTGGGGGAAGGGAATTTACGTCAATTATGATTACAGGCTACCAGAGAGCCGTAACCTACCGGAGCGGCACAACGATTTTATTTTTGCTTTGATCGGGCATCAGTGGGGTTTTGTGGGTTGCCTTGTTGTACTGGGTCTTTATGCGCTGATTATTTTGGGCGGTATCGAGATAGCGAGTGAACAGACCGAGCCGTTCGGTCGCTTGTTGGCCTTTGGTATTACTGTTCTGTTGGCGGTTCAATTATGGATTAATATCGCTATGACTATGGGCCTGATGCCTATCACGGGCCTGACATTACCGTTTATCAGTTGTGGCGGCAGTAGTTTGCTCTCCAGCTTTTTGGCTTTGGGACTATTGGTCAATGTAGCCCGGCGCAGGCCGCCAAGTCGAATCGTACGCAATTAAGACATGTATATTGTAAAAAAACATCAGGTTTTTATGGGGGCTTTGCCTAATGGCACTAAATGAAATCATATTGCCTTCCTTCATTTTTTCAAAAGCCTGGCATGGCCAACTATAACGTTTTGCCGATAGCGAAATCACAAAAACTGCTATCTTGTGTTTTCATTCAGGACCGGCATAATGCATCCTATGAGCAAGATTTCAAAAACGAAAACCAGAATTGAAGATTTTGAGTTGAATATTAATTTTTGAACAAGACAGGGATTTTCTATGGAGGTTCGATAATGCAGAGACGTGAATTTCTGAGCAAGACGGTTGGGACTTCTTTGGCTGTCTTATCTATTGACGGAATATTGAAAGGCGAAGATGCCGGCTTCGAAGATATCGCCAGAGAATATCTTCGCTCGATTATGCCAAACCACCAGAGGATCGAAGATTTTATCACGGGTGAATACGGTCCCAGAGACAAGCGCCCCGGCGAGGTTTTTCAATACGATTCTGAGCTGGGGTGGATCCATCATGATGCGGTAGGCAGTACTGGTGTTGACGGTTCCAAGGTGTTCTATAACTATGAATCCGACGGTGCTCGTAAAGTTGTTAATTTTCCTGACAAATCCAGCCGTATTCGTACTTATGGCAATAGTTTCACACATTGCAGCCAGGCAAATAATAACGAAACGTGGGAAGAATACCTGGCCGCTCACATTCAAGAACCTGTTCGTAACTACGGAGTCGGCGGTTATAGTGTCTATCAAGCCTACAGGAAGATGCTGAAGGTCGAAAAGCAAATTTCAGGTGGATATATCATCCTTAATATATGGGATGACGATCACTACCGTAACCTCGATGCCTGGCGGAGCATTCGCTTTGGTTATGGTTCAAGATGTGGATTTACACTACCCCATCTAAGAGTAGACGTGGCTAACGGCAGATGTGAACAGATAGAGAACATCTCGAAGACACCTAAAGACCTTTACAAACTTTGTGACGAAGATTACCTCTTGCGAACTTTCAAAGACGATCCGATCTTGAAGATGGTGATGGCCGCACGCAAAGGCGGCAGGAATATTTCAGCCGCACTCATAAATCCTGTGGCGGTTACGTTTGGTATTCCTGACGAAAAGATAGCAGATACCGATATGGCGAAAAAGATCAAAAAGATACATACCGAAGCTGCTTTGTTTGCGACCCAAAACGTTATTGCCTGGACAGAGGAGTTCGCCAGAGATAACGGCAAAAAGCTAATGATCATGCTTTCCTTTGGCCGCGGCAATGTAGCGAAACATTTGTCTGGAAAGCCCCGTTTTGACCGGAGTTTTGTTGACTGGTTAAAAGATAAACCTTATCCGGTAATTGATATGCGGGACGTTTTCGCCGCAGATTACAAAAGGTACAAAGTAGATATCAATCAGTATCTTGCGCCTTTTTATAATGGCCATCATACCCCCAGGGGCAATTTCTTCACTGCCTGGGCAATCAAGGACAGGGTGATTCAGTGGCTAAACCCGAAACCCCTACCTTATCATTGAGTTGTATCCTCAATACCATAACTTCTGACCTGAGCGGAGGACAGATATCTGCGGGGACGCAACTCGAGCGCCGACTCAGGGGTTCTCTTCACTTTGTAATACGAGCAGCCCAGCCGCCGCCGGGCGCGAGTTTTATTTTCATTTTGTCTATAGAAGATATTTTCTCGACGCGTTTTTTATAATCACAGGCATAGCGGTCGGCGTTTATGCCGTCCTGATAGATATGGATGGTATATTCACCGCGTGGCAGGAACGAAAAATCAATGGTCAGTTCTCTTTTGTTCCAGTCGGTCATCGCCCCGACATACCAGTCCGCCCCGCTTTGCCGGGCGATAAGAACATAGTCGCCTACCTTGGCACTCAGTACTAACGTCTCATCCCAAACACTCGGCACAGCGGACAGGAACTCCATACATTCCGGTTCGCGCAGATAATGGGATGGGCTGTCAGCCAACATCTGCAACGGGCTTTCGAAAACGACATACATAGCCAGTTGATGGCATCGCGTACCCTGACTCATCGGGCGGTCGAATATAGGTCGGAAATTCTTTTTTTGCGCGTTCAGTATTCCCCCCGGCGTATAGTCCATAGGTCCTGCCGCCATACGAATAAAGGGAATTATAACATTATGTTCGGGGGAAACATTATCGCTCCACTTATTCTGTTCCAACCCTTTAACGCCTTCACGGGTAATGACATTCGGATAGGCCCGTCTCAGGCCGGACGGTTTATAGGAGCCGTGAAAATCGATCAGTAAATGATATTTAGCGGCTTCACGGGCGATTTTCTCGTAGTAATTCACCATCCACTGATCATCCCGTTCCATAAAATCCACCTTGATGCCAACGGCCCCCCACTTTTCGAACTGCTCCATGGCCGGAGCGAGCTGATCATTCAACGCCTTCCAGGTTACCCAGAGAATAACACCCACGTTTTTACTTTTGGCGTACCGGAATATTTCCGGCAAATCCATTTTCGATTTAATGGTCAGCAGATCGTCTATCTTAGACCAACCTTCGTCCAGGATGATGTATTCGATACCATATTTCGAGGCGAAGTCGATGTAATATTTATATGTGTCGGTATTCACTCCCGCCCGAAAATCAACGCCATAAACATTATTGGCGTTATACCAGTCCCAGGCGACTTTGCCGGGTTTTATCCAGGAGGTATCTTTCAGTTGCAGCGATTTGGCCAGTTTGAATACCATTTCACTGTTAATCAGCTTAGCATCTCTTTCGGCGATAATCATCGCCCGCCAGGGGAACGAACGACTGCCGTCAGTCTCGGCGATGTAATCGGCTCGCTGCTGCACGACTGTCTTATGGCGTTTTCTCATTGTCTTTTTCAATATGACCGCGGGGAAAAGACCATGCAGGCACGATGTATTTCCGCCGCGTAGATACAGCCCGGCATAATCGGACAAGTCCGCCTCGGTTATGAGGACTTTCGGGCCGTTATTGATGTCCACCAGGGCAGGAAGGCTGCAAAATTGCTTCGGAGATATTTTGCTGATGGATAAATATTTATATGATCGCTCGGAGCCGGTAATAAAATTTGTCTCTTCGGGAAAATAAATTTTATAATCTTTCGCGAAGTTGAAAACAACCTGTTCTGAATATACTTTAATCCGTTTGTCGAATCCGGTAACAAAACGATAGGCTATACCATCGTCATAAGCGCGGAAAACAAGGCCGAAATTACCGGCAAAATCAATCGCGATCTCATTATAGTGATCGATTATAACCTTCCGCTTAACCGGCACAACAGGACGAATTTCCTCGTTGACGGTTCTGATTTTCGTATTTGTTATTTGGGGATTGGCGCCCAATGTCAACTTATTATCGAGCACCATTGAAATCGGCGAAGGAGCGAGAATATCGGTGTTATTACACGATACAGCGTAAGTTATCTTGTCGGCAACATCAATTCGCACCTCGATACGCTTATCAGGCGAGCTTAACCGAAACACCTTACCGGACAGCGGAATGGCAGTTAGTAAGACGCAAATAACATTCAGGACAAAGATCAGACGTTTTGACTTTTGTTGTTTTGATTGCATTTGTTATTCTCCTGTTAGTCAGTTCCGTAGGATGGGCTTCAGCCCATGCGGTTATTCTCGGTGGCATGCTTTATGCGTAGTGATGAAAATCACTGAAGCTGGGCACCGGCCGCCCTTTCTTATGGTAATAATACACCAACCCGCGGTAGATCGCAATATTGGCCAGCCAGGAACATTTCTTTAAGGGCCACAGCTTCAACCGGGAGAACGCTGATCGCGGTCGATAAAAATCGCAAAAGGCAGCCATCTGGGCGTGTCGCAATTGCTCAACTGTCATACGTTTGGGCTGAAAGACCACGGTTGCCCCGTTGTATTTATCCCAATCTTCGGTCAGCAGTCGTCCCTGTTTCTTGAATTCCTCGAACAATACTGTTCCGGGATATGGTGTCAAAATCGGATAGCAGCTCATCACCAGCCCGGCCCGGTGGGCGAACCGTACTGTCGCCTGGCAATTGCGCCAATCGTCATTATCGAAACCAAAGATAAACGCGCCCCATAGGCTGATATGGTGTTTTTGGATTGTTTTGATACGTGGCAGATAGGTTTCGGCACGGACGTAGTTCTTGCGGGCCTCGGTGAGTGTGTCGGGATTGGGGCTTTCGAGGCCGAGAATAAGGCCCTGACAACCGCTGCGACGCATAGCTGCCAGGAGCTTTTCGTTATTGCTGATTAAAATATCGCATTGTGACGCCCATTTAATTTTTAGTGGGGTAATGGCGTCGCACAACTCCAAAGCCCAGCGATGGTTGCCCGCGAAATTATCGTCGCTGAAAATAAAAAAGCGGCTGCCGGTTTCCATCGCTTCTTTCATTTCATCCATAATGCTTTCTACCGAACGTTGGCGAAAGTGGCGGCCGAAAATTGCCGGGGTCGTGCAAAATGAACAACTGTGAGGACAGCCCCGCGTGGTCTGAATCGGGTTAAAGACCAGGTAATCCTTTGGGTTCAGCAAATCTTTTCGAGGTGTGGCAATTGGAGCCGACGGATAATCGCGCCAATTATATTTTTGTTTCATCGGCCGGCCCGCGGCCAGATCGTTTAAGGCATGAGGCAGGGTACCCTCGGCGTCTCCCATACATACCGTATCGCAGTGTTCGAGTGCCTCGTCCGGTAGTGCCGATGGATGAATCCCGCCTAATATTACTTTTACACCCAGCTTTCGATATTCGTCCGCCAGAGCGTACGCTCTTTTGGCCTGGGTAGTCATTGCGCCTATCCCTACTATATCGACATCATTCCGTGGCACATGTGGTTTATCGAGCACACATTCGTCAATTATCTCCACCTTATATTCACGCGGTGCTATTGCTGCGCATATCGCCAGGTTGACAGGCATAAACAACGCCCGCCTGCCCATAGTCATCTTTTGGATAACGTCCGGCAGCGTAATCGTTGTCAACGGACTATTCGGATTGATTAAGCGTAACTTCAACATCGGTTATCAATCACTGGA
>Ga0255394_10172_pt1 | contig 10594 bp, 13 predicted proteins | sample ANMaggSeSYBR01D3_FD_182112 | JGI IMG/M metagenome (GOLD analysis project Ga0255394, IMG submission 182112) | Sediment cell enrichment communities from methane seep in Santa Monica Basin, California, United Staets - ANME aggregate JGI... | ecosystem: Environmental > Aquatic > Marine > Cold seeps >...
TGGCAAATGATGTTTCTGTTCATCAGGTAATCCATCAAGAACAGCCTGAACAAATCTGATCTTACTGAATATGTGCTTTTCATCTGACAGATGAAATAGTTCTTCTGGATATTTTTCTTCTTCACTTACTTCTGGTTTGTAAGAAGATATTATTCCTATAATTTTTAAATCTTCAAGTGTATGTTCAATTGTACCTCCTGGGAGATTTAGTTTTTCAGATATTTCTGATTTGGTCTCACCCTTGAAATCCATAACTCGTATTACAGCAGTTCTAATCTCGTCTGGAGTATCAAGTGCTACACGATAGACGTAAGAAACTACTTCAATGTCTACTGTTTTCTTATCAAGGACATAAGCCAGAGCATAGGCAAGTTTCATATAAGAATTTAAAAGCCTCGGGGCGAGTTCAGGTTTTGGCAAATTGTCCACATCGCCTTTAAAATCACGTAGAATAGCAGTTCTTAACAAAGCCGTTATCTCTGCACAATCTTTAATCAGATTAATTATGTGAGCATCCATTATAGGCAGATTTTCAGGGTCAAAGTCTTCATACAAGCTTAAAAGTATGTTGGATACTTCTTTTTTGTATTCTTTAATTTCTTTATTTTTAAATTCTAAAGAATTTACAACTTTATCTAAAACATCTGACCTATATTTTTCGTCTGAAGTGCCGTGAATCCTGACCTTAATGAATCGTTCACCAAGTACACTCATTACGAATCCAAGTGAGTCTATGGATGGAGTTACACCTGATATAAAAGTAAATTTACTCTTATGATGTTTTGAACCCACACCCGACCCATATTCGTTGTTAACATTACCATCATAGGCGTCTCGTAGTGTACCAAGGATTTCTTTAACTTCTTTCTGGTCTTTACTGGATATAGCCGTGAAATCTTTCATTGCCAGTATCTTACCATTCAATCTACCAATCAAATCTTCATTATCCTCCATACCTGAAATCAATGTGTTCTTAGTCAGTGAAGAAATTGGATGTACATACTTATTTATTTTACCATCAACTGAAAATCTTTCTATTATCTCGTTTTTACCAGACGAAGGCACTCCTACAATGAAACCCCAGGCTGGTGGGCCATCCATCCGATTAGATATAGCAATTGCCGTTATTATCGTGTATGGTGCATCATCAACAATATGGAGATATTTTTTCATTGTGCTTGAAGCATTAGAATATTTTGGATTTTCAATTTTATCAAAGAACTGTATCTCCTCTTCATAGTACACTCCATCAATTTCTTTTTCGTGTTCTGATGCTTTAGATCCAATATCCAATATGAGTTTTCGTGCATCTGATGGTTTTTTCGCAATACCCAAGTTCTTTAAAACAGTGCGGATAGGTGCTTCTTTTTTCTCTGATAATGTAGTAGGATGACTTTCGCCGAGGTTAAATCCTTTGTACAAGGCACCAGATTGCAACGTAAAATTATCCCACACCCACAAGTTTATCTCCCACTTCGATCTTTTAAAAACTGAAATTCTATAAATATCAAAATAGAAGTTCAGTGCTTTTATTTTTATTCCTTGACCAACATCTATGAAATCAACATCATATTCATTCCATAGAAATTCTGGTGTTGGTTGTTCGTTATTAGTTTTTTCTAAATCAGCCGATGCTGTATACGATTCTGTCATATTTATACCTCTAATTTGCGAGGTTAAACCGTACCACACAGCGCACAACCAAAATGCTTATAAACAACAAAAACAATCATTAATTAGACCATTGTGATTGTTGGTGGATGCGGTGCAGGGGCACGATTCACCACAGTTACTTCAATTTATTCTAATTATTATGCTATCCTCAGTCTTTGTTCTTCTTTAGTCAATGCAATGTCAAGCACGTTATTGATGTACGCACTTCGGCTGAGTCTGCCTTTGACCTTTTTAATCCTTGATATGATATCTGGATCAAAGGCAACTGATGTGTTAATTTTTCGAGTCATATTTCTCATTTCCTTTTTTTATATTAACACCCTTTAATTAACTGTATTATATTTAAACCTTATCCGGTTTTCAAGGCTCTGCATAATGGTTCTTGCAGTGATATAAAAGCTATACGAGTTAAAAGATTTATCCATTTTGCGACTATATACTATAAGAATTAAAAATATAAAAAAATCTATTTGGGATAAAAAAGCATAGTTTTGGAAATTTATAAACATTCTGGGTGAAACCAAAGTCTTCTCAAGACTTTTCAGGGAGTTGAAAATAATATACGGTCGAGCCTATAGTTAATTACAGTTACAATTCTAAAATATGAAAATCATCCAGTTATAGAATAAAACTGTACCCTATGAATATCCTCGCTGTCGCAAGCGATCGTTAATTGACTTGCCTTCATTATAAATTTTAACAAGTAGTCTGCCATATTGATCTATTCCTACTTCTTCCACTGTGACCCATCCTTTGCTTCTTCCGACCATCCCTGAAACAACCCTCTTTGCTTTCAGATAATCAGGATCATCTTCTTCTGGGCTTCGAACGTCTGCGAGACGGAATCTTTCCCCATTTGAAAACTGTCCAGAATCACCATCAAAAAAAAATTGGATTTGAATGTTGTAAGTCATACTTGTCTATTTGAATGTAATAATACTTAAACTTTCACGTCTCTTGACGCTGGTTTTTATCAATTAGACCGTATACGATTCACTCAAATTTTAATTTTAGCCGTTATCATTTTTAAGGAGTGCTTCGATATCAAATTAATTTTAATCGCTTTGGGCTTTGGTTGCCGATACCAATGAAATCCGCACAGTACCTCACAATATCACACTTCCCGTTCTCTTCATTCGGGAGCAGCCCCAGATGGGAGGATTTTAACACGCCTATTATTACCAGCTATATTCATCAATAATATTTCCAGCCGTATCTGTTAAAATAACTTCATCGTGATCATTATTAAGATAAAGACCTCGTGTATATCTTGTTGGGTTATATGTAGAACCAAAAACAGACCAAGAACTACCTACTGCAATAGTTGTTCCTGAGGGGATTGTATAAGTACCTTCACCATCGATTAGCCTCCAACCGCCAATGTCTACCGCCGAGTTACCTTGATTGCACAACTTAATTAGTTCATCGTCCGGCTCTGCTCCAGGGGGGTCATATATGACATCACAAATTACTACATTATATGTTGGTGTTGGTTGTTCTGTAGGAGTTGCTGTAGGAGTTGCTGTAGGAGTCTCTGTGGGTGTTGCTGTGGGTGTTGCTGTGGGAGTTGCTGTAGGAGTTGCTGTGGGAGTTGCTGTGGGTGTTGCTGTGGGAGTTGCTGTGGGAGTTGCTGTGGGACCGCTATATCCCTGGGTTGTTGTACAAATAATAATTTGAGTTTCTGCGTCAATCCAAGAAACAATATTAAAATCGCCTTCACTTACAGTTGCCTTATATAACGCTCTCGGAATAATGGTCTTATTACATTGAATGCCAATTTCATCAGATATTTCTGATACTTCTTCTTCAGTCCAGTAAGTAACGGTAATTTTTGCATTCGGATTTTCTTGTAAAAACTGTTGAACTTCGGGCAAAGATTTAAAAACTGGAGTAATGTCTTGCCCACCACCAGCACAACCAGATACAATAATTGAGAGTGCAATCACTGAAACCAAAAATATTACATTTGAATATTTCCTCATAATATCACAACCACTATTTTTAGAATTTGATTTGTCAAAGTATATTGGTGTGGGAGAAATGTAGATTGAGCCCCAACCTTCCTACCATCGGATTAAAATCCGAGGCATCCCTGTTGTTTTTTGGACTTATCACATCTCCTTTTTAATTAACTATTCATTTCATTAAATATGTCAATACTTTTATGTAAATTTTATCCAATTCTTCTTCGCTGATACCATATTTATTTGCAACTTCTGTTCTTACAGCATTTTCCAATTCTTCTATATTAGCATATTTATATTGTAATCCAGCATCTTCAGCTTCAAATAATCTCTTGGTTTCTTCTAAAAGTCGGGCATCATAATAATCGTGTATTTCAAATTCTCTTTCAGTAGGTCTGTCTGTAACCTCTATATTTCCTACTTTATCTTTGATTTCGAAGTTATATTGATAAGAAGACCTGTCATTGGTTGAAGCAATTATAGGGGTAACACCTGCCCAATCACCATTTGGGCACCATTCAACCATCCCAAAAGTATAGAAACTGTCTGCATCTTCTTTTCTGTCATAAGCAAACACTACAACTTCATCTATATCAGGATTTTCTGATGTTTTATCCATAACCACTTGAATCAAAGTAGATTTGAATTCTTCTTTCGAAATATCAGAAGGAACTACTACTCGGTATTCCTTTCTTAGATTCATTGGTAACTTTTCTATTTCACTTGTACTATAAGCCGAAAGAGGTTTATCCATCACTTTGATGCTTATATCTTCAGTCTCAACTATTTCATAATTTCTAACCAAGGTACTATCATACTCTGGAACTCTAATATCACTCAATGTAACTATCGCTTCCGGTGTAGGTGTTGTTTTTGGAATGGGAGTTGAAGTTGGCGAAGGAGTAGACACTGGTGCTTCCTCTTCAACACACCCGGAAAGCATTATAACCGATGCAACCATAAATGCGAGAATCAAAACTGCTTTTAACTTTCTTTTCATAAGTTTTACCTCTTTATTTTTGTATGGATATCATCGTGTATATTAGAATAACTATCCCCTTATATAGTACAGGGTCTTCGTATACTTAAATAAAACGATTTGTTGCTTTGAATCCTGCTTAATAGTTATTTATCAGAGAGCTTGTAAAATATGAAATTATTTTCGTTCCTTCAGTGATGGGAACCCTGCACACTAATCCAGTCGTACTCCACAATCATTTCTCTTAAAGTCTTAAATGTCTGTTAAAAAGTCGATACGTGAAATTCCAGATTTCTAATGCTGATATGTCCTGCCTTACTACTATCCTGACCATATGATTACCCCATAATAAATCTCAGGCATCCTTAAGCATCCTTAAGGTATTCCCTGATCACTCGCACAGCATCCTCATAATCCTTGAGTCCTTAAAGTGTCATGCCACTCTTTCTCCCGATCCAGCCTCCTACTTCATCTTTTTATATCCTGACCGCTCAGGATAAGGCTCAGGGGCATATCTCTGCCAGACAGGAGGTATTGATATGTCCATATCTAAATGTCCCTTAAATCCCCTTAGAATTGAAGTATTATCTAAACAGTCTAAAAACTGGCCTGGGATAGGACGGGGGGGATTTATGCTTGGTTTGTGGATATGTTTTAAAACAAATTTCTTTGAAAACTCTTTAGGTTCATAAAATTTTAAAAATGTAAAATTATTAATGTCAGTTTCGTAAGATATATCTACCTTGGAGGTTTAATAGAATTAAATTTATGATAAAATTTGTTTTTGATGCAAATGTTCCTTGGGATTTAGATAAAATTAACATGTTAGAAAATATAATGCATGTTTTGAATAATGTTAATTTTAGAATATATATGTCAAACATAAATTATATTGAAATGCCTATTAATGTTCGTACTAAATTTGGAAATTACAATTTTATCACTATAGAAGAGCCAAATAAGAATGAATATGATGAATTTCGGAAAGAAATACGCCAAAAAGGTATTATTTTAGATAAGAAAGACTCTGCAGTTTTATACATGTGTAACAAAATTAATGCAAATTATATAGTCAGTTCGGATACAAAAGTCAAGTTAGCATCAAAAAAATATATAGATAAATATAATAAAGACGCAAGACCATTTCATATTTTAGACTTTCTTAAGTTCTTGCACAAAGGTGAACTTGTAGAATCAAAATCATGCATAAATATGGCACTCAGTTTGTATAAAAATAAAGAATTACCTTATATGATTGAAAATTTTGGAAATGAACTGATTTCTGATAGAACTAAAAGGCAAAGTTGGATACGAACAGAAAAAAAATCATCTTTAAATACATTTAATAATTATGAACAACATATACGGATACACTTAGGATAAATACTGGGAGCAAGAATTATGGAAGCTGCGAAGAAAGAAATAATGGATCAATTGTTTCAAGGAAAGATTACAATACAAGAAGCAGCTGAAACATTAAACATATCTGAAGATGACATTAATAATATGATTGATGTTTATGAATATATGCCAACTTTGGATGAAATTATTGAAGCTAATAGTATCATTCAAGATAACTTAAATCATATCGAAAATGAAGTGTTTCTAAATAATATATCAAATTTTCCTCAATCTGTTAGACTAACAGATGCTAATGAATTATTGGAAAATATTCAAGAGAAAGAAAAACTTCCTATAATGACTGATTCAACAGGTGTTTCCCCTCATACACCAATTCCTTTTGAATCCTACTATCATTGGTGAAAATATGAAAATTTCCACGAATTACAGAGAAATTATAGCTGATGAAATTAAATTCTGTCGAAAAAAAATTAATGATGAAGAAGATATTAAGAAAAAAGTTTATTATTATAGTGCAGCATATGGAATGACTCGTCGAATATTTAATTTGGAATTCGATCCTCAACTGCAATTTATTGATTTTATTCTAAATAGCTCGTATAAACTTATTCTCGCCCGTATATCAGCCATAATGTCAGGCGATACTTCAATACCCATAACGAATGATTTTTTCTATAATCTTGCCAATTGTCTTGAAGTACTGGAAAATAGAATTAGAAATGATGAAGATACTTATGATGTCTTAGAAAAAATTATAAATTTGACATCTACAATTGATGGGAATGGATATTATCTTAAAGAAAAAGGTGTCCCTGTTTATGTCGAATAATTATTTTGGATAGTTCCGAATATATATTTTTTTTTGAAATTATTTTCGTTACTTTAATGCTGGTATCCCTTGCATACTAATCCAGTCCTTCACCCACACCATCCCCAAAGTTTAACACCGTTATTATTGAGGGTGTGGGTAGGAGCCAAGACGATCAGGCGTACTTAGGATTCTCAAGTTATCTTTCTTGGGTAATGGTTACCCAAAGACATATGACCGTATTCTTACGATGCCCTGGGAGAAAAAGTGATGTGTGGGAGGGATTCTAATCCACACACGTTAACGAGAATATGCCTGAACCTATCCCTTTGACCTGGCTGAGCAACCCTCACTGTGTTATCAGGTTTTCTTTCTCAGGGCAGGTAGTCCTTGCACACTTATCCAGTCATGTCTTCTTATCACCCTTAAATTTAAAGTGTCGCATAATTGGTTCATCCAATCTGAATTTTTTTCTCATAGCATTATTTTTCTCTTCAAGTTCTTTTATTCTTTCTTTCAAATCACGGTTTTCACGCCACATTTCATCGTGGGATTTTCTCTCAATGTACTTATGTGCATCAAGATATGTGAAACCGATACCGGGTCTATCAGTGGGATAGTGGTTTAAACCATTCTCAGTCATGAAATCTCTTATCTCATCCCAGATCTCTGTATCATTATCATATTCCCGAGAAAAGACTTCAACTGGTTTCTTTTCATCATCATATTTGACCAGGATCTTTGTAATGTATCGGTTTGGTATTATCACTCTGTCAAAGCCTGGTATTTTCTTATCAACACCGTGAAAAAAAATGCTCGATATCGTTACTCCTTCAATGTTTGTTTTTCTCATTTGTTTTTCCTTCTTCAGTTTTTGTTTTTCTTATTATTGTGGGTGTGGGTGGGAGCCAAGACAAACAGGCGCACCTGATAAAATAACTGGGATGAGATAGGATTTTCTTAATCGCTGTATGGCTGAACCTAAACTAAAAATCCAATTAAATCTTTACCTAATCGTGTTTCCACACCTAATTCGGATATTATCTCTTCCTTTGATTTGCCTTCATTCTTCAATTCATTAATCCTATCAAATATCTGTGGTTTGATCTCATAGTATTCATTGATGTCCTTTCTATGTCCCCATACATCGCCTTCCATAAGTGTGATATTCTGCATTTCCAAAAACATCAACGTTGATTTGGAGATAGTACTTACGTATGAACCAGGGATGTGGATACCTTTCAGACCGGGACACGTTTTAACCAATGTAAAAACATCTTTATTTGAAGGTCTGAATGCCATGTGGACGATCTCTTCATTTTCAAGTGTGGGAATTTCTTCTTTCGAACTTACAACTCTGATTTTCATATATTAACATTGCAAAGAAACGTATTTAAAAGCATCGGTTTTTTATTGAAATTTTGTTATATTGCAAGAGGGAAGCCAAACTAATCGTGTTCCACACCAATTAATTAAAATAAAGCGATTTCTAAGGATTTAGGAGGGTGCGAGGGGAAAAGGGCAAGGGTCTGGAGATGGTGACTACACCGAAACATCATTTCATTTATATTCTATCAATGCAAGGATGAAAATATGGAGTGGAGGAATATTTTTATATGTTGAAAATAATTGGACATACGGATATTTTATAGAATGATAAAATTAGAGGGTGAGAACTTGAGTAGATATTCTGATATGGTTAGAATGTACTATCTCTTAGAAAATGACACTGATGACCTCGGTTCAATCATACATTTCGATAAAAGAAATCTTGACACTTTTGGGATTCGTATATATAATCTACTTTTTTTATCTTGTAACCTGTTTGAATACGCAGCAAAAGAGATTGTTAAGGAGAAGTCTATCAAAATAAAAAGTGATATGAATACGTGGAAAGAAGATCCATATATCATTGAAATTTCTGAAAATGAATTAACATTTATTCCGGTGGAATGTAAATTTAAGCCAATGGAGGGATTATTAGATACAAACGTAGAAGACCGTAAACTTACCTGGTGGCAAGATTATAATTCAGTAAAACACGATTTATCGAAAATTCATAAGGCATCGTTGCGGAATTTGATTTATGCTCTGGGTTCGGCTGGTTTATTGGTTAATTATGCAACAAATGATGTTAGGTCTTTGACCGGAATTGGTAAGCAAAGTATATTGTTCGATGGTTTGTATGTATATGGTAGTATGTGATTAGAGAAACCATTTTAAATTAAATTAAGATTACAATAGATTTAATCACCTCTTTTTTAATTTTCGTTATCAATCTATGGAATGCCTGAACAGTGTCTTTTTTTTCACAATGTTATTTACAGCGATATCCAATTCAAGCAGACCATAAAGCCCAGGACGACAAAGAGCAGGTCTTTGAGGATTAAGGCAACTCACGAATAATAATTTACCCATTTTCCCCCACCTGATTTACATATTGATTTTTCATCAAATAACAACTGGCAAAAATACTGGTACCCCATATATCAAAATTTGGGCAAAATTATAGGAAAATTTTATTATTGATCGTCCCATTACGAATTCAATAAATCATGAGGGATGGATTGTAAGATGAAAATAATTGAGATAACAGAGGACATCAAGTCGATTTTCAAGAATGCGGCGAACAAAATGAGCGGTGCTAAAAGAAGAGAATACATTGGCGAGATTACTATTAAATTACTGGATGGTAATGCTCGTAAAACAGAGAGAGAATTTGGTTGGGGCAGAAAAACGGTTAAGACGGGTATGGCCGAGTTAACTACTGGTATAAGATGTCTAAATAATTATTCTGCTCGTGGCAACAAGAAGACCGAGGAAAAAATGCCTGAACTTGCCTATGATATACAATCAATAGTTGATCCGAAGAGTCAGGCCGACCCAAAATTTCAGACGCCTTTTTTGTATACAAGGATAACGGCGAAAGCAGTTCGTCAAGCCCTGATTGACGAAAAGGGGTACACAGATGACGAACTACCCTGTGAAAACACTATAGGTGATATTCTAAAGAGAATTGGGTATAATTTGAAGCGGATTCAGAAGACCAGACCGCTCAAAAAGATTCCTGAAACGGATGAGATTTTTGAAAACGTTGATACAATCAATCGTCAGGCAGATAACAATCCGGAGGCACTGAGGATTTCAATTGATACAAAAGCTAAAGTGAACGTCGGAGAGTTATCCAGAGGTGGAAAAACTAGAGAAAAAGAACCTGAGGGGGCTTTAGATCATGATATGGAGCCAGATCTCAAAATGGTCCCTTTTGGAGTATTTGAACCATCGAATGATCACATATCGATCCTATTCGGAACCTCAAATGAGACCAGTGATTTTATTGCAGATGGTTTGGAACTATGGTGGGAGGAAAATAAAGAACGTCACAGTCATATCAAAGAGTTGGTCATAAATCTGGATAATGGACCCCATATAAACAGCCATAGAACTCAATTCATCAAAAGGATGATTGAGTTTGCTGATAAAACAGGTTTGAAAATCCGGCTGGTTTACTATCCACCTTACCACAGCAAATATAACTCGATTGAACGATGTTGGGGGGTTTTAGAGGTGCATTGGAATGGCACGCTCCTGTCTTCCATCCATAAAGTCATCGGATGGGCTGAAACTATGGCATGGAATGGTGTGTATCCCGCTGTTCATCTTGTCGATAAAGTTTACCAAAAAGGGGTTAAATTAACAAAAGAAGCAATGAAAATCTGCGAAGAGAGAATCGAAAGATTGGAAAATTTACCAAAGTGGGATGTCACCATAAACCCCATATTTGGGTAAATTATTTATTGGGAATTT
>Ga0255394_10174_pt1 | contig 10583 bp, 11 predicted proteins | sample ANMaggSeSYBR01D3_FD_182112 | JGI IMG/M metagenome (GOLD analysis project Ga0255394, IMG submission 182112) | Sediment cell enrichment communities from methane seep in Santa Monica Basin, California, United Staets - ANME aggregate JGI... | ecosystem: Environmental > Aquatic > Marine > Cold seeps >...
GTGGCGGGGAACTTTTCCTTCTGGCAGGACTGCCTGCTGCGCTGCTGTTTATTAAAGAGCCGTGGCATTATTTTCGACATGGGCATGATTCGACTCAGGACGACGGCATAGTGTTCACGCTTTTAAACTTTTTGATGAAATGGGTCGTGGAACTGTTGGAGATATTCAGCGAGTACCTCTCAAACACACTGTCGTTTATGCGGGTGGCTGGTCTTGGGATTGCTCATGTGAGTTTGATGGTATCATTTTCTGCGATGGCAGAGATGACCTCGGGCATTTTCTCGATCGTGGTGCTGATACTTGGCAATGGTCTGGTGATCTGGCTGGAAGGGCTTTTAGCGGGCGTCCAGGCGCTGCGTTTGAATTATTATGAATTTTTTTCCAAGTTTTTTCATGGGGCGGGCACGCTACATGTCCCGATATCCCTGAACAGTAAATTGTAACTATATCAAGAAAGGACGCACAGTTATGGGCAGACCGGAACAAAGATTAAAAATCCAGATATTCATGAGCGTGCTGGTGTTGTCGGCATTGATGGGGATTATCGGCACAATGTTCACCTCGCAGGCGTACGCCCAGAGTACGCATGAAGAGCAGAACGCGTTGGAGTCGGAGGCAGGGACGTCGAGCGGATTGAAATATGGGCTGATCGCGGCATCGGTAGCGTTTGGTCTCGGAGCAATAAGCGCGGGATACGCAATCTCACATGTCGGGGCTGCGGCGATGGGCGCAATTGCGGAAAAACCCGAAATTGCAGGCCAGGCGCTGATTTTCGTGGCCCTGGCGGAAGGGATTGTCGTATTCGGTTTTATTACCGCGCTGATGATATTGGGTAAGGTATAATGGTGATATATCATGAAATACGTGATCATCGGTGATGAAGACGCGGTTATGGGATTCGGGATTGTGGGCGTCAGTGGGCGAGTGGCCACGAACGCGGAAGAAGCACGTCATGCCTTCGAGATGCTGCGAAAGGATCAGGACGTCGGGGTCGTTCTTATGACGGAGCGGCTGGCTGATATGATCCGACCGCTGGTGGATCAGTATTTGATGTCGGCGAGTTTTCCGCTGATTGTGGAGGTGCCGGACCGAAAGGGTCCGATACCCGGCCGAGAAGGGATCAAAGGGATGGTAAATGCAGCAATAGGAATAAAATTATGAATCGGCCAAAGGACATAACCAGCGCAGCAGATGACGGCGGCAATAGTAACGTCATGGAAGTGTCATTACAGGGACAGGCATCGCTGATAGCGAGCATTGAATCGGATGTCCAGGCGGAAGAAGCAAAGATTCTGCAGGATGCCGTGGAGCAGGTATCCCAGCGTGAACAATACACGGACAAGAAGATCGAGTCAATGTTGAATGAGGCTCGTCAGAAGGCAGACGAGCAAGGGGAGATGGTTCGAAGCAAGGCCATATCCCAGGCAGAACTGGAAATCAAGCGTCGGCGGCTTCGATCCCGCAATGAGATCATCCGTCGGATTATGTCGATGGTGGAGCAGAAGCTCGGATTGATGATCAGCAATGATATGTACCGTGAGGTACTGATCGGATGGATTGTGGAAGCGGCGCTGTCGCTTAACGTAAAGACGGCTATGATCAGCACCTCAGCCAAGGAACGAGCCGTGATCGATGAATCATTGGTTGATGAAGTTCAGGCAGGAATTCAGCGGTCAGGAGGACGGAGTATGACGATTCGGTTGGCTGATGAGCCTGCATCGGCGTTACAGGGTATTATTCTGACGACGGAAAATGGGCGTATGGCATATAATAACCAGGTGAAGACACAACTGTTGCGTCGGCAGCGCGACATTCAACGGCTGATCCATGACACATTGTTTGTGGAAGAGCAATAGAGCAATCACGTCGGCAGGCAAGTTGACGATACTATCGAATTATTTGTGAGAAAAAAACGCGAGCGATTATGACAAACCGGATAACAGGACAAGTCAGGCGTGTGAACGGCCCGGTCATTGAGGTGATGGGAATTACGGATGCGCAGATGTTTGAGCTGGTGCGAGTGGGGGAAGAACGGTTGATCGGCGAGTTGATCAAGCTGGAAGCAGACAGCGCGGTGGTGCAGGTATATGAAGACACAACGGGGATCGCACCGGGTGATCCTGTGTATGGTTCGGGGATGCAGTTATCGGTGGAACTGGGGCCGGGACTTATCGGGACGATCTACGATGGAATCCAAAGGCCTTTGGAAGTAATCCGGTCGATGTCGGGGCTTTATATCGAGCGGGGGATCACGGCGCCGTCATTGGATCGCCGACGGCGGTGGCATTTTGTTCCGTCGGTAGCGGTGGGAGAACGGATCGGCACAGGTGAGGTGCTTGGTACGGTTCAGGAAACGGAGACGGTGGTTCACCGGATTCTGGTTCCGCCGGGACACAGCGGGGTGCTGGAATCGATTGCTGCCGAAGGGGACTATACGGTTGAAGAGGTGATCGGAGTATTGGAGCGAGAGGATTCCAGCAAGCAGGAATTATATTTGATGCATCGTTGGCCGATACGGGTTCAGCGTCCGACGCGCGGTCGGTTGCCGCTGGATATTCCATTAATCACAGGCCAGCGGGTGATCGACACTCTGTTCCCGGTGGCCAAAGGCGGGACGGTGGCGATACCGGGTGGTTTCGGGACGGGCAAGACGATGACCCAGCAGGCGGTGGCCAAATGGTGTGATGCAGACCTGATCGTGTATATCGGTTGCGGGGAGCGGGGTAATGAAATCACGGATGTGCTGACGGAATTTCCGAAGTTAATCGATCCACGAAGTGGGCGTTCGCTGATGGAGCGGACGATCCTGATTGCGAACACGTCAAACATGCCGGTGTCGGCGCGTGAGGCAAGTATTTATACGGGGATTACGCTGGCGGAATATTTTCGCGATCAGGGTTATCACGTAGCGGTAATGGCGGATTCGACGTCGCGGTGGGCGGAGGCGTTGCGAGAGTTGTCCGGTCGGATGGAGGAGATGCCGGCTGAGGAGGGTTTTCCGGCTTATCTTCCCACGAAGATCGCGGAATTTTATGAGCGGGCAGGTCGGATGGAGACATTTAGCGGTAACGACGGGTCGGTAACAATTATCGGTGCGGTCTCGCCGCCGGGTGGTGATTTTTCCGAACCGGTAACCCAGCATACCAAGCGTTTTATTCGTTGCTTCTGGGGGCTGGATCGCCATTTAGCCAATGCACGCCATTATCCTGCAATTTCCTGGCTGGACAGCTACAGCGAGTATCTGGCGGACATGGTTCCATGGTGGGAGCAGCACGTAAGTACGCAATGGCTGGATAACCGAACGGAGATCGTGGACCTTTTGTACCGTGAAGTGCGACTTCAGCAGGTAGTCAAGCTGGTCGGTCCAGACGCGCTACCGGACACACAGCGTTTCATTCTTGAGATTTGCACACTGTTCAAGAATGCCTTTCTTCAACAGAACGCGTATGACAAGGTGGACATGTATTCAACGGTTGAGAAGCAGGAGAAGATGCTTCGGATCATCATGACGTTCTGGCGTCGGGGCAGCAGAGCGATCAAAAAAGGCGTAACACTCGTGAAACTTCGGAAGATGAAAGTGTATCAGGATATTGTGAAGATGAAATACAGCATACCAAACGAGAATCTGGCCGGGATAGACAAAATCGAGGCCCGGCTGGAGCGTTCGATGGACCAGATGGAGGCGTTGCATGCCTGAGTCATGTGCAAGCAGGAAGTTGTTGTCCGGCCGGGAATATATCGGGGTGGACAAAATCGACGGCCCGTTGATATTCACGAGCAATACTCACGCGGTGGGATACCGGGAGCTGGTCGAATGTGTGGACAGTCAGGGTCATGTTCGCCTGGGCATTGTTTTGGAATCATCGACCAATGCGGTGGTGGTTCAGGTTTTTGAGGGGACTAGTGGGTTGACGCTTCCTGATACTCGGGTGCGTTTTGTCGGCCGACCGCTGAAGCTCGGTGTATCTCGCGAAATGCTGGGGCGGGTGTTTAACGGTTTAGGTCAGCCGATCGACGGCGGCCCCGATCCACGAAGCGATATCGAGCTGGATGTGAACGGCCTGGCGATCAATCCGACGGCGAGGCAATATCCGCGAGATTTTATCCAGACGGGCATCTCGGTTATCGACGGGATGAACACCCTGATTCGAGGTCAGAAGCTGCCGATTTTTTCGGGCAATGGCCTGCCGCACAATGAACTTGCGGCCCAGATTGCCCGGCAGGCCAGGATTCGGGGCACGCAGACAGAGTTTTCGGTGGTGTTTGCTGCAATGGGCGTTAAGCATGATGTGGCGGGATTCTTTATACGCTCGTTTGAGGAAAGCGGGGTGTTGGACAACGTGGCATTGTTCTTATCGTTGGCGGATGACCCCTCGATCGAACGTTTGATCACGCCGCGAACGGCATTGACTCTGGCGGAACACCTGGCGTTCAATGAGGATATGCATGTGCTGGTGATTATGACGGACATGACCAATTATTGCGAGTCGCTACGAGAGATATCGACGATTCGTGGTGAGATACCCTCTCGTAAGGGCTATCCGGGCTATCTCTATTCGGACCTGGCGGAGTTGTATGAGCGTTCGGGCATGGTCAAAGGCAAGGCGGGCTCGATCACGTTGATGCCGATTTTGACGATGCCGAATGACGACATTTCTCACCCGATTCCGGACCTGTCGGGCTATATTACGGAAGGCCAGATCGTGTTTGAGCGTGAGATGGACGGCAGGAGTATTTACCCGCCGGTGGCAGGATTGCCGTCTCTGTCGCGTCTGATGAAGGATGGGATCGGTGAGGGCATGACACGCGAGGACCACCCACATCTTGCCAGCCAGTTGTTTGCAGCGTACAGTTATGTCAAGGATGTTCGTAATCTCGCATCGGTGATCGGAGAAGAGGAACTGACGCCGTTGGATCGTCAATATCTCGAGTTTGGCAGAGAATTCGAGCAGAGATTTGTTTCCCAGCGCAAGGATGAAGATCGTACTATCGAGCAGACACTGGACCTCGGCTGGTCTGTGTTGCGTGAGCTGCCGGCAGAGGAGCTTCACCGGATCACGGATGAGGAAATCGAGAAATATTATGGAAGTTGAGTGAAGGAATCGGTCATGGCGGTACTAAATTACGCACCGACAAAAACAAACCTGATGCGGCTGAAGAATGACCTGAAGTTCGCACAACAGGGTTTTGAGCTTCTGGATCAGAAGCGTAATATTTTGATTATCGAATTGTTGTCGTTGATCGACCAGACATCGGATTATCAGTCGCGTGTGGAAGCAGCGATGGCCAAGGCATACGAATCACTGGAAGAGGCGGTCTTTGACATGGGGCAACTGAAGGTGCACACCCTGACCGGCGCGGTGAACATATCGACGGATATCACGGTGAGCACGCGCCGGGTAATGGGGATTACTCTGCCGGTGATCGAAACGCGATTCACGGAACATCCGCCGTATTACAGTCCGATGGGAACGAGTTTTCGGATCGACAGTGCGCTGCAGTATTTCAAGGAAGCATTACAATTGCTCGGCAGGCTGTCGGAGTTGAGAATTTCTGTATTGCGTCTTGCGAACGAGGTTAAAAAGGTAATCCGCAAGGTGAACGCGCTTGAAAAAATCGCGATTCCCTCGTTAACAGAGACGGTTCATTATATCGAGGGTCGTATGGAGGAAAATGAACGTGATATGTTTGTGCTGATGAAAATGGTCAAGCGCAATCTGGAAAAGAAGGCGTTGTCGAGTAAGGGAGATCTGTCATGAGTGATCTTGTTAAAAGAATAATGGTGTATATTGATGGCACGGAGCAATCGGTCACGGCCGCCCAATATGCGATATGCCTTGCATCGTTTTCCAGTGCGGAGCTGGTTGCCCACTATGTGTTGAACACCAAGGCGATGAGCGACCTGTTAAGGACTCATATTTTTCTTCAGGACGAGCAGACCGAATACGAGCATGATATGGAAGCCGATGCGGAGCGTTATTTGAATTATGTCGCGGAGATGGGGATGAAAAAAGGCGTGTCGGTTGTCAAAAAGCGGAGTAAAGGGAGCGTACAGCGGGAAATTATCGAGGCTGTGAAGGACCTGGAGGTCGATCTGCTGGTGATTGGCGAATTGTCACGGATTCGTAGCCGACGCGACGAATTATATGACGAAACCGAGCGTGCGATGCGTTCGGCGCCTTGCTCGGTACTGATTGTCAAGGACGAAGAGAGGGTCTGGAATTTATATGAATCGCTGGTATAATAAAGGACTGTTTGATACGTTGTATGCAAATAAAAACAACTGGAGACGTTAGTTATGTCGATGATTAATCTGATTACGGAAGAGATTGTCAAGGTCCCCCTGGTATCCGACAACAAGTTGGATGTGATGCGGGAGTTGGTACAGATATTGAAGAATGCCGGGGAGATTGAGGATTACAATGGGGTGCTCACTGCCGTCCAGGCGCGGGAGGATAAGCAAAGCACTGGGCTGGAGGACGGCATCGCCGTACCTCACGGCAGGACAGCGGCTGTTGACGGGCTGAAACTGGCGATCGGGATCGCGCCACAGGGGATCGACTTTGATTCATATGACGGCAAGCCGTCGAAGCTGTTTTTTCTTCTGCTTGCCTCGCTGGACTCGGCAGGACCGCATGTGGCGGCCTTGGCGGAAATTGCGAAGTTGGCACAATCAAAGTCGTTCTGCAGGGCACTGTGCAACGCCGAAACCGCCGCGGAGGTGGTTGAGTTAATGAAGGGGGAGTAATTTTTTAATAAACATTCGTAGTATGCACAAACCATATTCCCAGAAACTTTCGACCTCGTAACAACGAGTAACCTTCGGATTTTCCACGTTTTGACTCAAATTGCGGTGTTTTTCGTGCTTTGGAAACGTTGTGAATTGCGCTAATCCAAGTTCGACAGTTAAATAATTTTTCATTTTTTTTTAGCTTGCAGACATGGTTGCATATCGGTTTTTAGGTCATTGTGAAGGTTGGGATTTTAAAATTGCGGCTAATATTGCTGAAACGCGATGTAGTGAAGACCTTGGCCCTTGTTTGGCATTGGCTTGGCTGTAAAATATGTGTATGTTTATCAGGCCCTGCTACAAACAGAAAAACGGAAAAAGGCTAGTTACCGTAAACCACATTTCCTTTATTATTGATATATCTCCACAAATAGCGACTTAGTTGGAGCGATTCCTCCAGACAGGTAACTATCCGGCAGAGCTTCTCAATGACACGCCTGCAACGCAGTTTTTCGACATTGTTGGTGATGGCCACGCTTCGCAGAACGCACTCGCCTTTGGTGTAAAGTTTGAGAGTCACGTTACCGAAATGCAACTGGAAAACTGTCAAATTATACACAGCTATCTCGACTACGAGCTACTCATTCAACCAGGCTTTTGAGATCACACTGAAATCAAACAGGTTCGCAATTCCATCCTGGCTAATATCTCCGGGCAAATAAGGCCCTTCATGATTCGAAGGCTCCAGCCAATACGACACAATTCCCAAAAGATCAAAAATATCGACAACAAAATCCTTGTTGACATCTGCGATGTCCGCATAAAGGTAATCAAATAGTAATGGCTTTAGTGCTCGATCCTTATCCCATAACCCCCAATGCTTTTCGACTTCGGCATACTTTCCTTTCCATGGTTCGTCCAATGCCTCAAAGATAAAGTATTTGATATCATTCTGTTTGGCTAAGTAAACAAATTCCTTCAAAAACCATATCTGATTCTCACTCGATGGTATTGCGGCACCACATGCCGGACCATCTGAAGGCCAGCCGACTTCCAGAATGATTATCTCTTTGTTGGGATAATTTTGTTTCAACAGATTGCACTTGTCAATTACATGCTGAGCGGCATTCCCGATGGCCACACCTTCCCAATAGGGGTGAATATGTGCGCCAATAAAATCGGCTGCTGCCGCTAAATTCGGATGATCCAGCCAGACGTTATATGTTTCCCCGGTTGATACAGGCAAATCAGTCGCTTCCTTCACTTGGTTTATCAGACTGATGAGTGTTGTTTCAGAACTGAAAGGCCGCCAAAGTAAATATTCATTGCCTACAAGCAAAGCTTTCGTTGTTATATAATTACAATCAGCCACTTCGATCAGATCATCGACAACCCCCTGGTTCCATGCAGAATCATCACTGATCCAACTTCCAACATAGCATTCTATATCTTCACTGTTACACACGGCAGGAATGTTGTATAAAACGTTGTCATTACCATAAGTTCTTATAGTTTGGGTTGTACCTCTGATAATTCCGATATCTTCCTCAATTTGGGCCAGTGTCGGGAAAACGCCTGTCTCAGGGCTTTGCCCTTCTCTGAACGGACTGTAGTCTAACCCATAAACAGGCTTATATTCCGCCCAGGCTAAGTTTTGATTAAAGGTGAATAGTACCAAAAGAGCGATACCACTAAGGTAGCTCACATGAATCTTCCCCGACTTTTGCTGACAGACACATTCCATTTTTTATCCTTTCGTATTGTCGCTGTGGGGTCAGCAATTTTGAACTATTTTTAATGCTTTAATCAATTGAAATATGGCATTATTTCCCTGGCCTACCCACTTTTCTTCCATTGAATCAACGTTCTTTAAGTCGAGTTCCTTCTTTCCATCCGGATCAATAATTGACATCCAGTTCGCAAGATATTGGTTTTCTTTCTGTTTGGATAATTTTTCAATGATCTGGGCACGAAGTGCTGCTCGCCCCATTACCGGATATTGATATACCTCGGCATCATTAATTGAGGGCATCCCTGTAACTTGGTGATCGAGATAGCCCCGATTCTCTAATTTATCAAAAAGCCCAGTGTCTCCCAGTTGAGAACAGCACATGTCAAACTGGAATAACTCATACAGTTGATCTTCAGTTAACACCAGTGGCCCTGAGCATTCGAAAAACGAACGTCCCCATTCATTCAGTTTTTTCTCAAATAATGTTAATTTGATAGCCCAGTCAAGCTTTTTCGATACAGCCGTCCACCCCTTTTCAAGCATTTGTAGTGTTTGTTGCCAAAGCTCACAGGTGAACCGTGTCCAGGGAGGCATAAATGGACAGTCAGCTTTAGAATAGATGTATTCAAGATAATTCCACTGAATATCGATCGCACGACTATATCTATGTGTCTTACTCCTTAATTGTTTTTTCAGATAAATATCTTTTGAGATGTTCTGCATAGATTGAAGAGGATCACCCAAAAGCGTTTCACATATTGGCATGGTCTTTTCGTGATCTGCCAGGATAATCAGCAGTGCCGTTATGGCAAGCTTCAGGAAACCGGCCGTCTCTGAATATAAATTTTCACCACAGATTAAATGTAATCGGCCAAACTTATTGCAAAGCGGTTCATTTTTTAAATGAAATAATGGACGGTTGGATAAGCTACCGATTGAGATCAGGCTTTTCAGATAATCTACTCTCGGAGAAATTAAAAACCGGCAGGTTCTTCGCTCAAAATCAATCTGTAGGCCGCCTGCTCCGGTGTATAATAACCGAGTTACCAGGTGAGGGACAAGCATGCCGGCAAATTGTTGCTTTGAGCGGAATTGTGTCAGGTAATTTTCATGCCGGCCCCAACTGGTCTTCGAAAGGCAGTCGACATTGTGTCGTGAAATGCTTATATCACACAAAGAATCCTGTACCGTCTTCGAGAGGATGCTTTCTCCGACTTTCTGTAGATAAACAGCCATCCAGGGGTCTGTTACCTCTGCGGTAGCCCATTCAGGATGAGAGCCAACATCAATATATAACCTGCCCCAGGGCAAAAACATGTCTTGCGTGCTTATTCGTGACTGCAATGATGGATATTGCTGCCGGCATAGGGATGGCAGCTCACGAACAAATTGTTCGCGAGCCACCTTTTTACCCAGAACTGCAAATTCCGATTCCGTCCCGAAATAGAAAGGACTGCGCTGGGTCATTCTCCCGCTTCCTGACGTGTTTGTTCAAGAAAAGAGGCTTTCTTTTCCTGAATCACCTTCTCCTCGACCTCGATCACCTGTGTCTCTGCTTCTTTCGGCTTGGTAAGTTCCTGAACACTCATCGTTTTGACCTCCACAATTCAGTCTGAACACTATTATTTTGAAACACTCACGTTGAATGTTTCACTCGCAAATCGTTTTTTTGCCTGAAGAACCACAAGATTCAACTTGAACATTATATGTTCAATAGTGTCGCTATCAGCTTTTCGCATAGTTTTAATTTCTACTTCCGGAAATATGTCGCTATGCTGATACTCTCGTATTAAGGATTGAACTTTCAGATAGGGATGCTGAATATCAACCCTTGACACCTTTTTTTTGCCCAGGCGATAAATAGTTCCATTAGTCCCGGATTGGATACAAGTTCTCAGAATTATTTCCCAATCAGCTCTGTCACGATAATCAGTCGCCCAGGGAACCATGCTGATTATCTCTGGATATAAGTTGGCCGCAGGTCCATATTCTTCGCCGACCAGACAGATAAATGTCGTATAGAATGATTTATACGATTCCTTTCGAATCATCTTGTATAAAACTTTTTTTGATTTCTCGGAGTTTCCTTGAACATATTCATATAGACAGAGTTCAGGCAAA
>Ga0255394_10175_pt1 | contig 10553 bp, 7 predicted proteins | sample ANMaggSeSYBR01D3_FD_182112 | JGI IMG/M metagenome (GOLD analysis project Ga0255394, IMG submission 182112) | Sediment cell enrichment communities from methane seep in Santa Monica Basin, California, United Staets - ANME aggregate JGI... | ecosystem: Environmental > Aquatic > Marine > Cold seeps >...
CAAGCAAAACCGCTGCAAATATTTTTAGTGGTATTTGCGAAGAAACCTGGAAGATCCTCACGCCACGGCAGGATCTTCCATTTTTTTTGTCCGATTCCGGGCAACGCGATATCCAAAACATCACAACTCCTTTCGCAATACAGAGTTACAATCCCGCTCAAATAGTCTCACCCTCATAATGGCAGCTTGCTCAAATGGCTGAATCAGGCTATAATGGCCCCGTAATAAACTGCTGACACTCTGTAACAGCTACGAATTGTGGGTTAAGAATGCCACCCACAATGCTTATTTGCGGCCTAATGCCGCGATGGGAACTCGTGAGAATTATTGCCTTTGTCAATCAGAAGGGTGGTGTTGGTAAAACCACCACAACAGTGAACCTGGCAGCTAAACTGGCCGAGCGGGGCAGGAAAGTTGTCTTGATCGACCTGGACCCACAGGCGCATCTGACAACCTTTTTAGGTATTCCACCCGGCAGCATCAAGCGATCAAGCTATTCGGTCTTGTTACGTGAGGAATCCCTGGAGGCGGCGCTAATACCGGTGCGGGACAATATGAATCTATTGGCCTCCGAATTGAATCTGGCGGCTGCGGAACAGGAATTGGTGTCCGTTATGGGACGAGAGACGAGATTGCGCGACGCAATCAGCCAATACAACTATGAATGCGATTATGTATTCATAGATTGTCCGCCTTCGCTGGGCCTGCTGACATTGAACGCTTTGGGAGCGGCCCGGGAGATAATAATCCCGCTACAAGCTCATTTTCTCTCGTTACAGGGGCTAAGCCAACTACTGGAAACACTATTGCTGGTGCAAAATCGGATAAATCCGGAATTGAAGGTTAGTGGTCTGGTATTTTGTATGTTTGACTCTCGGACCACACTTTCGGGCGAGATTATACGAGATATTGAGGGATTTTTCGAACGCCAGCGAGAACAGGACACTTGCTGGCGCGATATACAGATTTTCCAGACTCGTATTCGGCGGAATGTGAAGTTGGCGGAATCTCCGAGCTATGGCCGTACGATCTTCGAATATGAGCGCAATTGTCATGGCGCCTGGGATTACAACGCGTTGGCCGACGAAATAGAGGCGATGGTTGCCGGCGAGGACAAAAACACTGTATTAGCTGAGCAATCAAACGAGCACCAGGCCGACGATGTTGCTATTGTGGATGAGCGGCTTCCGGCGGACACTACGGTTGTCACTGAACAGGCCACATCCGAACCACCCGTTCCAACGGAGCCTGGACAGAAAAAACAGCCGATTTCCACGGAAGATAATTAGCGGAAAGAGAAGAAAGCCATAAAAAAAGAAAAAACATTCACCCAGACGGAGTTAGTGATAATTGTGGTTTTGTTATTGGTGGCTCTCGTCCTTATTCCGCAGTGTACACACCATGTAAAGGAGACTTCGTTTTATCCGATCCGATGTATGAGTAATTTGTATGGGATTGGCAGGGGCGTCAAGATGTATCAGTGTGAGTATCAGAATTTGAACCCGATTGTCTGGCCGAAAGAGGTCCAGGGGCAGTTCGGGATGGGACTGTATAACCACCGGGGCGGAACCGAGATTACACGGTGGGCTAATCCGACATTTGACGATTGGACGAGTCGGCCGACGGTTGGTGGATGTCTGTACCTGCTGGTACGATGCGAGAGCGTCGATCCGAAGATGTTTGTCTGTCCCGATGCGCCGGATGATGAGGTGATGGACTTCGAAGCAGCCCGGAAGGTTGCCGCCAAAAACGGTTGGGATATTGAGGGTTGGGATGATTTACGTGATTTTCAGTCGATGGCTAATTTGAGCTATTCATATAACGATCCGTGGGCGTCGCCTCTGGATTCGAGTGCCTCGGCGAGGTTGGTTTTCTTGGCGGACAAGAGTCCGGCGTATGATACACAAACGGGCCAGAGAAATGAGCAGGCGGGCGATGGACCGGTGAGAAACCAGGACGGGGACTGGGACGACGATAATGGGCGTAATCCGCGGCACGGCAACAGCCGAAATCACGGAACCAGACGGCAAAATGTATTGTTTGGTGATTTGCATGTGCATTCTCGCTCCGAACCGACAGCGGGGTTCAAAGGGGATAATATTTATACCTACTGGGCCGGGGGGATGTCGTCGAATGAGGAGCAGAAAAAGACAGGACGCTGGGATCAGAGGCACGCAATGGCTTATTCGGATACATATTTGGGCAATTAATTAGCCCTTGTTGCGATAACAACTTTTGTTGAGTATAGATGAGTAAGATAACGCAAAAGAGATTGCGAAAAATACTGCCCTGGGCAATGTTGGCGGTTTATTGGCCGCTTCTTTTTTTGGGTACTCACCTACCTCGTCTTCCACACATACCGCTGGGGCAGAGCGACAAGGTTCTGCATTATCTGGCTTACCTCATTCTGACGCTGCTGTTCTGGTTGGCCCGTTTTGGCTCGCAACGGCCGAGTTTGCGTAAGGCACGCCTGTATAAAATAATCATTTTATTCTCTCTTTACGGTATATTGGACGAGGTTACGCAAAGTTTTGTGGGCCGGTGCTGCGACGGATGGGACTGGGTCGCGGATATATGCGGAAGTTTGACAGCACTGTTGCTTCTGTACGTACTGCGAAGCTGGCTGCACTGGCTTATCGCGTACGTGGTTGGGCTGTTTCTTATATGCCACTGGCCGGGCCGGGAGCCGCTGTTTAGCAAACTGCCGTCTTTCTTTCAACAATTCCAGGTGGCTTATGGGATGATCGGTTACATAATATTAACACTGCTATGGTGGCGAACGCTTTGCCGGAATGGACGGTTTGAATTTAAGGGGACAATATTGACAGCCACGTTATTCGTTCTGCCGCTTTACGCACTACTGGACGAGACGGCGAACCTGTTGATGAAGCGGGGTTTCAACCTGACCGATTACCTTAGCGCACTGGGAGGCATCACCGTTGGGATAGTGTGCGCCTGGATGCTGGCCCGGCCTACAAAGTTGTATGCCGTTTCCGGCGGACACGACGAATGACGATGAGTAGCCATACTTAAGCTCGCTTATGCTTTGCATAAGCTATGCGTAAAGCATGCCACCCGTTGAACCATCCACCTCGAAGACTCGGTGGCTGCCACCCAGTGCAAGCAATCTCAAATGGCGGGCATGGCCCGCCCTACCGGCTACCAAGCGTTGGCTTAATGTTTGAAGTGTCGTTTGCCGGTAAAGACCATTGCCATATTGTGTTTGTCAGCCTCATCTATACTGAGTTGGTCCTGCTTCGAGCCGCCCGGCTGAACAATAGCGGTAATTCCCGCCTTGGCTGCCTGGGTTACGTTATCCGGGAATGGGAAGAAGGCGTCGGACGCCATTGCTGATCCTGCCGACTCTTCTCCGGCCTGACGGATAGCCAGCATCCCCGAATCGACCCGGTTCATCTGTCCGGCCCCGACGCCAACGATAGTCCGGTCTTTGGCTAAAACAATTGTATTGCTCTTGACATGTTTGACAACTGTCCAGGCTAACTGCAGATCGGCCAATTCATCGCTGGTCGGACGACGTTTGGTAACGATTTTATTCTGGTCCGGCTCCCAGCCGATCAGGTCTCGCTGTTGCAGCAATATACCGCCTACCAGGCAACGTATATCATATTCACTTTCGCTTACTTTGTTTACGTCGATTGGGCCGGTTTCCAGCAGTCGCACGTCTTCCCGGCTCCAGCGTTTGCGGGTGCGAATCAATTCCACCGCATCTTCGTCGAATGACGGCGCGATAATCACCTCGGCAAAAAATCCGCCCGCACCCAATTCCTTGCCCCAACAAGGATAGGAATCAACAATAGCGTCGGCCAATTCTTCGGTAACGGGGCGGTTCAAAGCAATGATTCCGCCAAAGGCGCTGGTAACGTCGGCAGTATAGGCCTTGCGGTAGGCCTCGGTGATATCAGGATCGACCGCTACTCCGCAGGGGTTCATGTGCTTAACCACTACGGCGGCTGGTTCTTCAAACTCTTTGACCAACTCGAACGCGGCATTAGTGTCCATCAGGTTATTAAAGCTGATTTGCTTACCGCCTTCAAGCTGTTTGGCATAAGCAACACATGGTTCGTCGGTTTTTCCGGCCAACTGGTAAAAGGCTGCTTTCTGGTGTGGGTTTTCGCCGTAACGCAGTTCATTGTCGCGTTTAATAGCGACAGTAACACGTTCAGGGAACTTTTCGCCTGCCTGTCCGGATAGATAGGCACTGATAGCCGAGTCATAAGCCGCGGTCAGGGCAAAAGCACCCCGGGCCAACTCTTTGCGGGTCTCGTCGCTTACCGAGCCGTTGTTTGCTTTTATCTCCTCGATTACCAGGTCATACTGATCGGGATTGGTAACGATAGTTACGAATTTATGGTTCTTGGCGGCACTGCGAACCATGCTTGGGCCACCAATGTCGATATTTTCGATAGCGTCTTCAAAAACACAGTCCGGTTTTGCGACGGTCTGTTCGAATGGGTACAGGTTCACACACACCAGTTCGATCCCGGTTATGTCGTTATCCCGCATGGCTTTGACGTGTTCGTCGTTATCCCGCAGGGCCAACAGCCCACCGTGAATCTTCGGGTGCAGTGTTTTGACTCTGCCGTTCATCATTTCCGGAAAGCCGGTAACCTTGTCGATTGAAATCACATCAATCCCGGCTTCACTGAGCGTCCGGGCGGTTCCTCCTGTACTTACAATTTCCACGCCCAGCCCCGTAAGCTGCCGCGCGAATTCCACTATGCCTGTCTTGTCCGATACTGACACTAATGCTCTTTTGACCAATACTGACTTACTCATTACATCTCCGTTATCTATGGTTAGTTCCTGCTGCCAAAGCGGCATCCCCGATCAGGTCGGGGACAAGCTTGCCATTCCCGCGAGGCATACCACCGCAAAGGCGGGATAAGTTCTCAAATTGACATTTTTCAACACTTATACTACATTAACTCTATGAAAAACACAATGCAGAGATTTTTTGATTTCCAGGAATCGTTTAACCATTATTATCAGCGGCTCGAACAGCGTTTTACGGTTCCATACGAGATTTCACTTACCCCGGCTCAAATACCGTCGGCATATAAAACGCCCGGCACGGCTGATTTGTCATCCATCGGGGCGGTTCTTTGGGACATCTATGGCACACTGTGTGGTATGGACCTTGGCGATCTGGATAAAACCCTCGAACATGATGAACATCTGCTCCGTGCCGCCCAAGCAACCATAGCTGAGTTCTCACTTGAGGAGTCTCTAATGCGTATGGAGCCTGACCAACCCAGCGAGAACACCCTGCGGGACCTCTATTTGCAGATGATAGATGATTCTCATCTGCGTTCGTTGGCCGAGGGCACCAAGTATCCCGAAGTGCTGATCGAACAAATCTGGCTGCAAATCCTGCTGGAATGTACCGAACACGGTTTGCAGTTACCACAAAATGAGCCTCCTTTGCACACCGCATATCGGTGCACCTGTTTTTTTGACTGGTCGCTACAGCATATTTATCTGTACCCTCACGCGGGCGAGGCTCTCGAAACACTCAAAAAGGCTGGTATTATTCAGGGAATAATCTCCAACGCCCAGTTTTATACGCCTTTGCACTTACGTCGTCTGCTCCGCGGGGACAGGGGACGCGACAATTTGGAGTTGGAGGACTATTTCAGCGAACCTGCGGTTTTATTTTCCTATGAAATGGGGTTCAGCAAGCCCAATCCCGGGGCTTTTCGCCGGGCGCTTGCTTTTCTGCATCAACAGGGGATCGCCCCTGAACAGGTCCTTTTCATCGGCAATGATATGCTGAAAGACATTTGGGCCGCTGCCCAATGCGGAATGAAAACAATGTTATTCGCCGGCGACAGCCGACAGACGGTTTTACGGGATGACGAACCGCTCTGCCGCGACCTGCAACCGGACGCCGTTGTAACCGATATGAATCAAATCGCCGAGCTTATTCTCGAACATTAGATATTGTGTCCTTCGCTTTATCATAGAAACAGTAACGGACTGGTCGTTCGGGCGCATCGGCAGGCTCGTAAAGTCGAAAAATGTTAATGTGCCGATAGCGATTGCCGACACAAGTAAGAAATTTATAATACGCCACCGGACGTGGTCGGCCGGGACGAAGCGGATCCGACTCCATCAACATCAACGAACGCGACTCAATCAACATACGTATTTTCTCGATGTGCCACCTCTTATAATAACTGTTCCGCGTAGCCATGCCAATCCTCGAATCCCAGGTTACATAAACAACTCCCTGTCGCAGACAATCACGGGTAAAAGCGACAGGGTCGGCACTATCGACATAAGCAGTGTGCTGAAAGTTGTCCATCTCCTCCGGCGAAACCATCATCCTGACAGGAGCCGGTAAAGAAGTAAGCAACTTTTCGTCCGGTTGAGCATTCTGTCGATACCAGTCCACCATCAGCTTAAACTCAATATCGTGCACAGCCTTCGCAGCCATTTTTTCGGCCAGGACAAACTGGTTGGAAACAACCATCAGAAAAACCACAGCCACCAAAGCTAAATTACCCATAAAACGGCCGACCCCATGAACGTATAATCGCGCGAAAAAGATTAACGCCAAAAGGACAAGAGCGAGCCAAGGTAAAAAGGAAACGGCAGGGCAATAATCGGGCAGATAAGATACCAGAATACCCGTCCATACCAGCGAAACCAGTAAAACAACCGTCTGTAACGTATAAATTGCCCGCCGAGAAAATTGGAATTTATGTGCTACAATCCGCCAAAGACCCCGCAAACCAAGGCAGCACACCATAACCACAATCCAGAATAAGGGGGCATAGTACCTGTCCTTAGCACTGGCTCGGCCCGCGTGTACGATAAAATACAGGACAAAAAAGATCAGCAGGGCCAATACATCCCAACGTCGCTTTAATAAGGCATATACACCACCAAACATAAAAACAACAAACGTGATAACCTTACTTATACCCCAAAACACAACAGAAGGAGAACTGCCCAATTTCGGAGCAAATTCAAACGAAGGCATAACACTGGTGTGCCAGATCAAGGTCAGGTAATTCAATAAGTCATAATTTTTCCCGCCGAGGTAGTGGCCGAAATAATGGCTGGCACCCTCTTTGTAAGTCAGGTGAGTACCCAGCAACCACAGCGTCAGCGATATCATCGCCAAGGCCGACCGGGCCAGCGCCCGCCAGCGCAGACGCGAATTATCCGACATTATCATATCAGTAACAAGGGCAGCTACAATAAGAGCCGCTCCCTCGTAACGCACCATAGAAGCAAGGGCGGCGAAAAGATAGCACCAGTTGGATCGCCGAAAGATAAAATAAAAGGTCAGTAAAGTAAAAAACATTAAGGTCGTTTCGGCTATCGTCTCAGTAAGCCGCAAAAACACCGAGGGGTTCAGGATTAAAATAACCGCAAGAAAATCAGCGGCTTTTCCAACGATTTTTCTGCCAACCAACCACAACAGCAAAGCGTTCAGCGGATGCAGCAGCGAATTCAACAGCCAACCGGCAGTCAAATCAGGGTGCTGTCCACCCACAAGATAACTCAACAGTGCCTGCAATAATCCGACCACTGGCGCACGCTTGAAAGAGGAAGGCACGTTCAAAGCCAAAAGCTCATGCCCAACCCTTATAAAATAGGGTGAATCCGGATGGGGCATGGGCGCATAAGACCAGAATTTTACGGAATGAAAAATGCCAAACGCTAACAATGACAGAGCTATAAATAATTCGAGATATTTGTTTGAGACAAGAGCAGGGTCGGTAAGCAAAACCGGCTTCGCGGTTTGAGTGGGAGAAAAGGTGCCTCTATGAAAACGCCGCCTTGATTTTTTGGGTTTGGACATAGTATGAGTGTATGGGTGTAAGAGTATAAGAGTATAAGAGAAGACCATTGAATCCGAACCGTGAACCCCTCGCTAAAGCAAGGGGCTAATAAGAAAACCATATTTAAGCTATGCGTAAAGCATGCCACTCAGCTATTTTCAATCGTCCCTACGGGACTGTTTTTATCACAAGCTGGAAGCTTGTGCTACATTACCCACATTATTTTCGCTTCATATTGAACAGGGACTGGGTCTTTATAATAGTGTTCTTTTCCGGGAAGGCATGGAATGTGTGCAGGTGCAACTGGTCATAATGGGCTTCGTAATCAATAAGACTGAAAGGAACCAATTCACCCCTGGCCCACTGAGGATACTGGACGAATAATCCACGCTTCCTGGCCATTTTGATCAGGTCAAGGTGGCTCCGTCGATAAATGTTGGCACTCATGGCCTCGACCTGAAAGTTCATCATATAGCCCAGCCCATCGGACCAGCGGCAGGAATATTTTTTTTCGCCCCGAAACGGAAAACGCTCGATAAGGCCACGGGTCGGTAATGTCTGGTCAGGATGACAAATCAACTCGGTCATACAATCCGAACCATGAAAGACACTGACAAGATGGCTACAACCGGTAACCCAGATAATAACCTCATAATCACCCTGGTAGAAACGGCGAGAACGAAAGATTTCAAACAATTCGGGGTGCAACGGCCTCTGATACAAATAAAAATTAAGCTCACTTAATGATTGAGTAATCTGTGGCAATTCCATACGTTTCCCTGAAAATAAATAAAATGTAATCGATAACAAATCGCGTCAACCAATTATAACTCGAAATGGTCGTATTTGCCAAGTGTTTTGTTGTTTTTCAGCACTGAAAAATAATATTTTTATTATCGGCCGTTTCAGTAATATCAGTTATGATGTCGGGTTAAGATACAGTATTAATCAGCGGAAATTCAGCGTTTGAGGTTGTTTGGCCGATAGTATTTTAAGTCCTATAAGATAAAAACCGACAATGCGGAAAAAATACAGGAAGCAATAAGATTGTTTAAGTGGTTATTTATTATAGCGTTATTGCCGTTTATAGCCTGGCAGGCAACGGCGGCAGGTGCTGGTGAGCCGGGTGGGTTGATCGGTCCGACCAGAAAGCCGGCGGCAAATACGAGCCGATTAAAGCTGACCGGCCAGCAAGTTATGCAGACATTCGACTTCGAAGAGCGGAATATCCACTATCTGCCGATTCCAATGTACTGGAAAATGATCGTGGGTAAATCACTGAAAGAGTACGGCTATAAAAAAGGATTCCCCCACTACTCAAAAGGCGAACTGGATACCAGGCATCACCGTAGCGGCTCTTATAGTTTTAAGCTTGTTCCGGACGGCGGCAGTCTGGGATTCGAATATGACAAACGTCGGATCAGAGCCAAACCGGGCAGTGATTTTCAGATTACCGCTCATGTACATCTGGAAGGCGCCGAGAACTGTCGCGCTCAACTCAGTTGCGCCCTGACCGACCGAGTGGGCCGTATTATAGAGGGCAGTCTGCACAACTCAAAGCCAATTAGTCAGTTCGATCAGGACGAGAACGGCTGGACACGGTTAGATGTCTATGTGCCGGGCAATTTCCCGGAAGCACGGTTTATCACATTAAGCCTGTGGCTACTGCAGGAGGCCCAATGGAGCCAACAAGAGCAGGAAGGAACACGGATTTTCAAAAAAGACGTCAAGGCGATGGCGTGGTTCGATGACATTACGATATATCAACTGCCGCGTGTGATTCTACATACGAATCGACCCAGTAATATATTCGCCGGCGACGAGACGGCCCAGCTCCAGGTGGAAGTGGAAGGAGTCGGCTCATTAGACTACGAAGTACATCTAAGCGTGCAAAGTTCAGACGGCAAAGAAATTCTAACTAAAACATGGGTACTCTCCGGCATAGAAGCAGAAACAAAACCCACCATACTGAACGACCTGCCGGCAGGACTTTATAAAGCCAAACTGGAGATTTTGTCGGCAGATATGCTGGTGGCAACGAGACAATTAACGTTTGCGAAACTGGCGGAACCAGACGGCGTCATGGCAGGCAGCGGCCAGGGATTTGGCGTAATTATAATGGATGAGGAGGGAGGCGACTGGAATACCGCCATCAACATGACGCAAATGCTGAATGCCAAACTGCTGAAACTGCCCGTGTGGCGACGGCAGGCAGAGATGGGGGGAGCGATATTTTCAGAAAAAAACTTTGACCTGAAACTCATCAATCTGCAAAAACAAAAAATCGAGGTAGTGGCGACGTTTAACGAAGTGCCGGACAAACTGGCACTCAAAATGGATGTCGGACGGCGAAGCCTGTTGGACGTTCTAAGCCAGGATGTACAGTTCTGGCGGCCACAGGTAGCGTTTATTCTGGCCCAATACGCCCGACAGGTCCCCTACTGGCAGATCGGCGGCGATTTTCAGAAAGAACAGGTCTGGGACCCGCGAATACGGCCGGTAGTCGATACCATGCGACAGGAATTCGATAAACTGGTCAACAACACAGTAATGGCTGTCCCGCTGAATTGCATGTACGAGGTCAAACACAATCAGATCGGGACAAATAATGTGGCACTTCAAATTCCCACATCGATAGCACCGCAAGAAATACCAGCCTACCTCGAAGACAGCCAAAATAGAGGATTGGAGCATATCTGGGCAACTATCGAACATCTCGATGCCGACAAATACGACCGT
>Ga0255394_10176_pt1 | contig 10541 bp, 7 predicted proteins | sample ANMaggSeSYBR01D3_FD_182112 | JGI IMG/M metagenome (GOLD analysis project Ga0255394, IMG submission 182112) | Sediment cell enrichment communities from methane seep in Santa Monica Basin, California, United Staets - ANME aggregate JGI... | ecosystem: Environmental > Aquatic > Marine > Cold seeps >...
CGCCCTGAGCGGGAACCGGAATATTTCATCTGACCTAACGGAGGCAAACATGTCCCAACTTTCGCCACAAACAACCAGTGTACCGCAATTGAAACCCGATGCCGGTGCCGAGCAAATTATCGCCGCCGGACTGGTCGCTGCAAAGGGTTTTGTAACTTTGGCCTGTTCCTTCAGCGTCGAGGACGTGGTGCTCATCGACATCCTGCACAAGGTAGCTCCTGAGGTGAGAGTGTTTGCCCTCGACACTGGCCGCCTTAATGAAGAGACCTACGAGGTGGCCGAGGCGCTTCGCGAACGCTACGCATTAGCCATCGATTGGTACTTTCCCGAGCGGCAGGCGGTGGAACAATTGGAACGGGAGAAAGGACTATTTTCCTTCCGCGCCAATCTGGACAACCGTCACGAGTGCTGCCGAATCCGCAAGGTCGAGCCCTTACGTCGTGCGTTGGCTGGCAAGGGAGGCTGGATAACTGGCTTACGCCGAGCGCAGAGCGTAACCCGCGCCGATCTGGCCGCCATCGAGATCGATCAGGTCAACGGCGGCCTGCTCAAGATCAATCCGCTGCTCAACTGGAGTGACAAGCAGATCTGGGACTATGCCAAGGAGCAGGGCCTGCCGGTTAATCGTTTACATGAACAGGGTTACCCTTCCATAGGTTGCGCCCCTTGTACCCGGCCGATTCGAGAGGGGGAACATCCCCGCGCCGGACGCTGGTGGTGGGAGAATCCAGAGCATAAAGAGTGCGGCCTCCATCGGTAGAAGGCGCTTCGCCTTCTCAACGATCTCGGCGTTGCCTGCGTTCCGCACATCCTCGACATAACTCTGCTATGCCTGTGGTGTTCGGGCCTGGTCGCCTTGACCTCGCAGAGAAATCGAAGCGCTTGAGATGGGTCGCGAAACTCGAACAAAGAAACATTTATTAGACGGAGAACATCATGACTCACCTGGAACAGTTAGAAGCAGAAAGTATCCACATCATTCGCGAGGTCGCAGCTGAATTCGAGAATCCGGTAATGCTCTATTCGGTCGGTAAGGACTCGGCGGTTATGTTGCACCTGGCGCGCAAGGCCTTCTATCCGGCTCGCCCGCCCTTTCCGCTGATGCATGTGGATACCACCTGGAAATTCCGGGAGATGATTGAGTTTCGGGACCGTATCGTGGATGAATACGGCTTTGATTTGCTCATCCACGTTAACCAGGAAGGGGTCAAGCAGGGGATCGACCCTTTCGTTCACGGTTCAGCCCTGCACACCGATGTCATGAAGACTGAAGGTCTCAAGCAGGCCCTTGATAAGTACAAGTTCGATGCAGCCTTCGGCGGGGCTCGGCGGGATGAAGAGAAGTCACGGGCTAAGGAACGGATCTTTTCCTTTCGCACCGCGAGTCATCGCTGGGACCCAAAGAACCAGCGTCCGGAGCTGTGGAATATCTATAACGCCCGTGTTCAGCCCGGAGAGAGCATCCGGGCCTTCCCCCTCTCCAACTGGACGGAACTCGACGTGTGGCAGTATATTCATCTCGAAAATATCCCCATCGTGCCCCTCTATCTGGCTAAGGAGCGGCCCGTGGTGGAGCGGGACGGCATGTTGATACTGGTTGATGACGATCGTCTCAAATTGCGGCCCGGCGAACAGGTGCAGATCAAGTCGGTGCGCTTTCGCACTCTGGGCTGCTACCCCCTGACCGGGGCGGTAGAATCAACGGCAACCACCCTGCCAGAGATCATTCAAGAGATGCTCCTGACCCGCACTTCGGAGCGGCAAGGTCGGTTGATCGATCATGACCAGAGTGGATCCATGGAGAAAAAGAAACAGGAGGGATATTTCTAATGGCTCATCAATCTGAACTTATTGCCGAGGACATTCAGGCCTACCTGAAGAGTCAGGAGCAAAAGGGGCTGCTGCGTTTCATTACCTGTGGCAGCGTCGACGACGGCAAGAGCACCCTGATTGGCCGGCTGCTGTGGGATTCGAAGATGATTTTCGAAGATCAACTCGCCGCTCTGAGTGCCGACAGCAAGCGGGTTGGCACCCAGGGGGAGAATATCGACTATGCCCTGCTGCTCGATGGCCTGCAGGCGGAGCGGGAACAGGGCATCACCATCGATGTGGCTTACCGCTACTTCTCCACCGACAAGCGCAAGTTTATCGTCGCCGACACGCCCGGCCATGAGCAGTACACTCGCAACATGGTCACCGGCGCTTCAACGGCTCAGGTGGCGGTGATTTTAGTGGATGCACGCAAGGGGCTCATGACTCAGACCCGGCGCCACAGTTACTTGGTTTCTCTGGTCGGTATTCGCCGGGTGGTGTTGGCGGTCAACAAGATGGATTTGGTCGACTACAGCGCCGAACGGTTCGAAGCCATCTGCAAAGAATACCAACGTTTCGCCTCCGACCTTGGCTTCGAAGAGATTACAGCCATCCCCATTTCAGCCCTGGAAGGGGACAATGTGCTGCACAGCAGTGAGCGGACTCCTTGGTACGATGGGCCGGCTCTGTTGGAACATCTGGAGACTGTTCCGGTAGAGGATTCCGCCGTCAACCGTCCCTTTCGACTGCCGGTACAGTGGGTCAATCGGCCTGATTTGGATTTTCGTGGCTTTTGCGGAACCATCGTCTCCGGTACCATTCGTCCGGGTGATGCGGTAGTCGTGAGCAGTTCAGGTCAGATCAGCCGCGTAGCACGCATTGTCACCCTGGGTGGCGACTTGCCACAGGCCGTGGCCGGCCAAGCTGTGACCCTGACCTTGACCGATGAAATCGATATCAGCCGCGGCGATCTGCTGGCTGCGCCCGAGCAGCGTCCCGCTCAAAGTGATCAGCTCGAGGCTCACTTGGCCTGGTTGCACGAACAGCCCCTGGCGCCCGGTCGCAGCTATTTGCTTAAGACCGCTGCGGGCAGCGCTCCGGCCCAAGTGCGACAGGTCAAGCACAAGATCGATGTCAATACTCTGCAACATCAATCGGCAGAGGCTCTGGAACTCAACGAAGTGGGGCTGTGCCAGATCGCTGTGAGCAAAAGTATTGCCTTTGACCCCTATCGCGAAAATGAAGAAACGGGCAGTTTCATCCTCATCGACCGTCTGAGCAACGCGACGGTGGCTGCCGGAATGATTCATCGCGCTCTATCCAGTGAATCTATCGAAGGCAGGGGGCTGTTGCCGTTGGACAAGGCAGCCCGGACAGCCCTTAAGGGACAGCAGCCTAAAGTAGTGTGGTTTAGTGCCCCTCTTGAGGACGCCCCCTCCGAACTGCCGCAACGGCTGGAAAGTCGGTTGCATAGTTTGGGTCGTCACACCTGCCTGCTCGATGGCGAAACGTTGCGCAACACCCTTGGCGTTGCCGAAGATGAAGAGGCCCATTTGAAACAGGTCGCGGAGGTTGCCCGATTGATGACAGAGGCTGGGCTGATCGTGTTGGTGGTCGCTGCCGCTTCCATCGGGCAGGTCAATCAACTGGCGACAGACCGATTCACCGTTGGGGAGTTTCACCATATTCAGCGGGGCACGCGGGCCATAGTCGAGGGTTCCACTGTGGTGCTTGACCAAGTCGCTTCCCTGGAAGAGGAGCTGGAATGGTTGTTCGAAAAGTTACCCCTTTAACAGTCCGCCTATATTGACCTTTGTTGCGCCAAAGAGCATATTGAACGCTGCCGGCCGGATGAGCATCGTCGTGCCGGCGGCTTCATGGCCCGCTTTTTCCATTCAAGGATAGGATTTATGAATCATTCCTTCGACTATCGAACCCTTAAAATTAACGGTATTTACCAGCAGAATGCTACCGGCGATCTGATGCTGAGGCTCAAACTGCCCGCCGGGGTTATTTCTGCGGTGCAGGCTACGGCGGTGGCCGAGCTCGCTGAAAAATTTGCCGATGAGGCTCTGCACCTGACCTGTCGCGGTAATATCGAACTGCATGGCCTACGGGGTGAGAATCTCGCTCAGGTCTACCGGGGATTGCAGGCCGTGGGTCTGACCAGCCGAGGCGCCTGTGGCGGTGCGGTGCGGGCGGTGGCCTGTAATGCCGATGGTGGTAACTTTGACCGTATTCAACTGCTGGTGGAACGTCTGCATCGGCATTTTACTGGGAACCCCTATTTTGAGGGGCTGCCGAAGAAGTTCAAGCTGGCGGTGGAAAACGGCTATTCGGGAGCTCGCCATCTCTGTCAGGACCTGGCTCTGGTCTATCTCGGCCGGGAAGGGGAGCGGGAACTGTGCGACCTGTGGGTCGCCGGTGGGCTCGGACGTCAGCCTCAGGAAGCCTTTCTTCTCGCCAATCGAGTGCCGATAGAGCGCATACTGTCCCTGGTCGAGGGGGGTGATTCGCGTCTATCAACAGCATGCCCCGGCGGGCAAGCGTCTTAAGCATCTGCTGGCCGAGATCGGCGAGCAAGAGTTCCGGATCTTGCTAGGCAAGGAAACCGCAGGGACTTCCTTATTGTCTTTGACCAGCCCCCTCGATGATCAGTTCGGGGCGGCCATCGCACCGGGGACCGACGGTTGGGTTGAACTGCCGGTAGCAGGAGGGCAATTGGCGAGCAACAATTTACGTTGTGCCGCGGACATCGCCGGGGAGACCGGCGACGGTTTTCTGGCGATCAGTCGCGAACAGAACCTACTGGTATCCCTTAGTGCGGGCGTTGATGAATCCGCGTTGCGCACCGCTCTGCAAGGGGCCGGTCTACTCTCCGGGGAAGCCGCTCTACAATGTCGCGTCTGTCCCGGTAGCCACGAATGCCCCAAGGGGTTGGTGGCGACTCGCGACCTTCTTTGCCAGCTTAACGAAGTTTTGGGGCCGCAAGCTCGGGCGCAAAGCTGGGGCATTTCTGGTTGCCCCAACGGTTGCTCCCAGCCACAGTTGGCTGACTATGGCATTGTTGGCACGCGGAAGTCGACGAAGAGTCAGGAAAGCAGTTACGATTTATTGCACCGGGATGGAGAAGGTTTTGGTCAGTCTTTGCATCAGGGGTTGAGTGAGGCTGAGCTGCTGGCGCGACTCGCTGAGCTGGGCTGAGGGTGGGCCAAACAAAGGCAAGGACCCTTTCACGTGAAGCTATGAAGACAAATAAGGAAACACAAAAGCCCCGCTTTGGCGGGGCTTTTGTGTTTCTAAAAACCGACGGCTAAAGGGTGCAAGTGCAACGACGCTCTACCACTTGTGCCTCAGGGGGGCCAGCATAGTGCAAGACAGGTGTGCCGGGGAGAAGCACAGAAATAGGAATCGGCTTTTCATTGATAAGTTATGAGAAATCAGTATGATAGGGTCTGGTACGTTGTAGATTCATTCATGTCCGGCCATCGGTTCAATAGGAGAGAGTACCATGTCCTTGACTAAACAACTTTGGGTCTCTGTGGCGGTTCTTATGGCCCTGGCCTTTGGAACGAGCTTTGTTCTTAGTGCCCTTTCCGCACAGAAATACCTTGCGGAGCAGCTCTATCTTAAAAATACGGATAATGCCACGTCACTGGCTCTTTCCATGTCCCAGGTGGCAGATGATCCGGTGACGGTCGAGTTACTGCTCAGTGCTCAATTCGACAGCGGCCATTACCAGTTTATCCGACTTGTCGATCCCCATGGGGCAGTTCTTACCGAGCATGCCAATTCCGCGGTTTCTATCGGCGTCCCTGTTTGGTTCCAAAAACTGGTATCTTTGCAGCCTTGCGCGGGGGTTGCCCAGGTGCAGAATGGCTGGAAACAGTTTGGCACGCTCTTTCTCCAGAGTCATAGCCGATTTGCCTATGAGTCCCTCTGGCAAGAGACCCGCAATCTTTTCTTCTGGTTTCTCGGTGTGGCGACGCTGGCTGGCCTATTCGGAACCCTGGCGATTCGCTCTATTACCCGCCCGTTGGCAGAGGTTGTAGATCAGGCAAAGGCTATCGGTGCCCGGCGTTTTATCACCGTTGCCGAACCCTCGATCCCCGAATTACGTACTCTGGTCGGTGCCATGAATGGCTTGTCGATACGGGTTAAAAAGATGTTGGCAGACGAATCGGAGCGTTTGGAAGTTTTACGGAAGGAAATAGAGCACGACCCTCTCACCGGACTTCTGCTTCGCGATTCTTTTTTAAAACGTATCGAATCGGTGTTGTCGCGAGATGATGCCAGTGCGGCCGGCGGACTCGTCATTGCCCGAATGGCCAAGCTTGCTGACATAAATCAGAGCATCGGCCGTGAAGCCACCGATCAGTTGTTGCGGCGTGTTGGAGAACAGTTGTCCGCCCTATGTCCAGAAAACACAGAGCGGGTGGTAGGCAGGCTCCGCGGCGGCGACTTTGCCTTGCTTGCTCCCGGTAACAACACGACCTTTAACTTGGCGCAAGAGGTTGCCGATGTCTTACATCTTGCCGTTAACGATCCAGTTAATGCTGGCGAGTGTTTTTTGCCCGTAGGGGCCACGGCCATGGAACCGGGAGAAACCCTTTCCCGGCTTCTGTCCCGAATCGATACGGCCCTTATAACTGCCGAGCGCAACGGGAGCGGTGCGGTTCAAGTCGCCACCACCGAGGCCCAGCCCAGGCAGATTACCGACCTGGAAAGCTGGCGGGTAGCCCTGAATCAGGCACTCGATGCCGATAGGCTTAAATTAGCTCGTTTTCCAGTTGTTGACGTCAAAGGCCAACTGCTTCATTTTGAAACCCCGGTGCGACTTTGTATCGAAGGGGACTGGTTGGCGGCCGGTAGTGTTCTGCCTTGGGCTGCCCGCCTCGGCTTGATGCCCCGTCTCGATATCAAGGTTGTAGAGAGGGCTCTGGAAGAAATTGCCGAGCAGGGAAAACCGTTGGGAGTTAATATTTCCCCGGAAGCACTCTGTGACCCGGGATTCAGGACCGCCCTGATTCAAAAATTGCGCAAGGCTCCGCAATTGGCAAATTCTCTGTGGCTAGAAATTTCTGAAGGTGGAGCGGTTCGCCATGTCGCCGAATTTCGCCAGCTTGTACAATCCCTGAAACCCTTGGGGGCAAAGATCGGGATAGAACATGTAGGTCCCCAGTTCTTCCGAATTGGCGATTTGCATGATCTGGGGCTAGACTATGTCAAGATCGACTCTTCGCTGATTCGGGAGATTCATGAGAACCCCGGTAGTCAGGCTTTTTTGCGGGGGCTGTGCATGATAGTGCATTCAATCGGCATGACCGCCATTGCAGAAGGGGTGCAGTGTTTGGAGGAGATGCGCTGCCTGACCTCCCTGGGGGTGGATGGCATGACTGGGCCAGCGGTGAAGCTGCCGTTGGTGTCTTAAAAAAAACAACCCCCACCAGGTTTTGGTAGGGGCTGTAAAAAGCGGAAGCCGAAGATGCCGGCAAGCCGGTGGATTTGACAGGTTATCTGAATAGTAAGCTATTCTTGAACCGATCGTGCGGCCCGATTACCGGCTTACCGTGCGGAAGGGGCTTCCATCGGCACCGCGACGACTCGGCGGTTTTGTTTGCGATCTACTTCGAGCATATTCCCACTGACAGGCCTTTTTTCTCCGTATCCTATCGCTTGTAGGCGTTCGGGGGCTATGCCGTTTTTAATGAGGCTCTGACGTATGCTATCAGCCCGCTTTTGTGATAGCCATTGATTGAATTTCTCGGAACCAATGCTGTCGGTGTGGCCTTCAATGGCGACCTTGAGAGTAGGGTTCTGCCGAAGAAATTCGGCCAAACGAAGAACTTCCTTCTGGTAATTTCCAGGAATTGTCGATGACGCGAAGGAGAAAAGCACATTGACCTGGAAACTGACCTGCTCGGGGAGCTCTTTCGGGCAGCCGAATTTATCGACCCAGGTGCCGTGGGGCGTATTGGCACAGGCGTCCAGCTGATCCGGAACGCTGTCCCCATCGGCATCGTTGTGGCTATTGTCAGCTGCCGGCGGGGTCGGTACCACGACCTTTTCACGGGGCATCAGGGCCGGTATCGTAGGGAATTCGATGTTGGCTGCGATTATTGCGGGCGTGCAGATGGCATCGGGGTCGATCCCGATCCGGTCTTGACCGAGATCCTTTGCAGTAGGCAGGGCTTCATGGCTCACCTGCAAGCCGTTAAGCAAGCGGCCCATGGAGGCTAGCGTCCGCGCGTCGGCCAGTGTGTATGCGTAGCTGGTGCTGACGTAAGCCCGACGTGCTTCAAAGTATTCGTTCTGGGTATCGAGCAGGTCGAGCAGGGTCCGCTGGCCAATGGCGAACTGGTCCTGGTAGGCCTTTCGCGCCTTTCCAGCGGCAAGCTGGTGTTCGTTGAGGTACTGGAGTTGCTGCTTGAGGCTTTGTTTGTCGTTATAGGAGATGCCAAGTTCCTGCCGCACGTTGCGGCAGGCTTGTTCTCGCTGGGCTTTGGCCACCTTGAGTTGCTGGAGAGCCTGGCGCTTGACGGCCATATCCGAGCCGCCGGCGAAAAGATTATAGTTCAGCACCAGCTCGACAATGGACTCACCGTCGCGGTCCTGCAGGTCTCCGGACGATCTGCCAAAATTCTGCCGGCCCTGAAGATCGACCCGGGGCATGAACGGGGCTCTGCTCACTCGTTTTTCCGCCTCGGCCGAACGGACCTTTTCCACGGCGGAGTTGAAGGAAGGATTTTCCTGGAAAGCCAGTTTTAAGGCAGTCTGTCGATCCAAGGGGAGCTCTTTGGTCAGTGCTTCAGGAGGGGCGAGTATCGCTGGCGGTGCTTGGTCGACGATGCGCAGAAAGCGGCTGCTAACATCGTGCAGGTTGCTTGATTCGGTAATGAAGTTCGATTCGGCGAGGGCCAGGCGGCCGCTGGCCTGCTCGAGGTCGACCCCGCGGCTGACACCCGCTTCGACGCGATTCTGAACCCTGTTGAAAATATTTCGGTGCTGAATATAATTCTCCGCCGCGAGTTTTTTCAGCTCCCGGTAGCGCATCACGTCCAGATAAGCCCTTGTTGTTTCCAGTGCAATATTTTCAGAGGTCGCCAGGAACTCGTAATAACGGACTAGCTTGGCGTAACCGAGCCTGGCCACTTCGTTGCGGGTGGCGAAACCGTCGAAGATCATCTGCCGGAGTGATAGGGCAACATTGGCACGGGTAAAATCTTCATCCTTGGAGTCCGAGATATCCCATCTTTCCCAACCTGTCCCGGCAGTCAGATCGAGGCGGGGGAAATATCCCCCCTTGGCGCCGGTCTGTTGTTCGCTTGCTGCGAGGAAAGCGTGCCAACTTGCTTGGACCTCAGGATTTTCGCTGATGGCTTGTCGCACCACGTCGGGTAAATTGGTTGATGTCTCCGCGAACGCCACTCCGCTGATCAGCAGAAGCAGCCCAGCGATAAGAATGCATTTGAAGTACATGACAAATAACTCCGCTTGATCTATGTTGTTGATAATGACCACCCCTAGCATGCCAAAATTTTGACTAAATAGTAGATTATCAATGAATATTTCGTAAGTAAAGAGAAAAACTCATAGTTTTGGTGGATGTGGACTTCCGTTTTTCCACCAGGTTCAGTGAGGGGACAATTGGTTCCGCAGCTCTTATTTCAACATCCAGGTAGGGTGCGACCAAAGGTTTTTTATTCGGTGAAATTATTTCGAGCCTATTTTCTGCTGGTGGCCATATTTTTTTTGGCAAGTTTGGTCACCGCTGCGCCCGATTTCGACCGCATGCTGCAGTTGGCCGGGCAAAGGTTTGGCGCCGAAGGCAGAAAGAACGTTGCCAGTTGGCGGCAGATGCTGAGTGAGGCCAGGGAAAGTGCTGTAGAAGAGCGGATTCGGGCGGTCAATGACTTCTTTAACCGGCGAATCCGTTTTGGCGAAGACCTGGAAATTTGGAATCGTGTCGATTACTGGGCCACACCCATGGAGACACTGGGCCGTGGCCAGGGCGATTGCGAGGACTTCAGCATCGCTAAATACCTGTCCCTTAAGATGCTGGGCGTTGCTTCAGAAAGGCTGCGTCTCACCTATGTCAAAGCCCGGATCGGCGGCAACCGCAGCCGGATCAGTCGGGCACACATGGTTTTGAGCTATTATCCGACTCTGGACAGCGAGCCCCTTATCCTGGACAATCTTATCTCCGACATTCGGCCTGCCTCCCAGCGCCCCGATCTGGTCCCGGTTTTCAGCTTCAGCGCTGAAAATCTCTGGGCCGGCGCAAACCCCGACCCAATCGCCTCCGCAACGAGCCGCCTGTCCCGTTGGCGTGACCTGCTCGACAGGGTGCGTATTGAAATGGGATGGGGCAACTTTTGACGGGCCTCCTGTCGTAATCTAGCCGTAACAAGGGCCTGGCGCCGTTAAATAATTTCCTCCTCGTCCTCATCCTTCAACAGGTCTAGGCTTCGCAGCGAAGCACGCATCGAACGGCGTTCCAGTAGTTTGGTCTGGGCCGCTTCGGGGAAATCCGTGAAGCGAAGTACGCCCCGCTCGATGAGAAGATCGATGGTGTCCTCCAGAACCCGTACCAGCCCCAGGTCCGTTGCGTCTAGGTTGTTGTCTTCAGGCAGGCCATTGCCGGTAAACGCCATCAGTTCCTGGGCATCGTTCGAAATTTCCTCCCAGTCGTCAGTTAGTTGTCGCCGACTGACGGCCGCAATGGCACC
>Ga0255394_10158_pt1 | contig 10501 bp, 9 predicted proteins | sample ANMaggSeSYBR01D3_FD_182112 | JGI IMG/M metagenome (GOLD analysis project Ga0255394, IMG submission 182112) | Sediment cell enrichment communities from methane seep in Santa Monica Basin, California, United Staets - ANME aggregate JGI... | ecosystem: Environmental > Aquatic > Marine > Cold seeps >...
GGATATTTGATGACTTTCTTAAAAATACTGAAATTTTTGAGAATAAAGAAGTATTAAGACCTAATTACACACCTGATAATCTGCCTCACAGGGATAAGCAGATCCAGTCACTTGCCAGTATGCTTGTTCCGGCTATCCGGGGAGACACACCTTCAAATATTCTTATTTATGGAAAAACAGGTACAGGTAAGACAGCAGTTGTAAAATTTATGGGGCAGGAACTGCAAAATACAAGTGAGTCTCATGAAACAACATGTTTAGTGTTATATGTTAACTGTGAAATTGTAGATACACAGTACCGACTCCTGGCTACATTGGCAAAACATATTGGAAAAGAAGTCCCAATGACCGGGTGGCCTACAGATCAGGTTTTTGAAGAATTTAAAAAAACTGTTGATAAGGAAAAACGTGTTGTAATAATTATAATGGATGAAATAGACAAACTGGTCAGGAAAGGTGATGACGTGCTCTATAACCTTTCCCGGATAAATGGCGACCTGGAGAACGCCAGGATAAGTCTGATCGGCATTTCCAATGATCTTAAGTTCACAGAATTCCTGGATCCCAGGGTTAAGAGTTCCCTTGGTGAAGAAGAGATTATTTTTCCGCCATATGATGCAGAACAGATACATGATATTCTGGAACAGAGGGCGGGTCTGGCTTTTAAGAAGGGAATGCTGGATGAAACTGTGACCCGCCTGTGTGCCGCCTTTGCTGCTCAAGAACACGGAGATGCCAGACGCGCGTTAGACCTCCTGCGCGTATCTGGTGAAATAGCTGAGCGGACAAAATCGCCAGTAGTTGAAGAAAAACATGTCAGGATTGCACAGGAAAAAATCGAGAATGATAGAGTTGTTGAAGTGGTCAGGACCCTCCCAACCCAGTCCAAACTCGTACTGCTAAGTGTGCTTCTGCTCAGTAAGATCAGGAAGAATAATGTTTCCACTGGTGAAGCTTACACTGTTTATAAGCATATGTGTAATGACATCGGCTCTGACATACTCACCCAGCGCAGGATTACCGACCTTATTTCAGAACTGGATATGCTGGGCATCATCAATGCTATGGTGGTGAGCAAAGGCCGGTATGGCAGAACCAAGGAAATATCATTGAGCGTTCCGTTGAGCGATACTAAGGGAGTGCTCATGGAAGATTACAGGTTAAAACCACTGGAGAATTATCAACCTGACCTGCTCGTTGTACAATCCAGATTAATGTAAGCCGGTCGATATCAATACACAGCATGTGAGAGATATCCAATCCAGATTGGAATAGGCCAGTCGATATCAATGTACAGCCAGTGAGAGATATCCTACCCAGGGGATATGCCACCGGGCTACCCCGATGATCCATTCCTCTTTTACAGGCTGGAGCTTGCTTGTACGGGTCTTCTGGTCAATATCTCTATTATTGTCCCCTTTGGTTATATATCCCGAATGAGGTGCAGCAGATCCACCGGACCACATAGGCTCCCCCTCCTCCACCCAGTACATTGCCCTGTGGATGATCGGGGTATCTTCAGTACTCCCGAACTTCCTATATAAAATTACATCCCCGTATTCATTGAATGATGTGTATCCTGACAGGGTGCCCTCAGTATGTGAAATGATCTGGGTCCGTTGTGCGCTTTGAATGATAACCACATCACCAATACCGATATTAGGCAACATGCTACCAGATTCTACAGCCACCGCCGGCCTGGGAGTACCAAGACCGATCTGCGAGATAAGCATGAACAATCCGATCATTAAAGCTACGAACAGCAGGTCATTTAACAGGCCGATCCAGAAATTATCACTGTTCCTGAATCGTTTTACATAATAAAATAATTTATCGATAATGGTTTTCTCTTCCCGTGTATTTATATGGCGAATACTTATAGCGTGTAAAGTGATAATAGTTTGTGCGATTTTAATGGAAAATACTGATCATGCTTCATTCATTGTAGAGCAATTCGCAGAGGCCGGTTACCAGATAGACCCTGACGCTCTCACATTGCTTACGGAACAGGACACCAGTCTTTCACTTATCAGCCAGATACTTGATTCACTTGACGAGTCCACACTTGTGGTTGGCCCTGCCCAGATCGACCCGGCTTTTAATACCAGGACCACACCGCAGCCAGGGACCGAGTACCCCATAGTACCAAGGGACCCGGATTATGAAGATGAAGATGAATGGACTGGTGAGCTGGACGTGATCTCAGATATTACTGACCAGTCAACATGTGTGGGTGAATACAGGGAATTCGTGGACTTTTTCAGGAACAGGTTCTCCAGGCTGGGGGATATGTTGAGGAACCGGGGTGTTGGTTTCAGGCCCATAGAAAGCCTGAACAGGCGCAAACTTGGCCTGGTGGAAGGCAGGGAGGAGGTTTCGGTCATAGGCATGGTTTCCGACCTGCGCACATCCAAGAACGGTCACAAGATGATAGAGATCGAGGATACTACCGGAAGCCTGCGCACAATGGTGTTGAAGAATAAACATGATATTTTTGAGCAGGGCCAAAAAGTGATGCTGGATGAGGTGATCGGTGTAACCGGCAACCTGAGTGATGATGGAAATCTGCTGTTCATAAACAGTATCATGTGGCCTGATATGCCACTCAGGACCAGTTCAGAACTGGGCGAGCGCAATGTGAGCGGCAAGGCTGTAATGATATCTGATGTGCATGTAGGTAGTGATACCTTCCTTGAAGACCAGTGGCTGGGTTTTATCGACTGGCTGAATCACGGAGGGTCAGTGGCAGGCAACGGATATGTGGACGTGAAGGATATCAGGTATCTTGTGGTGGCAGGTGACCTGGTGGACGGTATCGGAATATATCCGAACCAGGAGGAGGAACTGGCTATTACCGATGTCTATGAACAATATAAGGTAGCTGCGGATTATTTCAACCAGATACCCAAACACATCAAGGTGATCATATCCCCAGGCAACCACGATGCTGTCAGGCAGGCCGAACCCCAGCCCACATTTCCTGAAAAGATAAGGAAGATGTTCAGGCCGGACGTGGTGTTCGTTGGCAACCCGGCAGTGATATCCATGGATGGGGTACGCACCCTGGTCTATCACGGGCGTAGTATTGATGATATCGTGGCCAACCTGCCTGGCATGAAATACGAAGATCCCACACGGCCCATGATCGAGATGTTGAGGCGCAGGCACCTGTCTCCCATGTACGGCAGCCGGGTATCTATTGCGCCTGAAAAAGAAGACCACCTGGTGATCGACAAGCCACCCCATATCCTGCACTGCGGCCATGTACATACAGTAGGATACACTACTTACCGTGGCGTCACAGTGATAAATAGTGGTACTTGGCAGTCCCAGACAGAGTTCCAGAGGCGTATGAACCTTAAGCCCGATCCAGCCAAGGCTACCATCGTGGACCTGGCCACACTTAACACAAACATTATCTCATTTCAATGACTCATATATTCCAAATGAGCAACTTACCCAGACATCAATTATTACCAATGAGTACCTCACCCAAACATCAATTATTACCAATGAGCACCTTACCCGAACATCAATTGGAATTATTCAAAAAAATGGGATATCACATAGTAGGTACTCACGGCGCTGTCAAACCCTGCCTCTGGTCTGGCAGGTCCATAAAGGGAAAAGGCAGCTGCTACAAATCCCAGTTCTACGACATACAGTCACACCGCTGCATCCAGATGACGCCTTTTTTAGGCTGCAACCAGTCCTGCCTCCATTGCTGGCGCCCGGTTGAACACCCGGTCGACACTCCTGCCGACTGGGATTCTCCAGAGGAAATTGTGGGGGGTTGTATCATGGAGCAGCGCAGGTTGATGTCAGGGTACGGCGGCCTGGATGATGCTGATAAAATAAAGTGGAAAGAATCCCTGGAGCCCAAGCATGCAGCCATATCATTAGCAGGGGAACCCACACTGTACCCGTTCCTGCCCGAACTGGTCCAGGAGTTCCACAAACAGGGACTTACCACCTTTGTGGTCACCAACGGTACAAAACCCGATGTTATTGAAATTATCAGGCCCTCACAACTGTACATGAGCCTGGACGCTCCGGATAAGGAGACTTACATTCATTCCTGTGCTCCAGATCATAAGGATCAGTGGGAGCGTATCCTGGAATCCCTGGAAGTGCTGTGCCATCATCCTTGCCGGATTGCCATCAGGCTAACTCTGACAAAAGGTTTGAATTTTAAAGATGTCACCGGGTATGCCCGGCTTATCAAACTTGCGGAACCCGACTTTGTGGAGGTAAAGGCATATATGCATCTGGGCTATTCCCGCAAACGACTGGAGCGGGATGCCATGCCCAGACATGAGGAAATACTTGAGTTCACGTCAGAACTTGGCAGGGAGCTGGGTTACCACATGGCAGATGACGTGGAACTAAGCAGGGTGGCATTACTGTCAAAGAATGAAAAAGTGACTCCTGTAACCCTGTAGTTTAGACCGGTCTGGTAGTCTTTAGGTTCATTGGTGCCTTGTATGTCATACCTGCCTGATAGTTTCCAGGTTCATTGGTGCCTTGTATGTCATACCTGCCTGATAGTTTCCAGGTTCATTGGTGCCCTGTATCTCAGATCAACCTGATAGTTTCCAGGTTCATTGGTGCCCTGGTTTCGATACGGTATTTTCTGTAAATCGAACTGGCCAGGTCCAGACAACACTTTTCATCACCATGTTCTGTAAGGACATGTTCGGGCCTGGGTTTCATCTTCTTGATATAATCCATCAGTTGCCTGCGGTCAGAGTGTCCCGAGAATCCATCCACTGTGTGCACATTCAGGTTGATCTTGATAATATCAGTCTTGCCGTTATTATAGACGGGAACTTCGCTCCAGCCTTTCTGCAACCTCCGGCCCATGGTTCCTTCTGCCTGGTATCCCACAAATACCAGTGCGTTCTTTTCGTCAGGGCCGTATGCCCTCAGGTATTCCATAATTGGGCCGCCGTTTAGCATACCAGAGGTTGCCAGTATGACACCAGGTCTGGGATTGGTCAGGATATCTGTTCGTTTCTCAACAGAATCCACCTGTTCGAAACAATCGGCCAAAAACGGGTTCATGCCTTTATGGAATATCAGGTTTTTCAGTTCTCCATTCAGGTATTCGGGGTAAGTAGTATGGATGGCCGTGGCTTCCCAGATCATACCATCCAGGTAGACTGGGATATTATCATCGATAAAACCTTTACGGATGATCTCCTCCAGCACCAGCATTACTTCCTGGCTCCTGCCTACTGCAAAGGCCGGGATCAGGACAGTACCGCCTCTGGATACCGTTTCTTTTACTATTTCCTTTAACCGGTTCTCGGCCTCCCTTCTATTGGGCTGCATATCTTTAGAACCGCCGTAGGTTGACTCGGTGATTATGGTTTCAATCCTGGGAAATGAGTTGACTGCCGGGTCGAACAGTCGGGTCTTCTCATATTTATGATCCCCGCTAAATGCAATATTATACAGCCCGTCGCCCACATGGAAATGGACCACAGATGAACCCAGGATATGGCCGGCATTGTGCAGGGTAAGCTTCATATCCGGAGCAATATCGGTAACGTCACCGTAATTAAGTGTAATGGTATGTTTCAGGGTCTCGCGTATCATTGAGGATTCATAGGGTATGGTCTTGCCTTCCTTGGCAGCCACGTCAATGAAATCCAGCTGCAGCAGAGCCATCAGGTCCCGGGTGGGAGGTGTACAGTATACTGGCCCCTCATACCCGTATTTGTACAGCAGGGGTATCAGACCGGAATGGTCCAGGTGGGCATGTGTGAGCACCACTGCATCTAGCTGGCTGATAGGCGTTACCTCTGGTATGTACAGGTAAGGGGTGCCATTATCATCGGAACCTACGTTCACTCCACAGTCAATGAGTACCTTGGTCTCAGGGGTTGACAGCATGAAACAACTGCGTCCTACTTCCCGGCAGCCTCCCAATGCAGTGACCCTGACCCATTTATCCTTGGATGATACTTCCCTGTGGATTTTCCTGCCAATGGTTTTGAGCAGGGCTTTGCGTTCTTCTTTGTGGTCTCTGTTGTACTGTCGGATATTCTTTACAGTGGATGATTTTATAGGCGGGGTCCTTACCACCTTTGGTGTCCAGCCAATTTCCTTGGTAATCTCCCTTAGAGTGCTGCCATGTCGGCCGATTACGATACCTGGCTTCTCGGCTTCGATTATCACTTCACCTGTATCAGTGTCAAAATAATGACTTGTAATACCAGCATCTTCAGGTACGATCTTGGAGATCGTTTCAATTACAACATCCGGATCTGCCAGTACTCCCGGGTCAGGCCTGACCACTAACCGCTTCCTGAGATCCTTTGCCAGATTACGGATGACATCACCGTTATCTGCCAGTTTTTTCGGTTCCGGGGTATATATTACAAGTTCCGGTCCCTCGAACTCTATAAGTGATATAGTTACTCCGGCTGGTAATTTTTTCGATATCTTTGCTTTTAATTCTTCGAGTACCTGTTCTACCGACATGGTATTTACGTCCTGTGAAAAAATCAGAAAATGAATATTAAAAAATTAAGTATAGATGTAATGTTTCCTTAATGTTTGGGTCTTATAAAGCATCAAGGAAAGCATCACGTGTTTCTTGTATAACAGAATCCTCTATCTCAAAATACCCTTCCGATGTGATCTTGGTAACTTTAATACCGTTCCCGGAAGCAGAATCTCGTTTCATAACGTTATGTAGTGCCCTGATTACAAGCTTTACACCATCATCAATGGGCATATTCTCTTCGTATCTATCCTCAAGTATTCCGTAGGCAAATGGAGATCCTGAACCTGTGGCTACGGCTTTGTTCTCTTCAATCTGGCCACCGAGGGCATCAAGTGAATAGAGGCCCGGGCCGTTCTTGTCCACTCCACCTACAACAAGCTGGACCATTAATGGAAAATACCTGTTTCCTGCAAGGATGTTGGACAACAGACTGGTGATACCTCTGATGGTCATGTTCTCCTGTCTGCGCATTTTATATAATTTTGATTCGACCTGCATTGTTTTTACAAGCCTTTGTGCATCTCCCACTGAACCGGCTGTGGTCATCCCCACAAGGTCATCTATCTGGTATATTTTCTTTGCATCTTTGCTTGCGATGAAATGCCCCATAGTAGCCCGGCTCTCTGTGCCCAGTACCACGCCTTCACTGCAGACTAATCCAATAGTTGTTGTACCTTTAAGTTCGTTATCATTAACCATCTCTATACCTCATAGAAAAAATGAGAAAATCAGCTAACTTTCACCTTATATTTGTATCTGCCTATATAAGAGTTTTCCCGTTTTTAGCCTTGCACTTTTGTAACTATTCAGCCCTGCCCAAATTTCGCCTGAAGCATTCAGTTTTTTCAGTCAATACCGTTCCAGTTACTACCCTTTGTGCCCCAGGTACACCCACTGGTCATATATCCCGTTCTCATCAGTATTATCAATGACCTCACCTACCGCACCCAGCCCGTCCAGTACACTTTCCAGGATATCCATCTCTTCACGCTTATTCACTGTGAACAGCAGCGTCCCTCCCGGCTTGACTACCTTCAGGGATTCATCCATCATTGCGACCCAGATATCCTTATTAAAACTATAAATAGTACCAAGCATGAAACCAATAACAGCATCAAATGAGCCCCCCTCAAAGAAATTAGTCAGCCTCGTGGCATCCATCACAATAGTCCGCCCGGGCTTCAGCACACCATGTTCCAGTCCCTGGCACACCTGGCAGCGGTCATAATCAGTTGTCAGCGGGAATATGCCCAGCTTTTCCAGCGACAACGTTGCCATACCGTTGCCGCAGCAAATTTCCAGTACCATGCCGGATGCATCGAACTCATCACCAAGTTTCCTGAACAGCTCATCCAACCGTTGGACCCTGATATCCAGATACACCATGTCATAGGTTTCAGTGGGCTTAACGCAGCCATCACATAACTGCCTCTCGACCAGGGCAATGGAAAAATATTCCTGTAATGCACCTATCAATTCCCTGGCCGGTACATCGATCAAGTTCACGTCATCAGCAGACTGTAATAGAACAGAGGCCAGCCCGCCAAATCGTTCCACAGCCTCCGACTGGATACCGGACCGGGCCACCACATTGGTGAACACTGCCCAAAACGAAGGATATTCCCCTGTAGCCGGGTTATTTATTGCCAGACATATGATATCCCCATCATCCTGCACGGCCCTGACCTCACCGTCAATCCCCTGGGACTGTACCATCTGTTCCATGAACCCCAGGGTCCGGTAGAGATCGTTCAGGTTACTGTAACTTTCTTCAGGCAGGAACAGGTTCTCATCATTATCCAGGCCCAGAACCTGGTGAATCAGCATAAAACAAAAAACCCCTGGAAAAAATGAACGAAATATTATTTATTCATCAGCCTCATCGAACTTGTAACTGTCATCTCCCATCATGGCGGCTGATATAGAATCTATACCGTCGATCCATTCGGCTACCAGGCCGTAAGGCATATCTGATAAAGTATCCTCAGGGATTTCGGCCCCTGCGATCACACTTGCCCCGATTGTGGCAACATAACCAATAGCAGTTCCCGGGTCATCTGCCTCTTCTGCTTCCAATGCACTTTTTATGATCGGGGTAAGATCAGCCGACTTGTCATAAGCACCATCGATGTAGCACTCGCAGGAAGCAAAAACACCGATCAATGAGGTCTGCAATGAATCGAGCATAAGGTCAATAGGCTCACTGATCGAATCCATTGGGTTCAATACAATGTTCTTGACCTCATCCAGGGCATCGAAAGCCCCGTCACCCGTCAACTCATTATTTTGGTATTTAGCAATGACCTTCAGGCATGCAAGGATTATGTCATCTTCCATATTGACAAATATCTTGCCAGAATCGCCCGGGTCTTCGTCTTCATTGAGTTCAAAACCACTCTCTTTAACCTGCTCTATCCAGTTGTTCCATCTGTCTTCTGAATAGAACGGAAATACGGTTTTGGATTTAGGGCTTGCTGCTGGTTCTTTCTTTGTTTTTCCTTTTGACTTTTTCTTAGCCATTGTTTCTATGCTCCTGCAATCTGGTATTCAACTTTGTGAGTATTATACTTTGCGACTAAATGCAATCACCATACTGACTGTTTCATTTCTTTCTTTATTTTAAAACCCATATACAGTCCGAACAACAGTCCGGACAGGTGTGCGGCATGGGCTATCATGTCATTGGACCCCATCATCAGTATATCTATAAGGGTAAACAGTACCAGTGCCTGGGTGATCTTCATCGGGAAGAAATAAACATAAACTCGTATATCCGGATCCAGCAGTGCAAGACAAGCAAATATACCGTATATGGCCCCGCTGGCACCTACTACCGGTGAGCCTGAAAATATCATATGTCCCAGAGCAGATAACAATCCGGCCCCGAAATACACGACCAGGAACTTGTGACTTCCAATCTTCCTCTCAAGGGTGGGACCGAAGAAGAACAGTACCAACATGTTGAAGAACAGGTGACTGCCACTTCCATGCAGGAACATATACGTGAAAACGGTCCAGGGGCGAACTGCAGCCAGTTGTGGTATGAACATAAAGAAATCAGTAAATGGCCAGATTATTAATTGAAGAAAATACGTGACCACACACAGCATTATTAGATATAAGGAATAATTCCTTGATATTGGGACAGCATACGGTGACCTCCCCCTATTTCCCAGTCCTGGTAAACTGATGGTATGTTTTTTCGTGGTTTCCGGTTCGGGCTGGTACATGATCCTGCCGCTTTCCCTTACCTGTGTCTTGAGTTTTTCCAGACCAGGGCAGTTGTGGTTCTCTGGCAGGCGGTGTTCAGAGCAGTATGTCCAGCCGCAGTACTTACATTTATAGGGCAGCATCTCTTTTTTACCGCATATGCTGCATATATCTGCCATTTACTCTTTCGCCTCGCTCTTTTTATTTCGTACTGCTATCACATAAACTTCTCTCTTTTCAGGCTCTAATATATGCTGGATCGTCAATCCCAGTTCCTTTAGCCTGTTAGTGCACTCATTAAGGACCGACCTGTCAGGAAGTTTTAAGACCTGCAGCACACGACCGCCTGATTTCAGTAATGGCAGGACTCTTGCCAGTACTTTGATTGAATCAAGGGGCTCAACAGTGATATCGTTGCAGATCACATCAACTGGTTTATCAGACATTGATGACAGGGACATGGTAAATACATCATCCTGTGCAACGGTAATATTGTCATGGGTCCTGGCGATACTATTAAGATGCGCCATGAACTCTTCGCTGTACTCGATGCCCTTTACATGCTCAGCAATCCCTGATGCAAACATGAGAAAACCGCCTGCACTGGAACCCAGGTCCAGTATAACATCTCCGGGGTGGATCATGCCGGTGCGGTCCTGGATATCTTTGAGTTTCATGTATCCTGCCGGCACGTCAATATTCTCTTTCACCTCGATCTCATTTTCATATCCAACTTGCCTGGACGGTTTGAGGATTATTTTCCCATCAACCCTTTCC
>Ga0255394_10177_pt1 | contig 10500 bp, 8 predicted proteins | sample ANMaggSeSYBR01D3_FD_182112 | JGI IMG/M metagenome (GOLD analysis project Ga0255394, IMG submission 182112) | Sediment cell enrichment communities from methane seep in Santa Monica Basin, California, United Staets - ANME aggregate JGI... | ecosystem: Environmental > Aquatic > Marine > Cold seeps >...
TATATACGTGAAGATAATCTTAGTTAAGAAAGGAGGACGGCTTCTGGAGGATTGTTGGTTTTTTAGGAATTTATATAAACTCGAATCTAATTGAATTCAAGGAGGAATCAAAAATGGGACAATTGAAAAAGGATATACAATTCGTGATAAGGAATCTCAAGACACTGACAAAGAAGACTGAAGTTATGGCCAGAAAATTGGACAGGCTTGAAAAAACGGCTGAAAAGAACGTAAAACCAAAGGCAAAACCAAAGGCAAAACCAAAGGCCAAGGCCAAGGTAAAGACAGTGAAAAGGGCCGTTCCCAAGAAAGCTGTTGGTAAGAAGACTAAAAAGGTCACTGCAACTGATAAGGTGCTGGCTATTATCAATAAGAGCAAAAATGGGGTCAATACGGCAACGTTAAAACAGAAGACCGGTTTTAATGAGATAAAGGTTCGGAATATTGTTTTCAGGCTGAAAAATCAGAAAAGGATCACGAGTAAACCCAAAGGTATTTATGTCAAGATGTAACACGGACCATCTTTGGTTTTAAATCGAGTCACAGGTTCTAGGAGGATAGGTCGTGAAGAACAAAATCGTTATTTACGGCAAGACCGGTTGACCTTATACAAAAAAAGCCCGGTCGGCCCACGGCGGAGCCACTTACATGGATGTTCGTGAGGATAAGAACATGCTTGAAGAAATGCTCAAAATCTCAAATGGAGTACGAAAAGTCCCGGTGATCGTAGATGGCGAAAAAGTTCAAATTGGCTTCGGCGGGACATGAGGCGTGTAACAATCACCGGGGGTGAAATTTGGATAAGGTGATGAGGATAGTGGTTGCCGAAGGAAATAATCAGGATAAAATTATCCTGGAAAGAATGGCCGATGAAATATTGGTTAAAGAGAAGATAGATGACAAAGGAAACAGATGGACAAAGGTATATTTTGGCGGCGGAGAACACTTTAAAGGCTGGTTGGCGCAATGTAAAGAGCTTGGAGAAGTGCAGGTTGAAGAAATAGTCTCAACAGGATACAAATGCTTTGATGAGGCTGGAGAAAAATTGTATCGAATCTGGGTGAAGATGGATACAAAAAAGGGGGATCATCCGGTAAATGAGTACCGCGAAACTGTTCGCATATGAAGTTGGCACATGGGAAGGTTGAAGCAGTCTTTTCTTCGATTCCGAGCTTCTCGGCCTGGTGATTTCAAGCAGTTATGGGCGGGTGATGCCTCCCCCCTCCACTGTTCTCCTCCGCTCCTTCGGAGCGTCGGAGCCAGGGGGTCCCCCATCCCATAACAGCCTGAAATCACGAAAGCCTTCCAGCAGTCACTACGAAAAGCCCGCTTCAACCTTCAACCTTCAACTTCGAAATCATGTGTCGTTTTGAGGCGTACTCATTAACCGGATGAACCAAAAAGGGAGACGATCTTTTTAACTGAATCTCAAGAAATACAAGTGAACTAAGAAAAGGGGGCTGACTTTCAAAAATAATGAAGGCCGCCCCCTTTTATTTTTACGAAAAGTCCGCAGAATGCCCCGCCATTTATGGCGGGGATGAATGCGGTGCGGGGGCAAGGGGGATGCAATCCCCCTCCACGCTTTTTAAGATGCCCCGCGTTTCAACGCGGGGAGATTCACTACCTGTTTGCTTTTCTGATACCAAGCTGATCCAGTGCGATGATCCATTTGCAGATATTTGCAGAACCTTCTACCATATAGTAGGGAGGCGCGTCACGGTAGTACCGGGGCCACCGGGTACTCGGTGGAGTATCCGTAAGCGCCCATGATTCTCATGGCCATTTTACTTGCCTTGTCAGCTATTTCTCCCGACAGATACTTGGCATGGGCTACTTCCAGTGTGTTTCCCAACTGCCCCTCGTCTTTCTGCCATGCTGCCTTGTAGACCATTAAGCGGGCAGCCTCGATTTCTGTTGCGACCTGTGCTATCATATCCTGGTTCATCTGGAATTGACCTATGGACTTTCCGAACTGTTCCCTCTCCTGGCAGTATTCGGTCACGGCATCTAGACATGCCTGGGCTAATCCCACCCCGCCGGCAGCGGCCGAAAGCCGGGACTGGTTCAATGATCCAAAAACGATCTTTGCGCCGTCACCTGGATTTCCTAAGATATTTTCCTTGGGGACCTTTGTGTCTTCAAAGTATATTTCACCCGTGGGGGTGGACCGGGTGCCCAATTTGTCTAAATTGGTTGTGGAGATACCGTTGAAGTTCTTGGGCTCCACCACAAAGGCGGAAAGTCCTTTTCCCTTGGCCTCTCTGTCCGTATATGCATAGCAAATGATGGCATCTGCGGAAGAGGCGTTGGATATCCAGGTCTTTGAACCGTTAAGGAGCCAGTGGTCGCCCTTGTCAGCAGCAGTCGATTTCATGGCCATTACATCTGAACCTGCGTTAGGCTCAGTGATTGCAAAACAGCCTAAATATTCGGCGGTTACCAGTTTGGGGATGTATTTTTTCTTGAGTTCGTCAGAGCCGTACCTGTAAATTGTAAATGCGCAGCCAAGTGCCTGCATATTGATCTGCACCCTGAGGGAACTGGATGCCCGCGCAATCTCTTCTGTGAGTATCATGACGGCTACCCATCCCATCTCATTGCCCCCGTATTCCTCTGGGATCACAGTGCCGAAAAAGCCCAGTTCGCCCATGGGTTTTATGACTTCCTCATAGGGAAGGTAATGCTTTTCATCCCATTCGTCCGCGAACGGTGCAATTTTTTCAGCCGCAAAGTCTCTGGCCATCTCGCGTAGCATTTGTAATTCTTCACTTAAACCGAATTCCATAGTTCTACCTCCTTTAAAAATGATTGATATAAGCTTGATGAATTCACAAGCTATTTTAGCGCCTGTAATTCCCGCGAAAGCGGGTATACGGAAAAGCAACCTTCAAAAGCATATGCTGTATTTATTTTGAAGATACATTTCAATCGATCTAAGTTAGCTAAAATTGTGGGCCTGTGAGCTATTGCCAGGAAAGACATATAGACCATAGAAGGGTAATTGGCAACAAAATTATTTACATTGTAGCTACATTTTAACTGTTTTTCCGGCGTTAGGAAATATGGCCGTGAATATGCAATGCTTGAAGTTGGCCATGCGTGTCTGCTCCTCCACTGGTCATAAATTCTGATTTTAGGATATATTAAAGTGTGCAGGAAGCAGGAGCTTTGGCGTGAGTTATGGCTTTATGTCAGGGCGGAAATATCGAGATTTATACCATCGCTATTGACTCAAAGGTCTCAAGGGTTGAGCTTCTTGGAGTTGACCGTACTGCTATAGATCACAGCGGAGGCAGCGTCGCGCCTCGGAGATGGCCGCCTGTTCGTCCAGTCCTAATTCCACTTCCTGGAAATTATCGATCCTGTCGCTCACGGGCAGTTCTTTCATCTTAGGCCGGACAAGTTTTTCATCCTCTTCAGTGAGTTCCAGTCGGTCAACCATGAGGTGAGGTTTGGGATACCAGTAACCCTTGTATTCCCTTCCGCGAAGATAACAATCCATGGAAACCGATGCCCTGTGTCCCGCTGCTATGGCCTGGACAACCGTGGCCGGTCCGGTCACCGCATCGCCGCCTGCAAAGAACCCGGGGATGTTTGTTGCAAGGGTTTTCTCGTCCACCTCAAAGGAATTCCAGCGGCTGATTGCGAAGTTGTCATTGTCGTTCAGAAAGGTGAGATCAGTTTGCTGGCTGATGGCCGGGATGATAACATCAGAGTCGATGACAAATTCCGATCCCTCAACGGAAACCGGCCTGCGGCGACCGCTTTTGTCCGGCTCTCCCAGTTCGTTCCTCATGCATTCCATACCCGCCACCCTGTTATTTTCTCCAAGGATGCGCAGGGGTGAAGTCAGATAGTCGAGATGTATTCCCTCTTCAATGGCGGCATCTATCTCTGCGGGGTTTGCGGGCATCTGCTCCCGTTGTCTGCGGTATACGATATGGACCTCTTCAGCGCCTAATCGGAGACAGGTGCGCGCTGCGTCAATGGCCGAGTTGCCGCCGCCTATTACACATATCTTTTTTCCCGGCGCCTTCCTTTCACCAAGGTTGACCTTCCTCAAAAAGGCCGTGGCGTCCACGAATCCCTCGAAATCGTCTTCCCCGGGGATTCTGAGTTTCAGGCCCTTATGGGCGCCTACGCCTAAGAAAAACGATTTGTAGCCCTGGTCCTTGAGGTCTTCAATGGAGACATCTCTTCCCACGCGCACGCCCGTTTGGATTTCTACGCCGAGACGCTCAATTGCGTCGATTTCATCCTTTATTACGTCGCGGGGGAGGCGATACTCAGGGATGCCAACGCGAAGCATGCCGCCGGCGATCGGAAGTTCCTCAAAGATGGTGACGGGGTAGCCCTTTTGAACCATATCGTAGGCGACTGTGAGTCCTGCCGGTCCGGCCCCTACAACAGCCACCTTGTCGTCCGGAAAAAGCACCGGCGCCGGCTCTATTTCCTTGAGCTTTTCCCTCATGCTGTCCGCGGCAAAACGTTTTAGACCACAGATTGATATGGGTTTGTCCACCTCAGCCCTCTTACATTTGCTCTCGCAGGGATGCGGGCAGATTCGCCCGAGTACCATGGGCAGCGGGTTTTCCATGCGTATGACTTCCCACGCCCTCTCGATTTCGCCCTGGCCTATAAGGGCGATGTAGGTGGACACATCCTGGCCCATGGGGCATGTGGACTGGCATGGAGGGGCGCTTAATCTCTTGCAAACACCTGTCGGGCAGTGTTTGTCATAAATATGTGCCTCATACTCGTCCCTGAAGTAGCGCAGGGTACTCAGAACCGGATTGGGCACGGTCTGACCAAGCCCGCAAAGAGAGGCTGACTGGATCACCCTGGCAAGTTGCTCAAGCCTGTTCAGGTCCTCCGGAACACCCTTACCCTCGGTGATTCTTTCGAGGATGTTCAGGAGTTGCTGGGTGCCCTCACGGCACGGCGTACACTTGCCGCACGATTCTTCCGCCGTAAACTCAATGAAGAATTTGGCGATATCGACCATGCAACTGGTTTCATCCATTACCACCATGCCCCCCGAACCCACTATAGCCCCTGTCTTTACGATGGACTCATAGTCCACGGGCGTTTCAATTAGGTGTGCAGGGACACAGCCGCCTGAGGGGCCGCCAAGCTGGACCGCTTTGAATTTTTTACCGTCGGGGATACCTCCACCGATGTCGTAGATGATAGAGCGCAAGGGGGTGCCCATGGGAACCTCGATGAGCCCGATATTTCTGACGCGACCGCTTAATGCAAAGACCTTTGTCCCCGTACTTTTTTCCGTGCCAAGGCTGCTGAACCAGTCTGCCCCGCGAAAGATGATTTGCGGGACATTGGCGAGACTTTCAACATTATTGAGCACGGAAGGCCGGTCCCACAGGCCCTTATTGGCCGGGAATGGTGGTCTTGGTCTGGGCATTCCTCTTTTGCCCTCAATTGACCGCATCAACGCGGTTTCCTCTCCGCATACGAAGGCTCCTGCGCCATAGTACAGTTCAATTTCCATATCGAAACCGGAACCCAGGATATCCTGGCCTAAAAGACCATAATCTTTGGCCTGTCCGATAGCGGTATGCAGGCGTTCAATGGCAAGGGGGTATTCTGCGCGTACATATATGTATGCCTTGTGGGCCCCGATAGCTTTGGCACCTATGATCAACCCCTCCAATACCGAGTGCGGATCGCTCTCTAAGATGGAACGGTCCATGAACGCACCGGGGTCTCCTTCATCGGCATTGCAAAGCATATACTTGGGGCTTCCTTCTGCACCGGCACAAAACTGCCATTTCAGGCCTGTTGGAAAACCGGCCCCGCCTCGACCTCTGAGGCCGGAGGCCTTCATCTCTTCAACGATCTGCTCGGGCGTCATTTCAAGAAGTGCCTTTGCCGCGCCCAGGTAACCGTCCCTTGCAATGTACTCATCTATTTTGTCCGGATCAATGAGGCCACGATTTTTAAGGGCCACGAGTATCTGTTGACTAAAAAAGCCTATATCGCTAATTTTGGGAATGACTTGGTCTGCTTCTGGGCTTTCAAAAAGGTGGCTCCTTACCACGCGGCCTTTGAGGAGATACTCTTCCACGAAAAAAGGAACATCCTCCACTTGCAACTTCTGGTAGAAGATCTCATCAGGGTAGGCGATCATCAGGGGGCCGGCCGCACAGAAACCGTTACACCCGGTGGTGGCTACATAGACTTCATCTTCGAGTTCTCTTTTTTTGATTTCCTCGACCAGCGCATCTCTCAGTTCTAATGAGCCGTTAGAAACGCAACTGGTTCCCGCACAGATTAGAAGGTGAGCTCGATATTTTTTTTCCATAAAAACCGCCAAAGTTTCATTCTATTGCATTCTAATACGTGGTTTCACTGCCCATGGATAATGCGTATTCTGACACAGGGTTTCCCTTCATGATGTGTTCGTCAAAGATTTTTTCTGTCTTTTCAGGATCAAGTTTCACATATTTTACGGGGGCGGATTCCCTGACTTCCACGGTAATCATGGGTTCGTGATTGCAGAGCCCTGCACAGCCCGATGAAGTAAGAATAATGTCAGACGCTCCGCTCTTTTCAAGCTTCTGAAGGAGAGCATTCATGATTTTACGTGCCCCGGCCGCGATCCCGCAAGTTCCCATATGGACGGTAATCTTTACCCGCTGGTCACCGGCCCTCAAGTTGACGGTCCCGGCCATGGACTCCTTGATTTTCTTCAGGTCTTCTATCCGTAGTTTTGCCATTTCTTTGCCTTCGTAAGTTATGCTATGTTTATCATTAATTCCTAAGGCTTTCCTCGAAAACTCCTCTGAGCAACTTAAGTACCGCCGGATCGCTTATAGTCGTTGTTCCGTCGAGTTCGGCCTTGATGGCCCGGGTATCTATTGTAGTTTTTTCTCCGTCGAAATCGGACTTATAAATGAAATCCACGCCCGGATTGCCCAAAATGAGCGAGATCATGCTTGAACCCATATCCCCGAAGGGTTTTCGATCAATGTGGCTTGCCTGGAAAGTTGCGCGAATCTCGGTTCCGATCCCCTTTTCTGATGTGACGGTAAGATCACCTCCCGTCTCCTGAGCGGCCTGTTCTAACATGGACAATCCCAGGCCCACTCTTCGTGTTGTCCGGGTGGTTGTGAATGGATCGGTTACCCTTTTAACCATTTTCGGGTCCATGCCCCGTCCGTTGTCTTGGATAATTATTTGAAGCAGATCTTTATCCGTATCTTCCTTAATATTTATTTCGACCAGATTTGCCCCCGCTTTTGTAGAATTTTCAACGACGTCCAGTATGTGAAGGGAAAGGTCCTCCATTATTGGGCCTGTTGCTGTTCCTCAATCACTCTGCGTCCTTCCCGACCCGCCAATGCCATCCTTAACTCTGCCATATCGGGCCGGGCGAGCTGAAAACGGGTTGGACTTACCCCGATTTCGTCCGGAAAATGGGCGTCGGACGAGGTTATAAACGGAAATCTTTCGTACTCTTTGAAACGTGCCCGGGCATCACTCAAGGTCATATGCCTCGAAATTTCAATAGCGTCCAGAGCAAGGTCCTCTGGAATGAAACCTAATTGACCCACCACGCTGAAGCTCTCGCGATCTATGTGAGCAGCTATGGCCAATCCCTCCCGGTCATGGATCGCTTCCACTACCCTGGCCACTGAGAGTTCGGTCGCGCCTATGAGGAGGCGTTTGTTGATATTTTCGACCTCGTCGAATTCATTTGCAATGACTTGAATGCCAAACACATCCTCATTGTTTTGGCCGGCCTGGAGACTTTCGTAAATGAGAGCCTGCATGGATAGGGCACTTTCTACCTTGTCGAAGAGTGCTACAATGTGCGCCTCTTCCGAGGTGGTTACTTCCATGCCGGGAACAATAAAAAGATCGGTTTCGCGGGCGGCCGCAATCAAAGCAGTAATGTTTTCCGCACTGTTATGATCCGTGACGGCTATCATCGCCAGATTTTTTTCAAGGGCCTGCCTGACGATTTTTGTGGGTGTCATGTCAAGATCGCCGCACGGTGAAAGGCAGGTGTGGATGTGCAGATCCGCCGCCACGACCCGTAGCATTTCCGCTGCCTTTTCGCCCACATAAGCCTCTAAAACTAAGTCATGTCCCGGATATGCCCAGTTCAAAAAGATTCCCCACCAGTTCAAAGGTGGGCATTGTACTGATCATTATGGGAACCTCTTCGGCCTCGGCCTTTCGTATGGTTTCTGCGTCGGGCTCCCTGCCATTTACCAGAATAATCCCTGCAAGGGACCTCATAACTGCAACTGCCACTATGTTTTGATGTATCTGCAGCGTCACCCACAGGTCGCGCTCATTCGCATTGGCCATGACATCACTCATAAGGTCACTGGCATAGCCCCGGGTCACATCAACATCGAGGCGATTGGCCCCGGTTCTGATTTCCAACTGGAGTTTTTCAATAATCCGGGATAATTTCATGGCCCTTCACACCTTTAAAAACCGCAGGAGTACACGGCATGTTTACAATAAAGCATTGTTAACCTTCTTCCTGCGCGCCCCTTACGCTTTCAACAATATTAACGACCTCTTTCGGGTCCACCTGCCCGTGAGTGACGTCGTCAATAACCATGACCGGGGCCAGACCGCAAGCGCCCAGGCACCGTACAACATCTAAGGAGTATTCCCTGTCATCCGTGGTTTCCCCGACCTCGACTTTGAGGTGGCGTGAAACCGTATCCAGAAGTTTTGCGGAACCCTTTACAAAACAGGCCGTGCCCAGGCAGACCCGGATGATATGCCTGCCACGGGGGACCATAGTGAAAAAGGAATAAAACGTAACAACACCGAAAACGTCCGAGGGCGGAATCCCCAGACCTAAGGCAATATAATTTTGAGCCGGAACCGGCAGGAAACCCAGGATTTGCTGAACCTGTTGAAGTACCGGGATAAGGCCACCCATTTTAGGCCTGTAAGTAGCAAGAATTTCATCTATCTGTGCCTTTGCGTCCGTCTTCTCCTCCTCTTCCAACAGCTCCATGAATTTATCGGTTATTTCTTGTATGTCAGTTGCCGGCTTACGGGTGCCGCCTGCTAATTCCGTAAGGGACTCCAGCAGGCCGTCACACTGCTCGAGCATGGCGCGATGATGGTAGTTGAAAGGGACAAAAGATCCCCTGCACAAGGGAGACCTGTCGCCGTTTAAGTTGGCCGTGCCTGATGACCCCATATCGGGCACGGGCCACTGAAGCCCTCCTTCTTCAAGGCGGTCGTAAGTGATTCCCTGGAATTGGGGAACCAGCTTTGCAATTTCATCTTCCCATATTTTCCGACTGCTCGCGTCCGGCCAGTTTTGATCCAGACGGTTGGCCAACTGGGTGAATATCCATGTCTCCGGTTTTGCTTTGCCGGGTGGCGTAACGGCGCTCCGCATGCGGCTGACCCTGCGCTCACAGTTAGTATACGTACCCTCATCTTCGGCCCAGGCTGCCGCGGGAAGGACCACGTCCGCGTATTTCAGCATCTCATTGGCTAAGATGTCCTGGACGATTGTGAAGTCAGTGGATTCCAGGGCCTTCGTAATATCAGGAATAGCAGGTGAGGTAATGGCCAGATTTTCGCCAACACAATAAAGCAGGCGAATTTTTTTCTCTGCAGAATCACTCTTGCCGCTCATGTTTTTCACCATGTCGGCCAAGGTCAGACCAGGTTCCCTGTTTAATGAAGAACTCCATGCTTCTTCAAATATCTTGCTGGCATCATTGTTATCTACTTTAGCGTAACCCGGCAGGTAATCGGGCAATATACCCATGTCGCATGCACCCTGGGAATTGTTCAGTTCACCTAAATAGTTAACCCCGCCGCATGCCCTGTCTAAGTTACCGAGTACTTCCTGGAGGTACAGAAAGGTCTGGGCAAAGGGTGCGACCCGGGGTCCGTAGACCAGCATTACCGGTTCGTCCGTATCAAGGACATCTACGACCGCTTTAACATCCCCCGCGGAAACGCCTGTTGTTTCAGCAACACGGTCAAGCGGAAAACTGGCTGCAGTATTCCGGATTTCCTCTGAGCCTTCCCGGCCCCTGGCCAAGAGTTCCTGTATGATCCCGTTTACAAGGACCGATTCCGAGCCTTGTTTAACTAAGAGGTGTATTGTGGCAAACTCCCCGATCTTGGTTGGATGGGAATCCATCACGATCAACCGGCCTCCGTTGTTTGAAGCACGTTTTATAAATGTCCCGGCCACGGGATTCTCTTCGGTAACATCACTGCCGATCAGGATGATATTTTTCGCTTGTTCAAGATCACCGATAGGGTTATTGAGACCGTTAGCCGCATATGGTGAACAAAGGTTGTTGGTTCCTATGGCCCCTCGAAAAAGCTTTTGCATAAGGTAAAGGGCCTCATTTGTGGATTTGGCCGAACAGATGCCTGCAATTGCCTCGGGGCCCTCTTTTTCCTTTGTTTCCCTTATTTTAGCTGCGACCAGATCAAGGGCCTCATCCCATGATGCCTCTTTGAGATCTCCGT
>Ga0255394_10179_pt1 | contig 10434 bp, 8 predicted proteins | sample ANMaggSeSYBR01D3_FD_182112 | JGI IMG/M metagenome (GOLD analysis project Ga0255394, IMG submission 182112) | Sediment cell enrichment communities from methane seep in Santa Monica Basin, California, United Staets - ANME aggregate JGI... | ecosystem: Environmental > Aquatic > Marine > Cold seeps >...
AACCGCCTCAAAACCCTTTGGGCCGTCTTTCATGTTCAGCCTGTGTGTCACTGTTTTAATAACGGGAACCGTTCCAGCCCTTATAAGCTTGAGGGCGGTATCGCAGTCATAAGGGGCGCCCGCATAGGTGCTTGTCAGGGTGATTTCGGTTCTCCAGAAAAGGTCATTGATTTCAGACGGCAGCATTGCGCCCTCCGCGGCCCCCGCAAAAAAAAGGACAGTGCCTCCTTTTTCCACGGCGTTGAGGGCCATAGGAATAAACCCGTCAAAACAGATAATAACAAGATCCATGAGGCGGCCTTCATTGGCCTTGCGAATGGAACTTAAAAGAGTCTCATCCGCTTTCAGCGCGAGATGTGCCCCCATTTCCTTTGCCTTTTTTAAACGAAAAGGGATTGTATCTGCGGCAACCACAAGACCGGCACCCAGGGCGCGGGCCAGGCCCACATGGAGCAGGCCTGATATTCCGCTTCCAAGGACAAGCACGGACTGGCCTGGTTTCAGGGTTGCGTTTTTCTGGCCCCTCAAGACACAGGCAAGGGGTTCCATAAAGGAGGCTTCCGGATAAGAGACGCCGTCGGGGATAAGAAAAACCCCGCGATCCACGTTGATTGCAGGGACCCTGACGTATTCCGCAAAGCCCCCCGGATAAAAGTGGGTACCCTTTAATAAGGTTTCACATACCGTGTGATGGCCGTTCAGGCAGTAATGACAGGTGTTGCAGGGCACGTGATGGGTTGCGGCCACACGATCACCGGTCTTGAATTTTTCAACACCTTCTCCAACTTCCACTACTTCGCCTGCGACCTCATGACCCAGGACCAGGGGTACCTTATCCCGGCGGTACCACTCCATCACGTCGCTCCCGCATATCCCGCTGGCGATGACCTTCATGAGCAGTTCACCCGGCCCTATTTCAGGCACAGGCATTTCTTCAACGCGGACGTCAGTGTTGCTGTAATACATCAAAACGCGCATGGTTTTGTCTGTCATTGGTCACTCGTAATTCATTGTTTGGTTTGGGTTATTTCTACCCCGGATGCTTTTTATGGATAGCTTTAATAGTCTGCGTTTTTTTAGGCCCTTCGCAAAAAATCCCCCTCAATCCCCCTTTAAAAAAGGGGGAGTTAAGAGACTCTTCCCTTTAAAAAGGGGCAATTCAAAAATTCCCCCCTTTTCTAAAGGGGGGTCAGGGGGGATTAAGATCTTTTTCCTTCAGATATCTGTTCGGCGCATTGATGTTGTATCGCAATGAACGGATTAGTAGCCTCTCAGCTACTCACTTTGTTCTTTAAGTCCTGAAAAAGCTCAAATGCCTCCTTTGGTGTCAGATTATCATGAATAACACCATTCAGCGCCCTCATTATGGCCGTGGGATGCGGGTTCTGCCAGACGTTTCTTCCCAGGTTGACTCCTATGGCGCCTTTTTGCATGCCGTCGTAAACGAACTCAAAAACCTCCAATTCAGTCTCGCATTTGGGCCCGCCGGCAATCACCACCGGAACCGGACACCCTGTGGCCACTTTGTCGAAGTCTTCGCAATAATAGGTCTTTACGATCCTTGCGCCCAATTCGGCTGCAATGCGGCAGGAAAGGGCCAAAAACCGTGATGTTCTCTTGTCAAGCTCCTTTCCCACGGCGGTTACCGCCATGACCGGAATGCCATAGTCTTCACACTCGTCAACCAGAAGAGCCAGGTTCTGAAGGGTTTCCTTTTCATAATCACTGCCCACAAAAATGGAGATACCGACCGCCGCCACATTGAGACGGATCATTTCCTCAACAGAGGTCGTAATTACCTCATTGGCCAGATCCTTTCCAACCACGCTGGTAGCCCCTGACACCCTCAAAATAATAGGGGTTTTTATCTTCGGATCAATGGATGCCCGAAGGACTCCCCTGGTGACGAAAAGGCCGTCCGCATAGGGGAGCAGTTCCCGGACAGTGTCCTGGGGTCTTTCAAGACAGCGGGTGGGGCCCTGGAAATAACCATGATCTATGGGCAAAAACTGACAGTGTCCGTCCGGCTTTATGACCCGGGAAAGGCGGTTTTTCATGCCCCAGCCAATGTTATCCGCCCCTTTTATCCATCCTGTCTCGGCCCCTGCCTCTTCAGGTGGCATCTCACTTGTGTCCCGTGCTTCCAGCAGTTTGTCCGCGTCTGCCATATGTCTTTCCTCCCTTATCCGAGTCTTTACAAAACCCTATCTTTGCAATGATCTCGCATTAGTACCCGGTTTTTTTAAATTGTTGAAATATTACTATTATTGTTAAGCCAACAGCCCCATGTTGTCAAGCCGCCATCCATAAAAATTCTTGGTGACAAATCCTTGAACTCTTTTATATATTGGACATGCGGGTTTTTCATGAAACGTTGAGGGAAGGTGTCTAATATGCCTGAATTTGCTTATTCCAATTTCACTCGTTGTTTCAGAAGGCTAATAATGATATGGAAAAGGCCTTTTCAGAGGAGAAGAAAAGGGAATGAATAGAGAAAAAACTGACGATTTACCGCCATGCATGATCTTTATTGACAAAGAAGGGCGCTGGTACCATAAGGGTGCCGAGATGATCCGCCGGGATTTTGTCCAGCTTTTTTACAGGAATATGGAGTTAGATTCCGAGGGCCGTTACGTAATCAACTGGAACGGTGACCGCTTCCGGGTGGACGTGGAGGATACGGCCTTTGTTGTTCGAAGGGTTGTGTATGAGGATGGGGAGCGAACCGGGAATGCCCGGTTTGTTTTGAGCTTGAGTGATGACACGGAAGAGGATTTGATGCCGGATACCCTTTGTGTGGGCAAGGACAATGTTCTTTACTGTAGAGTGAAGAACCGTATGTTTCCCGCCCGTTTTAACCGGGCCGCCTATTACCAGTTAGCAGAGCATATTGAAGAAGAAAACGTGTCCTATTATTTGCCCCTGAATGGAAACAGGTACAATATCATATGATTTCCACAATAAATGGATCATCTCCAAAAGAGTTGATCGATGATAAGGATTCAAGGAGTCCAGGGGTCAAGGGGTCGAGTGAAAGACTTAATAATTACGATAATATGTGTGAAGCTTGGCCTATAATTTAAGTGATCACAGAGTCGCGACGGGGCGGGCCTTGAACCCTAGAATCCTTGGCCCCTTTCTCCCAACTAATTGGGAGAAGGACCCAATAAATTAACGCTCTGTCACAGACGTAACAATCTCTACCTCTGCATTCTTTCTGAGGTCCAGAAGCCAGTTTTCAAAGGCTGTTTTGTGCTTTACCTGCATCAGCGACATGCGGTATTTCTCTTTTTCCTTTAGATACTCGGTCTCATCGATCCCCTTATATGCCTCCCATGTGATAACGTAAGCGCCGAGGTCATTTTCAAAGATCGTATCCGGATATTTTTTGTCCTGACTCAAGCCAAAGACGGCCTCCTGAAGGCCCTGAACATTTCCCAATTTGGGCACAGGTTCCCTGCGTGAAAAAAAGTCTGTCTTCTCGGTCTCTTTTTTCTTCTGCTTTGCAAGTTCATTCCAGGACTTTCCTTTATCCAACTCTGCCAGAAAGTTTTCAGCGGCAGCCCTTGCTTTTTTGGCCGCAAGATCCACGATAAGGGTCTCCTTGACTTTCGTGGCTACTTCATCCAGTTCAGGCACGTAAGAGGCTTTCCGGTCTAAGACTTGAAACAGGTAAAACTTGCCTTCCAATTCAACCAACTCGCTTGTCTCTTTTCCTTCCAAGGCAAAGATGGACTGGCGCAGGGTGTCGGTTCCTCCAATGCCTTCTATAGCCTCAGTCTGGGAAAAATACCCGGTATATTGAACCTTGAGGTTATGTTCTGCCGCATACTTTGAAAGGTCTGCTTCATAGGGCATCTGGTCGATCAGGGTAAGCCCTTTTTCGTGTGCAAGCTCCGTGCTGGCATTTGTGATAAGGCCCTCGGCGATCTGGTCGCGAACCTCCTCAAGCGGTTTTGCCCTTTCCTCTTTGATGTCGTCCACCTTGATGATGTGATACCCGAAGCGGGTTCGTACAAGGTCGCTTATCTCCCCTTTTTTCAATTTAAAGGCTGCATCCTCAAAGTTTTTGTCCATCTGGCCCGCCTGGAAATAACCTAAGTCTCCTCCCTTGGTTTTTGTCGGACCTTCAGAATATTTTCCGGCCAGCCCCGCAAAATCCTTGCCCTTTTGCGCTTCTTCCAGGACTCCCTTGGCAATGTTTCTGACCTCTTTCTCCTTTTCCTCGGTGGCATCCTCACTCAATTTGAAAAGGATATGCCTGGCTTTCACCTTATGGGGCTCTTTGAAGGTGTCCATGCGATATTCATAATCACCTTCGATCTCCTTGTCCTCGATCTTTACCTGTTCCCTGAATGCCTTTGGATCGAGTTCAAGCCAGGCGATTTTGATTTTTTCCGGAACCCTGTAGCTTTCCCTGCTTTTTTTAAAAAACTCTTCCATGGAGGCCTGGTCCGGTCTGATTGATTTTTTATAAATATCCGGCTTGAATTGGACAAAGCTGATTTTTACCTTCTCATTGGCAAAAGTGTAATGCTCCAGGACTTCCCGGTCCGTCACCTCCATAAAGGAGAACAAAAACTGTTTTATCTTTCCGTCCAGCAGTTGGTTCCCCATACTGGCTTCAAAATCTTCCGGTTTCATGCGATTATTGCTCAAAAGGGCCTGATAACGGCCCATATGAAACTGGCCGTTTACCTGAAATGCCGGGTAATCCATTATGGCCTTCTGAACCTCGCTCTCAGTGACATCCAACCCCAACTTTTTGGCTTCCTTACTGATCAGCTTTTTGTTGATAATGTTCTCAAGTGCCCTGTTTTTCAGATCAAACACCTTTATCAGGTTGTCGTTCCATATCTGTTTATATTGTCTTCGGAGTCCCTCGAGAAGATCATGGTATTCCTTTTGATACTCAATACCGCTTATAACCTCCCCATTGACATAGGCGATTTTTAATCCCTGTCTGGCGGTGAAGGAATAACCAAAATAAAAGATGAAGACTATGGCAATTATGCCGATTAGGAATTTTATCAGCCAGGACTTGGCCTGTTTTCTCATTATGCTCAGCAACATTAAGTGTTTCCCCCTGTGAACACTACCCTCATGAACACCTTTTCCTGGATCTCCAAAAAAGGGATCATCCGGATAATGAGTACCGCAAAGCTATTCAAATATGAATTTGTCATATGGGAAGGTTGAAGCGGTCTTTTCTTCAATTCCGAGCTTCTCGGCCTGGTGATTTCAGGCAGTTATGGGCGGGTGATGCCTCCCCCCTCCGCTGTTCTCCTCCGTTCCTTCGGAGCGTCGGAGCCAGGGGGTCCCCCATCCCATAACAGCATGAAATCACGAAGGCCTTCCAGCAGTCATTCAGAAAAGACCGCTTCAACCTTCACCCTTGCAATCAGGTGTTGCCTTGAGCCGTACTCATTATCCCGATGAACCCAAAAAAGCAGCCCCGGATCTGTTTTTGATTTGGTGAAGTTAAAAATAATTTAGATAACACGAACTAACATTGATGTCCACGAGAATCTGGTGCTTCTCCATCCCCATTTAACATGCAAAAGGGTTTCACCTCTCCCCCTGAAGCCGATCCCACATATCCCAGAATTGGGGAAAGGATTTGTTGACACATTCTTCATCTCTAATCCTGACCCCGGGCAGTCTCAGGCCTACCACGGCCAGACTCATGGCCAGACGGTGATCGTCATGGGTGTCCACCGGTCTTCCGGAAAGCCTTTCTCCGCCGTGGATAATAAGCCCGTCGTCAATTTCCTCAACCCGTCCCCCTAATCGGTTCCATTCAAGTGCAATTGCATGCAGACGGTCGCTCTCTTTAAAACGAAGGTGATGGACATTTCGGATGAAGGTCTTCCCCTTGGAAAAGAGGGCGACAGCCGCTAAAGAGGGCACCATGTCAGGCATGCAGCTCATGTCCACATCAATACCCGAAAGCATACCGCCGTGAACGACCACCCGGTCCAATCCCTTTTCAATAACACAGCCCATCCTCTCAAGGATGTCAAGGAACCGGATATCGCCCTGCCGGGTGGCATACGGATGGATATTCTCCGTGGCAACAGTTCCCCCTGTCACGGCGGCGGCGGCCCAGAAATAGGATGCTGATGAAGCATCCCCCTGAATGGCAACCTCACGGGGAGAGTAATCCCGGCCCGAGGGAATTTTGAAATAGCGGTAGCCGTCACGTTCGACTCGAACCCCGAACTGCGCCATTACGTCAATACTGATATCCAGATACGGTTTTGAGACCAATTCCCCCGCAAGCTTGATTTCAATATCATTTCCAGCATACGGGCCGGACAAAAGGAGCGAAGAGACAAACTGACTGCTCTTATCCCCGGGTATGGTAACTGCTCCCCCGCGGATGCCGTTCGCCTTGACAAATACGGGAGGACAGTCATTGTCTCCAACACACGAAACTTCCACGCCAAGCTGTTTCAGTGCCGTAACCAAAGGCCATATGGGTCTTTTCAACATTCTCTTTGTCCCGGTCAAGAGGAATTCTCCCCGGCAAAGGGCAACGACTGACAGAAGCAGCCGAAAGGAGGTGCCCGAGTTTCCCAGATAAAGCCGCTTTCTAATCGAGGCAGGGCGAAATTTTCCTCCTGTCCCTGCAACCCTAACGTTTTTTCCCTCATAGGAGATGTTCACCCCAAGCTCCTGTAAGGCATTGGCGGTATAGAGGGTGTCTTCGCATTCCAGAAAATCTTTAAGCAGGCTCTCTCCGTTTGCAAGACAGGCGGCAATGATTGCCCGATGGGTTATGCTTTTTGAACCCGGGATTCTAACGGTTGCATTTAGCCGGGATTTCGTTCTAATTGCTTTCATTCTGTTCCAGTAAGGCAGTCTCTGCCGCACGCCTCATTGTGCCGACCGGGGGATTGATACCCGTCCATAAGCGGAATTGCTCAGATCCCTGGTAGACAAACATGCTTAGCCCGCTGATTGTTACACAGCCTAAGGCCTTAGCCATCTTCAGAAGCCGGGTCTCAAGGGGGTTATAGATGATATCCATCACCACCATACCTTCCCTGAGAACAGGTTTCCGGACAAGGCATTCCTCGATGTTGGGGGACATTCCAACCGGTGTAGTCTGGATCAAAAGGTCTGCCTTGTGTTCTCCGAGTCTATCAAGAGGGATATATGGACATTCAAGCACACGGGCAAGTTCATTGCCCCGAGCGTCAGACCGGTTGACCACTGATATCTCCACACCCTTTTCTTTTAATATGAACCCGATGGCTCGAGCCGCTCCTCCGGCCCCTAACACAAGACAGCTTTTGCCGGGAAGAACGCCCTTTTCGTTCAGGGCCTTGTAAGCCCCAAGGGCGTCAGTATTGTATCCGGCCAACCGGCCGTCATCATTTATTATCGTGTTAACCGCTCCGATCCTTTTGGCCAGAGGATCCACATCATCAAGATATGGGATCACCCTTGATTTGAAGGGAATAGTAACGCTCATTCCTTTTATGCCAAGGGCCCTTATCCCCCTGAGACAGCCCTCCATATCCTCCGTTTCAAAGGCGAGATAGACTGCGTCAAGACCCGCTTCCAAAAAGGCGGCATTGTGCATGGCCGGGCCAAGCGAATGACCTATGGGTTTACCCACAACACCATATAGAGATGTGTGCTGATCAATGGTCATGATGCAATTATATCCAGTATCTGTTTCATTTCCCTGATGGGAATCTGTCCCGAGGCGGATTCTTCACCGGTTTCAAGGGAGGCGAAAGTCAGATAACCGCCCATTAAGGGACTGGCAATTCGACTGATTCGACCCATGGGCCCCATACAGAAGGCGATGATCTTGATGCCAAGATTTTTGGCCAAAGGAATCAAACCCAGGACACGAAGATTGTCTTGAAGTGCCCCTGCTTGAGTCGCGATCTTAACGATATCGGCTCCTGTGGCGGCCATTTTTCTGAGAAGCCCCTCAAGCTTTTCCCGTGAAGGAGTTCCATTTAACTGGTGGTTTGAGATGATGAGCCTGGAAGCCCCATGCATTTGAAAGAGTTCGTGACGAAGCTCCGAAGGCAGGCTGAACTCCACATCCACAAAATCCGCACCTGCTTCAATAGCATTCACAAGATACCTGATCCGGGTTCCATAATGGGCTGAACCTTCTCCTCCCTGCCCCCTTGAGCGATATGTCACCATAATCGGTTTGGACACAGCCCCGATGATTTCTTCGAGATCAAATGTCTCCATGACGTCCAGCCGTATCTCAATCATATCCGCAAGGACCTCTGCTTTTGCCAACTTTATCAGGGCCTCGGCATTATTCCGGGCCATTATAGGAGTACAAATCATATCTAATTGACGATCCTTGTTTGAAAATGGTCCATGGTAGGTCGTTATTTTTCCGTGATGGTCTCTTTGATCTTATGCCCAAAATGCCTTCCCGCATCTTCCACATGGCCCAAGACCTCATCGCCGGGCTTCAATTTAACGACCGAAATCGCTGCGCCCTCCACGTCAACCAGGCGGATGGTCTCGGCATTCTGAAGAATCGTACTCACCGGACCGTTTGGTCCCGTTGCCTCGATCAGAAGCAGGGGTCTTCGTTCGATCTTCACCCTGCCGACTACCAGGGCCGTTAACCGGCCCGTAGCGTTGACCTTAATGATTTCATCGCCTGCCCCGACCTCCGAAAGATAGCGGGTTTTACCGCCCGGGACCATAATATAGGCGTGGACAGGACCGGCATTCACTCTAAATGGTCTTGGGGAAACATAGGGGTTGTCAATGCTTTCTGCATGGACCAGGAAGAGTGCCTGACTGCTGTTTCCTACCAGACAGCCTTCACCCAGTCCCATCACGGTACACGTGTCAACGCAAACCCTGTCTCCCATCCCCAGGGGACGGATATTATCAACTTTCAGTTTTACCAGATCAATGGTCTGGCGTTCCGATTTCATATCATTTATTATTTCCCTGACCAGGATGGGATTTCTTTCGGTTATTATCAGGCCATCCACTCCTTTTTCCAGAATCCCCGCAGCAGTCCTGGCACCCTCCAGGTCATCAACCTCCACAAAGATATTACCGGTTTGGGCTACCAAATTCTCCAGGGGGATGATCGTCCAGTCCCTGGTCTTTACAACAACTTTTTTCCGACGACTCAGTTTAACGATTTCTTCTTCATCTTCGGCCGATTGGATCTCCACGCATACCACATCTTCTCCCCACTTCAGGTCGCCTTTATCAGAGACCGTTTTAATCAGACCCAACTCTTTGACGCCGGCGACCTTATCCCCTGAAACCAGAACGGCATCCGCACCTGACTCCAGGGCCGTTGTAACCAGTTCTTTTTCCCAAGGATCGGCCTTAACCCATATCTCTTTCATGACTAAAAAACCTCATTTCTTAACGTGAATTTAAAAAAGTCCCGAGCGACTTGAAGAGTTCACCAAAAGCCTCTCTGTCGTTCGAACGAATAATTCGCAGCATTGTTTGTATCGTATCCAGGTACTGCTCAGAGGCCTCTTCGGCCCAGGGATTATCCATTAAAAGCGACTCGAACAGTTCCGGTGGCTGTTTGACCATGGACCTTATTCGATCCAGTCGTCGCTCAAAGGTCCGGGTTGAGCAATTCAAGATCTCCTCGAAACCGAAACCTGATTTGACCAGACAAAGGCCCAGGGCCAATGTGGAAAAATGATTGACCCCCTGGATGAGCCCCATTATTTGATCGTGTTCAACCGGGTCCATAACAACAACCTTTATCCCGGCCCTCTCCAGGACGCTGGTGAGCCATTTCAGCCCTTTTTTACCCCTTCCGGGGCAGAGTACCATCCTTTGCCCTTCTGCGGATTTCCCTTCGGTGCCGAACAGAGGGTGTGCGCCCACCACCTCGGCACATGAATATTGCAGCATGGCCTTCACCGGTTTCTCCTTTATTGAAGTGAGGTCCATGAGCAGGGCATTTTCAGAAACCAGAGGTCCCAATTCCCGGATCACCTTAATAGTATCGGCTATGGGTACCGAAATGACGACCACGTCACACCGGCGTGCCGTTTCGGCGGGCGTAAGGTCGGTCCCGCGCCCAACTCGAAAAACCCTTTCAGCAACGGGTTCCACAAGATGGGCAAACCACGATCCCATGGCGCCTGTACCACCGACAATGCCTATGTTTGGTCTGGTAAAATTCGCGTCTATGGCCAAGGGCTCCTCGCTGCGGGGTAAGACCCAAGCTGTCTGAAGAATACACAGCATTCCTCCATTTTCTTCATTGCAGCAAGGACATCTCGATCCCGGGAGTGTCCCTCTATATCCACAAAAAAGAGGTATTCCCAGCTTCTTACCCTAATGGGTCTGGATTCGATTCGAGACATATTGATTTTTTTTCGTGCCAGGTTCTCCAACACCTTATACAGGGTTCCCGGACTGTGTTTAACTGAAAAAAGGATAGAGGTT
>Ga0255394_10180_pt1 | contig 10417 bp, 6 predicted proteins | sample ANMaggSeSYBR01D3_FD_182112 | JGI IMG/M metagenome (GOLD analysis project Ga0255394, IMG submission 182112) | Sediment cell enrichment communities from methane seep in Santa Monica Basin, California, United Staets - ANME aggregate JGI... | ecosystem: Environmental > Aquatic > Marine > Cold seeps >...
GAGAAGCCTGTGAGCATCTCGCGTGCCGAGGGCGGGGTGCATATCTACGGAAACCCCCACGTTACAAGCAGTCCGCTCCAAATGCGCATCGCCGCCCGCAATATCGCGACGGGACTCATCAAGAACGATCCAGCCGGCAAAGCGTTTTATCAAGAAAACCTGGCCGCCTTCCTGAACGAAATGGACGAACGACTGTTCGGCGAAAAACTGGTCACACTCATCGGGGGTGACACCCTGGCGACACTCGCAGCTAAGGGCAGCCTCATCCCATTCCTGGAAAAACAGGAATTCGACGGGGCGCCCCTGATCAACTCCCTGGGCGGCTGGATGCAGATGATGATGCCTCTTAGAGGCACCGCCATTGTGACTTACCACAAGAATTGGGTTTATTTTCTGAAGCTTTTCGGCATGGAGGAAGCCGGCACGATCGAACCCAAACCCGGCATCCCGCCATCTCCGCGACACGTTACCAAACTCGTGGAGATGATGCGCGAACACGACATCCGTATCATCCTCGCGGCTAACTACTTCGACGAACAGAAGATCCGCACGGTAGCGAATCGAGTCGGCGCAAAAGAGGTCATCGTCCCGCTTTATGTCGGCGGCGCTCCCGAGGTCACGGACTATTTCAAGTTGGTCGATTGCTGGATGGAAGGTCTCTTGAACGCCGCCAGGGATAAAGGCCTGATCGGCGCGGACTGAACACCTTCCTGGAGAATAGGATGTCAGAAACACTGCGATTTTTCCTGCTTCAGACGACCCTGCTCGGGATCGTGCTGATACTTCATACTTATCTCGGACTCCACATCATCAGGCGGACCCTGGTGTTCTCGGACTTGGTGCTCGACCAACTGGCCGCCTTTGGCATGCTGGCCGCCGTGGGACTGGGAATCGAATACGGGGGAACGGAAGCGTATCTCGCTTCTCTTGTCGCCGTAATCTTCGGGGCCGCGCTCTTGGCCCTGTTGAAGCCCTCCAATCCGCTCATCCCGCGTGAAGCCGTCATCGGCATCCTCTACGCATTGGCGCTGGTGGCATCGTTGTTGCTGGGCGACAAACTGCCCGGCGGAGGCGCCTACGTCACCAAGACCCTCGCAGGGTCCATGCTGTGGGTGTCATGGCCGCTGGTCGGCGTGACCGCAGTGGTCTATGCGGCTTTGCTGGCGTTTCACTTCGCATTCCGCGCGCAATTCATCGGCCTGACGCAGAACTCCGGCAAGATAAAAAACGAACGGTTGTGGGACTTCCTGTTCTTCACGACCCAGGGGATCATCACTGTGCTGATTGTACCTGTCGCAGGGGTTCTGCTGGCCTACGCATTCCTGATGATTCCCGCGGCTACCGCGGCAATGTTCACAAACAAATGGAAAGGCGCAGTCGTGCTGGGGTGGTCGCTGGGGTTTGTGTCGTGCCTGGCCGGTCTGGGCGCCTCTCACCGCTACGATTTGCCCTATGGTCCGAGTCTTGTTCTTGCTCTCGGCGCCCTGTTCATCGGCAGTGTGTTTGTCAGATCGGTGCTCCCGCGGCGGATCCCAACCAACGTGAATGAGGCCTCCTGATGGGCGATATGATGGAAATCCTTCTGCTGCCGTTACTGGCCTGCGTCCTCATGACGGTCATCCTCGGTTTCCTCGGAATCCATGTGTTGAAACGTGAAGTGGTGTTCATCGACATCTCCTTGGCGCAGATCGCGGCGCTGGGCGCGATCACGGCCCACCTTGCCCTCGGAGCAGGGCATGATTCGGTCTTGTCGCACGGCTGCGCGCTGGGTGCAACATTTCTCGCCGCGGCCTTTTTTGCGTATGCTCGGCGCACCGTCATGGATATCCCATTGGAAGCAATCATTGGCGTGACCTATGCCATTGCGGCCGGCGCAACCCTTTTCGCGGCGGGCGTAGCCACAGGAGGACACGTTCACATCCAGGGACTGCTGGCGGGAAGCATCCTCTGGACAACCTGGGGCCAGATCCTGAGCGCCATGGTCGCATTCGCCTTGGTCGGGGCGTGCTTCTTTCTATGCAGAAGCCCCTTCAACGCGATCTCCGAAGACTACGAGAATGCACGGGCTAAGGGCATTAGAGTCGTCCTCTGGGATTTTCTGTTCTACGCGCTGTTCGGCGTGGTGATTACACTGAGTGTGCGAATGGCCGGCGTGGTCGTGGTGTTCGCCTTTCTCATCATCCCGGCCACCGCCTCGGCGTTGTTTTCAACCCGCGAATTTCCGCGTCTGATAATGGCATGGGGTATCGGAATTGCGGCCTCGGTGATGGGACTCTTATCTGCATATCGTTGGGACTACTCCGTAGGCCCGTCAGTCGCGGCGTTCCTCGGACTCCTGCTGATCCTTGCCGCCTTGGGCCGCAGTTGTTTGGGCAGAGCAAATGCGCAGCTCAAGAAGCGGCCGTAAGGCTACGACCGGCGGTAAAGACTACCGGAAGCAAGGCCCGCGACCGCCACGGAAGGCCGCCGTGTCCGCAAGGTCTGTGGGGGTTTCAATACAGATGGGACACCCATGAGGTGGTTCCGGTCAAGTAAATAAAACTCTCCTGATCACAATCCATACTAATCCGAACATCTCACCGGATCGCGGCGACCCGGAACACCGGGCTGTGTATTGCAACAACCTATTGGCGCAGAACAGGTTGAATCTTCTTTACTGAATACAATCCTCCCGCGGCGAATCTGCGACACGGCATTCATCAAATCAGCTTCAACTCGTCTGCATCCAATATCTTATACGCTTCATCCACGCCCCGGTAAGCGATACGGGTTAAAAAAGGGTTGACAACTGTATATTTTTTCAGTATAGTTAATTCACTGCAAGAGGGTTAGTTTTCAGGTAGTAACATGTGAGGATAGTACAATGAAGATGACGGAGCTACTGAGGTATGACATTCCGCCGGAAATTATCCGGTTATGGCAAGAAAGTGAGAGCGATCGTTTATTGCCAGTACAGGAACTGGCGATCAAACGCCACAACCTTTTTGGCAGAGGAAACCTGCTGATCCAGGCGCCTACGAGTTCGGGCAAGACGTTTGTCGGCGAGATGGCGGCGATTCAAACGGCGCTGCGCCGCAAGAAGGTGGTTTATCTGGTCCCTCTCAAGGCATTGGCGGAGGAAAAGTACGAAGATTTTAAGAACAAATATTCGTCGTACGGACTTAAGGTCATCGTATCGACCCGCGATCATAAACATTTCGACGGGGATCTTGAATCGGGTAATTTTTCGATAGCGCTCGTTGTCTACGAAAAACTCAGCCAACTGCTGGTGCGGCGTCCAGAAAAGTTCAAGGAGATAGAACTGATTGTGGCAGATGAACTTGAGCTGTTGTCCGACCCGGAACGCGGCCCTTCAGTGGAGATTCTGCTGACTGGCATCCTCCAGAGCGGTTGCCGGACCATCGGGATGTCGGCAGTTCTGGGCGAGGCGAACAAATTGGCCAATTGGATGGGCGCCGAGGCAGTCCAGTTTGACAGACGTCCACTTGAATTGCGCTATGGGGTGCTGAATGATGGAATTTTCCGGTACCGGACGTACAATGAATATTCCGAGGGAGAAGAAAAGCTGGCGAGTACCTGCCCGGATGCCTCAGCCTGGGAAATTCTGATGGAAAATACAGGGGTGTTCGCCGCGCAAGATGAGCCGTGCCTTATATTTGTGAAGACCAAGCATGAATCACGCAAAGGTGCGGAACTTCTCGCGGAACACGTATCACTCTCGGCGGCTGAGCATGCAATAGAGAAACTTCGAGACCTTGGAGACACGCATTCGCGCGACAAATTGCTGGCGACCCTCAACAACGGCGTGGCGTTTCACAATGCTGACCTGTCACCCGAAGAACGGATTATTGTCGAAGAAGGGTTCCGGTCCGGCGAAATCAAGGTCATGGTGTCGACCAGCACACTGGCTATCGGCATGAACATGCCCGCGCATAACGTTTTTATCACGACGGAGAAATGGCAGTACGACAAACGCTTCTGCATGCCCTGGAAAGCGCCCATCCTGCGAAGCGAATATGAAAACATGGGCGGCCGGGCCGGACGCTATGGTTCGCGCATGCGTTTCGGGCGTTCGATCCTTATCGCGCCGACGCAATTCGACCATGAGGCGTTATGGCGGAGGTACGTCGAGGGAAAACGTGAAAGCATAGAACCGCAATTAGGCAAGGTACCCCTTGAAGACCATGTGCTGCGCCTAGTCGCATCACGTGTATGCGATACGGACGAATCATTGCAACTCTTTCTGGAGGAGACACTTACGGGGCGCTGGATCTGGCGCGAAACCATCTCGTTTGAGGAGATGGAGTTCCGGGTGCGGGCCTCGATCAATAAGGCCGTTGACGCAGGGATGCTTGCCCGGAAAAGCGATAAGCAAATCAAGACGACTCCGTTCGGTCAAGCGGTCGCGTCCAGGGGAATCTCAATAGCGACCGCGAAGGAACTGGCCGCGTGGATCCGCGAATCCGAAACGCGCTACTGGACGGCGCTGGACCTGCTCCTGGCCGTGGCGCTGACACCCGACGCCCGCGGCCCGTATCTGTCGCTTACGACCAGAGAATACGAACACGCCGATTATCCCGGGCAACTGAAACGCCGGACAATTGATGAAAACATTTCGGCAAATGTTCCGATAAACCGGATCAGAAATTGCGATTTTGCGCCGTTTTTCGAGGAAATCAGGGCAATAAAGGCCGCTCTATTGATGTCTGAATGGATTGATGAAGGAGATGTTTATGAACTGGAAAAGAAGTATATGGTGTTCTCGGGGCAGATCCTGGCAACGGCGAACCAACTCGCCTGGCTTATAGACGCTACGGCGGCAATAGCGGCGGCGTTCGGCGCGCAAGATGTTTTCATTAAAGAACTTAGCCGATATGCGGAAAAGGTGGCGAAGGGATTGTCCGAAGAACTGCTTCCGGTCAGCCGTTTGGACCCGCCCAAAATTGACCGTAATACGCTTCTGGCGTTAAAGGCACATAACCTCCATACTGACAGTGCCTTAGCGAATGCAAAGGAATCCAAAATAGCCGCGCTGACTGACAAAAAAACCGCACGATTGCTTATTTCATGGGCCAAAACACTCCAAACCAATGAAGAAATCACACCTGACAAAAAATCCGGGGAATTCCAGGCCGCTCTGCTTATTGATGATCGCCATCCGGGCCAGATCATCCTGGACGGCCAAGCGGTGCAACTCCAGGAAAAACAATACCTTATGTTAAAGACACTGGCGCAGTCGCCCGGGGAATGTGTACCGTATGATCAGATCTACACTGAGGTTTGGGGCGATTCAATCGTTGAATCAAATCAACTGCACTTCCAGAAGCGAAAAATACTGGAGCGTATCAGTACGCAACTCCCTGGCAGACAAAAACTTATCCGCACAATACCCAAAAGAGGATTCGTACTGGAACTGCCTGTTGACGAAGTCATGCTCGGTGTCTAATCCAGTTCCCCAAGCTCGGCATGAGACCCGGAAATACTACCTGCATGAATGTTGCGATTCTTACTCATATTCATTGCGCATATCTGCAAAATATATGGTAAAATAGTAATGTAAGGGCTATGGCGGTTGAGGGGAGAAAATAGTTTCACCTCAATCAAATACCAGACCGCAAAAAGAGTTCAGAACCGTATATGCGGTCTAAATTGTGTCATGTTAAAGGGCTGGCATTTTCTCAAGGGCAATGCCCGCAACGACTTAGCTGGATATTGCTTCAATGGCACGCGCATTGCTTTCTTACTGATTGAAAGCATTTATAACCACATTTTTCTGAGAGGCCTTATGTGGCGTTTGACCGCAGGTTCACAGCTTCAGCTTGGACCTATTCCCTCCCCCGGGGCTGAGCGTTCTCCCCAGCGCTCGCCCCGGATCCCCTTTTTACTACAGCATGTCACATGAAATGCGCCAGATAATTCTCGACAAAAACCACGGTAAAATTTGCCTTTCAATTAGCGAAACGGTATAGTTTTCAGAATAAATTGTAATAATAGTTAATTGAGGTAACTCGAAATGAACGGGATTTTATCACGACGCAATTTTCTGGTAGCGAGCGCGGCGCTCACCGCTTCACTGCTGCCCGCTTACGGTCAACAATCCAAAGGAAAAGGCCGCGTTATTATTCTCGGTTTTGATGGCGTCGAGCCAAGAATTATCGATAAGATGTTGAAAAATGGCGACTTGCCCAATCTGTCCAAGCTCGCTTCGGCTGGTTCTTATTCTCGCCTCCGAACAACGATACCGCCGCAGTCGCCAGCGGCCTGGAACTCGTTTTCGACATGCAAAAATCCTGGCGGCCATGGGATCTACGATTTCATCCGGCGCGACACGGCCACACACCTTCCCGGTTTGGGCACGTCAAAAACCATCCATCCATCCAGAAAAGCCGACGGTTCTGTTTCCGGCAAAGCGCGCGCCATCGGATTCCGTAAAGGTGATCCGTTCTGGACGATAGCCGACCGGGCCGGCGTACGGTGCAAGGTATTCAATCTCCCATTTGCGTACCCGCCCGATAACCTCAAGAACGGCAAGATGTTATCAGGCCTTGACACGCCGAGTCTCAGCGGCAACCAGAATTCCTTCAGCGCATTCTCCGATTCCTACACGGCGCGGCAACTGGCGGAGAGAGTTTCAGGCGGGGAACGCTATTCTCTCGATTTCAAAGACGGTAAGGCCCGTGTTGAGGTGAATGGCGCATATATTCCAAAAGCTTCTTCACGGGAAAAGACGGCATACGAAAAACTAGCGCTTGACTTCCAGGCGGACAGAAGCGCAAAGACGCTCAGTATTTCAGGGCAATCAAATTCCATCGTCCTGAAAGAAGGTCAATGGTCAGGCTGGCTCGAATGGACATTTGAACCAGCGAAGGACTTTAAGGTCAGCGCTATCAGCCGGTTCTACCTGATGGAAGCCGGCGAGAAAGTGCGCCTTTATATGAGCGCGCTTCAATATCATCCGGGCGCGCCCTATGTGCAATTCAGTTGTCCAGCCAGTTACAGTGAGGAACTGGCCAGCCGTCATGGTCTGTACAAAACACTGGGATGGGCGCACGAAACCCACGCCCTGCGCGCCACTGAAATCACTGAGGAAGGATTCATTGAAGACGCCCTGCGGACGATGGACTGGCGAGCAATGCTCACGTTGGATGAACTGGAGCGCGATGATTTTGATATCCTGATTTCCGCTTGGACGGCGACTGACCGGATAGCGCACATGTATTGGCGTTACATGGATCCGGAACACCCGCTGTATACTGAAGAAGGCGCGGCGAAGTATGGAGATACCCTTGAGCGCAGCTACCGCAAAATGGACGAGATTGTTGGGAAAATCTTCCCCGAAATCAGAGAAAATGATTTGTTTATGGTCATGTCCGACCATGGTTTCGAGACTTCCCGGAAGGGTTTTAACCTGAATACCTGGCTGGTGCGGAACGGTTATGCGGTCCTGAAAGGCCAGACTGACGCCGCCACAGCCTTTGGACAAAAGGGATTTATGCTTGATTTCGACTGGTCGAAGACCAAGGCCTACGCCGTCGGCCTCAGTTCAATGTACCTGAACATTCAAGGCCGTGAAAAGAAAGGCATAGTCCCTTCATCCGAATCGGACGCCTTGATCCAGGAACTGCGCGCCAAACTTCTGGCCGTCACCGATCCGGACAACGGCGCAAAGGTGTTTGATGAAATCTACACACGTGACATCTACAGTGGAGAATGCAAACGGGACGCGCCGGATATTGTAATGGGGTATGCGAAAGGATACCAGAACACGAAAAGCACCGCCAAGGGAGCAATCCCGAAAGAACTGTTCGATGTAAATGACGACAAATGGAGCGGGGATCATGTCGCTTCGGACGCAGCGCGTGTTCCGGGTATGTTGTTTACCAACAAGCCTTTAGCCAGAACAGAACCGGATATCAAAGACCTTGGCGTGAGCGCATTGGCATACTCCGGCACGGCGATCCCGCCGGATTTGGAAGGCAAAAGCCTGGTGTGATCCGAGAGATTGTCAATGGCGCTGTGCTAATTCTCGTTTCACCGTTCTGCGTATATCTTCAAGTTCCACTATCAACCTATCAATCTCGCGATCAACATCACTCAAATAAGTGTCGGCTGTAAGACGGAACCGACCATCCTCTCCTCTACTACCATTTTTCGTTGTAATCCTCATATAGGGTGGTTCGCCAACAATTTCGTAACCCAATGAGTAAGTCATTGTACACTGTCTCCTTCTCGGTTAGTTCCTGGCAAAATCATATAGGCTTTTGAGTCATTATTCATTTGGGGTTACCCTCAACAGACGATGATATTTCTGAACCTTTCCCGCCTGATGAGTGTTCTGTCTCCGCCAATTCGACTTTCAGTTCCTTGGCTCGACTCTGCGCTTGCACAATTTGTTCTTGCGTCATGAGCTGGGCAAGGGCATCGCGCTTGGCACGTAATTCCCCTTGCAGATCCTGCAGATACCACGCATAAGCTTCGATGTAATCTTGAACAACCCCTTGACCTGAACGATAGCTCCGTGCGATATTTCCGACAGCATCTGTAACGCCTTGCGCTGCGGCTGCCCGGTACCACCGCATAGCTTTGCGATAATCCTGCAAGATGCCATCTCCATTGGCGTAGCAAGCGCCTAGATTATACTGCGCGCGTGCATTGCCTTGAGCGGCGGCTTTGGTGTACCATTCGACAGCTTTCTCTTTGTCCTGTTCGACACCCTCACCAAAACCGTAACGCCAGCCTAGATGGCACTGCGCACCCGCATCCCCTAGCTCAGCGGCTATCTGCACAAACACAGCAGCCTTCTCCTTGTCTTTTGGAAAATAATCCACACCAGCATCGTAATCGGATACATAACGAAAGATGTTAATTATTGAAGCACTGTGATTGCACTCCGCGTGGTTCTCAGCTGCCTTCAGAAAGTATTCAAAGGCCTTGTCATCATTCTTTTCGATACCTTCACCTTCCGCATAACACATACCCAATAGGTGAAGAGCCGATGCGCTGTGAAAATCTTCGTTTCCAACATATTCATCCTCGATCCATTCTAGTGTCCCGGCCTCGTCGAGTGACAAAAGTTCAGGGAGAGCTTCGCTCCCTAAAGTGTTATGCTTGAAATCTTTTCTGTACCATTCTATGGCTTTTGCCTTGTTCTGTTCGACACCCTCCCCATTTGCGTAGCACCGGCCCATCTTATCCAGCGCATCCCCATGCTCTTGCTCGGCAGCTTTGGTATACCACTCGACGGCTTTCTCCTTATTCTGCTCGACGCCCTCCCCATTTGCGTAGCACTGGCCCAGACTGTACTGCGCGTGTGCATTTCCTTGCTCAGCAGCTTTTGTGAACCACTCGACGGCTTTCTCCTTATCCTGCTCGACCACCTCACCATCGGCATACCACAGAGCCAAGCCGTACTGAGCCCAAGCTCTCCCTTGCTCAGCAGCTTTGGTGCGCCACTCGACGGCTTTCTCCTTATTCTGCTCGACGCCCTCCCCTTTTGCGTAGCACTGGCCCAATCCATCCTGTGCCTCTGCGTCACCGCAACTGGCACCAATATTCCAAAACACGACAGCCTTCTCCTTGTCTTCTGGAAATCTCCAAAAGCTATAATTGTATTCGCTTGCATACCGATTAGCCACAGAAATATTATTGCGATCTGCTTCATCCATAGCTGCCCTCAGAAAATATTCGAAGGCCTTTTCCTCATCTTTTTCGACACCCTCATCCGACGCATAACATTTCCCCAAAACCTCAAGAAACATCCAGCGATTAGGCACTTCGCTTTGGACATACTCCTTCTCAATCCACTCTAGCGTCGCCCTCTCATCCAATACCAAGAGGCGAGACACAACAAACTCTCTTACCGGTTCATAAACCCCCATACGAATTATAATGCCATTCTCAAGAGCTTTCCTGTACCACTCGATTGCTTGTGTCTTATCCTGCTCGATGCCCTTGCCGTTTTCGTAACACCAGCCCAGAACATGCTGCGCCAAGATATCCCCTTGCTCGGCATCCTTCCTGAACTGCTCGGCGGCTTTTCTAAACCACTCGTCGGCTTTCTCCGTATCTTGCGCGACCCCCTCGCCATTTGCGTAGCACTGGCCCAGACTGTACTGTGCGCCCGCATTCCCTTGCTCAGCGGCTTTGGTGAACCACTCGACGGCTTTCTCCTTATCCTGTTCGACGCCCTCGCCGTTGTAGTAGCACTGGCCCAGACTGTACTGCGCGTGTGCATTTCCTTGCTCAGCAGCTCTGGTGCGCCACTCGACGGCTTTCTCCTTATCCTGCTCGACCCCCTCGCCCAGGAAGTAGCATTTGGCCAGTCCAATCTGCGCCTCAGCATCCCCTGCTTCGGCATCCTTCCTGAACTGCTCGGCGGCTTTTCTAAACCACTCGTCGGCTTTCTCCGTATCTTGCG
>Ga0255394_10184_pt1 | contig 10363 bp, 7 predicted proteins | sample ANMaggSeSYBR01D3_FD_182112 | JGI IMG/M metagenome (GOLD analysis project Ga0255394, IMG submission 182112) | Sediment cell enrichment communities from methane seep in Santa Monica Basin, California, United Staets - ANME aggregate JGI... | ecosystem: Environmental > Aquatic > Marine > Cold seeps >...
ATTGTCGCTTTGCGGTGAAAATCAGTGCTAATATCGATAACGCCAAAGCTGCTGCTCGGTAAAACCCAAGTAATGGCCAAGTTCATGGATAATGGTTCTATTGATCTGCTGAGTTAGTTCTTTTTCCGTATGGCAGTGGGCAAGGATATTCCTGCGGTATAGGGTGATTTGACTGCATACGCCGTGTGCGTTTTTTTTCGCTCTTAAGGAAACCCCTTGAAAAAGCCCCATCAAATGCCTCCGATCTGTCAGGTGCATTTTTTCACACACTTTTTCGTCAGGTTCATCCTCCACGATTACCGGTACTTCTGCTAGGTGGTAACGAAATTCCGGATCAATCGCCTCAATCCCCTGCTGAACATAGTCATCGAATTTTTCGTTTGATATCCTCATAAGAGGATTATAAATGCTATATGACAAAAAAGGCAAGACTGTATATGTTATTACATCTATGAAGAATGATATGATCTGACGTGCGATTATAGGCAGGAAAAGGAAGATTTTGACAGTCAAATTTGCATTACGTTTCGTGTAAAAAACTCATCAGTAACACTAAATAGCCCAAGAAATCTTCAATGCGGACGCAATAACTCAGGTTCGCTTTATTATAATCACCCGTTACATTTCTATGACATTTTCCTGACCTTGAAAAACACATACCTCCAGGCTCTTCAACCCGACGCGCATTTTTCGACCGGGTTTGAAATGGGATTTGGCAATCTTCCCTATAGCTGGTCGGCCAGTAAATGCAATCAGATGAATATAACAAAAATGATATAGTCATACACACGCAGTTATTTTATAAGTGCGTACATCCGATCCATCACAACAACAAAAGATACACACAGACTTCAAATCTTCATTATCCAATCATTCACATCTGAAATTCCACTGCCAATTCAGCCGCTACTATTATAAAGGATAATGAGAGGAAATTTCTTTGAGTTTATTGCTTCTTCAAGGACATCAATCATGGTTTGAAGAAATGACAAACGAAAATTCCATCAAACTGAATCAGTATCTCACTGTAGATCAAGTGGCCTGTGCTCTTCAGGTTGCCCATGAATATATCCGAACTCTTATTGAGACAGGTAATCTGGAAAGCATAAATTTGCCCGGAGAGATCAATAATCCAGTCAGGATTTCTGCAAAATCTTTTGCAAAATTCATTGCTAATTGTGCTTGCAGAGGAGATTTTTGTTTACAGGAAGCTCCTCGCCAATCTCAGCCTCAGAATGTTTACACCGGAGTATTTGCGGTATAGATGTTTTTAGAAGTTGCTGTCGGACTTTCTTTTGGGTTGAAACGGATTTTACTTGCCGATCATGCCTATACGTCTCCTGTTGAGTGAAAGTCAGTTGGCCAAGCGCTGCCTGAACTTCACGCAGGTCGTTGGATTGTGAACCTATCACTGTTGCATAGGTGTGTCTTAGCACATAAAATCCTATACCGTATTTTCGGTCCAATCCCGCTTTTTCAAAGAGTCGCTGGAAACGATTTCTTACCGCATCTGATCGCTTTAATCTGCCATTTCCATCAATCTTCTCCCAACAAAGGGGGTTTCCCCTCTTACCAACAAACACTAACCTTCCTATTTCTTCGTTTGCGGGTTTACCACGATGTCTTGCAAGATATATCTTCAGGATTCGAACGGTTTCCGGCCACAGACAAAAATGGCGTTCTACGCCGGTTTTGGCTCGCGGATGAGAAACTGTTCCATTCTCCAGGTCAATATCACACAATTGCAGCGTACCAATATCCATATTACCGAAACCACAGTTAAGACCCAGCATCAGAAGGGCAGTATTGGTAACGTCTGCTACCAAAAAAAGCCTTTCTAACTCATCCCAGGACAGAGGCTCACGGCACTGTTTGCGCCCATGTCCGTTTTTGGCATTTTTCCTGACAGAGAACTTCTTTATGGAGCCTATGGGTGGGTGAGTAATACCGTGCATTTGCCAGCCCCACAAAAGCAACATTCGTACATGATCAATATATTGATTTGCTGTCAACAATGAAATTGACTCATTCTCAGCTAACATCTGTCGATAGCCTGCCAGTAACATTGATGTTAACTCTTCAGGCCTATTCTGGTTTGAATCAAATCCCTGGCGTTTGAGCCATAGCATGAAATGTTGGAGATGTCGTTTGATTGAAGAGAGAAATGATGGGCTGCAACCATCGGATTTCTTAAAATCATAATATCTGGCCGTCATTTCTATTAAAGGCCACAACCTTGCTTTGCACACCAATTCGTAATCGTTTCTTTTTCCGTCCAATATATGACGCCTTGTCTTTCGGGTTTTCAATAGTATTAACCTTACACTTCCCTCCCTATTTAATATAGCGGAAGCCAAGTAGCTGCAATTTCAGAAAGTGAAGATAATTCTTTGGATTTCTGGAAATATTTGTTTCGCTATATCCATGGATAGATTCATATCTTGTCTCTTAAGAAGTTCTTTTTTTGGCTCAGAGTATATTTTTCCTTGCTGATTCGAACGGCACACTCCCTTAAACAACGCCAATAAGGACGGAGCTTTCGACAGATAGATGGCTATGGTGTTCCTGGTGCTGCGGTTTTATAAAGATTGGGATTTGACATCCCGATTTTCAGGGATAAAATGTGGTCATGAGCGAGTATCAGTACTACGAATTTCAGGCAATCGATGAGCCTCTTAACCAGAAAGCCATGGCTGAGCTTCGCGCAATGTCCTCTCGGGCAAGGATTACCCCGACAAGTTTTGTCAATACTTACAACTGGGGAAATTTTCGTGGTGATCCCTATCACCTTATGACTAAGTACTTCGATGCGTTCGTCTATGTCACAAACTGGAATTATCGCCAGTTCATGCTACGATTTCCTCGTCACCTCGTAGATGAGAAGATGTTCGGCAAATACTGCGTGGAACACGGTGCGTCGTGCGAGACCAGAGGTAAGTTCATCTTGTTGGATTTATCTTCTGAATCTGAATGCGATGAGTGGGAAGATGGCGATGGCTGGCTTTCCTCGTTGATTCCTTTACGGTCTGAAATCCTTGCTGGCATATTATTGTCCAGGCTTAAAAATTGTTTATCAAATCTGCCCAGGTCGGTAATTTATAACCCGGCCTTTTTGCGGTTTCGCTATTAGCCGGATGAAGCGGATCGATTAGCAGATAAGGTAATGAATCAATGGCATGCTGCTTTATTTTTTCAATTTTATCTGCATTAGCACCGGCTGCCTTGTGTCTTAACTGGTCGATTTTGTATTTGGCTTCAGAATAGTGCAATGTCAGTCCAAGCCGAGCCTTTAGCATTTCCACATATTTTTGTACCGGTACTGGAAAAGCAAAATTAGGCTGCCATTCTTTCGGGAACTTTATTGTTTCAGCCTGAATCAAAAGAGCTTTCATACGAGCGTTACCTTCAGCGGTGCTCAAATCAGCAGGGCGGGGGATATGCTGCAGAGGTGAACCCCAGACGTCGTAGTCCCAAGGATTCTCACAGGCCTTGTATAAAGCGTGCATTGCTTTAGTGTTCTGCGGACCAAAAGCAGCGGTGCAGAATTCCTGCTCTATTTCCACAAGAGGTCTTTTGGGATTCCACATTTTTTGAGCACCGACGTAGGTGTTTATGATCTGAGGCCAACTGTGAAAGCATAGTTCGATAGTCTGAACGCGGATTTGTTCTGATGCTCTTGCGGGCAGGTCTCGGTAATATTTATCGATGTTTGTCATATTGAGGGTGATATTGTTATGCATTTCCATATCGCCGATGTACCAGCCCCAGACATCAACAGGTCGTCCTGATGCTTCGAGAATATCGGCTTGGGCTTGATTAAAATACCTCATCAGTGCGATTCCCATCTTCTTTGGCATCCAGGTATCGTCAAGGAACTGTGCACCATCGGGTATCGGCTGGCCAAATGGCATTTTGTCGGCATGACCTCTGCACCAGGCGGGATAATTGGACAGGTCCACTTGGACAGGGGAATGTTTCCAGAAGACGGGATTGGCCCAGGTGCTGATGCAGGCTTGAACGTTGGGATTCTGTCGGCTAAAGATGTTGAGGATGCCGGTGGCAAGTAATTGGGGTGTTTTGAAAAGCGTGCAGCCGCCGTGAGTGGCGCCGCCCGGATCGCCGACGTGAATATAGACGTGGTCAACCAGCGGGCTATACCGATTAGCAAGGTCTGTGAAAAACTCCTCGAGAATTTTTCTTTCTTCGGGCAGTTCCCAGCACAGGGCTTTTCCTTCGACAAACGGGCAGTCCCCCCACTGGTCCAGCGAAACAAACATATCGTAGTCCTTGGCACCCAGAGCCAGGGTTTTAATCGCATTTTGAGCCTTTACAAGATATTCACCTGAAATACTGCCGTAGCCACGTCCCTCGAAAATCTGAATACCGGAAAATCCAAATTGCAGGAACAATTGAGGATAGCTGCGCAATCGCTTTGTGTCCCAGATTTCATGGTTGGCGTCCTCGAAACGAGAGCCAAGTTTAATCTGCCGACGAGCAGTAGGTGCGATCATTACAAGGCGGGTGTTAATAAAAGGGCTTTTTTCTTCCCTGCCCGCTTTAATACTTAAAGTCTTGCCGTCATTGCGCAATTTTTGCATAAATCGACTAACCGCCTGACGCACTCCCGCAGGAGTTTTACCAAACAAATAAACGTTGGTATATTTATCGTTATCCTGAACATTAAGTATAAATGAATCCGGATGGGCGTCGGAAGCGAAATTCAACGCAATATTTTGTTTAAGCCCTGGTAGGGTCTTTTCATCAACCAGGATAAATTGACTGCCCAATGGTCGCTCTGGCAGGGCGTGCAGCAGCTTTACGTTGACTTTGTCGGTGCGCTCCTTGAGATAATTAAGCAGGTAATCACCGATGGGAGTGATCTTTGCGCAGTCGGGGCAAATGACCGATACGGAAGTCTCGGCATCGGCTAGAACGGCGAAGGTGTCAGCGTGGATTATACCGGTGTTACAACCGGTCATTACACAGAGAATTAAAGAAATCAAAATAATGTTTCTTGAATTCAATTTTGTTCTTTTGTTATTCTGACATTTCCCATTGAAACGCTTATAAGACATAATTTTCTCCGTACGACATCAATAATTTTACAAAAATCACCTCAAATGGTCAAGGTATCTTAAACTTTAGTCATTACGCCAAATTATTGCCGCGAATCCGAGTGCAGTGAAATTTCCTGTTGCCGAATCGAAGGGCTCGGTCATGGAGTTATATTTAACTCTTGCTGGACATCGCGAAGAGCAGCTTTGAAAGCAGCTTCCTTATCCGGGAAAGTCCAGTCATCGGAGTGGAGAATCCGCATATGTCCATTGTCCTGCCTATAGATGAGCTGATGGCCGTCAGGAGAAAAGGTTACCGGTAGCCACGCCCTCTCAGTTTCCAGGGTGACTACCTCTCGACCGTCCCGTGTGGCGTGCACGGCAACGCAACCATCATCAGTAACCGTAATAAACCGCTTGCCATCGGGGCTGTGCGCGACCACATCAATTCCAAATTGGGCCTGTGCAGTAGTGAATAGAAGTCGACCTGTTTCGACATCGAAGAGGCAAACTTTTGAGTAGTTTGCTTCCTTGTGGACTTTCGATTCATCCTGGATATCGGCTCCTACGGCCAGCCGCTTATATTTGTGGATCATAATTCTGATGTGAGATATTTATCCTTATATTCACGCCAATACATATCGATTCGATCTTCACAATCCATCTCTTCGGTTCCTGGGTATTCGGACCTCTTCCAGGGAAAAGCATGAAGAATAATAATTTCTTTTTCCCGGCCCAACACTAATGTCTTACCATCAGCACTCAATCCCAGCGTCATCGGTTTTGTGGAGACGTGTTCCAAACGCAATATTTCGCGACCAGTGTTGGTTTCCCAAACCCGTATTGATCCATCCCCGCATGCACCAATGGCACGCCTGCAATCAGGACCTAACGCCAGGCTGTTCGTTGAATCATTACTTCCCTGTAAAAATACCGCTTTGCGATTATTATTGTCATAATAACGATAAAGCGTAACGCCCTTCCCGGATTCAATGACTCCCTTCAGACTCCCATCGAGACTTGAGAACTCTAATGTCTCTTGTTTAACTGTCGCTGAATCAACACCACGCTGTTGCCCTGTTCTGACATCCCACCGTTTTCTAATACCACCGACACTATCGGAAATCAATTCTTCGCCACTATGCGAGAAAGACAACCGACTTATTTCACTATTATGCCCTTTCAGGGTGAGCCGGCATTCACCTGAATCGAACGACCAGAGTTTTATAACACCGCCAACTGTACCGGAAGCTACTACTGATCCATCGGAACTTATGGCTACCGCCGATACATCGCGCGTATGAACTCCAAGCACTCGGGCAGCACGTTCCCACCAGGTCTTTGCAGAAACATCAGCAAGCGGAAGGGAGGGGTGCAAATTGGCCCGGCAAACGTGCTGCAGAAAACCCCATTCCCAATTTCGGTGTTTCCTCCGGCATTTTCGTATATGTATTCTTGCACCATCCCATACTCGCGCCTTTAACAAATCGCATGCTCCGTAGAGATCAATGGCATATTCGTTCCATCGATAACTCTCCCGCTCCTCTCGCAGATACTTTTTCCGCGGGGGTAATGGGAAAATCAGGTTTTCTGCCGGACGTGCCGCCTGCCAGACAGTAACCATCCCATCTCGATAACCCATCCAGGCAGCCGCCAAATATTTCCCATCGGGGCTAAATGCCAGGTCGGTAACTCCATTGTCATACCCGTGCAATGTCAGTATCTCCGAACCTGTTTCCGTATCCCATAACTTCACCGTCTCATCATAGCTGCCGGAAACCACTCGGCTGCCGTCCGGCGAAAATGCGGCAGCTCTTATTCCTTTCTGATGGCCTCTCAAAACGCGCCTAATCCGGAAATCGGTCAGATTCCATATCTTAACGGTTTTATCTGTACTACAGGAGAGAAACGAATCACCATGAGGACTGAACATAACATCCCAAACCTGGTCGGAATGTGCATGGAGTATCCTTCTCTCTCCATTCGTTAAGTGCCAAAGGATGATAACTCCATCTTCATCTCCCGATGCAAGCCAATTACCGTCCGGACTAAAGGTAACAGTAAATATCTTTCCCTCATGTCCCCGCAAAACGCGCAGTACATCCCATGTTTCCGTATTCCAGAGTTTTACTTTGCGATCCCAACCACCGGTTACCAGCAATTTGCCGTCTGCGCTAAGTGCAGCAGCCCACACTTGAGTTTCATGAGCGGGAAAAACGAATATCTCCTCCCCGGACCGGCTGTTATATAAGGCAACCTCACGGTGTTTGTTGCCGGTATAAATATACTGCCCGTCGGGACTGAAACCAATGGCAGTAGTGTATCCATGTATGCCGCTCCATACCGTTTTTTCTGTTCCGGTAGCCATATCCCAAAGCCATATACTTCTGTCAAAGCCGGCAGAGACCAGACAAGCACTATCAGGCGAAAATGCCACACAGTCGGCACCTCTGTCCTGATGGCCGCGTAGAATCATTACCTCCTTATCAGGAATGACCTCCTGTGTCGTCCATATTTTCAGGGTTCCGTCTTCGCTTGCCGTAATCACCTTTTGACTGTCAGGACTGAACACGGCACAAGTAATTCTATCCCTGTGTCCTGACAATTGCCGTAATTTACTTCCGTCTTTTGCGCGGTGTAGAACTGCAATTTCGTTCTTGCCTAAAGCCAGAACATATTTTCCGTCAGGACTGTACACTAAATCACATAATGGTTTACATTTGACGATGGCGGGTACCTCGTCGAACGATGTTGTGTCCCACCTCCTGCAATCTACATAACCGTAATTACTTGTAACAATGTGTTTTCCATCAGGGGTATATGTCACAAAATACACAGCCTGAGCCTCAAGAAGAGTATGCAATTCCCGTCCACTTTCTATATCCCAGAGTTTTACCGAACCATCATACCAATCCGGAGTAGAAGAAGAGACAAAGCAATGGTTATCCGGGCTGACATCGATATCTGTAATCCTGCCCTTGTGTCCGGCAAAAGCCCTGAGTTTTTTGCCTGTGTCAATATCCCAAATGCTGATGGTACTATCCTGGTGCCCGGAGATTACATATTCTCCATTATTACACATTTTCAAACAACTGACTTCCGTCTCCCTGTTTCCAAACTGCCGAAGTCTGGTGAAATCTTTCAGGTTCCAGGCAAAAATCGCTTTGTCAAAACTACCGGACACCAATAAAGTGCCGTCCTGATTTATCGCTAAAGCCGAGACTTTCCTTTCATGGGCTTCCGCACTAACGATTTGCCGCCCCGTAGCCATATCCCACAACCTTAATATTCCATCTTCGCTTCCTGAAACCAACTTACTACCATCGGGGCTGATCGCAATCGCAGTTATTGCACTATCATGTCCGGCAAGCGTAAGCATGGAATGGTCGGAGATATTCAGCAGATAATACCATTCCCAATTGCGTAGATCTTCGGGGCAGGATTCTAACAGGCGATAGACATCCGCAATATTGCTTCGGTAGTAATTAGCATGTGCCAGCGCGATCGTGTTACAATAAAGCGCCCTGCGAGTGGTTTCTGTCTGTTCATTCGCTCGGTCCCGTTCTGATTCAGCAATTTGCCGTTGTCGGACCTCCGCCTTGCGTGCTTCGTCAGCTACGGCACGGGCGCGGGATTGACCGATGGCAAAGATTGTCGAGACTACAATCCCGACTATGAGCACCATCAGTACCGCTGCAACGCCAGTTACCAACGCTCGGTTTCGGCGAACGAATTTTTTGATGCGGTATGACGCCGATTCCGGCCCGGCGATCAGTGGGGAACCATTCAGGTAATTTTGAATGTCATCGGCAAATTCGGAAGCCGAGCGATATCGCTGATTGCGTTCCTTACGCAGCGCCTTGAGTGGGATCCATTCCAGCTCTCGATGCAGCCGTTTAGCAAGTGATTTGATTTCGGTACGGCGGCTTTGGGCAACGGTCCTGGCCTTATCACCCAAACTCGAAAGCACAGTACTCGGCTTAGGTGGGTCCTGTTCCCGGATAATTCGGCGAATCTCGTCAAAAGCGGCATGTTGCAAAGATATCCGATCAAAAGGTAAAGCCCCCGTCAACAATTCATAAAGTATCACTCCCAGCGAGTAGATATCCGTGCGGGTGTCGATATCCTGGGCGATCATCTCGGCTTGTTCCGGGCTCATATATTCGGGCGTGCCGATGATCTGGCCCTGCTCGGTGAACAGCGTTTGCTCGGTCAAGGGTTGAGCGATAGCCTTGGCTACTCCAAAATCGATTATTTTTGGAACGGCTTTGTCTTCCTCGAAATATACCAGAATGTTGGATGGCTTGATGTCGCGATGAATGATGCCCTTCTGGTGGGCGTGTTGTATGGCCTCGCACACTTGCAGGAATAACTTGAGCCGGTCCTCGATACTCAATTTTTCCCGGTCGCAGTGCTCATTGATGGAAATGCCTTTAACGTATTCCATCGCGAAATATGGCAGTCCCGACTCGGTTACACCAGCATCATATACCTGGGCGATATTGGTATGGTCTAAAAGTGCCAGGGCATGTTGCTCCGCCTCAAAGCGGGCGATCACCCGCCGTGAATCCATACCGGGCTTGATGACCTTCAAAGCCACCCGCCGTTGGATCGGACCGAGCTGCTGGGCCAGATAGACGATGCCCATACCGCCTTCACCCAACTCGCTCAGGATGCGATAGCCCTTTATTTTCGGTATCACTTTATGGGTATGAGAGTGGCCGGGTGAACCAGGCCCACTAATCGGAGGGAAATCATTTTTGTTGCTCGAGTCATTCATGGAGCTACTCCGTTGAGTTTTCCCTGATTTTTTTATTACAGCTTTCCCGGGCCTTGGTGAACAAATGGATAATCTCCGGTAATATCCACTTGTTTTCGATCAATGAGGAAAAATATCGTTCCAACTCGATATAAGTGTACTGGGTAATCTTCTTGTCGTGATATACCAAAACGCTGGCAATGGCTGCGTAATAGATGACGCCCGCGGCTTCCTGTTCGATCTCCGACTCGGCGGAACCAGCCATTCTCTTGCCATATTCCTTGATCTTTTCAAGCATGGAAACATTTGTTTCAGGACTCCGCAGGAGACTGCCCAAAGACTCACCCGCCAGCGGCAGCAGCTCCCGGTACATATGTTTGATAATAGTCGGAAGCGACTCCAACATTGTCGGATTAGCCGGCAGTACCTCTTCCAGCAGATCATGCAATAGTTGCGTCTTTTGTTTGTCTTGGTCACCCTTATCCGAAGACAGATTTTCTCCCACGCAATCCTTCAACAGATGCTCCAGCTTCTTTGGACTTAACCCGAA
>Ga0255394_10186_pt1 | contig 10327 bp, 11 predicted proteins | sample ANMaggSeSYBR01D3_FD_182112 | JGI IMG/M metagenome (GOLD analysis project Ga0255394, IMG submission 182112) | Sediment cell enrichment communities from methane seep in Santa Monica Basin, California, United Staets - ANME aggregate JGI... | ecosystem: Environmental > Aquatic > Marine > Cold seeps >...
AATCCATTACAAGAACAAAAGGATCGCGACTGTCATCATTATCTGTAAAAATACTCTCAACGGAAAGTGTTGCCTATCACTTTGGCGACCATATTGTTTGGCAACACACCAGATATCTCTCTGGTTTGACCATAGCGTCCACGTGAAGTCACGCGAGCGTTTAGGAGACCATAGAGGTCCATCAAGCTGATCATGTCGGAGAATCGGCGTTGCGTAAGCAGACGCGTTTTATCTTCTGTGCATACCCGCTGATACCATTGATACGCGGTACCGGTTGAGATACGCGTCTTGTGATGGGCCAGTCCCATGTAACAGGCTTGCAGCGCAGTACGCTGTTGCGGCGCTAACGCACGCACCAGTTCTTCTGTTTTGTCTATTTCCAGTCTTTGCTCGGCGGCGTCTACTTCTTTTTCTGTGAGGCGGCCGCTACTCTCTTCGGCGACTTTCACCGCCTTCGCTAACAGCTCAACCGCCCTACGCGCATCGCCTGTTTCGCGTGACGCGTATCCCGCAATTTTTCGAATAGCGGCTTCATCCACCTTGTCAACATCCAGCGCTTTTTCTACCCGTAAGCGGAGTATCTCTAATAAATCCATTGCATCATACGGTTCAAACACCATGTCCTGTTTTTTCAACACGCCTAATATCCGAGGGTCGAGTCCTTTGTCCCAATCCAAACGATTCGTCAAAAACACATAATGAAGCTGTACCGGCACCTTCTTGGGCAGCGTCTTTGCCAGAAACGTCCAGAACACATCCGCGTCCCGTGTGATATTGTCCACTTCGTCAATCAGCAAACACACAAAACCGCGCACGCGATGGAAAGCAGCGATAATATTCTCCTGCATATGTTCCAGCGCAATACCCTTTCGGTATCGCCGCGCCGTGGCGTCAATAGCCAAACCCAACTCGTTTAACGCGCCAAAGCATGATTTAGGCGTAGTCAGATCAATATAGTGATATTGGAACGGCACGTCATTCTTCGCGCACATATCCGAAAGGTTGGATAAAAAATGAAGACAAGTCACCGACTTGCCAGTTCCCGTGGGACCATAGACCAGCAGATTCGGCGGCAAAACACCACCAGCCACCGAAGCCAATACACCCGCCAAACGCTTCAGTTGGGCAAGGCGGATATTACGATGAAACACCTCACGCAGTACGAATACCCGTTCTGCCTCAGGCAACTTCTCATCATCCAGAAACGAAGCGTTCAGCACAATACGCTTTGATGCTGTACTCTCCAACGCTTCCAGAATAATATTGCCCGTCCCCTCACAACGATCTCCACTGGAAATTTTCTGTCCCATGCGCGACATGAACACTTTCCGATACTTAAACCTTCCCGAGCACACGCCAGTAGTGACAACGAACTCTGAGTACGTTTCGTGTGGAGTTGTATAATAAATAAGAAGCTCTTCTTTCATTATTATTATCAATATAGAAAACAAAGAAGAAAGACAAAAGACACAATCGGAAATCTTCTTCCACAGGAAATCTTCTCTCACCAGATCAATGTCAACAGGAATATTTTCTAGGCATACCAAACCCAGTTGGTTCGCTGGGGCCATGCTCAATTTCATAGTAATAATAAGCGCGAAATGCAAGAAATTCTCTCAGGAAACATGTGAACATACCGATTGAAAATACCAATGAACTGATAAATAACACGAACATATGAATGGCCGTCCATAGCTCATGCGCTGAAAAAAAGATTGCGGCAACAGCAAATAGCAATGCAGCGGCATATATTCCTGCTACACGCATTATAGGAGTGGCAACCATGATTAAAAATAGTGCTCGCAATTCCACACAACCGCGAAGATGCCACATCCGCCGTATCTCATAGTATGGAAAGGTCAGGGTAGAGATTAGTGCGAATATAACAGCGAAGCGAAAGGAATAGTGCTTGAAGAAAAACCACGATAAAGTTAAAAGAATCAAAAATATTAATATACTTCCCAAAATAGCCGGTACGGTATTGTCATGCCATTTAAGACGGTGTCCGATGTTTCCCTGATCGGTATATATTATTTGCCCCCAATTCAGATTATCCACATTGTACTCTTCCTGAAGAAAATTCAGATCATTTGTCCAACTGCTAAATGCCAGATGCTTAAATTTGATACAACTCATTAACGTTTCCTTATGCGAAAAAAGTCATCCATTTATTACCTGAATCCGTTTTCACCGCACGTGCTTTTATTTCAGGTTAAACCGTAAAATAGAAAGATTTATATATTTGCTCCATTATTATTATGTAATAACAAAACTTAATGTCAGAATGCAATCAAAGAGATGCTTTCGCATCCATGGTTCAGGACGACATCAGTAATGATTATGACATTTTTGGAAGCGACGATTCGCACTGAAGAAAGTCAAAAAATGAAGTAATGGCATTGCCTTTGATTAGATGTATTGCCGACGAAAATGGTTCGTTGGTAGAGATTTTCGGAGCGATAGCGCTCAATAAATTCTGTGTGATTTTTCAAACAAGAAAGGGGTATTGATGGCCTGATAGTCACAGGTATAACAAAGTGTGACACGTTTTTTCTTGCAACATTTATCTCAAAAGTTGCGAACTATAACGCCGCAATTTAGTGACCGTTATTTTGTAGAAGCCCAATAGGTGAACGAGTAGCCTATTGGGCTTTTGCTATTTATGGCAGTTTCAAAAAAGGAGGATGTGAAAATGAAGATGATTGGAAAACATACGAAGGAAGTTGCGGATCGGATCATGGAGGCGTTTCGGAATCCGGACCAGTTACCGAAGGCGTTGGCGCCAGTGTTTATTCATCGGAAGGATGATAAGCCGTGTCGACAGTGGAGTTGGCATAATCAACTGGTGGTTGCGTTGTGCGGGTCGGTTGATGCGCGTGGCTTCAGGCAGTGGCAACAGGTGAATCGAAAGGTGAAGAAAGGAGCGAAGGCCTTGTGGATTCTTGCGCCGTGTATGAAGAAGATTACGGAGAAGGATGACGCGGGCGATGAAAAGGCTCGCCAGGTGATTTATGGATTTAAGTCAGTGCCGGTGTTCGCGGCTGAGGACACGGAAGGCGAGCCGTTGCCGGTGTGCGATGACAGGTATGATTCCTGGGTAAAGGAATTGCCGCTTATGGAGGTCGCGGAAGAGTGGGGCATCCACGTGGACACGTTCACGCATCATGGCGGGAATCCGCTGGGATATTACCAGTTCGGAAGCAATGGCAATCAAGCGGTCATGCTTGGTACGGAGAATCTGTCCACCTGGGCGCACGAGATGGTGCATGCGGCAGACCATCGGGTAGGTGGGCTCAAGGAAGCGAAGTGGCATAAGGAAGTTGTCGCTGAACTTGGCGGAGCAGTATTGTTGGAATGTCTAGGCATGAGCAGTGACGCTGATATGGGTGGCGCGTTTGATTACATTCAGAGCTATGCTATAAGCGCGAAAAAAGATGTCGTGAAGGCGTGTATCGAAGTGCTTGATCGTGTCTGCAATTGCGTGAAGTTGATTCTGGACACTGCGGAATCCACTACCACAAACACCCAACCTGCCGAATTGTCTGCCACTGCATAGTGCCCAAACCTGAGCGCTTTCCCTTTTCAGAAACCTTAACCCGCCCCAACAGACCCGAAGTGTGTCCCGGTTAGGGCTATATCAAGGAGGTGATCTATATGGATTGGAAACCGCTAACACGCCAAGAAATAGCCATCCGCTTGAAGGCAGACCCGGAGTTCATTCCGGTCGAGGGTAACGCCTTGGCATCTGGCGACGATGCTTTTGACAGGAAGGTTGAAGAGGGAATCCTTCATCGTCTGGAGCAAGAAGATGTCTGGGCTTGGGCCGCAGTCACCGTGACTGTCTCATGGGGACCGTTTTTGGCCTCGGACCATCTGGGCTGTTGCTCCTACGCGGACGAGGAGGACTTCTGTCAACCCGGCGGCTACTTCGACGACATGATCGACGAGGCCTTGGACGAACTCAATAGAGTCGTCCTCGAAGCGTATCGACAACTCAAAACACGGGAGCGGGCTGCGTAGCCCGTTCCTCTTCGAAAGGAAATCAGGCCCGGCTGAGACAAAGCGGTCCAGCAAGCCACAACTGTATATGGAGGATGATAAACATGAGTATGAAACAAAGTGTCAAGTTCGATTTAGGTCAAACAGTGTCCACCCCCGGTGCTCTTGAAGCATTGGGACAGAACAACTCGAATGGCCTGGAATATCTGCAACGTCATGCCACGGGCGACTGGGGCATCGTGTGTGAGGAGGACAAAGAGGCCAACGAAGAGGCGTTGCAATCAGGCGCTCGTCTGCTGAGCGCGTACTTCCTGCCAGATGAAACCAAACTGTGGATCATCACGGAAGCGAAGGACGATGACGGAAATCGTCAGGCGACTACCTTCCTCCTACCGGAGGAGTATTGATTCATGATGGATACAACCCAAACGGGACAACACCACGATTTTGTGCTGTCCGTAGCTAAGGAAGTCATCGAATGCCGCGCGGCAAGGGATGGTCATGAACCGGGAACCTATAACTGCGTTGAGGATCAGGAGGGATACATCGTGTCTCTGCTTAACGCGCTGCGCCAGTGGAGCCATGTGCATGAGATTGATTGGGAAGCGGAACTGAAGTTCGCCCAAGGTTTATTTCGCGCGGATTTGGGTGTTCCCGATACCCCGGCAACTCTGGAAAACATGGCCTGTCCAAAATGCGGACATAAGGGCAGCTTCTATGTGGAAGTGTCCTCCGTCATCCTTTTTTTCGAGGATGGCGACACCGTGCTGGATGACACGGAAGAGCAATGGAACGATTATTCCTATTGCGGTTGCCACGCCTGCAATCACGATGGGCGTGTCTACCAATTTCGAACGGATTCACAACAAGATAAGGAGAACACCGATGGGTGATATATGCGACATGAACGATCTGGAGCGTTTTATGCGATGCCCAGAAGGCAAGGAGGCGCTTGGGGAGATTCGCAAAATGTTGATTGGCCGTAAGATTACGGAGGTGGAATTCACGAATGAGATCCACTGCATCGGGACTTCGCTGCATTTTGACGATAACGAAGTCTTTGTATTGTTCCAGCCATCGCTTGACGTTGGAGTGGTGCGAATGGAGTTTGGAGAAGTCATTGAGCGCGAGTATTACGTGGATTTCCCTGAACGCAAACCCAGTAAGGAGGAGCCGTCATGTACTTGAAACTTTTTCATGGCCGCGAACACTGGGACGAACAAATGGAAGACTGGGGATTTGAAGGCCCAATCTTCGTTGTGAAAGGTTTCGTCCACAGCACATACAACGCCCACCTCTGGGTGGACCACCAAGGAACCGGTAACGGAGACGAACTCCCGTACGTGGGGGATTGCATCCACTACGACGGCAAATACTACGGCGACTGGAGCGTCTTTGAGTCTGAGCTAACGCCTGACATCGAAGCCGCCCTCGAACCTTTCGATCCAGACAAGGCCATCGTGCCTGATGAAATCCGACAAGCAGTCAACGGCTAATCCTTAGCCAACTTTTCCCTTTATTTAATCAATTAACGGGCGAGATCTGTCTATTCGTAGATGGGTCTCGCCTTTCTCATTCAGAAAGGAGTACGCCTTATGAACCAGGAATTCGCCACACCTTTGTGTGTAGCTATGGGCAACAAAAAAGTCGGACGCGTATGGACTTTCAGTCTGCCGAGTCTATTGACTTGTCCAGGCGCTAGCGCTTGGTGCCGGGAACATTGCTACGCCCGCCGGATGGAGAAGTTTCGTCCCAATTGCCGACAAGCCTATCTGCGCAATTTCATGATTGCGGAGAACTCGCGGCAATTCGTTCAACATGCGCTTCAATCTCTGCCCGAAGACGCGCCCCTTGTGCGGATTCATGTCGGCGGGGATTTCTATTCGCAAGACTACATCGGCGAATGGGAAGCCATCTGCAAAGCGCGGCCAGATGTGAAGTTCTGGGCCTATACGCGCTCCTGGAACATCCCGTCACTCAGCAGCACGCTGGAAGAACTCCGGGAACAGCCCAATATCCAACTGTTCGCATCCACAGATTACACCATGCCCCTTCCGCCGGAAGGTTGGCGCGTTGCGTTCATCGAAAACGATCCGCGCGCCAATGGCATGCCCTGCAAAGAACAACAAGAAGAAGCGGCGTCCTGCCTCACTTGTGGATATTGCTTCCGCAAAAAAACAGGAAACGTTGTGCTCAAGATCCATTGAAACAGAAATACCTGCGAAAACTTTGGCTTTGTGATACGCAAACCAAAGTTTTTCTAAGGGGGCTCGGGGGAGAACTTTTTCTTCAGAAAAGGTTTCCCCCGATAAAGCAGAAAGGAAAGTGTTATGAATATCACATTAGAAACAGTGCGCGCTACCTTGCGGAAGAGTTTCGGCAGGGAAAGTTTTATCGCATCGTTCATTTCATCAGTTCAAGAAGACTCCGATATCACCAGCGCATGCATCGATGCCCAAGGCGTGATGCGCTACAACTCAAAGTTCGTAAGCGAATACGTGACAGAACCCGAAGATCTGTTCTGTCTCATCGCGCATGAACTCATGCACCCCATGTTCGGGCATTTTGTGTATAACACAGGCCAACTTGAAAACATCGCTGGCGACGCAGTTATCAACGCCGTCATCAGCCGGGTGTATTCGACCGCATCGGGCAATGGCGCGTTGTTTCGGAAGATATACGAAGAAACCGGCATCACCGGACTGCTTCGTCCCAGCAGCGAAATGCATCACTGCCGCTATTCGCGTTTGTACGACGTGCTGTACCAACGCCAATCGTGCCGACAAAAACTCAGCACCGGCGAAGTCATCCAAAGCTTGAAAGTGCTCACGTCTGCCAATGAAACGCCAAGCATTTTTCTGCTAGGGGGACATGGCGCAAGTGAAAAAAGCGGAGGAAAACTCCGGGATGATTCGGGGACATGTTCCAAGACGACAAAGCCGTCGACTATGTGTACCCAGAATCATCTGCCCTCAGAACTCCTCTCCCGCATAGCCGAAGACTTCAAGCGCAACGCCGAGGAAGCTAAGGGACATTACGCAAGACACGGGACAAGCCTCTGCGATTTCTTCCTCGAAGTTCTGCAAACCCATCTCACACTGAAACGCGCCCTCCTGGAACGTTTCACGACCCAGCGCAAAGTGGACAACTTTCGCGTATCGACACAACGCTCACGTATCGGCGTTTCGCCGATTCCTATCCAGCCCAGCAAACGCGATTTCGTTTTAGTGGCCGCAGGCATCCCGCCGTTTCACTACCACAACCAGGCCTACCGTCAATCGACGGAAGGACGCGGACTCGCCATATACCTTGATGTATCCGGCAGCGGCAACGAATACCTGCCGGAAATAATCGGACTGTTGCGAAGCCTGAAAACGGATCTCAAATCCATCTTTCTCTTCAGCAACAAAATTGTCGAAGTTCCGTTCAAACGTTTATTAAAAGGCGAAATTGAAACCACCTACGGCACCGACTTCGACTGCATCGCCGAGCACATCCTCGAAAACCACCTCGACAAAGCGGTTGTAATAACAGACGGTTGGGCAAGTATGACGGATGAAAATCAGGAAGCACTGCGAGAACAAAAAGTTAACACACTTACAGTGCTATTCGGCTCACGGAAGGATTGCCCCGAATTCCAAGCAACCGGACCAATCATGCGATTGGACGAAATAACCAAGTAAAGGAGCAAAGTAAAGGAGCAAAGCTGGGGACTGACCCAAGCGAAGTGAGGAACGAACGTAGACGGGTCTGTCCCTAGCTTTGCGTATTTCGCGCAATAGGAGGAACAAAAAAATGGAATGCCACGTCACATGGAAAATCGACATCGAAGCGAAGTCCTTCAAAGACGCCGCAAAAATCGCACAGCAGATCCAACGCGATCCCAACTCGCTCGCCACGCATTTCATTGTGGAATGCGAATCTGGTGAAAGAATGGAGGTGTGGACCGACTCAAAACACTCCGAGTGATCGGTACGCGCGACTCTGACAAAGCAACACGCGTTGCCGATCTAGACGCTACGAAAAGGGAGGTGTTCCTGATCTGGAACGCTTCCCTTTCTTATTCGACAAAACAACGCACACACGATCAAAAGCAACACGCAGAATCCCTATACCCCTAGCCCTGAAATTTCTCAGCTTTCTCTTTCCTGTTAGCAATACGACACCTACTTGCCGGGAATCGGCTCTGTCATCGCACAATTGCCTGCGGCATCAGTCTTAACCAAAAAGAAATCAGAGTTGCCCGCGCCAAAAGAGAACGTGTATCCAGCGAAAATGTAGCCGCCATCGAACGTTTGCTGAACAGACTGGACAGAATCACCGCTTGCGCCCCCAAAAGTTCGTGACCATTGCTCTTGGCCCTCAGCGTCCGTTTTGATCAGCCATGCGTCTCTGTAGTTGCCCTGGGCGAAAGAGCCTGTGCTCCCTCCCATAATATATCCTCCATCGGAGGTCTCCTGAACAGAATAGGCCTCGTCCGAGCTTTCGCCCCCAAACGTTCGTGACCATTGTTCTTGGCCCTCAGCGTCCGTTTTGATTAGCCATGCGTTTTGGTAGTCGCCACCCCCGAAAGATTGCGTCATGCCCGCCAAAACATAACCTCCGTCCGAGGTTTGTTGAACAGAGCTGGCATAGTCAACATCGCTGCCCCCAAAAGCTCGTGACCATTGCTCTTGGCCTACACCGTCAGTCTTGATTAGCCATGCATCGCCTCCATGCCGCCTGCCTGCTAGGATATAGCCCCCGTCGGAGGTCTCCTGAACGGACTCGGCCTCGTCGTGGTCTCCCATCCATACGTCCCCAAAGACCTGACCCCATTGGTATGTGCCCTCGACATCGACCTTTATCAGGAAAACCTCGGAAGGCCAGTGTCCCGTAGACACGCCCCCTGCCAGAATGTAGCCTCCGTCGGAAGTTTGCTGAACAGAATTGGCGTGTGCGTGTTTTCCATAGCCGTAATAGATATGCGACCATTGCTCTATACCTGTAGCATTTGTCTTTATCAGCCATGCACCTGAATAGTCGCCCTGCCCAAAGGACTTCGTCCGCCCCGCCACAATATAGCCCCCGTCAGAGGTTTGTTGAACGGAATAAGCCCCGCCATACCCTCCGCCGAATTGCCGTGACCATTGCTTGTTGCCCGCAGCGTCGGTCTTTGTCAGCCCAAAAGCTGTGGATTCCACTTGTCCTGCCACAATATAGCCCCCGTCGGATGTCTGTCGAACAGAGTGGGCCTGGTCCGTTCTGGAGCCACCGTAAGTCCGCTGCCATGTGTTCTCTAGATTGCTAATACTAATGACTTCATTATCGGATGTATCATCCGTGTTAGTGAATATAACGTTGGCGGTGTAATCTGAGCTGAAATCCGTGGCAGTGATTACTACGTCCGTGCTGTTTCCTGAAAAAGATGTTGGAGATACCGTAACATTCGCGTTGTCTGACGAAACCGTCCAGCTCAACGTACCATCGCCAGCGTTCGTTACCGTAACCATGGCACTAGAAGATGTCTGGCTTAAGCTGACGCTGTTGGTACTGACGCTGAGGTCTGTTAGCGAAGGCGTGCCCCCCTCAACTTCGTCGTATGCCAGGGTAGTTGCTGCATCAAACGTTCCGAGTATTACGTCGTCGATTACCCATGTGCCTGCCGAAACTACATCGAGAATAGTCGCAATGATTTCTATTAGAACAGACGCCACTCCTCCGCTCGTGGGTAGCCCCGCCGCCTCTAAGGCACAGAGGGTTACGTCGGCGGATAGATTTTCGGCCATGTTTTCCCGTAAGGCATCGACTGCGGCTTCGTTACCCGACAATGCTTCGATGAATCCGGCCTCGAACGTAGACAGGACTCCAGAGACCAGAAAAGCGTCCGCACACTCGAAAGGAACGAGTCCAACGACCTTCTTCATGGCTTCGAAGCTGAGAGCGATCTTGTCGATGGCATTGACTCTTACGAAAAGCTCAGGGTTTGCCTCGATAGCTTCAGTCACATTTGCTCGAAGTTCAGCGAGTCCATAGAGTGTCTTCTCGGTCGTCTTGAGGAAAGCGGAAGGATCTATCAGGGCAGGATACAAGGGGTGGCGAACGATACTTCCGAAGGTTTGGATATTGGTCTCATCAATCTGTATTTCTTCGGAATTCGTTTCTAAGTACGTAATGAATGGGCCTTCGTCAGTCAGAACGTCGATGAAATGAAAATCGATAATCGAACCGCGAGGGGCCAAAAGAATGGGTTCGCTTTCTGCTTGGCTGTCTACGGCGGCCCATCGCCTCTTGCGGTTTTCGAACGTGTAGGACGCGCTGCTCGCGGGACTGACTCTAATGCCTGTTG
>Ga0255394_10191_pt1 | contig 10123 bp, 5 predicted proteins | sample ANMaggSeSYBR01D3_FD_182112 | JGI IMG/M metagenome (GOLD analysis project Ga0255394, IMG submission 182112) | Sediment cell enrichment communities from methane seep in Santa Monica Basin, California, United Staets - ANME aggregate JGI... | ecosystem: Environmental > Aquatic > Marine > Cold seeps >...
GCTGAATTAGTACCCATTGATGCCCGGATAGTCTATGTTGAGCAGGATGGCGTAATCGAAACGGTTTCCGTACAGGCCGGCCAAAATGTGCGGAAAGGTGATGTTCTATCGGTTCTCGACAAACGCATTATTGAGAGTGAGATAGACCGGGTTACTGATCAGATCGGAAAGGCTTCTCTGGGATTTCGCAGTGCCCAGAGTAACGGCCGGACGACTATGGCTCAGCAGTATCATCACGAACTTAAGGCTTTGGAGGCCGAAAAGAAAAAATATACATTGCAATTGGAGCAATATGAAATCAAGGCACCGGTTGACGGGGTTGTAATCACCAGCCAGAGTCGGATAAGGCAGTTACTTTCCAGGCCGGTGGGTCGTGGTGAGCCGGTTCTGGAGATAGTGCCGCACGAATCTGACTGGCAGTTGCTGGTGAATGTAGCCGAGGACACGGCCGGAGAACTGCTTAAGGCTTATGACCGGCTTGAGCCGGGCCGGTTTTTGGAAGCGAAAATTATCCTGAATGCCTATCCGGACAAAACATTTCGGACGAAGGTATTATCGGTAGCGAGACGTGCTCACGTCCTTTCGACCGGCCAACAGAAATACCGTAATGTCATTGAGGTTCGCGTGGAGGGCCCTGCCGAGTTGAAAGATAACATCGAACCCAGACAGGGGATGGAGGGTAAGGTCGCTATCGAATGTGGCAAACGAAATTTGTACTATGTGGTAACGCATGAATTTATCGATTTTGTCCGGGTAAGTATGTTTTAAAAACCGCATTTAATGTTTATCTCATTAGCCCCTTGCTTTAGCGAGTGGTTTATGGCTCTGATATAGTTATAGCTTCAACCGTTTCAACGGTTTTTGAAGTTATGTAGATACTGAAAGGAAATAATCGGGATGAGATATATCCAATCGACAGGACCGCGAATCGCGTTGTTTATATTGGTTTTTGCTTTGTGTTCGGCCATGCCTCTGCCGGCGCAGAACGAATTACCGTTTGGCGGTGAAAATTATTCCTCGCTGGATGCGCAACGGGTGGTCGTATTGAGTATGGCGGTGGACGGGATAATTTCCAGGCTGGCCCATGAGCCGCAGGATTTTGTGAAAAAGGGCGATCTTCTCGTGAAATTGGATTCCAACCGGATGGAGTTGGAAGTGGCAAGTTTCAGGGCGCAGTTGGCGTTGAATCGTACTGTCGATTTGCCGCAGGCTCGGATTCGGTTCAAATATTCCTGCGACAATCTGGAAATCGTCGAGGAGTTATACAATACACGGATCGGCAATGCGAGGGCGGCCTCGGAGAAGGAGCGTAAGGAGGCTGTCCAGAGTAAGGACATTGCCGAGCTTGAGTTGGAAAGAATTCGGATGCAGGGACAGATGTTGGAGTTGAAGTTGCGACAGAGTCAGGAACTACTGGCACGGCATTCGTTACGGGCGCCGATGGACGGTGTGATTGTGCCTTTCTCCAGTATTAAGAATCTTGAGTCCAGAAATCTTAAACGACTGCAGGTGGGCGAGACGGTACAGGCTTATGCGCCGGCGATGGCGGTGATGAAGGTGGATAGATTGCAGGTGAGACGTACTTTGCCGACTGAGCGGCTGGCGGACGTGCGGCTGGGCCGGACGGTTGATATTTGTGTGGACAGGGAAGATAGCAAACCGGTATCAGCCGTGATAGTGTATATCAGTCCCACCATTAGCTATTCGACCCAGCGGTTCGAGATTAAAGTGGAATTGGGTAATCCCTTTGTCGAAAACAAACAGCAGTTGCCGCCGGGCGCCTATCCTTATCGTTTTCGTCCTGGTATGCGGGCCTGGGTCAAATTGACGCCGGGCAAGTAGGATGGGCTTCAGCCCATGCGGTATAGCTAAGTAGGGTTGCGATGTATCGCACCATTCGAACTGACCAATGGAATCGAATACGACCCATGAGTAACGAATTGCATCAACCTGAATCAACAACGCAGCAGAATTTATTACCGCGACCGCGTGCGGAGTTGGAAAATTTTGCCCAGGTATTCGACGGACAGCCGTTTTGGGTGTATAAGGACCCACTGTCACTGCGATATTATCGGTTTAATCGTGAAGAGCATTTTATAATCGAGCAATTGCGCCGGGGCGTAACGCTCGAAGAACTCAAGATGGCCCATCAGGACGAATTTGACTCCGGCGATCTGTCCAATCAGGAAGTGGGTCGATTTATCAGTTCATTGACCGAAAAGAACCTGCTGATAATGAATCAGTCTGATCGGGACGAGTTATTGTACCAGGCCGCGAAGAAGCGAAGGCGTACGAAGCTTTTTGGCCAGTTCACCAATATTCTGTTCATTAAGATTCCGCTTTACGACCCTGACAAATTGTTCAACCGTCTTATAGATCGCCTGCGTTTTTTCTGGAGCAGGAGTTTTTTTCTGTTTTATTTGTTTTTGCTTGCGATGGCGGTTGTTTTAGTGATTCGCCGATGGCACGATTTTGTGTCGATGAGTAACACCGACTTTTTTACGATTTACAATATGCCGATTTTGTTTTTGGCTTTGTGGCTGGTCAAGGCTTTGCATGAGTTTGGCCATGGGTTGACGTGTAAGAACTATGGTGGCGAGGTGCACGAGTTGGGGCTGTTGATATTGGTTTTTATGCCGATGTTATATTGTAATATCAGTGATTCCTGGACTTTTCCCAGTAAGGCCCATCGGTTGTTGACAACTGCCGGCGGGGTTTTAACCGAGTTGCTTCTTGCGGCTTTGGCAACCGTTGTCTGGTATTATACTGAGCAGCCGGGATTTATTCATGCGTTTGCTTTTAATGTTATAATCGTTTGTTCTATTTCGACGATTTTTTTCAATGTTATGCCGCTGATGAGATTTGCCGAAATTCAATGTCGTGATCCTCGACGAAGCACACAATATCGAACAAGTCGCGAGTACGCACTTCGGACTGAGACTAAGCAATTTCCAGGTCAGTTTTCTGCTCAACAGGCTGTTCAACCCCAAAACAGAAAAAGGGGTTCTGGCTGTCCATCGTAATCGATTCAACCTGAAGCTAATCGATAAGGCCCACCAGGCCAAAGAAACGTTTTTCGAGGAAGTATTGGGCTTTTTCGACACCCAACAATCTTCCAGCAACGGCAACGGACGGGTCTTCTCGCCCGATGCGTTTGCCAATGTGATGAGTGGGCCATTAAACGAACTAAGCACCAATATGAACGAACTGGCTAAAACCATAGACGACGAACAGGACCGTTTAGAAATTACCAGCTACGCCGGGCGCTGCCGTGAATTCGCCGCTTCCGCACAATTGTTCGTCAGCCAAAATCTCGAAGATTGCGTCTATTGGGTCGAAGGCAGTTTCCGCCATCAAAATCGACGGGCAGTGGCCTGCGCGGCACCGCTTAACATAGGACCAACACTTAAAAAAACGTTGTTCGATCCCTGCGACTCAGTCGTTATGACCAGCGCAACGCTCAGCATACAAAACCGGAAAGTAAATGACAATAAAAGCAACAATACAGGATTCAACTTCTTCACTACCCGACTCGGCCTTGAAAAATTTCAGACCCTGCAACTCGGCTCACCATTTAATTACCCCGAACAGGTCAAAGTATATGTGGAAGCATACCTGCCCGAAGCACGCACGCAAGAACAGGAATTCCTTACCGGCGCCACCAAGGCAATTAAAAAATATCTACGCCAAACCCAGGGCAAAGCCTTTATCCTGTTCACCAGCTTCAAACAACTGCACCAGATGGAACAGAACCTGCAAAAGTTCTGCGATCAGCATGAATTGCCGCTACTGGCCCAGGGCAGAGGCAAGGACCGCTCCAGCCTGTTGGATAAGTTCCGCCGTGATACCAATAGCGTTCTGTTAGGGACAGACAGTTTCTGGCAGGGCGTTGATGTGCCGGGAGAAAGCCTAAGCAATGTTATCATCGTGAAACTGCCCTTTTCCGTGCCCGACCATCCGCTACTACAGGCCAGGCTGGAAAAAATCAGGAGCGAAGGCGGCAGTCCCTTCTTCGATTATCAACTGCCCGAAGCAATACTCAAATTCAAACAAGGGTTCGGCCGATTGATCCGAACGCAAACAGATAAAGGAATTGTGGTGATTCTTGATTCGCGGGTGGTAACAAAAAACTACGGCCGAGCCTTCCTGAACGTCCTGCCGCAATGCCCAACAGAAATTGTAAAAAATGGATGAAGTAAAATCAATCTATTTCGCCATCATAGTCAATTTCAAAAAACTCCAACTCGCCAGTAACACCGGAAACTTTTACCCAAAAACCGTCATCATCGGAAAAATAGCCAGCTCCTTCAAATATTTCATCTCTCCCAAAAGGATCTCTTTCATAATCAGATGGATATATAAAAGCATAGTAACCTTCCTGTCGATTGATTTTTATAGTATTTTCACAATCTATAAAACGTGACCCTTTCTTGTCAAAAAGATATTCCTCAACGCTATATTTTGCATCTGATTTTGTGACAGTAAAGTCAATTTCTTTGAAATTTCTCATCCGACAGGATGGATGCAGCCTGATATAATCCTGCATGGCAGGCGAGGCCGCCGCATAGGGCGTAAAACCATATTGGTCTTTAATGTCTATCGAAGCACCATTATCAAGCAGGAACTTTACTATTGCCCTGTTGTCCTTCATCACAGCCAAGCTTAAGGGGGTTTCATTTTTACGGGTAATTACATTGATATCGGCGCCCCCTTCAAGTAATACTTTTACCAAGTCAATATTATCAGCTAACACCGCAAAATGTAATGGCGTTCCAAGTTTGCCGACTCCCACATTGACATCCGCGCCACGGTCAATAAGAAGATTAAGCACATCAACGCGATTCTTCGACACCGCAACATGCAAAGAAGTCCTCTCCGCAAAATCCATCATATCTATGTTTTTAACATAGGGAATTGCTCTTTCTATCGTTGCATAATCGCACCCTATTTCAATAAACGCAATAAAAGTATCGTTATCAATTGTGAAGAAGGGGTATTTTTCTAACTTTGAAATCTTAGACTCAAGAAATTCGTCTTCATCCTCGGATACTTCGTCTATTTCGTATTGAAACGATGATACAAGTTGTTTGGTCTTATTTAACTGCAGAGTTCCTCCTTTACAATCAACAACTATTATCTGCTTAATCATTCGTTTCGCGTCCCAGGCGACTACAAATATTCTGGGGACGGAATCAAAATCAGCTATCTCTAAAATCCCATTTATTAGATTAGAGGTTTCGAAAAATATAATACCCTTCGAATTTTTCATCGTGTAATGCTTTGATTTAAGCATATCATAATACAGTTTTAGTTGACACAGGTCCATAAACAGGATTGTCAATAAAGATTTTGGAGTAATACTCAGTGTCTGCTTGTGCCATTCATAGGGTTCGTCTGTGTATTTTTTCCAGTAAGCAAGCAAAATCCGATTTGATTCGATTTCCTGCCAAATCTCTTCAGTTTCCCATTCACCTTTTGATCTACTTTGGGAAAAAACAGTATTCTCCCAAATCCAAACAAAGTTAGTAAAAGAATATTTTTCACTCGCTTCCTTAATAGTCATTTTCTTATATAAATCGTAACTATAATGACAAGGAGGACCAAACATTATTGTAGAAAATGGATTAGTAAAAATAACTTTACTGTAATGCAATGATATATTATCCAGTTTTAAAAAAGGATAATTAAACTTTGCAAATCCGATAGAAATTTCCCGGCCATTTCCAGATAAATCCCAATGCTCTATGGGAGGTTCGGTATCTAAGACCTCACGAACCACCGGGTCAGATACGAATCTGTAATACTGCCAGACAAGATGGGCGCGTTCTCTAAAAAACCAACAGGAGATGATAAACCCTAACAGAAAAAGCCCTATGATTACTCGACGTTTTCGAAATAATTTCATTTACCATGACCCACAGAATGAGATATAACCATCAAAACAATTAACATGGTTTAATTATAAAACTGCCCGATCTTCATAAGCGGACTTCCGGAGAAATGAAACGCAACAAAGACTCTTTGCCCCATTGGTATAAGGTGTATTGGCCGCAGTCGATGCGGGCGCGGCCGGACATGTAAGGACGGAACGATTGGGCCGAGGCGGGCAGGTTATCCGAATCAAGGTCGATTGTTACTTCATAAACAGCTTCAACAGGCTTTTCCTGCCCGGCAACCGGGTCATATTCAGTAAGAACCTCGCCGCCTACCTTGTTACTCAAAGCTAATTTTTCACCGAACTCACCCATATTATCCTCGCGGTGCAAACTGACCGCACCAACACTCCCCTCAAACCTGTCCCTGCTAAAAGCATACAACATCAGCTCGGCTCGCTGGCCCGTCTGACCCTCATGCTTAAAAATGCGGGCGTAGGTGTTCTCCGGTACCCATACCTTGGCAGTTAACCGATGCGTATCGGCCAAAAGCAACAGCGGCGTTGCCCGTGTAACATATTGGCCACGCATTCGTTTAATGTCCCGACCAAGGGTAAGAATCTCGCCGGTAAAAGGGGCTTTCACCTTTAGGCCGGCAATCTGCTCCTTTAATCTCGTTTCATCATTCTGAAAAGTCTCCAGTCGCCGACGCAATTGCTCAACCTGGGTTTCATCGCGACTCTGCCATTGCGCAATATCGATTTTCGTCTGCTCGATCCAAGCGGTCAACCAAGCCGCCTCACAAGGTAATTCCATATTCTCAAGAGAAGCAACCAGCGGCGACTGAACATCGACCCAGCGACCCTCAGAAGTCTGCTCGTCCCAATGGACAATACCATCGGCCTCGCTCCGGAGCCATTGAATCCTGGTCGGCTCAAGAACGAAATTGAGGGTTACGTGCTGGTGATGCGGCCAAAACAACACACCCGCCAAGGCCGTCACCAAAACCGCCAACAATATCAGCAAACGAATATTCGATATCCCCAACGCATAACGCTGCTTTGTCAGGGACATGCTTGTCTTGGCTATCGGTACCAGAAACGACATGACAATCGTGAAAAGGACAAAAAAACGGCCCAGCCAAACAAGATGCAACTGCTTCAACATAGCGTAGATAGAAAAAAGAATCACAATCATAATAAACCATCGATAAATAAACGCCGATACAGCATATAACGGAAAGACAAACTGAAACCGATGCTCCTGAGGCCCATCGTCCGAATGACCACCCAAAATATAACGTATAAAAAAGTTCCTCATAAACGTATTAGCCTTTTGACGCAAATTGGGCACTTCAATCAGGTCCATTAAAAAATAATAACCGTCAAATCTCATCAGCGGCATAACATTGAAAAAAATCGTCGAAATAGAACAAACGATTATAACATTAAAAGCAAACGCATGAATAAATCCCGGCTGCTCAGTATAATACCAGACAACGGTTGCCAAAGCCGCAAGAAGCAACTCGGTTAAAACCCCGCCGGCAGTTGTCAACAACCGATGGGCCTTACTGGGAAAAGTCCAGGAATCACTGATATTACAATATAACATCGGCATAAAAACCAATATCAACAGCCCCAACTCGTGCACCTCGCCACCATAGTTCTTACACGTCAACCCATGGCCAAACTCATGCAAAGCCTTGACCAGCCACAAAGCCAAAAACAAAATCGGCATATTGTAAATCGTAAAAAAGTCGGTGTTACTCATCGACACAAAATCGTGCCATCGGCGAATCACTAAAACAACCGCCATCGCAAGCAAAAACAAATAAAACAGAAAAAAACTCCTGCTCCAGAAAAAACGCAGGCGATCTATAAGACGGTTGAACAATTTGTCAGGGTCGTAAAGCGGAATCTTAATGAACAGAATATTGGTGAACTGGCCAAAAAGCTTCGTACGCCTTCGCTTCTTCGCGGCCTGGTACAATAACTCGTCCCGATCAGACTGATTCATTATCAGCAGGTTCTTTTCGGTCAATGAACTGATAAATCGACCCACTTCCTGATTGGACAGATCGCCGGAGTCAAATTCGTCCTGATGGGCCATCTTGAGTTCTTCGAGCGTTACGCCCCGGCGCAATTGCTCGATTATAAAATGCTCTTCACGATTAAACCGATAATATCGCAGTGACAGTGGGTCCTTATACACCCAAAACGGCTGTCCGTCGAATACCTGGGCAAAATTTTCCAACTCCGCACGCGGTCGCGGTAATAAATTCTGCTGCGTTGTTGATTCAGGTTGATGCAATTCGTTACTCATGGGTCGTATTCGATTCCATTGGTCAGTTCGAATGGTGCGATACATCGCAACCCTACTTAGCTATACCGCATGGGCTGAAGCCCATCCTACTTGCCCGGCGTCAATTTGACCCAGGCCCGCATACCAGGACGAAAACGATAAGGATAGGCGCCCGGCGGCAACTGCTGTTTGTTTTCGACAAAGGGATTACCCAATTCCACTTTAATCTCGAACCGCTGGGTCGAATAGCTAATGGTGGGACTGATATACACTATCACGGCTGATACCGGTTTGCTATCTTCCCTGTCCACACAAATATCAACCGTCCGGCCCAGCCGCACGTCCGCCAGCCGCTCAGTCGGCAAAGTACGTCTCACCTGCAATCTATCCACCTTCATCACCGCCATCGCCGGCGCATAAGCCTGTACCGTCTCGCCCACCTGCAGTCGTTTAAGATTTCTGGACTCAAGATTCTTAATACTGGAGAAAGGCACAATCACACCGTCCATCGGCGCCCGTAACGAATGCCGTGCCAGTAGTTCCTGACTCTGTCGCAACTTCAACTCCAACATCTGTCCCTGCATCCGAATTCTTTCCAACTCAAGCTCGGCAATGTCCTTACTCTGGACAGCCTCCTTACGCTCCTTCTCCGAGGCCGCCCTCGCATTGCCGATCCGTGTATTGTATAACTCCTCGACGATTTCCAGATTGTCGCAGGAATATTTGAACCGAATCCGAGCCTGCGGCAAATCGACAGTACGATTCAACGCCAACTGCGCCCTGAAACTTGCCACTTCCAACTCCATCCGGTTGGAATCCAATTTCACGAGAAGATCGCCCTTTTTCACAAAATCCTGCGGCTCATGGGCCAGCCTGGAAATTATCCCGTCCACCGCCATACTCAATACGACCACCCGTTGCGCATCCAGCGAGGAATAATTTTCACCGCCAAACGGTAATTCGTTCTGCGCCGGCAGAGGCATGGCCGAACACAAAGCAAAAACCAATATAAACAACGCGATTCGCGGTCCTGTCGATTGGATATATCTCATCCCGATTATTTCCTTTCAGTATCTACATAACTTCAAAAACCGTTGAAACGGTTGAAGCTATAACTATATCAGAGCCATAAACCACTCGCTAAAGCAAGGGGCTAATGAGATAAACATTAAATGCGGTTTTTAAAACATACTTACCCGGACAAAATCGATAAATTCATGCGTTACCACATAGTACAAATTTCGTTTGCCACATTCGATAGCGACCTTACCCTCCATCCCCTGTCTGGGTTCGATGTTATCTTTCAACTCGGCAGGGCCCTCCACGCGAACCTCAATGACATTACGGTATTTCTGTTGGCCGGTCGAAAGGACGTGAGCACGTCTCGCTACCGATAATACCTTCGTCCGAAATGTTTTGTCCGGATAGGCATTCAGGATAATTTTCGCTTCCAAAAACCGGCCCGGCTCAAGCCGGTCATAAGCCTTAAGCAGTTCTCCGGCCGTGTCCTCGGCTACATTCACCAGCAACTGCCAGTCAGATTCGTGCGGCACTATCTCCAGAACCGGCTCACCACGACCCACCGGCCTGGAAAGTAACTGCCTTATCCGACTCTGGCTGGTGATTACAACCCCGTCAACCGGTGCCTTGATTTCATATTGCTCCAATTGCAATGTATATTTTTTCTTTTCGGCCTCCAAAGCCTTAAGTTCGTGATGATACTGCTGAGCCATAGTCGTCCGGCCGTTACTCTGGGCACTGCGAAATCCCAGAGAAGCCTTTCCGATCTGATCAGTAACCCGGTCTATCTCACTCTCAATAATGCGTTTGTCGAGAACCGATAGAACATCACCTTTCCGCACATTTTGGCCGGCCTGTACGGAAACCGTTTCGATTACGCCATCCTGCTCAACATAGACTATCCGGGCATCAATGGGTACTAATTCAGC
>Ga0255394_10193_pt1 | contig 10083 bp, 6 predicted proteins | sample ANMaggSeSYBR01D3_FD_182112 | JGI IMG/M metagenome (GOLD analysis project Ga0255394, IMG submission 182112) | Sediment cell enrichment communities from methane seep in Santa Monica Basin, California, United Staets - ANME aggregate JGI... | ecosystem: Environmental > Aquatic > Marine > Cold seeps >...
AAGACCATAGCCGTACTTGGCTACGGCAGCCAGGGCCACGCCCACAGCCAAAACCTTCGCGACAGCGGACTAAAGGTGATAGTGGCCGAATTGGAGGGGACCGACAATTATAAACTGGCTGTGGAACATGGTTTCAGCCCGTTATCAGCCGCCGAAGCGGTTAAGCAGGCCGACCTGATTATTATTACTTTGCCCGATGAGATTCAGGGGAAAGTCTATGAGAGTTCGGTAGCCCCGAATCTCGTCGCCGGTAAGACGCTGGGCTTCTGTCATGGTTTCAATATTCACTTCAAATATATCGTACCGCCCACTGATGTGAACGTGGTGATGATCGCTCCGAAGGGACCTGGCCATCTCGTTCGCAGCGAATACGAAAAGGGCGGCGGTGTGCCGTGCCTCGTAGCGGTCCAGCAGGATGCGACCGGTACCGCCAAAGAGCTTGCCCTCGCCTGGGCCAACGGCATCGGTGGAGCACGGGCCGGAGTTCTGGAGACAACCTATAAAGAAGAAACAGAAACCGATCTGTTCGGCGAACAGGTGGTATTGTGCGGCGGACTGACCGCTATGATCAAGGCCGGGTTCGAGACACTGGTGGAAGCCGGCTATCAACCGGAAGTGGCATTCTTCGAGTGCATGCACGAGGTCAAACTGATCGTCGATCTGATTTATCAGGGCGGGATCAATTATATGCGATATAGCGTGTCAAATACCGCCGAATACGGCGATCTGACCCGTGGCCCGCGAATCGTTACTGACCAGACCAAAGCGGAGATGAAAAAAATTCTCGACGAAATCTGCTCCGGACAGTTCGCCAAAGAATGGGTGAACGAAGTCAATACAGGCAAAAAGAATTTCAACGCTTTGTACGAAATGGACCACGATCATCCTGTCGAGCAGGTGGGTCGCAGACTTCGAAAAATGATGGCCTGGATCGACGACAAAGAAGTGTAAATGTGAGTGTGCGTTCACAATGAAGAATAAAGCGGATAATCTAAATGAAGGAGGGACTTCGCCTGCGGACGCCTTTGAGACTGTCGAGCCGATCGGTAAACGTGTGCTGATCCGCAAGGACGAGGACAAAAAGGAAACCAAAGGTGGAATCCGTCTGCCGGACAATATCGAAATCCCTACCATTACGGGTCGGATCGTGGCCGTCTCGGCCGAGATCGAGTCCGACCCGATGTTGCCGTTGAAACGGTATGACAAAGTGCTGTTCAATCCGAAAAGTGCCATCCCCGTCGATTTCGAGGGTGATAATCGTTTGTTTGTGATTGACATCGAAAACGTCGTGGCAGTATTCCGCCGTAACTCGTAGCCGTTCACGCAACCTTTCTTTACCAGACCCCGAAGGGGTCATAACAATAATAGCCGCGGGTGTAGGCCGCAGGCCGAAACCCGTGGTAAAGTTCACAAAAGATTTACAACCCTGTAGGGGTTGAAAAAATACCCTGACGGTAAAAGGACAGAATGTAGGGTGGTATTTTAACACACGCGTCAACAGAACGGGCTTGGTCGCCGCGTTTATCAGATTAGCCCTGAAAGGGCGAAAGAATGTGAGTTGTTACCTGTCATGTAACATTATTTTCCGGGCATTACTTCACTTGGCTAAAATGTTACTTTACCCTACTTACCAGCCAACCAGTTTTCGGCAAAGACGGCCAAATCGGCAAGATCGATCACATCATCATCCATTAGGTCGCATAGATCATTATAGCCCGTCTGCCCCGATGAGAGTCCCCACGTATCAGCCAGCACGGCAAAGTCGGACAGGTCAACCCCGTCCGAACAGACGAAATCACCTGCGAGAAACTGCCGCGAAAGTTTGGGATAATCAATACCATCGACGCACATCCGCCAAATATCATCCGTACCATTGACCCTTTCACCCATAAAATCCCAGCTGGCATCGGTAAAGGTACTCTGCGTCTGCATCTCGGCTGTAGTTTTGCCTGTCCCGCCGTGGCTGGTTGACGTACCCGAAGTATCCATATCCCAGAAACTGTTGTTGATGCTGCCGCCGTACCAACTTCCGCACAGGCCGCCCCCGCTGGTTACAGAGCCGGTAGAATAGCAATTATTGATGCTGCCGCCGTCGCAACATCCGCACAGGCCACCGAGAGGGCCCCAACCAGTTACAGAGCCTGTAGAATAGCAATTACTGATGCTGCTTTCGCAGTTATACCCGCACAAGCCACCAAGATGTTCAGAATAATCCCCACTGATTACAGGGCCGGTGGAATAGCAGTTGGTGATTGTGTCCCTCCAATTCTCTCCGCACAGGCCGCTGAGATATTTAGAAGAATCCCCGCCGCTTACCGAGCCGGTTGAATAACAATTGCTGATGCTACTACCGTAGCCACTTCCGCACAGCCCACCGAAAGATTCAGAATAAGCCCCGCTGGTTATCGAGCCGGTGGAATAACAATTACTGATGCTGCTTTCATGATTCTTTCCGCACAGGCCACCGAGCTTGCGAGAACGATCCCCGCTGGTTACAGAGACGGTGGAATAGCAATTGCTAATGCTGCCGCCCCTGAAGTTAAATCCGCACAGGCCACCGAGATAATAAGACCAATTCCCGCCGGTTACAGAGCCGGTGGAATAGCAATTGCTGACGATGCCGTTGTAGTTCTCTCCGCACAAACCGCCGAGATAGTAATCTCCGCTTACATTTACATTTTCCAGGCCTAGGTTTTCAACTTCCGCATTGGAACCTTCAATCTTGCCGAACAGGCCGAGATAATCATTATGTGCGGCATTGATTGTCAGATTGCTTATAACAAATCCCGCCCCGTCAAAGTTGCCGGTAAAGGCAGTGCCCTGGAATCCACCACTGGAACTGTTCGTATCCGGTGCGATAAGGGCGGTGGTATATGAGGAGTAACCCGACATATTGACATCCGCTGTTAGGATAAAATGCTTGCCCCAATCGTCGGGGTTGGCTCCGACGGTGTTCAACTGGCAGGGGTCGTTAATCTGATAGGGATCGCAGGGGTCACCGATGCCGCCGTTATATTTAGCCTGTGCTGGTAAGGCGAACAGGTACAGAACCGTTGAAATGAAAACCACGATTGTTGATGTGTTAATTTTTCCCACTTTCTCCTCCCGTTAATACTCGAACATAGCTACGAAACAAGTACGAAAAACAGGACTTCATTGTACCTGATGGCTCGTCCTCATGTCAAGAGAATATCAGAAGTCCCAAAAGCCCCGTGATCCAGGCTATAAAAAAGTTCACATTGTCCTGTGGTCCGCCGGGGCGACCGGTGGCAGCGTCTGATGTATGTCATCAGGCGATGGCGACTTTCTATTATTCGTCATTTCTTTTTCTTTATTCGATATTCCATTTTTAAATCACCAAATCTAAAATTCTTCGCTACCTTCTGTTCAATCTGTTTTTCTATTTTCTTTATTCGTGTAATCGGTGCAATCCGTGGTTAAATTATTTTTACTTATGGCTGAATGTTCGCAAATGTCCTAATCGGGTTCGGACAGATAATTCAAATGTTTCTTGAATTGTTTTTTCGCTTCAGTTTCCATCCCGGCCAGAATTCGGCCGAAGGCGTCAAGCAGTTTTTGCCCTTTTTCGGTCAGTTCTGATGCGCCTCCGCCACAGCCGCCTCGCCGACGATGGAGCAGGTCGAAGCCCAACTCCCGTTCTATAGCCCGGACATCGCCCCATGCCTTGCGATAACTGATGCCCAGCGTCTCTGCCGCCTTCCGCAGAGAACCCTGACGGTGAATCTCCCGCAGGAGCCGGAAACGGCCTCCTCCCAGGAAACCCTTGCCGTCAGTCCCTCTCAGCCAGATTTTTACCTTTAATTCCATATATTCGTCCTTGCCGAGAAAAGCCGATTATGATGTAGCCGCCAAAAGCCCGAAAAACGCCGTAAAAACAACGGCAATGCTTCGGAATCAAGTGGGCAAAATACTTTTGACGCTGGCGTCAATTATCATATACTATATATCTTTTACGGAACCTTTACAAAATCTTTTATGCACAATTTGAGAGGCATGTTATGAAGAATCTAAAATGGTTTGTATCGTTAATTATGTTGTTTTGCGTGCTGAGCCTTACTCCTGCGGTTGCCGAGGTGCGGCTGCCCGCGATTATCAGTGATAATATGGTGTTGCAGCAGGGGCCGGGTGCTCCCCTCTGGGGCTGGGCCGATCCGGGCGAGAAAGTTACTGTCAGCGGTGATTGGCAGAGCAAGCCCTGGCGTACCACTGCCGACAGCAGCGGAAAATGGCAGGTGCGAATCGACAGCCCCAAAAACGGTGGACCATACATTATCACTGTTACCGGTGAAAATACTATAACGATTAAAAATGTTATTTGTGGCGAGGTTTGGGTCTGTTCGGGCCAGTCAAATATGGCAATGCGTGTGGGAAATACCAACAATTCAAAACAGGAGATTGCTGCGGCTGATTATCCTGATATTCGGCTGTTCGCCGTAGCGAGAAAAGTGGCTGATAAACCGCAGGACGACTGTAAGGGCCAATGGTCGGTATGTAGCCCTGAAACGATTGCCGGTTTCTCGGCAACAGCCTACTATTTTGGCCGGGAACTACATCAGAAACTTCATGTGCCGGTTGGACTGGTCAGTTCCTCTTGGGGCGGCAGCCCGGCGGACGCCTGGACGCGATATCAGATTCTCGAAGCCGATCAGGATTTTGTCCCCATCATCGAACGATATAAACAAGCCATAATTGATTATCCTGAAAATATGGAAAAATACAAACAGCAACTGGAGCAGTGGAAAGAAGATGTGGAAAAGGCCAAGGCCGAAGAAGAAAAACCGCCGCGCCAGCCCCGTCCACCGTTTGGTCCGGGCCATCACCACAGCCCTGCGGGTCTATATAACGGTATGATTGCACCATTGATCCCGCTGGCTATTCGTGGTGTCATCTGGTACCAGGGCGAATCCAACTCGCGTCGAGCTTGGCAGTATCGCAAGCTCTTCCCTGCTATGATCCGTAATTGGCGGCAGGATTGGGGCCGGGGTGATTTCCCATTTCTGTATGTCCAGATAGCCCCTTTTCAGGGCTATGGCAAAGGCGGCCGGGTCTGCCCTGAGTTGCAGGAGGCGCAGTCGATGGCGTTATCGCTGCCGAACACAGGCATGGCTGTTACGACGGACATAGGTAACATTGAGGACATTCATCCTCGTAACAAGCGGGACGTGGGCAAACGGCTGGCCCTTTGGGCTTTTTCCAAAGCTTATGGACGAACGCTGGTTTATTCCGGGCCTTTGTATAAATCGATGTTGGTGGAAGGTGATAAAATCAGGTTATTTTTCGATCATGCCGTTGGTGGACTTGTTGCTCGCGGTGGGCCGTTAACTTTCTTTACTATTGCCGGTGAGGATGAACAGTTCGTTCCCGCTCAGGCGGTTATTGAGGGTGAAACCATTGTAGTTTCCAGTGATCAGGTACCCACGCCCGTAGCTGTTCGCTTTGCCTGGATCAATGAGGCCGAGCCGAACCTGTTCAACAAAGCGGCCCTGCCTGCTTCGCCTTTCCGCACTGACGATTGGCTATGTACGACCTTTGATAATCGATAGCAGGTGAGACTTCGTTAGAGAGCTTCGATATGATAGCTCATATCGGCAAGATCGAGTATGACTAGATGAGCGGAACCGGTGATCCAGTCGGTGGCCTCGCCGGGGTTAATGACGAGTGTTTTGCCTTCCTGGCGGATGTCTTGTTTGTGCGTATGGCCATAAATCACCAGGTCGTATGTTTGAATTTTTGTGATTTCCGGGATGTTATGGTGGGTGTGGGTCATATAAATGCTTTTGCCATTTATGACGTTTTTATAGCAATATTCGTGAATTTTACCCCCAAAACCGTTAATAACTGACGTTAGAAAAAGTTTCTCGCCTTCATTATTACCGAAAACAGCGATAAATTGAGCTTTTTTCAGCTTTTCGAAGGCTTTTGCGGTAAAAGGCGAAACGATGTCTCCGGCGTGAAAAACGTACTCAACCCCATAATTATTGAAAATTTTTATGGCAGAAAGTACGTTTTTGTGATGATCGTGAGTGTCTGAGATGATGCCGATTTTCATGTTTTGCGGCCCTTAATCACAAATGATGAATGACCAATAATGGGCCGGGTTGGATTCGAACCAACGTAGACTTACGTCAGTGGGTTTACAGCCCACTCCCTTTAACCACTCGGGCACCGACCCACAACCCTCCTCAAAAAGCCTTGCGGCAACCTCCAAAAGTACCCATAGTCGGCACTCGTTCGATAAATCGCAGGGTTGCCAGGAAGATGTTCGGAGCGTTGGGGAAACTCGCAACACATTATATTACAATATGTTACAAACGAGGCCGACGAGACTCGAACTCGCAACCTTCGGATCGACAGTCCGATGCTCTAACCAATTGAGCTACGGCCCCAAAGCTAAGCGTGGGCCATAGACCCACTACAAAAATGTAACAAATAAGCTGTAAAATACAGCAGTGAATGATTTTATGAGTAAATTGGAAAAAAGCAAGAAAAAAAATATTCCCAGAACTGAATTTTATTATCCGGCCAGCACAAAAGGCGGTTTGCGGCATTATCTGTCTATAATATTTGTCTTGACATTACCGTATGGCCGATATACAATGTACGGGTACAACGGGGAGATTGTGCAGACCGCTGTCGTACATTTTATTTGTGATTTAGTACAATAAGGGAAACGCAAATGTATAATAATATCACGAGACGTCGTTTTATGGGGGATTCACTGCTGGCCGCGAAGACTGCCTGTCTGGGGTCAGCTTTTCTGCCGGAGTTTCTCAATGCTCAGGAACAGTCGAGGCCGCTTTACAAAAGCCGGTACCATATCATCGACGCTCATACCCACTGTGGTGCTCCGCACGACGATTCTGTGCCCGCACAATTGGATATTATGTCGCAAACCGGCGTCAACAAGTTCGTGGTACTGCTCTTCGATACGCTGGGATGGAAATACGCCGGCGGGTGGTCTAAAGACAAGATGTCCGGCTGGCCTAAACTCCTTAAGCGGTTTCCAGAGGAGTTGATAGTCTTCGGAACAATGGACTTCAATCGCGCTACGTGGCCCACGTTTTTTCAGGACATCGTTCAAAAGCTGGAATGGCAAGCCGAATTAGGCGTTCAGGGAATCAAACTCTGGAAAAACCTGGGTATGCACGTTCGGGACGGCAACGGAAAACTTCTGAAGATTGACGACCCCAGGTTCGACCCGTATTGGGCCAAGTGCGGCGAGTTGGGGTTGCCGGTGCTTATCCACTCGGCCGACCCAAGGCGGTACTGGACAGCAGAAGAGATCAAGGACAGGATGTACAGGTATCGTCAGTCCTGGATGCCCAGTTGGGAAGAATTGATTCGACAACGAGACGCTATTCTAAAAAGGCATCCCGGTACGACCTTCATCGGCGCGCACTTCGGAAGTATGTCGTCCGATTTGCCGATGGTGGCGAAGACGCTCGACGCATATCCGAATTTCTATGTAGATGTCGCTTCGCGGTTACGATTTATGGCGGCGCCTTCCCCTGAAACAGTCAGAGAGTTCTTTACAAAATACCAGGACCGGGTACTCTTCGGGACCGATACCTTCGTACCGTATATCGACAGTATCCTGAACTCGTCGGAAAGGATGGCCCAATGGAAAGACCGGAAAAGCCGGAATTACGCCTGGTATCTGGAATACTTCGAGACCGACCATAAAAACCTGGCCGAGCCGCGGCCCGGCAGCGAACTCGTTCTGTCCGGCGCCAAACTGCCCCCGGAAGTACTGGAGAAGTTCTACCACATCAACGCTGAGAAGTTGATCCCCGGAATTAAGAAGGGTAGAAGAGTAGAAGAGTAGAAGGGTAGAAGAGGGAAAGAGGGGAACGTCCAACATTCAATCCGCCTGTGGCGGATCGAATCAAAGAAATATTGAATAAAGAAAGAGTTGAACAGCGAATAATAGAAAACTACCGTTGTCTGTCCTGCTGTATAAGAGTATATAAGAGTATATAAGAGGGGAAGAATAAGACGGCATGGGCTGAAGCCCATCCTACGTAACTAGTACCATCGCCCCGCCTGAGGCAGGACGCTGCCACCCGCCGTTGAAACGGTTGGAAGAGGCAGTCGGCGAGACCCATTCACTGCACACGGCTGAATAGTTGCAAATAAACAATGGAAAAATAGAAGAAAAATGGTGCGATACATCGCACCCTGCTTGACTGGAAGCAGGAACAGCTTGTTAGTTGTTCGTAAATAGGTGACTGTCCCCTATTTACTCTATTTACTCCTATTTACTTCCTATTTACTTATTTACTCCCTATTTACTCCTATTTACTGTCCCCTATTTACTACAATAAAATCGGAACTTGGATTCTTTGTAATAGAGTCTTGTCAGCCGGTTGCCATGTTCTCGCCGGTCGCGAGAGTTTTGTGGCGGCGGTTGTGTTCCTTTTATTCCACAAGGAAGGGAGAGTTAGAGATGAAGGAGTTACTAAAACGAGAACCGGAAGTTACTAAAACGAGAACTGAAGGAAGGGAGAATCTGAAAATAACGCGACACGGCAGAGGAAGCAGTGGCCGACTGATAGTGGCTTTGGGGGCAGCGATGCTTCTGGGCGTTTTATGCGATCCTGGCGCGGCACGGGGCGCCGACGTAACAATCGACGGCAATGTGAAGTATCAGACAATCGAGGGGTGGGCAATCACTCACTACATCGAGTGGCTGTGGGAAGGACCAACAAGGTATCCCATTCCCGAGCAGCAGGTGATGAATCAAATAAAGAGACTGGGCATTGACCATGTGCAGATATACGATCACACCTTTAACCCATTTATGGAGATAACCAACGACGACAATGATCCCTATAACTTCAATTGGAGCAGCTACAACGCCCAGTTCGGCAGTCACGCCATTGCTTTTGAAAGAATGAAGGAGATGCAGAATGCAGAATTGACATTTGCGCCTGCGCCCTACACCCAGCCTGCCTGGCTATGTGACAGCAGTGGGAATTTCGACTCGACCGTTCCCAACGCGTACGCTGAAGTGGGGGAGTACTGGACGGCGCTTTGCATTTATGCCAGAGACAACTATCAGTTAAACATACCCTATATCACGCTCCAAATCGAACCGAACTGGTACTGCAATTGGACCGCGGCAGAACTAAGGGATGGGATCAAAGCCGCGGGAGCACGTCTCAGACAGGAGGGTTTTGACACCATGATCCTGGCGCCGGATGCCGCCAATGCCGATGGCGCAAGAACGATGAGCCAGACTATTCTGTCTGATCCCGTTGCCAAGAGCTATATGAAGTGCGTTGCCTATCATCCGTATGATGATTACTCCGGCCTATATGGGCCAGATCGTGCGATTCCTGACATGACCAGTCTGGCGCAGGACAATGTAGTAAAGAACTCAGGGCTACCGCTCTGGATGACCGAGTGGGCCTTCTATCGCCCCTATGGAGGCCGGATGGGCGATTGGGTAGATACGAACAGGCTCGCGCTGGATTTCGCCAAGATGGTCTATAACACGCATGTGTACGGAAATACAACGCACTACACGATCTGGGCTAGCTTTTACGATTGGGGTTGGGACGTAGATGGGAATGGAGCCATAGAAAGAGAAGGCATCTTCGGTCCTGGCGTTACGGACGGCGAGCTTAATCTGAAGAAATACGGCCACACACTAAGCCAATACACGAAATACGTGCGTCCCGGTTGCGAAAGAATCGAGGCTGTTCTGACCGGCGCTTCTAATGTCTTCGTTACAGCTTACACGGATGAGGAAACCGGACGCTTTGCCCTGGTACTGATCAATAAGAACACGGCGGCTCATTCCATAAACGTCGATATCAGCAACATCCCTGGCCTTTCCACGCTTGACGTGGTCTGCACCTCGGAGACGCTGAATTCGGCAGATATGGGGCAGGTTTCCGTCGTCGGCGGTTCCTTCAGCTTCACGCTGCCGAAACAGAGTGTGACCACTTTCTTTGTCGTCCCCGCGTTCACGCTGACCGACTTTGCCGTACTGAGCGAATACTGGTTGGAAAACGATTGTGGTATATGCGGTGGCGCCGACCTTACCGGCGAAGGAGA
>Ga0255394_10201_pt1 | contig 9922 bp, 9 predicted proteins | sample ANMaggSeSYBR01D3_FD_182112 | JGI IMG/M metagenome (GOLD analysis project Ga0255394, IMG submission 182112) | Sediment cell enrichment communities from methane seep in Santa Monica Basin, California, United Staets - ANME aggregate JGI... | ecosystem: Environmental > Aquatic > Marine > Cold seeps >...
ATTCCAACTGGTTTTATCAGTTCGCTTGGTATCGATTTTGTAACTGTTCTTTACAAAGCAATTGCTGAAGATGAAAACAGTTTTGGATTCGTAGCGGTTGAAGATGACAAAGCGTTAGGTTTTGTTGCTTTTTCAACAAATCTGTCAAAGCTATATAAACATATAGTTTTCAAAAAAGGCCTTAAATTCGGCTTTATCTTAGCCAAAAAGATGCTTTCTATTCGAAATATCAAAAAGATATGGGCTAATATTTTCTACCCGAAGAAGGTGGAACAAATGAATCTGCCAGATGCCGAGCTTTTATCAATTGTGGTTTCGCCGGAGGGGCGTGGCAAAGGTATTGCGAAACAGTTAATTGAAAAAGGTTTTAGCGAATGTGCTAATCGCGGTATTGACAGAGTTAAAGTTCTTGTCGCGGCAGACAATAAGCCTGCCAATAATCTTTATCAAAAATGCGATTTCGAATTGCATTCGCAGATATTCAGCCACGCAGTGCAGAGCAACATTTATGTTGCCGAGATTAGCAGTTAGGCATAGAATAGGTATTAGTGGTCAGAAATCAGAAGGTGGAAGTGAGGAAAAAACGAACGCCCAACACTCAACGCGCAACTTCCAACTGAGAATTAGAAAACAGAGAGCAGGAAATTTAGCTGCATAATACGTTGTAGGAGTTAGTGTAATGGTATCACAAAATGACATTGAAACAATCAAACAGCTTTCCAGTAAATACAATGCCCAAAAAGTTGTTTTGTTTGGTTCTTCTCTGAACTCACAGCAGGAAGGGAATGATATTGACCTTGCTGTTGAGGGAGTTGCGTCAAAAGACTATTATCGATATTGTGGCGAGTTTATGATGGCTCTTACCAGGCCGATTGATATTGTCGATCTTTCTGTGCCTTGTAAATTTGTCGATATTATTCTGGAAGAAGGTGTCGTGCTTTATGGCTGACTATCAGGAGAAAACCATGGATATGCTGATACCGTATTTGACATTTCGTCATTTGTATCGAAATGCTTATGTTCTGGATTTGCGACCTGATCGAATGCAAATACTAATGGATGAAATCAAAAAAACTTTTAGTAAATTCCAAAAGGACATCTTGTAGGCAGCCTGACTTTTTCGTTTTGTTCCGATATGGATGCGATTCTCGAAATTGCAGGCAACCATAATATTGTAGTTATTGAAGACTGTTGTTTGGCGCTTGGTTCAACTTACAAAGACAAACTTGTAGGCACTTTCGGCAGGGCTGCATATTTTTCTTTCCAATGGAATAAGCCTTTTACAACCGGCCTTGGCGGTATGGCTGTTTGCAATGACGAAAAGCTGGCGGAAGCTATTGATCAGCTTTGTGAAAAAGATATAATCTCACCTTCATTTAAGGAGGTGGCGATGCTTGCCGCCCAATTGATGGTCTATCGAACATTTATATATCCCGGAACCACCGCTTTAGCACAGACACTGTTCCGATGGTTGACCAAAAAAGGGGCTGTTGTCGGTTCTTCATCGACCTGTGAGTTTGAACCTGTTATGGCGGACGATTTCTTTAAAGGAATGAGTTGTGTCCAGGCAAAGTCGGGCATTTGCCAACTGAAGAAATCAGATAAGAATATCACACACCGTAAAGAAATGGCCAAGCTATACGATGAGTTATTATCGGGAAAAGGCTGGATACCTCGCCAATATGATTCCGCTGTTCAAGACCCTGTAATGGTGCGTTATCCCGTTCGCATAACAGAAAAGGAAAAGGCTCTGGAAGAAGCCGCGTCGGCTGGTATAGAACTTGGAAGCTGGTTCGAATGTCCGTTGCATCCCATTGAAACCCCTATGCGGATGTACGGCTACGAGGTGGGGATGTGTCCGGAAGCGGAAAAGGCAGCGAGAGAAGTTGTAAATTTGCCGTTGCATCCACGAGTTGGAAAAAAGACGGCAAGACGAACTGTAAAATTCATTTCCCAATTTGAGCAGGCATAAAACAAATCAGCACTGATTTTATTATCTGTACTTCCTGATAAAGATAGGGTATAATGAATATTATCAGGGGTGAGAGCCTGCAATAGTGCATTGTGAGAATAAATATTTGAGCCGAAATATTACAAAACCGAAATATATTACCAGTCTAAACGCCATAGAGGGGCTTGCTGAGCCCGAACGGGCCGGGTTGGCCCAGGTTACGGATAAATATAAGTTTCGTGCCAACGAATATTATTTGTCACTAATCGACTGGGACGATCCGGACGATCCGATCCGGAACCTGATTATTCCGAATATGCACGAATTGGATGAATGGGGACGGCTCGACCCTTCGAACGAATGCGCATATACTGTTATGCCCGGTCTGGAGCATAAGTACGATTCCACCGTTTTGTTTTTGATCAGTAGTGTTTGCGGCGGCATCTGCCGCTATTGTTTTCGCAAGCGCGTATTTATTAACAAAAACGAGGAAATCCTCACCGACCTGCCCGCTGCGATACGTTATGTTGAGAAACATAAAGAGATAACCAACGTATTGTTGACCGGTGGCGACCCGCTGATGTTGAGTACGGCCAAGCTACGAGAGATAATCACAGCCTTTCAGAAAATTGAGCACGTCAGAATTATTCGTATTGGCACAAAGGTACCGGCCTTTAATCCCTATCGTATCCTGGAAGACAGCGAACTACTTGATTTGTTCGAGAGTACCCGCAATACGAATACGCAGTTATATCTCCCCGTTCATTTTAATCATGTGCGGGAGCTTACCGACGTGGCAGTTGAGGCCGTCAATGCCCTGCGGAAGACCGGGGCCGAATTGGCCAATCAAACCCCGCTGATAAGGGGCGTTAACGATAACCCGCAGGCTATGGCTGATTTGTTTCAGACGCTCTCATTTATTGGTGTGCCGCCCTATTATGTTTTTCAATGTCGCCCGGCCTCCGGCAATAAAGGTTATGCCGTACCTATCGAGGAAGGCTATCAAATCATCGAGCAGGCCAATTCGATTGTTTCCGGGTTGGCCAAGCGATCGCGTTTCACCATGTCCCACACGACAGGCAAGATTGAAGTTGTGGGACTGACCGCGTCTCACATTTATTTCAGGTATCATCGCACTGCCGACAATGCTGACAGTGGAAAATTCCTTATCTACGAGCGCAACCCGGAGGCCTATTGGCTGGACGACTACAAAAACCCTGTTGAAACCTTTCCATTCGAGTGATATTGTAAAATAAAAGACGCGGAAGAAAAACGCCTTTTCCCCATCCCCCCCATCCACTCTTCTACTCTTCTACTCTTCCACTCCTTCACGGTATTACCTGATTCAGCGGATAGGTGAATATCCCGGACGCGCCCATTTTTTTCAATTTTGGTACAAGATCACGGGCGATGTCTTCTTCCAGAATTACTTCCAGTGCCATAAAATTCTTATCTTTCAGATGGTTGATGGTAGGGGATTTTTCGGCGGGCAGTAGTTTGATAATATCGTCGATTTTATCGCTGGGCAGGTTTAGCTTTAACCCTACTTTTTCCCTTCCTTCGATTGCCCCTTGCAGCAGTAGTGCGATTGCCTCGATTTTTTCTCGTTTAAAATCATCCTGCCATGCCTGTCGGTTGGCTATGAAGCGGGTTGTGCTGGTCATTAGTGTATCGATGATTCGCAGGTTGTTGGCTCGCAGGCTCGAACCGGTTTCGGTGATCTCCACAATGCCGTCTAACAGGCGGGCTTTTACTTCTGTTGCTCCCCAGGAGAATTCCACTTTCACGTCGATATTTTTCCGCCCGAAGTAGTCGCGGGTAACGTTCACCAGTTCGGTCGCGATAATTTTTCCCTGTAAGTCTTCAATTTTTCGTATTGGAGATTCGTTGGGAACAGCCAGCACCCAGTGGGCCGGCTGAGCGGTTGCCTTGGAATAGACCAACTCGCACACTTCCACCACATCGGATTTATTTTCGCATATCCAGTCTTTACCTGTCAGGCCGGCATCCACTACGCCGTCCTCGACATAACGGCTCATCTCCTGAGCGCGAAACATTACCGCGCTAAGTTCGGGATCGTCCAATAATGGGAAGTAGCTGCGCGCCGACAACTGAACTTTGAATCCTGCCCGGCGAAAAAGATCAAAAGTCGAATCCTGTAAGCTGCCCTTCGGCAGACCGAGTTTTACTTGCTTGTCCAATAGCTGTCTCCGAAAATTATAGTAACCGTTCGCGGGTCTGGTACCTGTGAAATCGGTGCAATCCGTGGTTAAATTTCTGTATTCTTTTTTCTTTCTTTATTCGTGTCAATTCGCGTTCATTTGTGGCGAAAATATTCTTCTCTTCTGAATTCTGGATTCTTCTTTTCTCTTTCTCATCACTCACCATCGTTCCGCAGGCATCCGCCGAGGCGAACTCACCACTCACCACCCACAACTCACAACTTTCTTACTTCTCACCCGGTGGGTGTACTTTCCGTGTAAGTTTTCACTTACCGGTTTTTTTTTCTTTGTTCGTTTGTTGTTTTTTTTTCTTTGTTGTTTTCTTGACCTTTTTGGCTGATTTGGCGGTGCTTTTTGTTTCGCTGGTGCGTTTGATGCGGAGACTATCGGCTTGACGCCGCAGGAGCGCATAGATTTTTCGATTTTGGTCGGCGGGAATCTGCCGTTCCAGAAAGCCCTGTACGTCCGCCTCGTTAGCATTGGCGGGTATGACATTTTCCTTGCATAGCATTTGCAGCATTTGTTGATGTACCGGAATGGCGTGGGCGCCGATACTCAACAACAACACACGGGCTACTATATAGGCATTGGCGTCTTCCAGCGATTCGATAAATGCCTTGGCCTGTCGTTTACTGCCCTCTCGCAGGTCATCCAGGTTCAGGCTGTCGTGCGCATTATAAACATCTTTGAGTAAGCCGATAATTTGTTGAGCGATCTCTTTACGCTGGGGAAACCCTTTGCCCAGAATATCCGCTACCTCTTCGAAATGGCTGACACGCAATTCGTTAAGGTCAACAAAGGTATGCCGTAGCCGACTAAGCCCGAGCCGGGCCTTGTTTTCTGTGGTAACTGCCGACAGACAGGCCAGCACTATTGCGGTACATGGATCGATCAGGTCTGTTTTTGGTGTAGTGGTTGTCTCGCGTTTCAGGCGGTTACACAATTTTTTCAGACGAGGTGCATATTCGATACTGTCTTTCATAACAAGACTCCGAGTTATTCGATCAGCGGTTTTTCATCTTCTTGTGAGGGAACAGGGCCAAACTCTGCTGCTAACCGGTTGATTATATTTAGAACTTCAGAACCTTTTTTCAGCGAATCGTCGAGTGTAAAGCTCAGAGTGGGGCAGGATCGGGTAGTCAGGACACTTGCCAGGTGTGATTGAATAAAACCGGCGGCATGCTGAATCGCCTGTACACTGAGTTCTTGTTGCTTTGCATCGGCACCGATGATACTCAGATATATCTGGGCCGTACTAAAATCGGCTGCTACTTTTACCCGTGTTATGCTGACCAGCCCTCGAACGCGAGGGTCGGATAGTTGGTCCTGGATTACCTTACTGACGGTATCCCTGATTGTTCGGCTGACTTTCTCCAACCTTCGAGACATAACTCACCATCGTATCATAGGCAGATTCGCCGAGGCGAACTCACAACTCATTTGAGCTATTCCACCGAATCGAGTGTACGACTGATTTCGATCAGTTCGTAGGCCTCGAGCACATCGCCATTTTTCAGATCGTCAAACTTTTCCAGTTTAATTCCGCATTCCAGACCGTTGCGGACTTCGCTGACGTCGTCTTTGACTCGGCGTAGCGATTCGATCGGATTATTATCACGAATCACTACACTATCACGGATTATTCGTAAGCGGGCGGTTCGCTGAACTTTGCCTTCTGTTACCAGACAGCCGGCAATCGCGCCGACTCGCGAAACACGAAATACCTGTCGCACTTCGGCACGTCCGAGTGGTTTTTCTTCGGTCCGTGGTTTGAGCATTCCTTCCAGTGCCTTTTTCATATCTTCGCTGATCTGGTAGATAACGCGATACAGGCGAATTTCCACACCTTCCTTCTCGGCCAGATTTCGGGCATGTTCGTCGGCGACTACCTGGAAACCGATGACGATGGCATTGGATGCCTGGGCCAACAGGACATCGCTTTCGGTGATGCCTCCTACCGCCGCATGCAGAATCCGCACTGCCACCTCGGACGTGTTCATTTCCATGATCGTATTGCGTAGAACATCTACTGACCCCTGAACATCGGCGCGAACGATAACATTCAATTCTTTCAGTTCACCGGCGGCAATCTCGCTGAAAAGATTATCCAGTGTAATCTGACGACGATGCTGCAGGGCTTTTTCTCGGCGTCGGTTTCGTTGTTCTTCTGCGATCTCGGCTGCCTGGGATATACCGCCCGGAACAAAAAATTGGTCCCCGGCGATCGGAACTTCGCTCAGACCTGTAATCTCAACTGGTGTTGATGGTCCTGCTTCTGTTAGTGTCCCCCCGGTGGTGTCCACAATCGTGCGGACTCGGCCGTAAGAGGAGCCGCTTACTATGATGTCGCCGGTTTTGAGGGTGCCGCTTTTGACCAGCAAGGTAGCCACGGCTCCCTGTTGGACGGTCATTTCCGCTTCTACTACCCAGCCGGTGGCCGGGCCGTCTGTAGCGGCGGTTAAATGTTTCAGTTCCGCTATGTATTCCAGGTGGTCAAGAAGGTCTTCGATACCTTCGCCGCTCGCTGCGCTGGTTCGCACGACTTCTGTGTCGCCTCCCCATTCAGCGGGAACCAGTTCGTGTTCTGATAGTTGGCCCAGAACACGATTTATGTCCATATTTGGAAGGTCTATTTTGTTCAGGGCCACCACAATAGGCACCCCGGCCGCTTTCGCGTGATTGATGGCTTCTTCGGTTTGAGGCATAACGCCGTCGTCGGCTGCCACCACCAGTACTACCACATCTGTAATGTTGGCGCCACGGGCACGCATCTGGGTAAAGGCTTTATGCCCCGGCGTATCCAAAAACGTTATTTGTCGCTTGCCGTCGCTATAAAGATACGAGCCTATATGTTGTGTGATCCCGCCTGCTTCACCGCTGGTTACACTTGCTTTGCGAATACGATCTAACAGTGAGGTCTTGCCATGATCCACATGACCGAGGAAGGCCACGATTGGAGGTCGGGAAACCTGCGTTCGCTGCGTAGTTTCCTGTTCGAAATTTGTTTGGAGTTTATCCCAAAGCAGGGTTATCTCTTCAACTGTCAATTCCACCCCGAAATCCATTGCCACAGTCATTGCGGCCTCGGCTTCCAGTGTATCGTTAATGGTTGCCATCACTCCCATTTCCATCAGCTTGCCGATAATTTCAGAGGTTCGGATACCGATGGCGGCACTGAGTTCTTTGACCGTAATTGGTTCTTTCACAACGGCCTTTTCGATTCGGAGTGGTTCAAGGTCGCCTGATGCGCCGGCGGCTGTTTCTTTTTGGGCCAGTTGCCGTTCCCGACGATGCAGCATAGTGCCCGATGCCTTAGCCAACCGCTGTTGTCTTTCCAGCAGGTCCTGGTTTCCCCGTTCGTGGGGGGCGACATATTCGGATTCGTACTTGCGGCCTGCTCGTCGCCGCTGTGTTTTTGGTTTAGCCCGCTTGCTATCTTTATCACCGGTTTCTGGTTCGGCACCGCGTTGTTTGCGTCGTCGTCGCCCGCCCGTAGTGTCGCCTCCGCCTCGAGGCCCATTGGTTGTGGACGTATCTGTTCCCGCGACTGCTGCGATTTTCCGCGGTTTGCGTGGGACAGGCCGTGCGGGCATGATCTCCACCGGTACGGTCCGCAGCACCTTGGGGCCTTGAAGCACAGCTGGTGCCGGCACAAAGGGGACTGGTGCAGGTGCCTGAGGCTCCGCCTGTTTAGTTGGGGTGATCGTATCTATAATAAGTGGGCCTTCGCGTTCCGGTTCGCCTGATTTGTCCGGAGGCGTTTCGGTGGATTCTTCTCCGGTTTTCTTCTTTGGTTTTTTTGCTTCCGGTTCTTTTTCGGATGCTGCCGCTTCGGCTTCGGTGTCTTCCGCCCCCACCTTAATTTCGTCAGGACTTTTGCGTTTGGGCCTGGATGTTTTTTTAGTCTTTTTGGCTGCGGTAACCACTTGAGTCTCGATTGTGGCTGCGGTTTCTTCCTGGCTCTCGGTTTCCGGTGGTGCCTCTATCACCGCCACGCCGACTGCCGTAATTGATTCCGGTTCATCTTCGACTTTTGCTTTTTTCTTTCGGGACCGGGGCTTTTTGCTCTTGACCTTTTCCAGGTCAACTGGTGCCGTCGTTTCGATTGTCGTGGCGTTATCGCCGCTGGTGAACCATTCTCGGATGGTGGCTTCCAGCCCTGCCGAAAGGGTACTCATATGGTTCTTAATATCGATACCTTCGGCATGACACTTTTCCACGACCGCAGTGCTTTTGACTTGCAATTCTTTTGCCAGTTGAAAAATTCGTTTGGCCACTCAATGAACTCCGGACTAAATTACTACTTCCTGTTGCGGAAGATGAAATACAGTGTGCAGTGTGCCACGGCCGTGTCGGCCGTGTCTTATTACGTTTTTTACATAATGTACCGGCGATACGCCGGAGATACACAGTTTCCACAACAGGTACTAATCGATTTTTGTACTCGTATCTTTATCGTCGGACGTTACCGGCGTCTCTTTTTCCGATTCTGTTTGATCCGGTGTAGGTGACGAATCGGAAGACTCTTCCGGGGACGCCTCGACGTTTATTGGTTCGGAGGATAATAGAGATGACAGTCCGGACTCTTTTTTGTCGGACATAATCTCTGCCGGTTCCTCTGGTTTTTTGTTTTCAGCTTCTTTGGCCAATACTTCCTGGGCGGCCGTACCTGCCTTTTTGCTTTCCGCCAGACGGCGTGCTTCATTGCCTGCCGCCTTGGCCATCTTGACAGCCAGTTCTTCTTCTATCTCTAATGCCTGAACCAGTGGTTCGGCTCCTATTTCTTCCAGGTCCAGCACTGATATTATTCCCAGCGCCATAACCTTGTCGATAAGGGTATCGTCAACGCTTTCTACTTCCCGCAATGTTTTGATTAGTATTTCGATTCCCTTGGTGTGTTCGGTTGGCGTCAGGATGTCGATGTCCCAGTTAGTCAATCGTGCTGCCAGCCGCACATTTTGGCCGCGTTTCCCGATAGCCAGCGATAGTTGGTCTTCGCTTACTGCCACGGTTGCCCGGTTAAGTTCGAAGCACAGAGCGATCTCGCGTATTTCTGACGGACGCAGAGCGTTGCCGATGAATATTTGCGATGATTCGTTCCAGCGGACGATGTCTATTTTTTCGCCGCCGAGTTCATCGACAATATTTTTAATTCGGCTGCCGCGTACGCCTACGCACGCTCCGACCGCATCGACTTTACCGTCTGTGCTGGTTACCGCCACTTTACTGCGGTAGCCTGCTTCTCGCGCCAGGGCCTTGATTTCTATAACTTTATCGGCCACTTCCGGCACTTCCTGTTCGAACAGTCGGCGAATAAAATCCGGATGACTGCGGGACAGGATAATTTTTATATGGTTCGGTACTTCTTTAACTTCGTAGATCATTGCCCGGAGTCGTTCTCCGGGATGTAGTGTTTCGCCGGGAATCTGTTCACTGCGGGGCAGTATAGCCTCGGCGCGGCCCAGGTTGACTATTGTGGTTCCACCTTCGTGCCTGCCGATTGTCCCAGCCACTATTTCGCCGACTCGTTCCTGATACTCAGCGAATATGCTTCCTCGTTCGTCCTCCCGGAGTTTTTGGATCATAACCTGTTTAGCTGTTTGCGCTGGTATCCGTCCCAGTTTTTTGATATCGATTTGTTCGCCGTCCAGCGTTGCCAGCACTTCCCCGCTTTCACGGTCGATACGAACCTCCACCTCTTTGTCCGGCCCGAAGTGCTTTCGCGTTGCGGACTCCATCGCCGCCTCCA
>Ga0255394_10204_pt1 | contig 9859 bp, 12 predicted proteins | sample ANMaggSeSYBR01D3_FD_182112 | JGI IMG/M metagenome (GOLD analysis project Ga0255394, IMG submission 182112) | Sediment cell enrichment communities from methane seep in Santa Monica Basin, California, United Staets - ANME aggregate JGI... | ecosystem: Environmental > Aquatic > Marine > Cold seeps >...
AAAAATGAAAGATAGCTTGTGTGGAAGAATACCTTCCTAACTCCAAATTATTTCAGAATTCAACTGTTGAGCCTTTGGCCACATTAAAAGCAAAGTAAGAATCATATTCTTCTCTACCTTTATTCTCTCTATGGTTCTCAAGAGCATTGTTTCTTTCCTGCTCTGTGCTGAACGGCCCAATCTTCTCTGCTTCTACACCACCAAATACATACAGGAAATAGTAATCCCTATCAAGCTGAACCATGTTGAAAGGTTGATACTCCTCTGTTTGCATATCAATATCAACAGGTTCTCCCTGTTCATTCTCCCTATCAACTTGGTCCGAAGCAGTAAATCCCTGATCGACACACACGAATTTCTCATGTTGCTTTTCAAATATTTGTGTTACGAACCCAGGAGTAATCTTGTTGTATTTCTCACTCATTATTTCATCTCCATTTTTCCCGATATAAACTAAAAATAATCTCTATGGATAATCAAGAATCAATAGCTATATAAAGATGAGTCATAAATTTATTTCTTATGACAATTTTTTACACACCATTCAGGAACTTTTGTGCAATCATCAATAGGATTTCCCTGCTCATTCTTTAACTCAAAACCACAATTTATACATTGATAGGCCAATCCTTCTCCATCTCCAGCAATAACCCTATCTGTATCATATTCCAAATTTCCATTTTCAGAAATATTGGTAATAGGATAAGTCCTTATAACCTGTTCGATTGAACCTAACTCGTTTTTGCCACATTTAGGGCATGTAAATTTAATAGCCATTTTTTCATCTCTTATTTGTTACTACTATTTATTACTTTTCAACACTAACCTATATAGACAATTTTTCCTTTCTCTGGAAAATAGATAACATTACCCAAATGTTACAAATGATTGTTTTTTGATCTTATCTTTGTATTTTTCCCCTGCTGGAGTATATTGATAAACTCCATCAACCTGCCAGCCCCTACCAGTAAAATCATCGTACCTATCTCCATCTTCAGAATCGTGATAAAAAATGCCAATTTCCAAATCTGTTTTTTTCTTAAAGGCTTTTTGCAAGGCCTCATATTTAAGTTCTGGTTCTTCTGGATTATCTTTAGGGTCAAGGTCCCCATTCCCAATAGACCTTGCAAAATCATCGACACTATCGAATTGAGCATTGCCCTCATTACCATCAAAAGAATCTATCAATTCCTGAAATTCTTCTGGACATTGCTCTTCGATAAAATATTCTTCAACAGTCAAAACTTGACAACTTGCATATCCCATACCCATTTTTATCTCCTGATCAGTGAATTATTTACTTTTATTTCTTATTCATCTTTATATGCCACAAGGCTCCATTTTAAATTTTCTAATGCTTCGACAAATGCTTCTTCTTCGGTAATACTCTTTAACTCTATTTCGACATTCCCATCAGTGGTACTAACCAGTTTGTATTTTTTCCGTTCTTCCCCTTTTGCAATTATTTTTTCATAATCACACTGATTGCAATGGTCATAAATTTCACCTGTTTTGTGGTCTGTTTCTCTTTGAGCATTGCCACCACAATCAGGACAAGTTATATTGTCAATTGTACTACTCATTCTGTTTCTCCTGATCAGTATTTCCTTTTTCCTGTATAAACAGAAAAATCATTTCTCCATAAAAATAATATTTATACCGTTGCCGATATTCTATATTGAAAAGGCACTCTATTTCTTATCCACTGTTTGACTTTTTGACAATGTTCCCTGACTGCCTTATTGACTTCGTAATCAACTATCGATTTTGCCTCATTCAGACAGTCATCCTGACCATAATATCCCCAGCAACTATCGATCTGCTCATCATTATTACTACTCACAACATATCCATAAATATCACCGGAAAGGTACTGGTTATAAGTTTCTATTTCCCCCTCAATAATCTGACGTATTTTCTGTTTCAACTGCTCCGTTAGTCTTTTCTTCCCGAATTCCTTCAGGGCTTTCTCCCTATCTACCAGGATAAATCCCAATTGGCCTGCATCCCATCTATCATTGAACGGGTAATGATTATTGCTCAGAGACAGGGCAATGCCTGAGTGGTCATACATGTATAGATTGAAGAGCAATGACCTTGTCTGTCTAACATAGGCAATAGATTCATCAGGAGTGGAAAAACGGCTGGAATTTCCCAGGTTATACTGTCTATGCCAGCAGAAATATTCTCCCAGCACATCCCAATTCTGAATAGGATTTTCACAATTCTCATCAGGAAATATCTCGATTTTGTGTTTCTTATATTCGATTGTCTCAATTGCTTCTGTCATTTTTTTATCTCCTGTTTCATAAATCTGTTATTACTCAATAGCAGACAGAAAACATCTCTCTGGAAAATCAAGTTGAACACCATCCCCCAATATACCATCCTACATTTTTAACAGGAACAACATCTGCTGGTCCCCATTTATCGTGGTTAAAATCTTCCATTATACATTTTTCTGCTTCCTCGATAGAGTTACATGAATGGCCTCTAAATATAGCTATGCCAATCCCTAATTTTTCAGCAAGTTTTCCTGTGTAACCCCTATGGCCATATTCATAAGCAGATTGCTCAAATATTTTTTCTGCCGCTTTTATAACTTCCCTGTCTGACATTTTGAGTTCAGGGTCTTTAATTAGTGTTGAATCATAATTTGATCCCATAATTATTCCTTTCTGTTTTTCCTATATAAACTCAATTTCCTTTCTCTGGAAAATAGTGGAGATTAGTGATTGAGACTACCGTTCAGATTGGCCCAGAATGAGCACAGATTGATTGTGTGTTAAGATAATTAGAAATATGATGTTTGGGTAGGGGTCGGAAAGAAATTCTAATAAATCAATTCCTGATGATTATGCCGCTAATCTATAAACGGTAAAGCCTTCCTGGTCTTTTACCTGTGTAATTTGCTTTTTGGAAAGTAGGTGAGCAACTGCAATATCTAAATTGTGCTGCTCCTGAAGATTTCTGACATTCTCCAACACACATGAAGACAGAGCCAGGTAGGTAGTAATTTGGCACTTTTTAGACAAGACTTTGACAATCTTGCCTTCGCACCAACTGACTGTTCTTGTTCTCATGCTCATTTTTTATTTCTCCATATTTTTGATTTTCACTACCATCATATAAATAGGAGAAATCGTTTCTCTGGAAAAGAAAGGGGATTGGTCAAACAGGCAATGATGGAATAATTGGAGAGCTATTAGGACAGACCACTTATCCACTGATATCTTTGACAGACAGATATAAATGAACAACGACACTTATACGACAATTACATATCATTTTGACAATGCCTGAAATGCCTCAGGATTTAATATGCTTTGTTTTTTCTATCAATTTTCAACTACCCTACCTCAACATCCTTTCTGTAAAGTTTTTTGATTACAGAGGCACAGGCTTGTCCCTGGAGCTTCTGGTGGATGAGTTCAATCCTCAAACATCTCCCTGTACACTTGTGGAAGATATTGATACGATTTGACTAATTCTGCTTTACCCTCATCTCTCATTTTCTTGATATGGAGGGCAATCTTCTCAGCATCACTACAAAACAACCTGTAATCATTATGCTTGGGGAAGTTAATATCCATTCCCCACCTCTGACTGATATGGTCTCCCTTCTTCCAACTGAAGTATGGATCAACCATCTTGATATACTTCATATGCTCCAGTACCGTCCTTATGGCTCTGGCCTTACCCAAATCACAACTTCTTTTAATTATCCCTTTTTCTTTTAACGAATTGAATAATCCTGGAATGGCATCCCTTGGAACTGATAGTTGTTTCCCGTATTTTGTATGTGTTCTTACAGCTATCCAATGTGCTCCTAACCCGATGTCGAGATCCTGATGTGTTACTTTATATCTATAGTTGGTATTATTATCGACTATCCTGTTTATTTTTTCCTTTGTTATATCGTCAAGGAGATTATTCAAGAAATCTCCATAATGATAAATTGCTCCTATCTCGGATGGATCGAATTCTTTCTCTACATATTTTGATATTATCTCAAAACGATTATATCTCTGTTCATCTTCTTCTCCAGTGTTACATTCATTTGCTTCATAATATTTATTCCATTCTTCATACAAGGGCATCCTGCCCAACTCCCTTGCCAATTTCTGAATACTGTGCCTTACTCTTGTAAAAGCACTGTTGTCATCCCTCATATATTTATCATTTTTAGTCATATTATCAAAATCTCCACCCAGTATATTATAGGGATATAAGGAAGGTGAAGCAGCACTGGTAGCTTCAGTAGGTTCATCCTGACTATTATGACAATCAGTATCATGTAGTAGTTCCTGCATGAATTCCCACTTATCTCCCAGGTCAGAATAAGAAAGGATGGGAGAAGAGGACAATAAGCTAATATCGACATCAGATTGAGGACAAGGTAATTTACCTAGATCACCCCTGAATAGAAATATATGAGAGGACAGAGGATAAGAATATACAGGATATGTACCACAGAATTTATCAAACTTACAATAGAACATACTATCGATTAAAGCAGATAACAGTTTGGAGTATTGTTCGATTATCCTATTACAGTTGCTTCTATGGAATATGTCGTAGCTATTCCCACAGTGAGGGACGAATGTGGAGAAATCAATAATAATGTAGAAATGGATACCTCTTCCAGTAGTCGATGGTTCCCAGTAGATGCCAGGAAACAGACGATCACGGATGTAATACAGAGCTTCGAGGCAATCATCGTAATCATAGCTGGGGATAGGGTCTATATCACCACATAACAAACAAAGATCGGAGTAGGGATTGGACGTATAGAAGACAAAGTCTTCTGGTTCTCGTCGAGCATTTAGATGGTCTTGTAAGCAGATGTCTCTGTATTTACCTGTTCTGGGTTTTTCTGTGAGCTTGATATATGATTTGTAGGGAGTCAGACTAATCCATTCCTGAGAATATCGAAAAGATTTCTCATTATGCCCATTTATATATCCCCAGTTGTATCTATCGATAAATTGGGAAACAAACAAATTGAATGTTCTCAGGGTCAGTCGTTTGGGTCGGTACAGGTTTTCTGCTGTAATTTTTTTGTATGTTCTCTTTTTTTTCTTTTTGTATGGGTTTTTCATTACTATCTCCAAAAAAATGAGTCCTATTCCTGCCCATACACAAAAATAGAACTCTATATTAAGAACTGGTATAATCAGTTCATCAGCACATTATGTCATATTGTCATATTGCAGTATGGGCAATACATGTGGTACATCTCCCAAACTACATCAATACTATTCCATTCTATAACCACGTCAGTAATTCCTTCTTTTTATTTTCCTTTTTCGGAAAAATTTATTACGACTCCAGGAGTGCTGACATATCCGCCTGCTCTTTTTCCTTCTGCTCCTGAGCATATATCTGATCACTCATAAGTGCTTTATGCTCCATCTCTTCTTTCTCCCGAATCTGTGGGGCCATGGCGAGATAATCCAATAACTGCTTCTCCGTCTCAATTCTAAAACCACAATACTCAACAAAAGATTTGCAGTTCAGGCAAATAAAACAATCATCAGCACAGAGGTAGTCATCTTCATCATACTGTGAAATGCCATACTCCATATTGCCATTCTCCTGTAAAAACACAGGATTGGTGCATTTGGCATACTTCTGGTATCCCAATTCATGGGCACCACATTCACGACAAGTAAATTCTACATTCTTATTGTTTGACATAACATTCTCCTTACAAAAAAAGGTCCAGCATCGGCCTGTCGAACACCAATCCTGAACCTATAAATCGAAATAAATCGATTGTTCTATTTTAATCGACAGTAAGTTTTTACATCCTCAAGTAATAGTGCATCAGACTGATTTAACTACATTGTTTAATCAGATATATAGTAATCGTAATATAGTGAAAAAATCTTTAGGCCTGGAGCAATAATTTTATAATTTTCTGAAAAAATATTTTCAGAGATGTTTGAATTGCTCATATAAGGAGAAAGTAATTAGGAGATATTTTGAGTAGAAATAGAGCAAGATCATTCATTAGATAAATCTGAAAGCTTGCTGGAAGAAATCGGCAATGGTGATGATTACTGAGTAGTGTCAAGTGGCAATACGATATGACCTCTGTTCGATCACATAATTCGTTAGAAAATCTTTAACGTAGTCAGTAAGGTACACTTCCACACCTCCAAAATTGACAAAATCATCCCACAGATCGGTATCGATAGACAGCATTATGTCGATTTTGTCAGAAGGGATACTATTGAATTTGCCAGGATGTCTTTCTTCGTCAATCTGCTTGGCTTCCTTTTTTACATCCTCTACAAACAATTCATAATTGTCGGGATTGTCTCTATTCCATCTCAGGGCCAATGCCCTTAGCGAATTTTCATCTATTTCTTTTGCTATATACATCTTGGCCAATATCGAAATCTCATTGTTTCGTTTTTTATCTTTGCGCTGTTGTTTTCTTTCCCATGGTGTAAGGGAGGGGGTGTTCTTTTTACGGCTTTTTAGGTATTTCTCTGTTTTTTTATTATCTTTTTTGGTGGCCGCCATCAGCATCTTACGGATAGAAGGTTTTACACCAGTTTTTGCCAGTTCTCCCATCGATTCCAGCACAACTCTCCGCTGAAAATAGATTTTCGTATAATTCTCCACCTGTCGTGGCCCTATTTCCAACTGACTATCGATCCAATCAAACCATTCTCCATGCTTGAGAGCATCCTTTTGCCCGACTAATATTTCACCAATTGTTATGGCCTTAATACAGATGTCCTTAAAACCATCTAGTACTTCATGGTGGAGTATATTGATCTTTTCTGCCACCAAATCCGAAGCAGTGTTTCGTATTTGAGCAGGCCTGGCAGTTAATTTTGAGCAACCGCCTGTACTTGGCTCAGGGACAGGAGTTTCTTCCAACTGCTCTTTAATAGCTTTGGTAGCAGGCGTATCTGGATTGCTCTTGATAAACTTGTTCAATTCTTTCATGCTCATCTTTGGCATAACTATACCTTTCAACTAAAACAAAAAAAATAACACCTTATACGATAATGAAATCATAATCACTTTTAAAACTATTTTTTTTATTTTTCCAATATATCTCTTTTTCACTTTCATCGAAACTATAAGCACATCGTATTCAATTACTTACAATGCCCCTATTTTTTTATTTGGGGCATAAGAAATATTCTGCCCATTGGCTGTTTTTTCGTAGTAACAAAAGATTTGATGATATTTCTTTTAAGAAAAGGAAGAACAGGAGATCAGGGATGAGACAGAAGAATTGGCGATGGAAATAGTGGAATAGCTTAGTTTGTTGGTAGAATCGTATAAAGAATAGGCATTATATTCGTATTCCTTTACGAAATATCAGGAATTGTCAGGTAAAATATGAGGTTCTATTTGCCCTGTTGTTTTCGATAGGCAGCCATGATCCGTCTTCGTGCAATTTGATAATATTCTTTCTCTATCTCAATGCCACAATATTGCATGTTGTTTTCAGCACAAGCCATGCCCACTGTCCCACTTCCAGAAAACAAATCTATCACTTTTCCTAATGGTGGATTTGTTAATTTTAGAAGATAGGAACAAAGGGAAATTGGTTTTATGGTTGGATGTGTGTTTCCTGTATCCTCAACTCCAAAATTCTTTTCTTTCTCTCCAGGTTTAGCACAATAAAAATATGAACTAACATTTTGGCATGCCTGCCTATTCAAGACTTCTCCCGCTTCACTATTTAATATTACATTAGCAGGGAAACGCCCCTTGCCTATGTTCTGAACTTCTACCAAATTTGACGTTCCTGCATTGTATGTTTTTCTTCCTTCCCCCTTTTTGATATTAACAGCTTTTGTTCCCCCATCGATGCCTATCCTACAAGCATCTATATTCAATGCCCCAGTTCCCCACTTTAAAACATTTTCCGCCACTGTTTATTCGTTGTGGGTTGCTGCTCGGATTGAATTGTGCAATGACGTGGGGTGATATAATTGATTTGACTCCCAAGCAATTCAATTTCAGGAATAATACTTACAAAGGTACAAGAAGCAAAAACGATGTTCAAAACTGTGCCATGCTTTTCCCTGAGACAAGTGAATACCTTGGACAATACATTAAGAATAATCCAACTGAAAACGGAACCATTTTCTATTACAAGAATGTTAGTCGAAAAACACTCTTGGATGATATTGGAGAAATGTTCAGGGAGTTTAAAAACTCTTTACCCAAAAGTCAGTTGAAGCAAGTCGAAGATGTCACACAGAAGTATTTAAGAAAGTCATTTAGAACAACAGCCAAGAAAGCACGTTGTCATATCGAATATATCAAATTGGTGATGGGGAGAAAACTGGAAGGTTCAGAGGAATTTTATACTGACAAAGATGCAAAAATGACACAAGATGTTATACAAGCCGTGTATGACTATTATTTCGGGAAACAAAAAGAGTAACCACTAGATAACGACTTTCATTTCCCTGCTTTTTTAATCAATCCCTCCCCTTTAATGACTGACAGATACACCGTTTCTTAGTCTCATAGTTATTGCTCCTATCTATCCATCTGAAAACGTTCTAATGAGTTTTTTTCTCGCGGGCAGATTTTTTTTATTTTCCCCTTGTCCCTGCTCCATTTTTTTCCTAAAATAAATAGCAACTGATAGGAGACCATTGTGCAAATTACAATATCCAAGCAATTCCAAGATTTGATATATCCCCTCACAACAGAAGAATTGGCAGTTCTTGAGAAATCCATCTTAGAACAGGGAGTTCGTGATCCCCTTGTTATATGGCAGAATGGAAAAAACTATTTATTAGATGGACATCATCGATGGGGGATTATCAAGAAGCACAGTATTTCCAAGTATAAAGTCATCAATCTGAAATTTAGCAATAAGTATGAAGCTATTAACTGGATGATCGATAATCAATTAGGACGAAGAAACTCAACTCCTGAAGGGGTCTCTTATCTGAGGGGTTTGAGATATAAAAATGAAAAACTACATATCGGCTCAAACCAATATACAAAGAGGGGTGAACAAAATGTTCACTCCAAAACTGCTCAATTACTGGCAGAACAATATAAAATTTCTCACATGACAATTCAGAGAGATGAGAAATATGCTGATGCTATTGAATCTATTATTAAGGTTTTTTCTGCACCCAAAAAAAGAAAAGAGATAAAGCATCAAATACTAACACGACAAATAAATCTATCGAAAAAAGATATAATCGAATTATCAGAACTATCAGCACTAAATATTAAACAGGTGTTAGATGGGAATAAGGAATTATGGCAGGTCAAATTAGAGATAGAACAAAGGAGGAAAAAAAGGAAGAAAAAACCTGTTCGGATTATACTGCCCAGTGAGATACAAATGTACCATGGAGATTGCATTTCGGTGATGAAGAAACTGAAAGCAAATACATATTCTTCGGCAGTACTCGATCCACCGTATGGTTGGCCACTTGGGAAAAAAACGAATAATTTCACTCCTTCAGAAATTGATAGATATGGGTTAATTGAACAGGCGTATTTTGTTGGAGACAGAAGTCCAGCTCTAAAGGCAGGCTTATATAATCTATCTATAGAAGGTGGGAAATTGTATCAAAATTGGTCTGAGCAATGGGGTAGGGAGTTGTTGAGAATAATTAAGCCAGGTGGGCACGTTTTGGTATTTTGTTCAACAAAGATGCTGCACCGTCTCACGGTAGGATTAGAAGAAAGTGGTTGGGTTGCCAAAAATATTCTAACATGGAATTTTGGTACCGGATTCCCAACCAGTGTTCCAGTATCACAGCAAATCGATAAACTAAATGGCACAAAGGGAAAAGTTATTTGTGAAAATCCCAATCGTAAAAACAGGATTAATTGGGACAAGAATGAT